>LNFM01012483.1_pt1 | contig 11148 bp, 7 predicted proteins | sample 596031 | NCBI WGS metagenome assembly LNFM01 (sample SAMN04254537, study PRJNA301005) | activated carbon metagenome | isolation source: dual media filters at the Ann Arbor, Michigan drinking water treatment plant | place: USA: Ann Arbor | reverse complement strand
TGAGCTGCACCTCGCGGCACAGCGCGCGCTCCGAGCGGATCGCGAACGCGTAGCCGAGGATGAGCATCCGGATCATAAGCTCCGGATCGATCGACGGCCGTCCGGTGTGCGAATAGTGCGGCGCCAGCTCGGTGCGAACCCACGTCAGGTCGAGAACTGCCGCGATCCACCGGACCTGGTGATCGTCTGGCACGATGGCCTCAAGATCGAATGCATAGAGCAGCTGGCCCTGCTCGCTCTTGCGCCGTCCCATCATCGAACCGCTCCGCTGATAGCCGCCTCAAAACAACGGAATCACGGTTCGCGCGACCTCTCAAGCCAGTTCTGCAACAGAATCGGCCCAAAACGGACTCCCGACGCCGACGATTTTGGGCGATAACCCCCCCCATGGAAACACCTAAGTACGTCCACATGCAGCCTGGCGACGCGCCGCCGCGTCTAGACGAGGCAGCGCCGTTCAAAGCGGTGGTCGTAATCGATGCTGAAGTGACTCCCGAGTGGCGAGGGCAGGTTAGTGACTGGCTTGTCCGCTGTGGCTGCCGATACATGGTGGCATGGGGCAAGGACTGTAGTGCGTGGGATTCCAGCGTCTATGAAGCGAATTTGATGAAGTTCGACTACGAAGAAATTCCCGAGGACGACTTCGTGATGACCACATGGCACGCCGAGGAGCCGCTTGAGGAAGCCTTCTGGTTCTCGCAGTTCAGCGCCATGCACCCGTCACTAGAGTTGGAGAAGACCTACATCGTGCACATTTCGTCGGAAGCCAAAGAGGCAGCGATGCTTGAGACCTTCGCTAGCGCGCATGAATTGACCAACGACTAGCAACGGATGTCTGGTGTTGGCCCGAAGAACAAAAAACAGTATTGATCGGTCGGGCAAGTTGAAAGACCTTGATAGCCCGTTTTCAGTTGGGTGCATTCGGTGGGAAAGCTCAATCCTCCAGCAAGAGTTCATGTTGTTCTTGCTGCCCACATCACGGGGGACCGTCTACTCAACTATGAGAATGCTCTGGCGTTGAAATCGCTAGCACTCCTGCCTGCCGACAATCCGAGAGAGTACATACTAGAAATCCACGAACAGAAGTCTCTAAGCCAACTTCAGACAATGCTGCCTCACTGGGAGCGGTCGGGTGTGTGTACTGCTTGGTGGGTTGATCAATAATGTGGTCGTCAAACATCCAACTATAGATGACTGCTTTTGGCCCTCAGCTGACTTCTGTGTAACGAAAATCAATGTCGGCAGCCGAGTGACCAGCGGTCATGAGGGGACATCATGCACGCTGCTGAGAGGAAACCGGACCTGCTGAGCGCGGTTGGAAAAGCTCACTTTTGACCCCCTGCGGACTTGGTGCTGGTGGACAACAGATGCGTGGCATTGCGTACCGACGACGTCCCGAAAATGCGTGCGTGCCACCAAAGACGCTTCCACCGCGCGCCGTGCGGATTGCGATCTAAGCCGCCTCGAGGCGGCGACGAGTCAGCTTCTCGATTTCCAAGATGAGCAGGAGAGAGATTCCTGCGGCAAAGACAGGCCACCAATCCGTCAAACTCACGGGGCGCGTTGCCAGAAAGCGATGCATGAACGGCGCGTATGTGAACAGCAGTTGGAGACAGGCAACGGCGGTAACGGCGGCTAACACAACCGGCGTCCCCAGTACACCGCGCAGCGTTATCGACGGCGTGCGCATGAACCGGACGCTGAACAAATAGAAGACTTCCATGACCACGAGCGTGTTGACCGCCAAGGTGCGCGCCTCTTCGATGGCAGCGCCGCGCGCGACAGCCCACTCGAAAACTCCAAAGACGCTTACGACGAACAAGCTTGAGACGAAGGCAACCCGCCACGCCAGAAACGCAGAGAGAATAGGTTCCTTTGGCGACCGGGGAGGCCGCGACATGGCATCGGGTTCAGCGGGCTCGAAGGCGAGTGTCAGCGCCAGGCACAGCGAGCTCACCATGTTTATCCAAAGAACTTGCAAGGGCGTGATCGGCAGCGTCACGCCGGCCAGGATTGCGACCACGATACTGAGGGATTCGCCGCCGTTGATCGGCAGGAAAAAGGCGATGGTCTTTTTGAGATTGTCGTAGATCGTCCGGCCTTCGCATACGGCATTTGCAATAGAGGCGAAGTTATCGTCTGCGAGCACCACTTGGGCCGCTTCCTTTGCCGCCTCCGTGCCTTTGATGCCCATAGCAATTCCCACATCTGCCCGTTTTAACGCGGGGGCATCGTTGACCCCATCGCCGGTCATCGCGACAACGGCACCACCTGCCTGGAGAGCTTGAACAAGCCTCAGTTTGTGCTCGGGACTGGCGCGCGCGAAGATATCGACTTGGGAGACCTGTTCAGCCAGTTCCTTGTCGGTGAGCACTTCGATCTGGGGTCCGGTCAGAGCCGCAGCCGTATTTTCAAATCCGAGTTGGCCGCCGATCGCGCGGGCTGTTGCAGCATGATCGCCCGTGATCATCTTCACGCGAATTCCGGCGGCCCGGCACGCGGCGACGGCTGCCACAGCTTCCGGACGCGGGGGATCGACGATGCCGAACAGTCCCAACAGAGTGAGACCACTCTCAACGTCGGAGAAGCTTACCGTCGCGTGCCGCGAACGCAGATGCTTCATAGCGACCGCAAGGGTGCGCTGTCCCTGACTCGCCATCGCTTCGAGATTTTTCACCCAAGCCGCTTCCCGCAGCGGACGATCGCCTGCGGCCGTGCGCTCCAAGCTGCACATTTCCAAAATGCGTTCGGGCGCACCTTTGATGTAGATGATGGCGTCATCGTTACGGCCATGGTGCAGGACGGCCATGAAGCGGTGATCGGATTCGAATGGAATTATATCGTGTTGCGGCGACCGTTTGCGGGTTTTATCCGGGTCCAGGCCGGCCTTGACCGCAGAGATCAAGAGGGCTCCCTCCATGGGATCGCCCTCGACAATCCACTCGCTCCCATTCCGGCGCACGTTGGCGCTGTTGCAGAGTACGGCCGCCCTTAGGGTTTCCATGAGAACCGGATCACTGCAGGGTTCGGCGGCGCTGCCGCTCGTGCTTGCGTGCTGCACTTCGAAGACGCCGGGGCCGTAGTGATGCTCGGCCGTTATGAGATCGGTTGCGGTCATTTCATTGCGGGTGAGCGTGCCGGTCTTGTCCGTGCAGATGACCGAAACGGATCCGAGTGTCTCGACAGCCGGCAGGCGGCGGATCAGAGCCTGCCGCTTGGCCATGCGCTGTACGCCGATCGCCATCGCGATCGTCAGGGCCGCTGGCAACGCCTCAGGTATTGCGGCAACAGCAAGCGTGACGACGGCCAGGAATAAATCGGCGACCGGTTGTTGACGTACCAGCGCGCCATACAGAAAGACCGCGCCGGAGAGCAGCACAATCGCGATCGTCAGCGTTTGGGCGAAGCGCGTCATCTGTCTGAGGAGCGGCGTTTCGAGAGGCTCCACTGCGGCCAGCATCGTACCGATACGACCGATCTCAGTCGCGGTGCCTGTTGCGACGGCAATGCCTGCGGCCTGGCCACAGGTTACGAGGGTGCCAGAAAAGGCCATGCATGTGCGGTCGCCCAGCGACGCGCTCCCATCCACGTTGCCGGTCTGCTTCACAACTGGAATGGATTCACCGGTGAGGGCTGCCTCGTCAATGGAGAGGTTCTTCAGGCGGACGAGCCGCATATCCGCCGGCACGCGATCGCCCGATTCAATGAGAACCAGATCGCCACGAACGATGCCGTCCGCTGCAATGGTGAGGCGCGTTCCTGCGCGGATGACGGTCGCGGGATGAGCGACCATCTTCTGGATCGATCGGATCGCGTTCTCCGCCTTGCCTTCTTGGATAAATCCCATCAGTGCGTTGACGAGAACCACGGCAAGAATCACGGCTGCGTCCGTGTGATGTCCAATCGCCGCCATGATGGCCACGGCCCCCAACAAGACCTGGAGGAGAAAGTTGTCGAACTGCCGGAGAAAGCGGCGCAGGGGAGAGTGCTTCGGCGGCGGCGGAAGAGCGTTGGGGCCAAACTGCTCCAACCTGCGGCTCGCCTCATTGGCCGTCAGTCCGTCCGCAGGTGTGTCAAGGAATGTGGCCACTTGGACGTGAGCCATGGCATGCCATGGCTGTGCGGCGACCGTGGAAGCTTGAACTCGGGTTTTCAGGTCCATGCCGAACATGATCAAACCACTTAGTGCGAAGTGAGACAGAGGCCTGTCGACGTTTGCCATGTCAGGAGCTGCGTCTTGGACGTGCCCCTTTCGAATACGTCGAGCCGCTGCAATCAGCAACCCTGGTACGGAGGTCTGTCTGCCCAACTTTGATGCAGGGCTCATCGCTGCCGACACTGCATAAATCTGACCCACAGCAGAATGTAGCCCGCATCAAGCGACCGTCATGCAACTGCGGTAATGGTCCGGTCGTGTTTGGCTCCACGACAAGGACGTGCAGGTGTTTTCGCTCGCCGGAAAAAAGGCCCTGGTCATCGGGATCGCGAACGAGGACTCCATAGCCTACGGCTGCGCCAAGGCCTTTCGCGAACAGGGTGCCGATCTGGCGATCACCCATCTAAATGACCGGGCCGAACGCTACGTCCGCCCCCTCGCAGAGAAACTGGGCGCCGAGATCATCCTCCCCCTCGATGTTCGGGAAAACGGCCAATTCAGCCGACTCTTCGATGAGATCCGGCAAGTGTGGGGGCATGTTGATATCTGCCTCCATTCGATCGCCTTCTGCCCCACCGAGGATTTGCACAGCCGGGTCGTTGATACCTCACGCGACGGCTTCTCGGCAGCCATGGACATCTCCGTTCATTCCTTCATCCGGATGGTGCGTCAGGCCGAACCCATGATGCCGCATGGCGGAACATGCATGACGGTCTCGTTCTACGGCGCGGAGAAGGTCGTCGAGCATTACAACATCATGGGGCCTGTGAAAGCCGCTCTGGAAAGCGTCACGCGCTACATGGCCGCCGAACTCGGGCCGAAGAAGATCAGCGTGCACGCCCTGTCGCCCGGCCCGCTTCGGACCCGCGCCGCATCCGGGATCGCGGACTTCGACCAACTTATGATGCAAGCAGCCGATCGCGCACCAACACACCAACTTGCGACGATCGATGATGTCGGTGCCTATGCGGCGTTCCTGGCAAGCCGAGAGGCGGCCAACACTACCGGTGGCGTCCACTACATCGATGGTGGCTATCACATTGTGGGGTAAGACGATGACCGCCGACCAATCTGGACCAATGCCGAACGGCAAGCCGACGGGGGCCGACCCCGCCGTTGTCTGGGAGCCAGCTTGGCAGATTGGCCAAAAGCAGGCCCGGCTCCTGAATGACCTTGCTCAGAAGCACAGTGAAGCGATCAGTGCGGTACATAGCGGCGCCCTCCAGGCGCGGATGAGCAAAGTCGAAGCGCTGATGCCCGATCTGTTTGCTCCCGACGCCACGCATGCACTCAACGAGTACGTTCAGGATGCCTGGCAGCGCTGGATCCTGTTTCTCGACATTCTGCGCGAGCGGGGAAATTCCTACGTCACGCGCGAAAAGGAAGGCTTCAAGCCGGTTCTCGCGTTCGACTACGAGATGATCATGGATGGGCGCCGCCGCGAACAGCCGGCGAACTACGCGATTGTGCGGATCGATCCACCTGCCGGTTACCCGCCGCGCCGCGAGGACGGCCGCCCCTTCGTAATCATCGATCCGCGTGCCGGCCACGGCAGCGGCATCGGCGGATTCAAAGCGGAATCCGAGGTTGGCGTGGCGTTGAAGGACGGCCATCCAGTCTATTTCGTGATTTTCTTTCCCAATCCCGAAGCGGAGCAGACCTTAGCGGACGTGTGCGCAGCAGAAGCCGCATTTCTCGAAGAGGTCCAACGGCGTCACCCTACCGCGCCGCCACCGCTTATCATTGGCAACTGCCAGGGTGGATGGGCGTCGATGATCTTGGCGGCCACGCATCCCGATCTCACCGGTCCCATCGTGATCGCTGGCGCCCCACTGTCGTATTGGGCCGGAGAGGTCGGCAAAAACCCGTTGCGTTATTTGGGGGGGCTGGCGGGCGGCGCCGTTCCCGCACTTTTAGCATCCGACCTTGGCGGCGGCAAATTCGACGGCGCCGGATTGGTCCTCAATTTCGAAACCTTGAATCCGGGCAAGACGTGGTGGCGCAAGTATTACGACGTCTATGCGGGCGAGCAGTCCCAGGGCGGCGACTTTCTTGAATTCGAACGCTGGTGGTCCGGTTTCTATTTCATGAACGAAGCCGAGATCCGTTGGATTGTGGAGAACTTGTTCATCGGCAACAAGTTGACGCGCGGACAGGCGGTTCTCAATGATGGTACGCCCGTTGATCTGAAGCGCATCAAGCAGCCAGTGATCGTTTTCGCATCGCACGGCGACAACATCACCCCACCGCAGCAGGCGTTGAACTGGATACCCGACCTCTACGACTCCGTCGATGAAATCCGCGCGCATGGCCGCGTCATCATCTACACGCTCCATGACAGCATCGGTCACCTCGGCATCTTTGTTTCCGCCAAGGTCGCCTCAAAGCAGCACAAACAGATTACGTCCGTCGTCAAAACGATCGAGGCGTTGGCACCGGGACTCTACGAACTTCTCATTTGCGGCGAAGACGGCACCTACGAGGTTTCATTTGAAGCGCGCTCGACCGATGACATTTTGAAGCTCGACGATGGCCGTGACGAGGAGGTGGAGTTTGCAGCCGTCGCACGCGTCTCCGATTGGGCCACAAAGACCTACGAATTGACAATACGTCCCGCAATCCGGTCATTTGTTTCTCCTGAAATGGCCGAAGCTCTCGTCAAAGCGCATCCGATCCGGCAGCGCCGGTATGTGTTCTCCGACGAGAACCCGCTGATGGCCAACATCGGCGAATTGGCGAAGGACGTCCGACAGAAACGCCGTCCGGCGTCGACCGAGAACCCGTTTATCAAACTGGAGCGCCTCCAGGCGGACGCCATCGAACAGGGCTGGAATCTGTTCCGTGATGTCCGCGACACGATGATGGAATTGACCTTCCACTCAATCTACGCGACCCCCTGGATGAGGATGATCGCGGGAGATTCGCCTCAGCGCGCGGCTGTCCATGACTTGACCAAGCTTCCGGAAGTTCGCGCGGCGGTGGCCCGCACGGGAGACGGTGGCTTTGCGGAAGCTATCGTTCGGATGCTGATCCTCTTGGCCCGTGCGCGCGGATCGGTGCGCCGGGAACGGCTTGAACGCTCCAATCGAATTCTGCATTCGCGTGCACCGTTCGACACAATGTCGGAGGCCGATCGGACGCGTCTGATCAACGAGCAGAATCTTATTGTTCAGTTTGCTCCTGATGCCGCGATTTCAACCTTGCCGCGCCTTCTAAGCGACGACGTCGATCGCATTCGAGCGGTCAATCTTGTTCTCGATATAGCGGGCCCCGTCGACGAGATGGACGCGCACACTATTGCCATGTTCAAGCGGCTTCAAACTATCCTCATGACCATGGCCCGGGAGTGGCGCGAACCGGAATACCAAGTCGGTGGAGAACCGGCGGCGAGGGCGACGGACCGTCCGGATGACACCTCGCGGGCTGCCGCAATTGACACGGAGGGGGAAGCCGCATGATCCGCGAAAATAAGACGTACAACGAAATCAATGTTGGCGACGAGGCCCACCAAAAACGGGTCCTCACAGCCAACGATCTCTATGTCTTTGCCCATGCGTCCGGCAACTTGAACCCGATGCACATGCCGGAGGCGGCCGGCGACACTGCGCACGAAATCGTCGCTCCGTCCATGTGGGTGGGGGCGCTCGTATCCTCGGTCCTTGGCAACGTTCTTCCAGGCGCAGGTACGCTTTACAAATCGCAGAGCCTCACCTTTCTCAACCGGGCGCACGTCGGCGACGAATTGACGGTGATTGTCCGCGTGACGGAAAAGCGACCGGGCAACGTCGTCATCCTGGAGACGCGTATCATCGGGCGCGGATCTGATCCGGTCGCGGAGGGGGTGGCAGAAGTGCTGGCGCCGATCCGGAAGGTTCGGTTCGACGATGCGAAACTTCCGACACTTCTCGTTCAGCGCCACCAACACTTCGACGGTCTATTGGAACGCGTTTCCCATCTCGAACCGCTCCGGACCGCCGTTGTCGCGCCCGAAGAACAGCATGCCTTGGCGGGGGCCATCTTGGCGGCGCGGCAGGGCATCATCGTGCCAATTCTCATCGGTAATTCTGACCGCATCTGCAAGGCCGCAAAGGCGGCCAATTGCGATCTCAAGGGCTTTGAGATCGTCGACGTGGACACGTCGCAGCAAGCGGCCGCGGAGGCCGTTCGTCTCGTCAATGGCGGGCGTGCGGCTGCCATCATGAAAGGGCATCTGCACACCGACGAATTGATGCATGAGGTCGTGAAGAGGGACGGTGGTCTGACGCGGCTGCGCCGGCTGTCGCATGTCTTCGTCATGGATGTGCCGGGTGTGGATCACCTCATGTTGATTTCGGACGCCGCGATCAACATTGCGCCGTCGCTCGAAGACAAGGTCGATATCACGCAGAACGCCATCGATCTGGCGATCGCCCTTGGAATCGATAAGCCGCGTGTGGGCGTGCTCTCCGCCGTCGAAACGGTCACGCCGAAAATTCCATCCACGCTGGACGCTGCCATCCTGTCAAAGATGGCCGAGCGCGGTCAGATCAGAGGCGGCATCGTCGACGGTCCCCTTGCGATGGACAACGCCATCGACATGGAAGCTGCCCGCACCAAAGGCATCACGTCGCTTGTGGCCGGCCGCGCCGAGATCCTGATTGCACCCAATCTGGAGGCCGGAAACATGTTGGCCAAGGAACTGTCCTTTATCGCCCATGCCGAGAGTGCCGGTATCGTCTTGGGGGCTCGCGTTCCCATCATTCTTACAAGCCGTGCCGATGGAGAAAAAGCACGCCTTGCCTCCTGCGCCGTGGCCGCCCTCTATAGCGCCTGGACGCAGGGAACGTCGAGAGGTGCGTCGACGAAGGTGGCGGCGGAATGACGCAAAAACTTCTCACGCTCAATGCGGGTTCGTCATCCCTGAAATTTGCCCTGTTTGACGTCGAGGGGGAGACCGCGACGCTCAGTGCGTCCGGTCAGATTGATGGGATGGGCAGCGATCCGCATTTTGTCTTTCGCACGTCCACCGGAGACGTCATCCAAGATTGCCGGCCCTCACTTGACGAGGCCGGTGATCATGCCGCTGTGCTCGATCACATCCTGACCGTTCTCAGTGACTATCTCGCCGGCTCCGGCTTGTGCGCGGTCGGCCACCGTGTCGTTCACGGTGGGCCCAAGTATGCCGGCCCCGTCGTCATCACGCCGGATCTTCTCTCAGAACTGCACGGTTTCAGTCAACTGGCGCCACTGCATCAACCGCACAACCTTGCCGGTGTTGCCGCGGCGCAGGCAGCGTTTCCCGGCGCTGTGCAGGTCGCGTGCTTCGACACGGCCTTTCACCGAACGCATCCCTGGGTCAATGACACCTTCGCGCTGCCCCGCTCGTACTACGACAAGGGGATCCGCCGCTACGGCTTCCACGGCTTGTCGTACGAGTACGTGACGAAGCATCTGCAGGCGACGGCTCCGGACATCGCGGCCGGCAAGATCGTAGTGGCCCACCTTGGATCCGGCGCTTCAATGTGTGCGATCCGCGACGGTCAGAGCATTGGGTCGACGATGGGGTTTTCCGCGCTCGACGGCCTTCCGATGGGGACGCGCTGCGGACAACTCGATCCGGGTGTCGTCCTCTATCTGTTGGAACACGAGGGGATGACCCCGCACGAAGTTTCCGATCTGCTTTATAAGCAGTCGGGGCTGAAGGGCCTTTCGGGGCTGAGCAACGATATGCGCCTCTTGGAGGCCGCGGGTACGCCCGACGCGCAGCAGGCCATCGCGTATTTTGTGTTCCGAATTCGCCGTGAAGTGGGCGCGATGGCTGCTATTCTTGGAGGGCTCGATGCCCTCATCTTCTGTGGCGGCATCGGGGAGAACGCGCACCGCATTCGCCAGCGCATTTGCCAGGACATGGACTGGCTTGCCCTGCACCTCGACGATCACGCCAACAGCGTCAATTCAACTATCATCTCGTCCGAGCAGAGCCACGTTAAAGTGCTTGTCGTGCCAACGGACGAAGAAGCGATGATCGCGCGGCACGCGCTCTCGGCCGTGCTCGGCACGCCGCAATTGAGCGGCCTCGTTCACGTGTGATCGTGGAGGTGACTCATCGTGCATATCCCTGGCCGAAGCGGTCCTCTTCGCCGGGACCTTGAGCTGCACCCGATTATCGTCAGAACCAAAGACGGCGAGGACTACACATTTCGGACGATCGAGCCCGGCGACGCGGCTTCGCTGATGCGCGGGTATGATGCCATGACGGACCAAGCGAAGTGGTTCCGCATGCTGCACACAGTTCCACATCTCACCGAAGACATGGCCCGCCGCTTCTGCGCGCCCGACCGCGATCTGTGTATCGTGGTCATCGGTCACGGAAATTTACAGGGCGAGATTTTGGGTGGAGCGCGCATTGCCGGTGAAGCAGACGGGCGGCGGGCGGAATTTTCCGTTTCACTGCGGCCGGAGGCGCAAGGACTGGGATTGGCTCATCACGCGCTCCACATGGTGCTGCAGGCCGCAAGGGAAATGGGCTATGAGCGTGTCTGGGGTGTCATCGCCACGCAAAATTCAGCGATGCTCAAACTTGCGCGCCGTATTGGGTTTACCTTGGCTCCAGACCGTGACGACGTGGCGCTCATTGATGCGGAGATCGATATCATTTCGCCGTCGTTCCGCAAATTTCCGAGTCCTCGAGCCTCACTCGCCAAAAGGAGCTCAATCGAGCAAATTCCGGCCATAGACCTGGCAAAGCTTCGGAACCCAAAACATTGAACCGGTGTGCTCGGAGCGCATGTTGCTTCTTATCGTCCGTGTCCAAGAACGGTCGGTATTGGCCCTTAGCTGACTGGTGGCGCCCACTACTCGATGCCAGCAACCGAGTGACAAGCGGCCATTGGCGGTGATCACAACCGTTTGTGGAAGGAAAACCGAACTTGCCGACCGCTGCTGCCAAGGCTCACTTTTTCACCAACCCAAGCATGCGGGAACGTCCGTTCGGCGGCAGACACCGACCAGAC
>LNFM01012482.1_pt1 | contig 11149 bp, 10 predicted proteins | sample 596031 | NCBI WGS metagenome assembly LNFM01 (sample SAMN04254537, study PRJNA301005) | activated carbon metagenome | isolation source: dual media filters at the Ann Arbor, Michigan drinking water treatment plant | place: USA: Ann Arbor | reverse complement strand
TACCTTATTATAATTCTGAAAGACTTCATATGGGAATTCAATTCAAAACTCCTTTAGAGATGGTGAGTGAGTCTAAGGTGTTGACTGGTTAACGTCTAGTAAACGCAAATTCTTTCTCTTGTCTGGTCTTCAGTTCATTTCCTTTAAGTTGAGATTGAACCATTTCAAACAACTCTTTCGAGATAAGTGGTTCATGTTTGCCTTTGTACCAGTTACCAGAGTTTTTCGGATACTCAAACTCACCATGATAGAAATTATTTTCAAGAAGTTTATAAATATTACCCAGACTTAAGTGCTTCTTTCCACAAGCAGTTCGGAAATTTAAATCATGTCTCAGCCAGTGATACACCTTCCTACCACTCCACCTTTCGTATGCTACCTTCTCAAATACCTTCTTTATGGTTTCTCCTCGTTCTGGGTCTATATAACACTCACACTTTCTATCGTTACGGATTTCTTTGAGATACCCTGTTGGAGCTGGTGCAGGCCACAGGCCCATCTCAACTCTCGTTTTAAGTCCTCGCTTTACATTGATACTTTTATTGTCGTTCTCAAGTTTAGCTTGTGAACAAAGAATCATCAGAAGGAACTTTTCATTTGGAGAGTTTTTGAAGTGTTGTCCATGAGTGCGTATTTCCATCAAAAGTTTCTGGTCCATTAAATCGACGATACTCCCTAAGTCACCAGCATTACGGGAAAGTCTATCGGGTGCCCAGGTGAGAATGCCATTAAATTTTCCTCGTCGTACGTCCTCAAGTATTTCTTTGTACACTGGTCGCTGTCCAGACTCTTTGGCGGAATGTGACTCTCGCCGTATTTCAGCCACATCTAATCCATCACGTTCAGCTAACTCTAGCATCTCCTTTACTTGGGAATCAATTGAAAGAACTTGGCGCTCTTCAGACTCGGTTGATTTGCGAGCATAGAGTACATACCTAATCTTTTCAGGCATGACTATTTGCTCGGTTTTTATGCGGGCTGATGTATATGTTTCCATCATTAATTGATGACAGAACCGCACGAGATGTATAGCTATGCAGACTAAAGAAAACGTCACATACTCGCTTATGCGCCTTAGCAGAAGCTTAATACAGCGTTAGGATAGGTGCCAAATAGCGATAAATACGCTATTATGTTCATTACAAATCAGACCTAACCCGACAGCTTTTGCTGGCGGTATGGTCGCAAATACCGTCCAAAGTAAACAACTCCTAATCAGAGCTACTTTGGACGGTCATATCGGGAAACTGGTATGGGTATTGCCTCACGGGGCGTATCGGCCTGGTTAGGAGCTTTTTGCTACCTGACCGACCACTCTAAATCCGTCCAAAAAATATGAATACACAAAACCCCTCCCCCGAGGAGGTCGCTTTACTTATAAGTAAGCGTCTTAAAAAGTTCTGGGGTTACGGTAACCTCAAAGGCTCAGTTTGGCTTATCGGTATGGAAGAAGGTATCGGAGCTGACGAAGACTTTCCCATTACTCGCTTTGAATCAACAAGTGGTAAGGAAGTAGTAGACATCACCTACAATACTGCCGAAGACCATAATCGTTGGTTTAAAACTGGAGCCGCAACTCAACGCACGTGGCGACCATTAATTTTTATACTGCTTTATCAAAAGCTCGGTCGTGTCCCGACACTCGAAGAGATTCGTGACTACCAAATCAATCACTTTGGTCGAAGAAATTCAGACCACGCCATTTTAGAATTAATGCCCTTACCCGCACGTTCACTCAAAGCTTCCGATTGGATATACAGTGACGTACAACTTAAAGGACTTAAGAATCGCAAGGAATATCTGGCGACATATAAACCAGAGCGAGTAAAACTTCTGCAAGCACTTATAGAAAAACACCAACCGAAGTTGGTGCTATTCTATTCACGAAGCTATCTCCCTGACTGGCAATCAATTGTTCCTAAAACACTTAAGGAAGTGATTCCTGAGAAACTGCATATCGCTAAGGTTGGTAATACTAACTACGCTGTGACCGCTCATCCTGTCAGTCATGGACTATCGACCAAAGACTGGGAAATGATTGCTCGCAAAGTACTTTAGTTGTCATCAAGATCATCGACATAAACCATATCAATATTCGTAATGACTGCGGGCTGATTGGTTTTGAACGACATCTTCTCTCTTGGCTTGATATACGACTTTTTGTTGTTATTAAGCCAGTATTCAATCGCTCGCAGATTACCGTTGTTAATGTGAGCAATCAGCTTACTCTCAGCTAAGTCGCTAACTGAATTAACGCCGTGCTGCATTGCCTCTTCAACTGCCTGCTTGAACTCAGAATCATCCTTGAGCCACGTATAGAACGTATTACGCGCAATCCCGACTCTCTCACAGGCAATTGAAACATTTGGCACACTACGGAGCTGTTCGAGTATCGGTGCTTGTTTGCGGGATTTCTTCATCTGGTTTGATGACGACTGCCTTTTGTCCTGTTAATGCTTCAAAGCGTTTGATAGTCAGGTCACAAAACGCTGGTTCAAGTTCTACTGCAAACACTAGTCGCTTGAGTCCTTCAGCCGCTATAAGCGTACTGCCCGAACCAGAGAAGCTATCAAGAATGATTTGTCCTTGCTTAGTACAACGTCGAATCGCTTTCTCATACAGCTCAGGTGGTTTCATCGTACTGTGTTCGTACTCAGAGCCCGGGAGACGCTTTATGAGCCATAAATCAAGATTGTTGAGCATTTCGTTACCCGTACCAGCTTCAAGATTCATCACTTCATTGAGCTTGGTATGTGGCTTTGTAAGAGCTGGCTTACCTTTGACTCCATACACGCACGGTTCGTAGCATTTATTGAAAGCCACACCTGGGGTCGGATTGTGTCCGTTTTTAACCCACAGACAGACTCGCTTGTTTTGAATACCAAGCTCGTGATACAGCGTCTGAATTGCCCATATATACACTTGGTCGCACCAGTAAAAGACGTGAGTGTCTGGCTTGGTGAATGGTAGAGCGGCTACCATGCTGGCTCGAAGAAACGCAACGTACTCATTATCCGATTTACTGTCGTTCACAGTTCCGCCGTACGACTGTTTGCCACCAATACCTTTGTTGTAGTCAATGGAAATGTTATAGATTGGATCACTCATGATCATATCAGCTCGTTCATCACCACATAGGCGAGCAATCGTTTCTGGTTTAGTGGAGTCACCACAGATAAGGCGGTGTTCTCCGAGCAAGATGAGGTCACCCAGCTTCGTGACTGGCTTCTTATCTTTTTTCTTCGGTTCAACAAAATCAAAGGCTTCTTGTTTTGGCTTTCTATCCCAAAGTCCATCAAGTGCTTTGTAGTCGAAGCCGACATCGAGGAGTAAAGTGAGTTCAATTGCTTCAAGCTTCTCGTAGTCAAACTCACCAGTGTTCTTATTTAAACGTAAATTGAGTTCCTTTTCTCGCTCAACGTCATTCATCGTAATGAAGATAACTGGCACCTCTTTGTACCCAAGTGACTTTGCGACTTCAAGGCGGAAGTGTCCTGCAATCAGAATACTTTCCCGCCCTTTGGCGTTATTACATATAAGCGGGTCAACCATACCGAATCGTTCGATACTGGTCTTGAGTTGTTCTGTCTGCTCCTTCGTGTGTTTGCGGGGGTTGTACTCATTGGGGTTAATGGTTTCAATGGGTACGTAGGTTACGGCAAGAGAATCGGGTTTCATAAAATTTAATTAGTTTGATTAATTGAGCGATGGCCATCGCGGCGCGCGGGGATATAGAAAAACCCACACTTACGTGTGAGTGTATTCAAAATAACGAATGCTTATGCGTCGTCTAAAAGACCTCTTTAGCCTTCCACTTTTCCACCTAACCGTTCCGCTGTTCGTTCAACAATTTTACGAATCAAAGATAACTCCAGCCAGTCATATTTCTCATGTAACTTACCCATGATGACCTTATCGTATGGGTCTTTATTATTTCGCTTTCCGTCTTGATGAAGTTGTTTGTATAAATTATAGATTTCAAGGTCACGCTCAAACTCAACCCACGGCTTACTCTTGCCTTGATAGTCTGGTAGATACTTCTGGTCTTGAGCAATGAAATCCCAACTAGCCATAATGTCTTCTTTCTTGGTGAAACCTTTAAGTTTGATGAGAAGCTCAAGTTCATTGGTCTTGTGGTGTCGTGCCAAACGAACACTAAAGTTACTCTGCGGTAATTCTTGTCGTCCACGGAATACGTAGAATTCAAGGAAGTACTTGAACTGCTGGTCTTTATGGTCAAGTTTGTAGTGTTCAAGAATCTCACGAAACACTCCGCCATACATTGGTGGCAAATAGCCATCTCGTAAATCTTCTAAAGCCATGAACTCGTCATACGTAAGCTTCTCCTTACCTCCACTGATAGCTAACTGTTTTGCTTTATACTCTTCACCTTGATTCATCTCTGAATAGCGGTTCCAGTATGTTTCTCGCCACGCTTCGTATTCGTCATTAGTAGCAAAGCCCTCAATCGGCACAGGACAGCTCACTTCTTCAAACCGCTTACGTAGCCAATTGATACGCTCAATAAACCATGAGTCTCGAATCATGGCTTGGATTTGATAGTACGGTTGGTTATAAACCGTACGTTGTTTTTTAGGGAGTTTTTGAGTCACTCCCTCTAGTGTATGTGAAATAACCATGCCTGCAATGGCAGATATATAGCGATATGTAACGAGCTTTCATTTCCCAACCACTCCGATACAATTACCTCATGTTAGGAGCAATTATTGGCGATATAGCGGGATCTACTCGTGAATTTGAACAAGACAAGTCTTTTCCGACTGAGCTATTTCCTGTCGGAAGCCATATCACTGACGATACCATCCTAACCCTTGCTACTGCCGAAGCCTTACTCCGTCGAAACGAAAGCATTACCTACGGTGACATGTATTACCAATATGCTAATCGCTATCAAGGGAGCCAATACAGTTACGGTGATAGATTCCTGACTTGGGTAAAGCAATCACGACCAAACAGCCTTGCTCCCGCTTATAACAGTCTTGGTAATGGTTCAGCTATGCGTGTTGCTCCGATTGGTTGGTTCTTCAGGACTCTAGAAGAGACTCGTGCGGAAGCTAGGCTATCCGCTATACCGACCCACAATCACCCTGAGGGAATAAAAGGTGCTGAAGCAGTAGCGAGTGCCATCTTTCTTGCTCGTACTGGTAGCACCAAAGACGAGATTAAAGAATACTTAGAAACTGAGTTCGGCTATCGTCTCAGTCGCTACTACGAAGATGTACGTGATGATGCGTATTTTCTTGAAACTTGTCCTGAGAGTGTAGAAGAAGCGATTATTGCTTTCTTATCTTCTAAGTCATTTGAAGACGCTATCTACAAAGCAATTGCTTTGGGCGGTGATGCTGACACACAGGCGAGTATCGCAGGTGCGATAGCTGAAGCGTTTTACTTACCCCAACATACACTAGAGAACGTCAGAACTCATCTCACACCTGAACAAGTGCCGATAATAGAAGCGATTTTAATTTGAAATTAGTCCATGATTGGATTGCTGCAATTAAAAATCAATGTCTTCATAACCGTTGTATTTATTTACCGTGAGAGTATACTCGATTATGAAATATGGCCTCACTTATAGACAAAATTGATGTTATAAATGCAAAAATTAACAAGAACATCGTTCTCCTTGCGGAAAAAGAACGCGGTTTAGCTTCACAATCAATTTTAGATGACTTACGTGACTTAGTTGAGCATACTGCTGTCTTAATTTTTAAAGGCCCTGATTCTGAGATTGGATTTGATCTAATAAAGGAAAGTCTTAACCATATTCGAGAGTTTTCTAAATACAGCTTCCTTTATAAACTGCACAGTAGACTGAACCTAGCTATTTCTCATTATGAACCTAATGAGAGCGATGCTGAAATGCTGATGTTGAGCTATATGCACAACTTGTTCCTTATCAAAAAGTTCTACATAGAAATATATAAACACCACATACTTCAAGATTTAAGGAACTATCCTTTAAATCTCGATCCAGGTCTTTCAAACTATTACAAGGCAATCATTGAAAAGATTAACGCCAATGATTATGAGGCAGTGTCCGACAGAAATGATTTTTATATTGACCGAGTAAAACCTCTAATTATTGAGAATGATCTTTACTATGAGGTAACCTTTAGGCCTGCGACGAACAATTTTGCTAAGTTCAATAAAACAGTTGCCTATACTAAACAAAGAATTACAGCAAACTATGCTCTAAGACTCACTTTAGCTAAAACACAAATAAATGTATTCGATACAAAATCACGAGCATTGATTATCTTGGATTATGAAATCTCCATACGACCTTGTGAGATACAACATCTGGGAATGATTTTTAATCGAAGCTTCACATTCAATAGTAGAAAGGGAGAGTACCCAAACCTTATGGAAGCTCTTAAAATTGGGCAGTTTACATTATTAGAAGCTGTGATGCTACCTGAACAAAGATACGAGAAATTCAAGGAATTTTTAAGAAAGGATACTAATTCAGTAAAGATTCAGTACGTTCTTGATAAATGTCGAGGAATTATCCTAAACAAGGGAGATGGAACGAATGTGTTGCGATACCTTCTTGCTAACCTAAACAATGTAGTAATAAAAAATCAACTCTTTCATAATTCAAGTGGAATACTTTCAGGACTGTATTTAAAGAATGGGTGTAAGGTATTTGACGACATGCCGTTTTGTTCGTCGTTGAAATATCATAACCCTACTAAGCTCTCCCTTATGGACTGCATAGAACCCGAAGGTAGAGCACATGAGTTTTTTGCTAGACGGGTGAGTCAGAATATTAGAACTAAAAAGATTCTATATACATCAATTGATGAGCTAAGCCAAACCTATGATATCGATAAGGAAATAGCTATTTTCAATTCAAAAATTTGGCGAGGACACAGACCTGACCGTGAACTTAAAAAGTATTCTAAGTTTATCTATGAGCATGGTACTGAAAATGATTGCCACCAGATACATACTAAACTCCTAGAGTTATCTCAATCAGGAATCGAGGATTATCAAGTACTCATTGATTTATGGCTAGGTCAGCAAGACATCGAGATTATTGATTCCAATCAGAAACGCCAAGTATTGAGGGATCTTTTTGCAGGATCTCACGTGGCACTTATTTATGGGTCAGCAGGTACTGGAAAAACTCGAATGATTGAATATATTGATGACGTTTTTCTTGCTGAAAAGAAAGTGTTTCTATCCAATACAAATGCATCTGTAAATAATCTTAAAAACAGAATTGGTGAAAGCGATAAACACACCTTCTCAACGATTGCTTCGTATTTATACAATATCGATGATTACGATAAGACAGATATATTATTTATCGACGAATGCAGCACGGTATGCAACGACGATTTACTACAAATTTTAAACTATAAAAAGTTTAATAAAATTGTCCTTGTTGGAGATGTGTACCAGATTGAGTCAATTGACTTTGGTAACTGGTTTTACTTATGTAAAAATTTACTCCCCACACATTGTGTCTTTGAACTTGATGATACTCACCGGACCAGAAAAGAAGATCTTAAAAATTATTGGAATGCTGTGCGTAATTCTGATGAGAGTGTCCCCGAGATTGCATCAAGAGGTCACTTCACCAAACCAATTGATCAGTTCGTAAAAAGTTATACGACTAGCGAAGATCAGATTGTGCTGTGTCTAAACTATGACGGTTTATATGGAATTAACAACTTGAATAAATTACTTCAGGAAAAGAATCCCAATGAAGGAATAGATTGGGGAGTTCACAGCTATAAAGTTGGTGATCCAATTATCTTTACTGAGTCGTCAAGATTCGCTCCTGTTTTGTATAACAATTTAAAGGGACACATAGCAAAAATTACTCCTAACGGCACAGAGATACAGTTTGAGGTAATAATTGCATATACACCTAATCCATTTGATGCATACAGCCGAAATGTAGAGCTACTAGAGAATCTGCCTGATGGTAAATCAAAAATTAGATTTTCTGTAAATCGTCTAGAGAACGTCGATGAGGATTTAGATGATTCTGATAGAATGGTGCCGTTCCAAGTATCTTATGCTACATCAATCCATAAAGCTCAAGGTCTTGAATATAAAACAGTAAAGCTTGTTTTTGTTGATGAAGTACAAGACATGGTTACTCATAGTATCTTCTATACAGCCATAACGAGAGCCAAAGAAAACCTTGAAATTTACTGGTCTCCTGAAACAGCGAGTAAAGTCTACGAAAAAATTAAATCAAATCTTAATCAACAAGACGCGAATATATTTAGAAATAAGTTTGGATTATAAGAAAAGAACCGACCTATCACAGTTGTGTAAAAAGTGTCACTTTTGTCACTTATTAATGAGCACGAGACCCTTCGATTTCTGAACCTTGGAGATAGCTAAACGGTCAAGCCCTGCTTGACCGTTTACGGTTCTTGCCCGAGACCGCCCGCAAATAAACGCAAATCCTGTATAGTACATACATTGTATGAAATATTTTTTAGTTGTTGCACTCATAACAGTCGGTATCGGAATCTGGTGGTTTAGTAGTGCCGGACAAATATCTTTTTTTGATGAACATACTCACGAAATGGAGTTTATAGACGATGCAGACAGTCCTACAACTGTATCAACCGCGCCAACCGAGTACCCTGAAGCTTCAACCTCCGTCACCTATCTACCATCTATTCCTGAACCAACCAATCCCGATGGACGCACCCGCTGGGCCGCATATTGGGAACCAATGACGGCCGAAGAATACGCCGTGTATGGCCCCAAAGAACGATCCGCTGGCCCACCACGAGTTGGCATCCAAGTTGGTCACTGGCAGCGTGAGAATCTGCCTGAAGAACTATCTGGATTAACCGGTAGTAGTGGTGCTACTGCCGCAGGCTACACCGAGACAGAAGTTAACCTAGCGGTAGCACGTGAGGTTGTTGAATTACTCACCACGGCTGGTATTGAAGTAACTCTATTGCCTGTGACAGTACCTATTGATTATCACGCTGATGCCTTTGTTACGATTCACGCTGACGGTAATACAGACACATCAATCTCTGGTTTTAAAATTGCACCACCGCGCGTTGATTATTCCGGACGAGCCCAAAAACTCGTTGATGCTATGAACACTTCCTACGAAGAAGCGACTAGGTTACAACGTGATGACGCCTTCACTCGACGAATGAGCGGGTACTATGCCTTTAACTGGCGACGATATGATCATGCAGTTCACCCGCAGACACCGTCTGCCATCGTCGAGATGGGATTTCTCACTAACCCGAGCGATCGCGCGTTCATGGTCAATCAACCTAAAACAATCGCAGCCGGAATCGCTGAGGGAATTATTGACTTCTTGAAAGGAGAGAACCTCCTTACTACTGAGTAATGGCAAAGGTTGTAACCAGCTCATTAAAATCTTTTTCATATGAAAAACCACCTTCGGTTTCCATTGATTCTCGAGTGCCAACGAGGAGATAGATTTTATTATCGCTAATTTGCGCCACGGTTACCCCAGGATACAATCCGTCCCACAAACAACTCATCGCATCGTTACCCGCAAGCACAGTATTAGTCACCTCCCCTTCCATACAGTTGGTAATCATTTTGTTATCGACGAGCCACGCTTCGAGGTCGAGAACTTTTGATGCGCTATAGACATACACCGACATGGCCGGCGGACCGTCAACCGCGTTACCTTCGGCTGCTGCTTTTACTACTGCATTATAGTCATCGGAACGCATGAGAGTTACCCCGAACAACGTACCCATGTCGATGTTTTGGTCGAGGGTATTTTCAAACATCGAGTAGCCATACGGCTTGATGCGGTAGTTAAAGGTAAAGTTATAATCACTGTTTTCAAACACGGCCGTTTGAACTGGTGCGGTGGTTGGTGGTGTTGGAGTTTCAGGTGTTTCTACAATCTCTACTACCGGCACCTCGGCTGGTGTATCAGCTGGCGAAAAGTCGTAATAAAAATACGCACTTACCACCGCTACTGCTACCAAAATAAAAATTAATGCTTTCATTGGTACAGTATACAACAATCGTCGGGTCGGACTAATTTACTTTAGATAGCTAGAGAAATAAATCGCGTGACAGGTATAGCCACCAGGATTTTTTAGTAAATAATCCTGGTGATAGCCTTCGGCCACCCAGAATGTTGTCAGGGGTTCAAGAGTGGTTACAACCGGATCTGACCAGCGTTTCGAGGCATTTACAATCCTTATCATTTCAGTGGCGATGGCTTTCTCTTCTTCATTGCCGTAAAAAATAGCCGAACGGTAGGATGTCCCGCGGTCGTTACCTTGTTGGTTTAAGGTTGTAGGGTTATGAATTTGGAAAAAGAAATCCAGTAACTCCTTATAGGTGGCTTGCTCTGGGTCATAGGTAATTTCAACCGCTTCGGCGTGTCCGGGATGGAATTGATACGTTGGGTTTTCATTCGTACCACCGGTATACCCTACTTCAGTTGTGATAACTCCCTTTTGGTCACGAAGGAGGTCTTCCAACCCCCAAAAGCATCCTCCTGCTAATACGATTTTTTTATTCATAGGATTGTACAAGTATATTAGACTAAATTACTTCTTACAGAAGCGGTATACCTTGTCGCTCTTTTTTACAAAAAGAGCTGGCAAGGTCTTGCGAAAAGCCTCCCAGGCCTTCTCTTCTTACAGAAGCTGTATAGGTTGTCGCTATTTTTTCAAAATAGCTGGCAACCTCTTGCGAAAAGCCTCCCAGGCTTTTCTCACCCCATTAACAACCACCTGCGAGTACAATTTTCTTGTTCATATGTTTTACTTTATTTACGGATTTTTAGACCCTCCTCTACCCAATCCCATACCCGGGCGGCCACGTTTACAGGAGTACCAATTAGTGGGTCATGGTGGAGGTTAATAAATGGTACCGAGTTACACTCGATAATCCCCCACCGAACGGTGTCAGGGTCGGACTCGACACTGGTGGTGATAAAATCAAACCCAACGAGTGGGTCGCCGGTAGCTACTGCCGCCCGTTCCAGTTCACTTACCAATTTTGGATGCGTCACATCCGTCACCTCACGACTGCATCCGCCGTAACTTAGGCCAATTTTTTCACTAATATCAATTGTCAGACCAGCAGGCAAAACTGTCTCGAGGGTATAACCCTGGGCGCGTAAAAATTCAAG
>LNFM01013516.1_pt1 | contig 11150 bp, 14 predicted proteins | sample 596031 | NCBI WGS metagenome assembly LNFM01 (sample SAMN04254537, study PRJNA301005) | activated carbon metagenome | isolation source: dual media filters at the Ann Arbor, Michigan drinking water treatment plant | place: USA: Ann Arbor | reverse complement strand
CCCGCCGCCACCGGCAACCTGAAGGTCAGCATCCCCAGCTACACCGTGGCCGACATCTACGTGACCTACAAGTTCTCGCCCAAGACCCAGTTGCGCCTGAACCTGTACAACGCCTTTGACAAGCGCTACATCCAGCAACTGGCCGAAGGCGGCGGGCAGGGCATCCCGGGCAACGGGCGCCAACTGATCGCCACGGTGCGCCACGACTTCTGAGCCGCGCATGCTGGTCACGTTTGACAAGCTCCTGACCGGCGAGGAGCTGGCCGCCCTGCGCGGCCAGCTCCTCGGAGCACCTTGGTCCACGGGGCTGAGCGCCGGCCCCCAGGCCTTGGTGGCCAAGAAGAACCAGCAGTTGCCCGAGGACTTTGCAGGCCTCGCAGATCTGCGCCGCGTGGTGATGCGCGCACTCAACCGCTCACCCCTGCTGCTCTCGGCGGCCCTGCCCTACAAGGTGGTGCCGCCCAACTTCAACCGCTACACCCCTGAGCACAGCCACTACGGCTGGCACACCGACAGCACGCTGCGCTATTTGCCGGACGGCGGTGCGCTGCGCACCGACATCTCGGCCACGCTGTTCCTGAGCGACCCCGACAGCTACGACGGCGGTGAGCTGCACATCGAAGACACGCACGGCAACCAGCGCATCAAGCTGGCCGCCGGCAGCCTGGTGATCTACCCATCGGGCTCGATCCACGAGGTCACACCGGTCACGCGTGGCGAGCGCCTGGCCTGCTACCTCTTCATGCAGAGCGTGGTCAAGGACACCGAATGCCGGCGCCAGCTGCACGAGATGGACCAGGCCTTGATGGACCTGCGCCAGCGCTGCGGTGAAGCCGATCCGGCGCTGGTGCGCCTCACAGGCCTCTACAACAACCTGCTGCGGCGCTGGTCGGAGTGCTGAGTCGGGGTTGAGACCACGCCATGCACTGGCGAATGCGTCGGGATACGGAGCGCGTCACTCAGAGTCTTCCGTGGTCCGGCAACGTGATCGTGACTCGCAAACCCTTTCTCTCGGAACGAGAAGCCTGCGGTTCGCCATCCTCCATTTTGAGCTCCCCTCCATAGAGTTCCACAAGATCGGACACGATGGCCAGCCCCAGGCCGGTGCCCGGCACCGACTCGTCCAGCCGGGTGCCGCGTGCCAGCAGAGCCTGGCGCGCATGGGCCGGTATGCCGGGGCCGTCGTCGCTGATGTCCAGCCACAGGTCGCGTCCGTCCCTGTGGGCGGTCAGCACCACACGGGTAGTGGCCCATTGCAAAGCGTTGTCCAGCAGGTTGCCCAGCATGTCGGTGAGGTCCTCGAGCTCGCCGGCAAACTGCAGACCAGCCTCGGCTGACAAATCCATCCGGAGGTCGCGACGCAGTGCCTGGGGCCGCAGCACCAAGGCCAGATCGTCAAGCACCGTTTGCACCGACACCCGTCGCAAGCCAGGTGCCACCGGCCCTGCGGCCCTGGCCCGCTGCAGGTGCCAACGAACCGACCGGTCCATGCGGTCCAGCAAAGGCACATCGGCCGCAGTGGCGCGGTTGCGCAGCACCGCCAGTGGCGTCTTGAGGGCATGGGCCAGGTTGCCCACATGCCCCCGAGCGCGCTGCACTGTGCGGTGGTTCGCCTGGATCAAGCGGTTGATCTCATCGCCCACCGGCTGCAGCTCGCGCACCGAGGGCTGGGGGAGCGAATCGGCCTGCCCCGCCGCGAGCCGCGCCAGATCGACCTGCAGGGCGCGCACACCGCGCAAGCCCCAGCCAACCCCCAGCCACTGGCCTGCCAGCAGCACCATCCCCAGTACCGCCAGCGCCAGCGCCAGCGGGCGGGTGGCCGCACGAGCCGCGTCGATCTGCTCCTGTGCCGGCATGACCACGGTCACCAGCAGCTCACGCCCATCGCCCGGTGCCGTGAAGTCCAGCGCCAGCCTGTCCAGCTCGCGGCCTTGCGCATCCGGCCCTCGCCCGTCCGTACCCAGGTCGGACGACAGCAGCGAGGCCGAACGAGCCAGCACCGCCGAGCTGTCGCTCACCTGCCAGCTCCAGGCCGAGCCGGGTCGCTCGAAGCGCGGATCGGCAGGCCGCGGCTCGATGGCCAGTCGGCCCCATGCGTCGAATCCCGCCCCCGTCATGACGGCCTGGGCGATGGCGGTTTTTTCAGCATCGAAGCGCTGCGCCACGAAGCGCTCCAGAATGCCGGCGATGAGCCACCAGGCCAGCAGCAGCGCGCCGAGCGTAAGCACCCCCGTGCCGACCAGCAGCCGGGACCTTAACGAGGGCGTAGAAGGCTGCAAGGGCAACTTCATGCCGCGTCTCCGTCGAGCAGCCGATAACCTTCGCCCCGCACGGTCTCGATGCGGCCCTCGCCCAGCTTGCGGCGCAGCCGGCCCATCACCACCTCGAGCGAACGGAAGTCGCGATCGCTGTCGCCGTCGTACATCTGCTCGACCATGTCGGTGCGCGAGACGATGCGGCCCTTGTGCAGCAGCAGCAGGCGCAACAGACGCGACTCGAACGCGGTGAGCCTGAGCGCCAGCCCTTGCAGCGTGATCACGCCGGTAGCGGTGTCAAGCGCCAGCGGGCCGGCCCGCACCTCGCCGCCCGCATGGCCAGCGGCGCGGCGTATGAGCACCTGCAAGCGCAGCACCAGCTCTTCGAGACGGAAAGGTTTGGTGAGGTAGTCGTCCGCGCCGGCCTTGAAGGCCGCCACCTTGTCGCTCCAGGCGTCGCGCGCCGTCAGGATGAGCACCGGGTGGTTGTGCCCGGCACCGCGCCAGCGCTGCAGCACCTCCACCCCGCCCAGCCCGGGCAGGCCGAGGTCCAGTACCACGGCGGCATAGCGCTCGGTGCTGCCCAAAAACTCGCCCTGCGTCCCGTCGTAGGCCCGGTCCACCACAAAGCCCGTCTGTTCCAGCGTACCGGCCACCTGGACGCACAGATCGGCATCGTCTTCCACCACAAGCAGCTTCATCGCGTGCCTCCGACTGGCCGCTTCAGCGCAGGCTCCTGGCCGACGCCCTCCACCTCGTCGAACTGGCAGCCCGGCGCCAGCTTGATGCGCAACACCGCGCGCGCCCGCGTGAGCCATCGCACCTCCCATCGTTGCTCGCGGCCCAGCCATTGAACGGCGAGCGCCTCGCCCTCGTAGCGGGCCGCCACACAGGTCAGTGCAGCTTCCGGGGTGGTGGGTGCGACAAATAGACGGGCCTGCGCCTGTGCCGTATCTGCCCCCGCCAGGAACAACAGCGACACGACTACGGCCGACACCATGCAATTGCTTCGGTTCATGCGCGCGACTCTACTCGCCGCCACCACAACCGAAACGCAACGACCCATGGCTGCACCGTTGCGCATGGAACCGCCAAAGTTCAGCCCATGGACACCACCCACACACCGATCGAAACAGTGAGGAGCAGCGCAGCGCCACAGGCAGCCCCGGTCCTCTGGAAGCCCATGCTGGCCCTGATGCGCCGCAACGCGCTGCCCATCGCGCTGAGCTGGTTGCTGCTGGCCGGCGTTGCCGCACTGGCGCCATCGGTGGGCTGGATGGGCAAGACCGTGGTGGACGCCCTGGACAACACCGACACCCGCCTGGTCGACGTGATCACCGGCAACGGCCTGGTGTTCGGTGCGCTGTTCACCTTGCTGGCGCTGCTGAAGGTGGCCGAGAAGCCCGCGGGTGGGTGGCTGGAAGCGCGCATCGTGGTGGGCCTGCAGCGGAGCTACCTGCGCGTTGGTTCGGCCGGCGACCACACCGAGGACGTGGCCCACATGCTCTACGGCACCGAAGAAGCCAAGAAGGGCTTCAAGATGGCCCTGGACGAAGTGCCCAAGCTGGTCTTCGCTGTGCTGGGCGTGACCGTTTGGCAGGCGGCGCTGGCCCCGGGTCTGTTGCCCTACCTGGTCGCCTCAGTGATTCTGCCGCTGCTGGTGCTCAGCCTGCTGGTGCGCCACGTGGAACGCACCAGCCGATACATCCTGGAGCACCAGGTGGGCATCGCCGGCGCCACCGACCCGCAAGACCGCCAGCGGCTGGGTGGTCTGCAGCATCGCTGGGTGGGCGGCGTGGTGCGGCTCGAAGCCCTGAAGGGCGTTGGCGAGGAGGCCATGGGCTTCCTGCTGTGGGCCGGCTTCTTTGCTTCACTGCTGCTGGGCGAATGGTTGCGCCCTGGCGAGGGCCTGAGCATGGCCCCCGGTGACTTCGTTCTGGCCATGGTCAACCTCAAGCTGTTCGTGGAGCCGATGTCCAAGATCGGAAAAATTGCCATCCACTGGAAGCAGGCCCGCCCGGCTCTGGGCCGCGTGCTGCTCGGCCAGCACAACGCCCCGTTGAGCCCCCATTGAGCCAACCCGGCGCACAGTTCACCCCATCGCAGCCCCGCGCTGCCCCACCCTCAGGAGACCGCATCATGCAAAAGTACCACTCCATCCAGATCCAAACCTCCGGCGCCCTGCGCCGCCACTGGCGCCCGGTGGCGCTGGCCACAGCGCTGGCAGCCGCTGTCGCGTTGGGTCATGCCCAGACGCCGGCCGGCACGGTGCAGGGCACCGTGAGTGGCGTGTTCGGCCAGCAAATACTGCTCGACACCCCCGAAGGCCAGAAGCTGGTCAACCTGCCTTCTGGCGTCAGCACCCCGGTCATCGGCGCCCGCGTGACGGTGGATGGCCCACGCAATGGCAACGTCATCCAGGCCCGCACGCTGGCACCACAGGAAACCAGCTCCCCCACCGCAGCCACGCCCCCGCCCGCTTTCGCAACTGCTGGCGCCAGCTTGCCCGCCACCCTCCAGGGGCTGAACCTGACCCAGTTGCACCAGCGCGTTGACCACGACGACGGCGATGTCACCTGGTCAGCCCGCACACGCGAAGGGACCTGGCTGCGCATCGAGACCGAATGGAGCGGTCGGATTGAAGACATCAAGGCTGGCGAAGGCCAGTCCCTCAGTCCCGCGCTGCTTGCTCGAGTGCTGCCGGCACCGGTGGCCCAGTCCGGACGTCGTGGCGAACTCGCCCATGTGACCGAAGTGGACTTCGATGACGACGGCGAGATCGAACTCAAGGGCCGCGACGGCCAGGGAGTGCGCACCAAAATCGAGTTTCGTCCAGACGGCCAAGTGACCGAACTCAAGCGCGAGCGCTGGGAAACCCGCCGCTGGGAAACCCCCGCCGTGCAAGCGCGGCTGCAACAGGCAGGCTACCGCGATATCGGCTGGCTGCACCTTGGCGGCAAACACGCGGAGGCCGAAGCCACCAACCGGTTCGACGAGCGCGTGTCGGTGCGGCTGAACGACCGAGGCCAGATCGACCGCGAACGTCGCATGTTGTTGGTGCCTCAGTAGAACGCTGAATGGAACGAGCGGGTGGCCGAGTCATCGGCGCCCGCAGGGACTCTCTCTAGAATCAAAGACATGCCGCCTCTCTTTCCCAACCTCAGCCTCAAACGCGGGCTGCTGCTGTTGTGGTTGGCGATTCTCGGTGTGGCCATGGCGCTGGCAGCGCTGGTCTGGGCCCTCAGCCGACAGGGGGCTGATGTACAAGTGCGCCGGTCCGCTTTGCAGTCGAGCGCGGCGTGCGCCGACATCGTGCAGACCTTCGCCCAAGCTGTGGCACTGCAGGGCGGTGTGGCCGACGAGCGCCGCACCATGGACGCCGCGATCGATCTCGCCTTGCGCGACCAGCTCGGCGTCGAGGGCGGCTTGTGGGTGCACGGCAGGGGCATCGTCAGCTACGCATTCCCCACCTACGACGGCTCGGGCATCAAGCGCGATGTGCCTGCAGCCGAGCGAGAACGCATTGAAGCCATCGCCGAGCGGGCGCTGTCGTCGCAAACCGCGCTCACCGACACCCGACCGGGTCTTCGCGAAGCCGTGGTGTTGCACGCGTGTCCAGCGCAGCTGAGCGGCCATGTGGGCTGGACGCTCACGCGCGTCTCCACCGTGGGCGGTGACAGCCTGGACCGCCTGGTGATGGCACTGGCACTGCTGCTGGCGTTCGTGGTGCTCTCGGGCAGTTGGCTGGGCTGGACCCTCACCCGCTGGACCGGGGGTCTGCAGCAGGTGGTTGAGGGCTTGCGCCGGGCCGGTGCGCAGCCCGGCGAGGAACTGAAGATCGGACCCACCGGGCTGGCCGATCTGGACCGGGTCGGCGAGGCCCTCAACGGTTATTCGCTGCGCCTGCGACGGAGTCAAGCCGCCTGCTCGGCGACCTGGCGCAGTCCCAGCGGCTGGCCTCGCTCGGCCGCATGTCGGCTGGCCTGGCGCACGAAATCCGCAACCCACTGGGTGCCGTGCGACTGAAGGCAGAAAACGCCCTCGCGGCCAGGGACGACGTGGCTCTGGAGCGTGGTCGCACTGCTTTGCAGGCGGTGCTGGTGCAGACCGAGCGCGTGGAGGCGCTGGTAGCCAGCCTGCTGGCCCTGACCCAGCCCTTTCGCGTCGAGCGCCAGGCGTTGTTGCTCAACAGCTGGCTCAACGAGCGCTGCCAGCTGCATGCCGAGACCGCGCAGCGTCTGCAGGTGGCGCTGGTGTGCCTGCCGTCGCCCCTGCTGGATTCGGTGGGCGCGGTGGCAGTCATCGACCCGGCACAGGTCGGGCGTGCGCTGGACAACCTGATCCTCAATGCCTTGTCTCACACGCCGCCGGGTGGACGGGTGGTGGTGAGCGCTACCCGCTCCGATACGGGTGCCTTGTGCATCGGCGTGCAGGACAACGGACCCGGCGTGCTGCCCGAGGTGCGTGAACACCTGTTCGAGCCCTTCAGCACCGGGCGCGCCGGCGGCACCGGACTGGGCTTGGCGCTGGTGCGCGAGATCGTGCAGGCGCACAAGGGCAGCGTCGAACACGAGGCGGTGCAGCCGCACGGCGCGCGTTTCAAGATGGAGTTCCCATGGCCTGCGTGCTGATCGTTGACGACGACGAGGCCTTCCGCGAAGGCCTGTCTGAAACCCTGCGCGATCTGGGCCACGCGGTGCTGGAGGCTGGCTCCACCGATGGCGGCTTGCACCGCCTGCGCACCGAACAACCCGACCTGGCGCTGATCGATCTGCGCATGCCCGGTGAGGGCGGCATGGCGTTGCTGGCGCGTGCCACAGAGCTCTCGCCCCAAACGCTGTGCGTGGTACTCACGGCCTTTGCCAACGGACAGAACACCATCGAGGCAATGCGCCTGGGCGCGTTTGATCACCTGACCAAACCCATCAGCCGCCAGCAGTTGGCGGAGCTGGTGGACCGCGCCTTGCGCCAGCGCGCGCTGCAAACCTCAGCGCCGCCATTGCTGGCGGTCAGCGACGACGGCGACATGGTGGGCGCCAGCGAAGCCATGCGCCAGGTGCTCAAGCGCATCGGTCAGGTGGCGGCCAGCGATGCGTCGGTGCTGGTGCTGGGCGAGACCGGCACCGGCAAGGAACTGGTTGCGCGTGCCCTGCACCGCAACAGCGCGCGGGCCAACCAGCCGTTTGTGGGCGTGAACTGCGCGGCCATTCCCGCCGAGCTCATGGAGAGCGAGCTGTTCGGTCATGTCAAGGGCGCTTATTCGGGTGCCACCGGCGACCGCATGGGGCGTTTTCGGGAAGCCCACGGCGGCACGCTGTTTCTCGACGAAATCGGGGACATGAGCCTGGCCACGCAGGCCAAGATGCTGCGGGTCCTGCAGGAGCGCGAGGTGGTGCCGGTGGGTGGCACGCAGGCGGTGGCGGTGGACGTGCGCATCGTGGCCGCCACGCACCACGACCTGCCTGCGGCCGTGCGCGAGGGGCGCTTTCGCGAAGACCTTTGGTACCGCCTGCAGGTCATCCCGATCGTATTGCCTCCGCTGCGCGGGCGCCCGGGCGACCTGATCCTGCTGGCCGAACATTTCCTGCGCCGCCTGGGCGGCAAGTCGCTCTCGGCAGCGGCCGCTCGCGCCTTGCTGGCCCACCCCTGGCCGGGCAATGTGCGCGAGCTGCGCAACGCCATGCAACGCGCAGCGGCGCTGAGCAACGGGCCGGTGATCGGTGTGGAACACCTCGGCCTGCCCGGGCCGTCGGTCAGCCCGGGCATGGGCTTCGACATTCCGTGGGACGGTCCCATGGAAGGAGCGCTGGCGGTGGTGGAGCGCGAGATGATCGTGCGCGCCCTGCAAGCCAGCGCCGGCAACCGCGCCGAGGCCGCCCGCCGCCTCGGCCTGCACCGCCAGCAGCTCTACCGCAAGCTGGAGCAGCACGGCCTGGGCTGACACCGGGCGCGCCTGTCCGCCACAGTGACAGGCAGGCGTCACGAGGCGAGACACTGTGGTCGACAAAGTGACCACAAGTATTTGATTTTCATGAGTTTTTCTGCTGGCACGCACTGTGCACTGGAACAAGGGTCACCCCCTCTACCCTCAGGAGTTACTCATGCACCCATTGCGTCGCCTCACCCGACTTTTCCCCACCGCATTGGCCGCCGCCTGCCTGCTGGTCGCGCCTGCCCTCTACGCCAAACCGCCACTGATGCCCACGGGCAATGCGGTGCTCATGCCGCCAACTGCTGAAGGCGAGGTGCGCCGGCTGCTGATCAACCCGTACGGCGAGGTTGATGGTCTGCAACTCACGGACGGGCGTGTGGTGAAGTTTCCCCCTCACATGGGCAACCAGCTCAGCCAGACCGTGGCACCCGGTCAGGTGGTGCGCGTCGCTGGCCGTTTTGAAGGCATGGGCGTGGTCAAAGCAGACGCCATCCTCAACGTGGCCAGTGGCCGCATCACGGTGGACCAGCCCCCATCCCACTGGCCGCAAAAGCCGATGCCACGCCACCTGCGTGCCGCGCAACTGCAGTCGCAAGAAGCCGAAGGCACCATCTCTACGGTGTTGACCGGCCGCCGCGGCGAGCCCACTGGCGTGATCCTGCAGACCGGCGCGATCGTGCGCTTTCCACACCATGGCTTGACCACCGCGCTGCAGCCCGGGCAGGCCTTTGCCGCGCGTGACCTGGGCACACGCAACGCGCACGGCCTGGCGCTCGAAGCCGTGAGCATGGGCGTGAGCCTGGCCACGCTGCAACCGCTCTACCGCAACATGCAATGAGCCGCGTGACCGCTGAGCCGAGCGCGACGGGAGGGCGGCCATGGGCGTGATCTGGCCCACCGCTGGCCTGCTGGTGCTGAGTAACGCTTTCATGGTGGTGGCCTGGTACGCGCACCTCAAACACTTCGACGGCAAGCCCCTGTGGATGGCTGTGCTGGTGAGCTGGGGCATCGCGTTTCTGGAGTACGCCTTCCACGTGCCGGCCAACCGCCTGGGGCACCAATCCATGGACCTGGCCCAACTGCGCGTGCTGCAGGAGGCGATCTCGCTGTCGGTGTTCGTCCCGTTCGCCGTGCTCTACATGAAGGAGCCGCTGCGTCTGAACTTTCTGTGGGCCGGTTTGTGCCTGGTGGCGGCGGTCTACTTCATCTTCAAGAAGTGAGTCCATGAACACCCTCTCGCGACGCAACGGCAGGGCGCTGGACGCGCTCAATTTCTTTCTGGCCGACGTGCGCGACGGTATCGGGCCCTTCCTGGCGATCTGGTTGCTCGCCACGCACGACTGGGACCCGATCTCGATCGGGCTGGCGATGGGAGCAATGCCGCTGGCCTCGGTTCTCATGCTGGGACCCGCTGGCGCACTGGCCGACCGGCTGCGCGCCAAGCGCCTGCTGCTGGTGCTGGCCTGCGGGGTGGTCGCGGTGGGCTGCATCGCCATGACGGCTTGGCCAACCATGGCGTTCGTGCTGGCCTGGCAGGCAGCCCTGGGCATGGCGACGGCGGTGATTGCACCCAGCCTGCTGGCCATCACGCTGGGTCTGGCGGGCCCTCACCTCCTGGCACGACGCACCGGGCGCAACGAGATCTTCAACCACGCGGGCAATGTGGTGTCTGCCGTGCTTGCAGGTCTGGTGGGACATTTTTTCGCGCGCGAGGCAATTTTCTACCTGGTCGCGGTGTGGGCGGTGCTGTCGATCATTGCTGCACTGTGCATCCGGGCAGACGACATCGACCACGTGGTGGCGCGCGGCGGCCTGGCGCCAGCGGCCGCGCCACGCAGACTCAAGCGTTGGGTAATGCCCAAGGCTCTCAAGTGGTTTGCCCTGGCCACCTTGCTGTTTCACCTGGGTAACGCTGCCATGATGCCTTTGGTGGGCCAACAGCTGGCGCATGGCCTGCAGAGTGGGGCATCGCTGTACATGTCGGCCTGCATCGTGGTGGCCCAACTGGTGATGATCCCCATGGCCGCCCTGGCCGGAGCGCGCGCATCCACCTGGGGGCGGCGACCGCTGTTGTTGCTTCTACACCGTGAGCGACGATCCCGCCTGGCTGATTGCCGTGCAAGCACTCGACGGTGTCGGCGTCGGCTTGCTGGGGGTGGTGGGTGTGCTGGTCGTGGCCGACCTCACGCGCGGCAGTGGACACACCAACCTCGTCCACGGATTGCTGGCAGCGGCCACTGGCGTCGGCGCTTTCCTGAGCAACGCGGTCATCGGCCACGTCGTGAACGAGGCGGGCTATGCGACCGGCTTCCTGGCGCTGGCGGCTACTGCCGCCGTGGCGCTGGTGGTGGTGGTGCTTCGCGTGCCCGAGACACTGATCGCGCAAGCACCTGCAGGCCCCACCCCAACCCACTTCACCACTCAACACCGCGGGAGCGCCTCATGACCCTGTTCAGCTCGTTCTTCGACACCTTCTCCACGCGGCTCGAATCGGCAGCCAGGCGGCAAGACCCGCAGGTTCTGGCGGAGATTCGCAGCGCCATGGTCAATCTGCTGCCATCGGCACCACGGTGGGACATCGACCACGTCAGGCTGCGCATCGGGAGCGCGCAAGATGTTCAACAACTCTGGTTCCTGCGCGCCGAGATGAACCAGGTTATGTGCCCGGTGTTTGGCGAACAGCAGGCGCTTGTGCTGATCGAACAACTGACGCCGCTGTTTGAAGGTCTGATCGACGACGGGTTCGTCAGGACCCATCAACGCCAGCGTGCCCGATCACGCCAGCCTTGAGACAAGCCGACCTCACCTGCACGACAATCGGTCTCCTCATGCAACACCACCGACAAGGAGCACTCCCATGAAAGGCGATCCCCAAGCCATCACGCATCTGCAGGCGCAGCTCAAGAACGAGCTGACCGCGATCAACCAGTATTTCGTCCACTACCGCATGCTCAAGCACTGGG
>LNFM01012481.1_pt1 | contig 11150 bp, 8 predicted proteins | sample 596031 | NCBI WGS metagenome assembly LNFM01 (sample SAMN04254537, study PRJNA301005) | activated carbon metagenome | isolation source: dual media filters at the Ann Arbor, Michigan drinking water treatment plant | place: USA: Ann Arbor | reverse complement strand
TGGACTTGCGATCTTCGTTTAGGAAAACCGTCAGAACGAATGCAAAAGCGCTACGTGCTTCGCAACTTTGCACGGACATCGATTGTGATCGTGAGTGGATTATTTGTGATTCCAGTTCTCTCTTTGATATTCAAAAAAGATTTAGCCGGCTCGTTTTCAGGGCTTTACATCTATTCTTTAAAGTAGTTTATTTCTTTTCAAGCAAAATGACGCTTTCAAAATGCGGGCCTTGTGGAAACTGATCGATCAATTTTGAATTCGTGACCACATACAAGGGCCAAAGTTTTTCTAAGTCTTTTTTTAGCGATTCAACCGAACATGAAATATATATGATTCGCTCCGGTAAATCTGAAATGATTTTTTCCACAAAAGGCCCAAGTCCGGAACGCGGTGGATTTACAAGATAAAGATCTTTATTTTGTGACTCGAGTGGGTTGATGCGGACTAAATCCAAATGACTCCCAGCATTTATTTTCAGGGCGACGAGAGCAAGCGGGTTATTTTCAAATACATCAAGTTGTTTGCCGGCCCTCACAAGTGGAACTGTGTATTGCCCGATCCCCGGACCAAATTCGGTGATGTTTTGACTTTTTTCGCTCCAAAGAAGAATCGTTTCCGTGATGGCATTTGCCGTCGTGACTGAGGGTTGAGTGAATGTGCCCACGAAGGCATAGAGGTCATTTTGTAAACTTTGAAACCATTTTTCAGGTTTTGGGTCCGTCAGTTTTAAGGAGTCCAGGGATTCCATCGGCACCGGATAATCAAAAAGAACTTGTTTGCGTTTTTGTCCGATTTCAATGACGTCCACGACTTTTTTGAGATGAAGCAAAACATTTTTTTCGATTAAAAGATTTTTGATTTCTAAATTTGAAAGATCGAGCCAAATTCCACGAAGACCATTTGGAGAAATTCGCAAGCGCGCGGATATTTTGGTGTTTGGAAATTGAATGTCTCGAACCTGGCTGAATAATTTTTGGAGTTTGGGATGAAGTAAATAGCATTCTTCCAAATCAACGAGGGATTCTGTTTTGGATGTGTCTTGATCCTTCGAGAGAGGTTTTGAATAGAGACCAAAAAGTGAGCCCCGAATTTGAAAGTCAAACCACAGGCGATGGAAGCCAGGGCCGACGCCAACAAAAGGGATTTCATTTGAAATTCCCCCATTCATTTCAGAAAGGTTAAGAAATGGGGTGAGTACGCTATACAGGTGACCGCGTTTGACATCAATTTGTTGTTGAATCGGGACATCCCAAAAGCTGCAGCCTCCACAGCTTTTTGCATTTGGACAAATTTGGGACTTTGCTGGACGGAGAGAATCTGATGAATCAACATGCATAGCTTCAAAAAAGCTTAACATACGGAAGGCGTATCAGTCTACGGACTCTGACAGCGGGTATAATAAGCTCTTCTTAAAAATAGTCATTTGCTCGAATGGAAAAAATCACTATGATTTAAAGCTCTTGGAAAATAGTTCTAAGGTTTTGGTCAAACTGATGTGGAGTCGTGAATGAGAAAGTTTTTGATAGCGGGTGGTGTGTTCGTTGGCCTTGTAAGTTTTTTGTCAGCCGGACTATTTCAGGCTCGAGCCCAATATGGTGGTTACGGTGCGGCTCCCGATTTAAAGCAAATTGAAAAAATTGCGGTCGTGGCACCAAATCAATTGATCCAAAAACCCCGGCAATTGACCTTTGATGGACCACGTGCTGGCGAAGGCTATTTCAGTGCTGACGGAAAGAAAATGATTTTTCAATCCGAGCGAGATTCTAAAAATCCTTTTTATCAAATGTACGTTCTGGATATCGAAACAGGAATTTCAAAACGAATTTCAACGGGGCGCGGACAAACGACTTGTGGCTGGATTCATCCCAATGGAAAGCAAGCCATGTGGTCATCGACTCACCTAGATCCTGAATTTGATCAGAAAGTGAAAAAGGAATTCGAAGAACGAAATTCTCCGGTCAAGAAAAGGTATTCTTGGAGCTTTGACGACACGTACTCTATCTTCAGCTCTGATTTGAACGGACAAAATTTAAAACAACTGACCAAGGGTCGTGGATATAACGCCGAAGGATCGTATTCGCCTGACGGTAAAACGATTGCGTTTGCGTCCAACAGTCATGCGTTTGTGGATGAGAAGTCTGGAACGTTATCAGAAGACATGAAGAAAAAGCTTTCCAATGATTCGTCATTTTTCATGGATATCTACATCATGGACGCAGACGGAAAGAACCAGAGGCGACTGACGACTTCGGCGGGCTACGATGGCGGGCCGTTTTTTAGTGCCGATGGAAAGAAAATCACGTGGCGGCGATTTTCAGAGGACGGACGCACGGCGGAAATTTATACGATGAATACCGATGGAACAGATCAGAAAGCGATCACAAAGCTTGGGCATATGTCTTGGGCGCCATACTTCCATCCATCAGGAGACTACATTATTTTTGGAACCTCAATTCTGGGCATGGCAAATTTTGAGTTGTTCATCGTGGATTCAGAGGGAAAACAAAAGCCCGTTCGTGTGTCTTTTACGGATGGATTTGATGGACTTGCAAGCTTTTCGCCAGACGGTGGGAAGCTCACATGGACTCATCGCAATGACAAAGGTGAAAGTCAAATCTACATTGCCGATTGGGATCATGATGGCGCCAAAAAACTTCTCAATATTTCAACTCCATCTGGCAGGAAGCCTGAACTCAATCCGTTATCATTCAAGCCTACCTTTGAAACCCAGGACGTGAAAAAGATCGTTCACTATTTAGCTTCCGATTATTTTGGCGGTCGCCCAACGGGTGGCGCTCGAGAATTAGAATATCTTGGCGAGCTGCAAACGAGTTTGAAATCTTGGGGTCTATCAACAGAGCTTCAAAAATTTGAATTCACTTCAAATGTTAAAATTAAGGGTGAAAATACAGCTGATTTAAAGGGTCGATTTCAAAAAAGTTTAAAATACGGAGAAGACTTTCAAATCTTTTCATCCTCACAGTCTGGTGAGTTTCCAGCTGCACCCGTGGTTTTTGCGGGTTGGGGAATCGTGGCTCCGGCTTCAAGTGAGCAAAGCGCATATGATTCGTATCGTGATTTGGATGTAAAAGGTAAGTGGGTTTTCTTTTTTGCCGATGCTCCGAAGCCTGCGGCTCGTGAGTTTAAAAAACATACGCATCTGATGGCCTACGCAAGAATGCAACATAAGATTTCAGTGGCTAAAAATAAAGGGGCTGCCGGCGTTGTTGTTATTGAAGAAGGCGCTGTCGGGGCTTTAAGGTTTGAAGGATCTGTAGCGGAACATTCGCTCCCGATTTTAAAAATTTCATCTTCGATGTTCGCAAAACTCTTAGTTGCGCATCCAGATATTAAAACTGACGCAAAAAAATTAAGAGATTCATTTCAAACATACGAACACGTGAATGGATTTGGTTTCACGTCACAGTATTTCTCTGCAAAAGTCGGGATCGAACATATCAAGTCCTCGGGTTATAATTTACTAGCCCGACTAGAACCAACTAATCCAGCTTTCAAAAAAGCGCCGGCGCTTTTGATCGGTGCCCATGGGGATCATCTTGGCCTAGGGGAGCAAGGTTCTTCGATGGCGACGGGAAGTCAGAAAGGATTGATTCATTACGGTGCGGACGACAATGCGTCTGGGGTCTCTGGAGTGATTGAGCTTGCACATTATTTTTCAACTGATGCGAACCGCAAGAATTTAAAAAAGCCGATTCAGTTTGCGATTTGGTCTGGGGAAGAAATTGGAATTCTCGGTTCGAGCCACTTTGTAAAAAATTATAAAGATCAGTTTGGTCGAAATTTCGAAAAGGCATTTGAAGCAGGATTAAACATGGACATGATCGGGCGAGTCGATGCCAGCACTCAGCAGCTTCAAGTTCAAGGTTTGGGTTCTGCAAAAAACTGGAGTCGGGTGGTCGAAGAAGTTGCTGCAAAATCTAATCTGCATCTCGTCGTGACATCAGATCCTTATTTGCCGACGGATTCGATGGCGGTTTATGTCGGGAAAGTGCCGTCGATTTCTTTTTTCACTGGGGCTCATTTGGAATATCACACGCCAAACGATACACCTGAGAAAATCAACTTTGAGGGTTTAGTTGATGTTATTAAAACGGTACAAGTGACTGCAGAAATTTTGGCAACAAGCAGTGGTCCGAGAGTTCAGTACAATCATGTTGAGGGAAGTGGAATGGGCGCTGGCTCAAACCGCAGCTTTCGAATTTTCTTAGGGACGATCCCGGATTATTCGCAAGAAGGCGTGAAGGGTGTGCGCATTTCCGGAACTTCAAAAAATTCACCTGCAGAACTTGCAGGCCTTAAGCCAGGGGATGTGATCGTCGAATTTGATAAGGTGCCGGTTGAAAATATCTATGATTATGTTTACACACTCCAAACTGTGAAGCCCGATGTAACAACGAAGATTAAGATTGTCCGCAAAGACCAAACAGTTGAACTCGAAATTACTCCGAAGTTGAAGGAGTAATCTCGACCTTTTGTTCAAAGGTCTTGATGTTTGCGTTGATTTTAGATCATAATTTTCGCAGATGGTGCGTAAAATATTTTTTGTATTACTTTTAAGCTTTACTGCGTTCGGGTTTTTTTTACCAGAAAACTTGACGGCCTTAGAATGTTGCGACGGTCGTCGAAGAGTCGTATGTGCTGGAACTGGAATTTGGGTGAGGATCGCAGGTCCTGAGCCAAGTATCACGAATTGCGGTGATCAAGTTCAGGACTTTTTTGGGACAACTTGCGTTGACGTGAATCTTTATAACTGCACATTTTAGTTTTGTTTTTTACAGACAATAGATAACAAAGAGTGGTTAGAGCGCTTTCTTTTCGGTAGAAAGTTCTGGAAAAGGCTGCTTATTTCTTTAGTGTTTTGGCAGGCGTTCTTTTTTGAAAGTTCTTTTCGATCTTCTTGGTTGATATTTCTAGTTGGTCATATTCTGGCTTGATTAAGACATCATAAATGTTTTTCATATCATGTGGTGGATATTTGACCTTGGCATCAGTATAGGCATCGAATTGATAACGATCGCTACAGTAAATATGTTTCACTTTCGGTACTTGGTCAATTGAAGCAGATGGGGCTTGAACCGCTTCGATCAGTTTTTGCAGCTCTACAGGGCCATCAAAAAGACTTGGGTCTAAAATAGTCTTGACCAAAGAGCGATCTGATTTTTCGACGATGATGATCGGTGCAACGTAGAGTCTAAAGCTGGAATCATCTCCTTTTGAGTTTCCACTGAAGGCTTTCGTGAACAGAACGCCTTCAATAAAAACTTTGCCCGCATTGAGTTTACTGTCTGCGGCTGTCTCGACCATTAAATGAGCTCTGAAATGACTGCGAGCCGTTTCTTTAAATTTAATTTTTGAGTTTGCTTTCATTTTAGAAAAAAGCTCTTCCGCCTGGGGTTCGGTGACGACCGATAGTTCGATCTGGCCATCTTTTGAATAGCCATCTGGAACTAGGGCCGTCGAACTGGAGACTTTCAAAATATTCTTCGTTTCGCAACCCTGTGGTTTGACCTCGTAAGCTGACGCTTCGAGCTCGAGACGATTTCTAATTTCTTTTGCTTTTTCAGTATCCGCGCAAAATAGTCCATATTTTTCACAATAAGCTTCGTCGGTCATGACAAAGTCTGAACTGACGCCGGGCACATCGGCCTGGTCGATCAGTTGTAAAGTTCTTTCAGCGACGCGGTCAAAATCTATCATGTCCATGGTTGGAATTTTGGCTGGATATTTAGTATAAAAATCATACTGGAAACGTGATCCATAATAAAATTTTTCGATATGCGGTTCTGGTTTTAAGTTACCATTGGCAAAATGGGTTAAGCCCTTTGCGGTTATTTTCGATCTAAACTGCTCGATCGTCATTGGTTCCATTGATAATGCTGGATCCAAAACCATCGGTTGAATGACTTTTGTGCCTTTAACAAATACCACGGGGGCGACGTGTTTTTTCCAATCATAGACATCATTTGGCATTTGAGATTTTAATTTTGAAGTGGAGTTATCGGCATAGAGCTGCCCGTGGACAAAAACTTTCCCTAACTCTAAATCTATTTTAGCTGCAGTTGATGTCATCAGTTGCGTGCGCTCAATGCATCCGTTGCTACCGTAATCAAAGTTTAGGCGAGAGTCTGATTTAAAAATCCGAATGAGGTCCTTAGCTTTTTGAAATGACACGACCGAAACAGAAATAGTTCCAGAAGGCTGAAAGCCATCGGCTAGTTTTTGAAATGAGGCTTCCAAAGCAAATAATAGATCGGGAATCAATAGTCCTATTATTAGGAATTGAGTCTTTTTCATCTTTCAATTTTCGGTCACTCAGAGGTATTTCTAAACTCTAATTTGGTCCAACAGGCTGGATGATCGTCGTGCTGGATTGGGCGTCGTATTGATCATCAGGGTGTCTTTGCTTGTTGATTTAAATAGCGAATCACTTCGGTCTCGGGAATTCGCCTGTGTCCGCCCGATGTAAACGTTGAAATAATTGAACCTTTTTCTATTTCCCGGCGAATTGTATTTTCACTAATCTTTATCCTTTCCTTCAAGCGAGCGCAGAATTCAGGAAGAGTGAGTTCGCCAGCAGGGGCATTTAAAACATCGCGAATCACCGAGGATTTAGGCTGCCAAGACTTCGTCTTTACGTGGCTTTCGGTTTCGTTTATGAGGTCCTCGATATGTTTTAAAAACTCATCTGAAGTGCATGTCGAACCGTTGTCCGGAAGTGTAAACTTTCTGGAAATTCCGACATCGGGAACCGAAAGCGTTAGAAAACCACCAACTCGTTTAATCACGATCGGATAGTCAAATTTGAAGTTTAATTTTGTCATACCCCAATTCTTCCAAATCTTCCATTTCGACGTCAAACTTTTTCTAAAAAATTCTTAAAAAATATCTATTAACATAAGTAAAGTTTTGTTAATATATGCTAATAGAATACATATATGTATAGAAATAAATATATAAAATGTTCAAAAATAACCGAAAAAGTAGGGATAAAACCTTGAAAAACCCAAAGCCAAACGTGAGCTCCGGTCGAACGAAGACGAAAATGAAACGGGCTAAGACAAAGGCCTTGGTTATTCCAGGGCAAGAACGATTAATCGAAGTTTCAAACGAGGACGACACGTCAGACTTTTGGAATCAACTGACTGGTGCCAACATTAGGCTTCTTCAGTTGGTTCGTGAACGCCATCCAGATTCAGTCTACCAATTAGCACTTTTTCTGAATTGGGATCAGCCGCGAGTTCAACGCCAGTGTCAAAAACTACATCTTTTGGGGCTGCTGGATCTAGAGGACCACGAATCCAATGGCCGTCGCTGTAAACGACCGGTTGTGAATTTTGAGCGTTTGGTGATCAAGGTGGGGCTATGAGGTCCGGGCAAAAATCTTTAGCGACACAGGACGAGCGGCAAAATTGGTTTCCCGTGACGACAACGAACGTGGGTGACCAGCAGCGGATTCAGGATAGTATTCAAATTTGGGCTTGGCTTAACCAAGGGCATTTTTCGGAAAAAACGAAACAGATATATTCCAGAATTATCAAAGATTTCTTCTTCACCTATCCCAGCCTAGAATTAAAAACCACTCTCGCTTCGATCGTGACCTTGTACCTACGAAGTAAGTCGGATCTGCAAGCTTCCAGTCGAAATCTGTATAGAAATGCCCTCAGTTCTTTGTTTCAATACCTTGAAAATACGGACTATATTAAAAAAAATCCGGTCAAAGTAACTAAAAAAGAAAAAGTTGTCGACGAATTCTATTTCAAAGTCTTAAGTCTAGAGCAAATTAGCCGCATGTTGAAGTTTGTAAATTCGGATCGCGATCGGTTAGCGATCGAGGTCCTTTACTACACAGGTCTTAGAGTTAGTGAACTAACGATGATTCAAATCAAAGATTTTTCCGGTGCGCATGGTCTCGATACAGTTTCAAAGCACTATCGTAATAAGGGAGCGCAGCCAAAAAAAATGAAGCTTCAGAAAAAAGCGAAGTCCCTTAAAATTAAGTATCTTGCAGTCAAAGGAAAAGGGGGGAGGGTGCGTACGATCCTCACAGGGGACGCTTTGGCAAATAGGGTGAGTCGTTATATCCGAAAAAATGGGTTAGCCTCTCAAGATTTTCTATTGACGGGTTCTGATCGACCACTATCGAGAATTCGAGTCTACACGATAATAAAAAAACTATGTGAGCGTGCTGGAATCGAAACGCCAGGTGATAAATCTCCTTCCCCGCACTGGTTTAGACACACGTCGGCCATTCATGCTTTAGATAATGGAGCCGACATTCAAGTTGTTCAATCAACTCTGGGACACGCATCCCTTGCAACCACAGGTCGTTATCTCAAGTCGAGACCTATAAAGTCCAACGCCAGTTATCTTTCTAAAATACAAAAGTAATAGATAGAATTTTTTGTGCGACTTCTTTCAAGACACGAGTCAATTGACGTTTCAAGATACGTTTCAAACTGATGCGCGTTAAAGTTCGACAAAAAAGTTAAAATATTCTGAGCTCCGTTTTACGGCGTTTCCAGGACTAAAGCTGTCGCGGTTTTCTGTCGATATGACAGTGTTGGAAATGAGGGACGTATGTGGTTTAAAACCTTAAAGTTCTTAACTTTATTCACTGTGTTCGCATTACCGTTGACACTTCTGGGTGGTCCCGGCCTCATCACTTTTCAATCCAGGATTGTGAAGCCTGATGGCTCACCTCTTGAAGCCGGCGCGGTCAACTTTCGCTTTAGCGTGACGGACACCGTGGGCTCGTGCGTGATTTATCAGGAAGATTTTACGGCAATTAACATGGCTTCTTCGAAAGGCCTTGTGACTTTATCGCTCGGTGCCGGTAGTAAAGTTTTCCCAGCGGGTCCCATGCCCCTGACGAATGTCTTTAATAATTTCGGATCTCCGTTGTTTAATTGTCAGGCCGGTGGGACGATCAATGCCGGTCTTACGGATCGACGAAAATTAGTGATGCAGTTTCACGATGGTACGGGCTGGCAAACTCTTCCAGCCATGGACATCAATTCCAATCCTTTTGCGATGCAGGCATCAAACGCTTTCGCTCTGGGTGGCTTCGCCGCAAATGATTTTTTGCGACCTGCATCACTGACACCGTGTAATCCAGCAACGCATGCTTTGACTTTCAATGGCACCTCATTTACTTGCGTCGCGGTCGGCGGTGGTGGCGGAACTGTGACAAGTGTAACGTCAGCAAATGCCGACATCGGCGTCGCGACTGGGGCGAGCACGCCAGTTTTAACGTTAAATTCAGGTGTGGGCCCGGATCAGATTTTAAAGTTGAATGGATCTTCGCAAATCCCAGCAGTTGATGGAAGTCTATTGACCGGGGTGGTTGCCGCTGGCATTGCGAACGACGCGGTCACGAGTGCAAAAATTCTCAATGATGAAATTGTGAACGCGGACATCAACTCGGCAGCTGCGATTGCACGAACAAAGCTTGCAAATGGAACGGCAAATCAGGTTGTGATCAACGACGGATCTGGTGTGATGAGTGGGCTCGCATGTACATCGGGCCAGGTTTTAAAATTTGATGGATCGGGAGTGCCTATTTGTGGAACCGATAACAACGCGGGCGGCACCGTTACGGGTACCGGGACGACAAATGCGATTCCAAGATTTACCGCAGCAGGTGCGATTGGTGATTCGGCTCTTGTTGACAATGGAACTGTGGTCACATCGTCGCGAGCCATCGCGTCGATTCCAAATACAGTCGCGGTTGCAAGCGTGAATCTAGCGCTATCAAATACACATACGTTGGCTGCCGTCGGCGGCGCTTCAATTTCGATTACGGGGCAGACAAACGGTGGTGTTTACAATATCGTCGTTAGTGACACAACATCACGAACGTATACTTTTAGCGGGTGCACGACTTCGTATTTTAAGCCGGCCAATGCCGCAACGACGGCTGCAACGCGAACGATTTACGGACTCATGACGCTCGATAATGGAGCGGGTGGATGGGACTGTTACGTGACGTGGTCTTCGGGATTTCAATAATTAGTACCATTGTAGGGGCTAAAAATTAGATATGTACAACCGACTGTTCGTCATTCTAATTTTACTCACGCTCAGTTTTTTGTCACAAGCTCAAAACATGTTTTATCATTTGCTTCCAGGATTTGTAACCGCCTATACGTGGGTGGGTCTTGGACCCGATTCGAACTGGACAACGCCGGAAAACTGGTCCACAAGTGCTGTTCCCGGCGCAAGTCACACGGCAATTTTTGATGATAACTGTTTGGCCAATTGTGATCCAACGATCAATGCAGCTATTAACATTGGAGGAGTGAGTATTAAAAATACTTACGCTGGCACCATCACCCAAGGTGCAGGTCACACGATCACAATCGGCGCTAGTGGCTGGACTCAAGCAGCCGGAACATTTGTCGGTAGTAATGCAAATATTATCATCACGGGTGTGACAAATGCCACCGGCGGAAGCTTCACAGCGCCATCAGCTGCATTAATCATCCGAAATGCCATCACGGCCTCGGCTTTAACGTTTGCTCATAATTCAGGGACTATTGATTTAGATTTAAATTGCCAAGTTGTCGATTTTAATTGGGGCACAAAAACATTTAACAATTTCAGAATCATCGGGCAGTGCGGAACCGTTAACTTGCAATCCTCAACAATCACAGTGCTAGGCGCTTTTGATTTAAGGGATACCAATGGCGGCACACTCAACAACGGAACGATCAATGCGCAAGGCAATGTTAATTTGGATAACTATGCCAGCGGTGGGACTGCATGGATTCGTTTGACGGGGGGAAATCCACAATCCGTTACGAACTCTTGGGTCACAGGCGAACGTCCACTGTTGCCAAATTTTGAGATCGCCAAAAATGCTGGAACGGTGGCGACTTTTAATGGGTGGATGAATTTTACCGGCGATTATATTTACACCAGTGGTGACATTGTTTTTGCAACCACACAGTGGCATTTCGTTCAAGGTTGTGCGGCGTATAATATTCGACCCGGGACGTGGAACTATCCAGCCTTGACCATCAGGCACAGCTGTGGAGTTTTGGACTTGAATACACAAACCATGAAAGTGACAGGCGATTTGACTTTAGCATCGACTTTTGTCGGTCGATTTAGAAATGGCACCATTGAAG
>LNFM01012479.1_pt1 | contig 11151 bp, 7 predicted proteins | sample 596031 | NCBI WGS metagenome assembly LNFM01 (sample SAMN04254537, study PRJNA301005) | activated carbon metagenome | isolation source: dual media filters at the Ann Arbor, Michigan drinking water treatment plant | place: USA: Ann Arbor | reverse complement strand
AGGGCGAGGCGTTGCTCCATCGAGCATGGCGGCACAGGAATCGAGCCCACCGAGGCCCTTGCAGAGCAAGGGCCCACAGAATCAACCTGTCAGATAATTCCCAGGATTCATCAACGCCAAGCCGCCGCCCCTGCCGTCTCAGGCGGGGGCGGGGCGCGCGGCAGCGCGGGTGGGGGCCGCCGCGCGGCTCGATGTCAAACGTCGTTTCGTCTCTCGATTTGCAACTCCAACTCGCTTGTTATGCCGTGGAGTTTTCGGCGCCTATGGCAAGAACCCCCCCCTTCCCCAATCGACGGTTCGATCGGGGCGGTGATGCGACGGGCAGCGCTACGGCGCGGCGATGCGCCAGATCGTCGCGCTGTCCGAGTCGCTCACGACGTAGATGGCCCCGTCCGGCCCACGAACGACCGCGCGAAAGCGATCGGCTGTGTCGAGCACGTTGCTCGGCGCGCCCACGATACCCGTGCCTGCCGGGTTGGGACGCACTTGAAACACTCGCGTGCCGTCGAGCATCCCGACGAGCAGCGAGCCATCCCAGCCGAGCCAGCGCGGACCCGACGCGAAGTCGCAGCCGCTCATCCCAGCGGAGTCGGCGACGACGTGGGTCGGCGGCACCACGCCCGCGATACGAGTGTCGCTCATGCGCGCGCCAGTGTAGCCGTTGTAGTTCCCCATGCCGTCGTTGGGGTTCCATCCGCCGTTGCCACCAGCGACGAGACGGGTGATCTCGTCGTCTTGATTGGGGCCGTGTTCGCAGATGAACGCGTCGCCAGAGCCCGGCCGAAACGCGATGCCCTGCGGGTTGCGCACACCCACGAAATAGATCTCGGGTCTCGCGGTTGCCCCGAGCATCGGGTTGCCCGGCGCCGGCGCGCCGTCTCGCGTGATGCGCAAGACCTTGCCTCCGAGCTCGCGGAGGTCTTGCGGAACGGTCGCGCTCCGCGTGTCCCCGGTCGTGATGTACAGAAATCCGTCGGGGCCGAACCGAATGCGCCCGCCCGAGTGTCCTCCGTCCGATCCCCACGTGATGCCCGTGAGAACGTCCCTGTCTTCGGTGAGCGTGAAATCCGCGCCCGCGCGCCACCGCCGCACGCGGTTGTCGATCCGCCCGCTGCCCGGCCGCGTCGACGCGAGGTAGGTGTACACGAATCGGTTCGCCGCAAACTCCGGGTCGAGCGCGATTCCGAGCATCCCGCTCTGGCTTCGCGCGCTCACGTCGCTCGGCGCGGCGATCATCCTGGGCGTGCTGCTGCCCGCAGGGAGCACGAACACACGGCCGGCGCGCTCGGTGAACAGCATCGTTCCGTCGCTCGCGAAGGCGAGATCCCACACGCGACTGCGGCCCATGAGCACGACCGTGGGCCGCACCGTTGGCGCGCCGCTCGCGAGCGCCGTCGCCTCGAAGGTCACCGCGGGCAGCCCAGCGGTCTCGGCCACGAGCGTCTGTTGACCGACGGTCGGCCCGAGCACCCAACGCGTGAGCCGCGCGATCCCGTCAGCGCCCGTGGTGGCGGGGCTGCCCTCGATCGTTCCGCCGCCCGAACCGACGCGAAACGTCACCGTGCGCGATGCGACGGGGGCGCCGCTGCCGTCGCGCACGATCACAGCGGGCGCGGCGGCTACCGCGGTGGACGCGAGCGCCATCTGAAAATTGCCCGACTGAATCGTGAGCGACCCGCGCATGTCCATCGTGCCGGTCGCGTCGAAGAGCACCGGCGCCAGCCCCGGAACCTCCGCGATCAACCGATTGGCCCCCGGCGTCGGACCAAGCGTCCAGCGCGAGACCGCCGAGGTCCCGTCGGGCCCCGTGCTCGTGCTGCTCTCCGCGACCGTTCCATTGCCTTGCGCGATGCGCCACGAAACGCGGACGTTGGCCACGGGGATGTTGTTGGCGTCCCGGACGAACATCCTGGGCGCGACCGCGACCGGCGTCGAGACGACCGCGCGCTGCTCGTTGCCCTCGACCACGCCGGTGCTCGTCGGCGCGCCCGCGACCGCCCCATCCGTCGTTGGCGTGCTCGCGTCACGCCCACCTCCGTCGACCAGCGGGCTGCTCGCGTCGAGCATCGACGCCGCATCCCCGCCGTCGTCCGCGTCGCGACCGCCTCCGCAGCCGCTGCCGATCACCGCGGTTGCCGAGAAGACCGAGAGCGCGAGCGAGAGTCTCACCGCCCGCGTCGCGAAGCTCGCGCGCTGCGCGCGCACGCCGTCCAATCGAAGAAGAGTCATCATCCGCTTAGGATGCGCGAGCGCAGGCGACGCAGCGGGAGTCGAACGACGATCTGCTGGATTTCGTCGAATTTTCGAACGCTCGAGCCGAGAAAACCAATGAAGTACCTGCCGCGTCGAGATCGAACCCGAGCCGATCGACGTATCTCCAAGTGACGCGCGCACCGTCGTGTGTGGAAGCGATTCCGTCCCCCCAGCACGTCCATCGCGCGAGAGTGCTCGAGACTCCTCTGCCCCCCCTGTCGGCCCAATCTCCGCTTGATCGCCCGTTGATTCCGGCGCTCTCTCAGCGGTACAACGCTCACGAGGCAGGAGGGCGCTCGGGCCCTCGCGCCAGGGGGGTTGCTGCCGATAACCAGGGGTATTGCGGCGGATCCCTCGTCCGTGCATACTCCCGCGCCCGATTGGAACCGCGCGTTCTGTCACCCTCCTAGCGCAGGACGGTGAAGCCCTGCGCCGGGACCACCCTGAAGATTCGAACTGCAAGCCCTGTTTCTTCTACGAGAGAGTGTGAGTTCACGATGACGACGACGAGCAACGCGCCGACCCAGCCGACGACCCAGTCGACGACCACGCCCGGTGAGGCGATCGTCTGCAAGCCCCTCGAAGTGACTGTCGGTGACAAGGGCATCGAGCGCGCGATCAAGAACCTCAAGCGCAAGATGGCCGCCGAAGGCGTGCTCCGCGAGCTCAAGCGCCGCCGCCACTACATGAAGCCGTCGATCAAGCGCCGCAAGAAGGCCAGCGAAGCCGCGCGTCGCCGCCGCAAGCGCACGCGCACCGAAGGGCTGTGATTCGCACCGCGGGGGGACTCTGAGGGGAGAAGCGAGCGCTCTCGAGCGCTCGTGAGCAACAGCTCGCGCTTGCGAGCCATTGTGCGTTGCGACGCGCGCGCGCTCCATCCGTAGAAATGTTTCGTCGCGCGCAACTGTCCGCGTTCGCCTTCCGATGACGCCCCACTGCCATGGATCCGTGCCGCCGAGCGGCGGATCCAGCGGAAGGACAAAGGGTCTATCAACGGACTGGTGGTGGGCGATGCGCAGTGACTTCAATGGGGCCAGAGAGAGCGTTCAGGATTCACGAGGCGCCGCGTTCGAAGCACGCCCGCCCGAAGTCGATTCGCTACACACAGAGCGACTCGTCCTCGGCGTCCCGCGCGAGCTCGCGCTCGTGGACGACGCCGGGCGCACGCACCGCCTCGACACCAGAGCCCTGCTCATCGGACGCGGCTCGCAGTGCGACATCCAGCTCTTCGATCGATCGGTCTCGACGACGCACGCGAGAGTGGTCGCCACCGACGAAGGGTGGGAGATCCGCGACCAGGGAAGCACCAACGGAACCTGGGTCGACTCGGTTCGCGTCACGAGCGCGCGGCTGCGCGCGGGGCTCGAGATCGTCCTGGGCCGCAGCGCGATGCGATGCGTGGCGCGCAAAGCCGATGAGACAGCGACCCGCGACGCTCCGACGAGCGACGCCCTCTATGGTCGAAGCTTCGCGATGGCGAGGCTTCGTCGCGAGACCGCCGCGGCCGCTACGACGCCCTATCCCGTGCTGATCCACGGAGAGTCGGGAACAGGCAAAGAGCTCGTCGCCCGCGCCGTTCACCTGCTGCGCCGCACCCCGAAGGCGCCGTTCGTGGCCATCAACGCCGGGGCGCTGCCCGAGACGCTCGTCGAGGACGAGCTCTTTGGCCACGAGAAGGGAGCGTTCACCGGAGCGAACTCGCGCAGGCGTGGAGCCTTCGAGCAGGCAGACGGAGGCGTGTTGTTTCTCGACGAGGTCGGCGAGCTGCCGCTCTCGCAGCAGGCCAAGCTGCTTCGCGTGCTCGAGACCTGGGAGGTCCGTCGGGTGGGCGCCGAGAGCCCGATTCGGGTGACCGTGAAGCTCGTGTGCGCGACGCACCGCGACCTTCACGAGCTCGTACGCGAGGGGCGCTTTCGCGAGGACCTGTTGTTTCGAATCGCGCAGCACACGCTGCGGGTCGCGCCGCTGCGCGAGCGGCTCGAAGACCTCCCGCCCCTCTGCCGAACGCTCTGCGAGCGCGTCTCGCGCGAGCTCGGTCGCGAGGTGATCCTCGAAGACGCAGCGCTCGCGCGGCTTTTGGCCTACGAGTGGCCAGGCAACATTCGAGAGCTCTTGGGCGTCCTTCGCGCGGCGGCGTCGAGGGCTCCGGACGTTCGCGTAGGCCCCGAGCACCTCGGGGATTTCGCACAGCGCTCGCGGCCGGCCGAGCGCAAGACCGAGCCTCCGGCGCCGAGCCCCGTCGAGCCGATGGATCGCGTCACGATCCCCAAGCCAACGATGGTCCTGCCCGATGGAGAAGCGCTGCTCGCGCTGCTCGACGCCGCGGGGGGCTCGCTCTCGCGCCTCGCGAGGCTCACAGGAAAGTCCCGCGCCGCCCTCCGCGAGCGCTTGAAGAAGGCCCGCACGCGATCGGGTTGAACAGATCGCGGGATCGCTGATCGGCTAGGCCCCCCTCGCGCTCACATGCGAACGACGTCGGCCATCGAGCGCGGCGCGATCTTGTTCTGCATTCCGAACGCGTAGCCGTTGCCAGTGATCGACACGAACGTGTCGCCCATCATCGCGCGGATCGTCGGCGGCGTGGTGGTGTCGCTCACGACGAAGCTCGTGACGAGCAGCGAGTTGGCGTCCGTCGCGCTCGTCCCGACGAGAAAGTCCGTCGCGATCGGCGTCATGCCCACCATCGCCGGCGTCGAGCCCGAGCAGGTGACCATGTTCACGCGCAAGAGCATCGACTGCAGCGCCATCGCTCGCGCTCCACCCGTGCGCACTTCGGCAGGAGTCACCACCACCGGCGCCGGCACCGCGGCGGTGCCCATCGCCATGCTCGCGCCCATGCGCACGTCGATCTGCTCGAGGCCCTGAAAGACCGTAAATGTCCCGGAAACGTTCACGAGATCACCCTCGTTCACGGTGGGACGCGTCGTGCCCGTGAAGACGTAGATGCCGCCCCACTCGGTGGCCATGCGGTCCTGCACGAAGTAGCCGAAGTTGGTTCCCGTGGTCTTGACGCCGGTGACGACCGCGCCGGTGATCGACACCGCGCCGTTGGTCATCGGCCGCATCGGCGACATGGGATTGCGAATCTGCGGGATCGTCAGCATCGCGCCGGGACACATCTGGGTCCCCGGGTTGGGAGCCATCGGGCACGGATCGCAGACGTCCCCCTTTCCGTCCATGTCGCGGTCGGCCTGATCGCGGTTGGCGTTGTCCGGGCAGTTGTCCGTCGCGTTGGCGACGCCGTCGCCGTCGCGATCGTTGGGATCGGGCCTCGTGCACACCATCGTCCCCGCGTTGAGCGGGCAGACGTCGCACGCGTCGCCGACCATGTCCATGTCGCTGTCCGCCTGGCGCATGTTGTCGATCGGTCGGATCGGGTTGAACACGTCCGGACAGTTGTCCATCCCGTTGTTGATCCCGTCGCCGTCGCGGTCGTCCATCGACGACATGCCCGTGTACACCGTCGAGCCGTTGACGCTCGCCGCAGGGGCCATCGTGCGAGTGCGCGCCGGGAGACACGACGGCTCGTTCATGGGCTCTCCGCAGGCGAAGAGCGGGTATTGCGCCATGTTCGCGGTGCGCAGCGCGGCGAGCGTCTGTCCGCCCGGCTGCGACGAGACGCACACGCGCTTCATCGACGTGCACACGTCGAGCGCCTCGCACATCATCCCGTTGGGCAGCGCCGAGACGACCGCGTCGTCGCCGTACAGCGCGGCGCCGCCGCGAAGCACGAGGGCCACGCTCTGCGGCGAGCCGTCGAGCACCGCGCGGTGATCGCGCTGCATGCGCGCGTCGTAGATGGCGATGTCCGCGAGGCGACCCGGCGCGAGGACGCCCAGTCGATTCTCCCAGCCGAGCGCCGCTGCGGCGTTGCGCGTCGCCATGAGCCAGAGCTGCTCGTCGTTGAAGAAGCGATTCAAGAAGCTTCGATTGAACGTGTCTGCGCAGCGCAATTCGCGGAGCATGTTCATCGAGCCGGTCGAGAGCCAGTCGGTCCCGAGCGCGATGTTCACGCCGAGCCGCGCGTACTCGGTCACGCGCGCGGTGTCTCCGTAGAGCGTGATGTTGGTGCGCGGCGACCAGATGAGGTCGACGCCGTCGCGCGCCATTTCGCTGATGTCTGTCGCGAGCAGACCCACGCCGTGGATGAAGGCCGCTTGCGGCCCGACGATGTCGTTCATCCCCATGCGGGCGCACAAGAACTCGTTGCGCGCGCTCTGCTCGATGCCCTCTGCGATGTGCGGAACATACGCAGAGAACCCGCGGGTCAACGCGGTCGCGAGCGGGGGCATCCCGCAGTTCATCCCGCGCAGCTCGGTGCCGCTCGTGTCGTTGTACGGAAAGGTGTCGTAGTCCGCCGTGGGACCGGGCGCGCCCTCGAGCTGCGTCGTCGTCGTGGGCGAGTTCGCGTCGAGGTTGCGCAGGTAGCCCGACGTTCCGCCGGAGCCGTGGACCGAGGTCGCGCCGGCGACGATGTGCCGAAGCTCGATCCACGCGAGCTGCGCGGCGGACGCCATTCCGCCGGCGTTTCGAATTCGTGTGTGCCCGTCGTTCGCGGCGCGCCAGTCGTGGCGGTGCTCGTAGCGCTCGTCCGTGCGCGTGTACGGCAGCTGATTGTTGAACGTGATGTGGTCGTGCGCGTTGACGAGGCCCGGCGATACGACGCCGTCGGGGCACACGATCTGCGTCGCTCCAGCGGCCATCGCGCTGCAGTCACAGGCGGCGCAGGTGATCTGCCCCATCGCGTTGACCGCGACCTGACCGCCGCGAAACACCTCGCCCGGCGTGAGGATGTCGCCCGTGATGAGCAGACCCGTTCCGCCTGCCATCACCCGGCACGTCCCCGTCGGGAGCGACGGGATCATGTCCCCTGCGCACGTGGTGATCCGCGGCGGCATGAAGATCGGCCCCCCCCCGTCGCCCGGAGGAACACCGGTGTCGACGCCTCCGTCCGTCGCGACGCCTGTATCGCCGACTCCGCCATCGGGCACGGGACTATCCGAGGGAACACCGAGGTCGGACGTCGCGTCTCCCGAGCGATCGGGCACCAGCGGCGGCGGCTGCGAACAGGCCACAGTCAGCGCGCCCGCTGCGGCGAGCAGCGAACAAGAAGAGCGAAAGCGCAGTGTGAAATTCATCTACGCGCGAGGATACACGACTCAGCGCGCGGCCACGCGTGACGTCTGCGTGACGCATAGCGGCAATCGCTCGTGTCGGTCAGCGCACTGCCATGTCGATCCACGCGACGAGCAGCGCGGCCTATCGAGGACTGTGCCCGGCCTCGGCTTCGCTCACGCGCCCCACGTACACTTCGACCAACGGAAACCCGTTGGGTTGCGACCACGCGGCGATCCTCCGCGAGCCGTCCATCCGTCGCGTCACGTAGTCGCGCGTCCAGCGGTTTTGCTGCACCGCAAACCCCGGAATATGCCCGTTGGTAAACATCACCTCGGGCCACAGGGGCACGCACAACAGCCGCCCGCGCGCGAGCGACGCGTCGCGTAGGTACACCGAGTTGAGGTTGTGGTCGGGCTTCACTCGGATCAGCACTCGAATGGGATGAAACGCGTAGTCGTTGAACGCGATGCTCATCGGCTCGCCCCGCGCTTCGTCGCGACACGCCCTGTAGATCGCCGTCGTCACCGAGCTCGGCCCGGCCAGCACTTTGTATCCGCGGTAGCCCCCGCCTCGATGGGCGCTGAAGTACCCGTGATCCGGCCCTCCCCCGTGCCAGAAATACTGCGCCGCGCGCCGGTTGGGCCCGAGCGCGAAATACGCGCACAGCGCTGCTGCGAGGACCGCGCCGCCTCGAGGAGCGCGCACGAGCATCGACCCGACCAGCAGCGCTGCGGGCGCGAGCAGCGTGAAGAAGTACCGCTCGGAGTCGATCGTCGCGAGCCACCAGTCTCGCGCCGGCGCGAGCACCAGCGGCAGCAACAGCAGCGACAGAAAGAAATACAGCGGCGCGAACCGGCGCAACGCGACTGCGGAGGGAGAGGCCTGGCCGTCGTCGCCGCGGTGGAGCGCGAGCCACAGCGCCGCGCCGAGCACGACGAGCACCGCCATCCGCGTGGGTGACGGGCCGAGCGTCATGTACGCGTTGTCGCCCACATAGTCGCGCAGCGTCTGCTCCCCAGAGAAGCCGTCGATCATCGAGCGAACGAGGTTTTGCGCCCGCGCTCCGAAGTCGACCAACCGCGGCGACGGCCGAGCCTGTCCCACCACCGTGCGCACATCGACGAGGATGGGAAGCGCGTGAAAGAGCACTCCTGCGAGCGCGAGCCACGGGCCCGGCGTTCGCAGCGCTCGACGACCGTCCTTCGCCGCGAGGGTCCAGAGCGCGCACGAGCTGAGCGCCACCAGCGAAAACGGCGAAAAGTGAAGGCCGAGCACCAGCACCTGCCCAGCGAGCACGAGCCCCAGGTGCCGCTTGTAGGCCGGCGGCGTCTCGTCGGATCCCTTCGTGGGCTCGGCGTACTTCGTGAGCGCGTGCAGCCACGCGAGCGGTCCGAGCAGCGCGACAACGAGCGAGATCGCGTACGGGGTCACGACGCTGCGCGACCACCACACCGTCCACGGGTGCAGCGCGACGACGGCGACGATCGCGGCTCCGACGGCGCGAGCCTTCATCCTCCAGCTGAGCGCGAAGACCGCGCAGAACCCGAGGAGCAGCGAAGCGCCGAGCACGCCGCGCGCGGCGCCGATGGTGACGTCGCCCGTGAGTCGATAGGACCAAGAGATCATCCGCGCGAACAGCAGCGTGACGAAGCGCGCGTCGGGACCGAGTCGCGTCGGCAGCCCGAGCAGCAACCGATGACCCATCGCCATCCAGTTGCCCTCGTCTCCAGACGCCGAAGGAACGTCGCCGACGCGCACGAAGTACGCCGCCGCCGCGATGGCCAAAACGACCGTCACCGCGATCGCAGGCAACGCGGCGCGCAGCACGGCAGCGCTGCTGCGCGTGGCCGTCGCTTCAGCAGCGCTGGCCTCGGGAGTGTCGTCGCCCGCTCCGACCGCCCCTCGGTCGGACCTCGACTCGCTCGAGGTGACAGCGGGCGCTTGGATCACTTCGCCTTTCCGTCGCGGATCCACTTGTTCATGAACTCGGCGCTCTTGTCCCAGCCCTGGCGCAGCTCTTTTTCGATCGTGCTCTCGATCATGCCGCCGAGGCCGAACACCTTCGCTTCGCCAGTGATTTCAGCGACGCGCTTGACCTTGCCCTCGCCGGCAGACTCGACCTTCAACACGCCGCTCTGCTTGAGCTTGTCGGCCATCGTGCTGGTGGTGAGCGTCCAGGTCCAGCGCTTGGTCGCCTTGTCGAGGACGCCGTCTTCGACGTAGCCGAAGCCGGGGCCCATGAGCTTGGCGATCGGCCCTGGCAGGTCGACCTTGGGCACCGCGTTGACCTTGCGGACGAGCTGCTTGTCCGAGTCCTTGGAGTCGAGCAGGTCGTACTTGGTGAACCCCAGCGCGCCCTTGTAGAGCGCGTCGTTGAACTCTTTGTCGAAGAAGAGCTTCCAGAACGTGTCGGCGTCGCAGTTGATTTCGTGGGTCAGCGTGAACTTGATCATGGTCGTCCTCCCTGCGCCCTTGTGTGGGAGATCCACGGGCGCGGTCGTGCTCAGAGCCCCTTGTCCCGAAGGTACTTCTTGGTGAACTCCGCGGCCTTGCCGTAGGTGTCCTGCATGGACTTCGACACGAAGCCCTCGGCGAGCCCTCCAATGCCGAAGATCTTGACCTCGACGGTCATGTCGACCACGCGACGGATGGATTTTTCGCTGATTTTTTCCAAGCGAAATTCGCCTTCGGCGCGGATCTTCTCCGCCAGCGTCCCGGGGATCACCTGAAACCGGTACACGTTCTTGCTTCGATCGAGCGCGCCCTGTTCGATGTACGAAAACGCTCCGCCGAGCGCCTTGAGCACGGGCGCGGGCGCCTCTTGCTTGGGCGTGACGCGCACCTTGCGGCGATAGACCCCCGCCTCTTCGCGCCCCTCGAGCAGCTCGTACGCGGGAAACTTCAACGTGTCGACGTAGAGCGCTTTGTTGAACGCCTCGTCGAGGAAACAGTGCGTCCAATACGACTCGGCCGTGGTTTGAAACTCGTGCGAGATCGTCACCTTCATCGGGGAAGCCGCGACGCTATCACATCGCGCGCTACATCCGGCACGAAGACGCGGGCACGACGACGACGTTGACCTGATTGGTGCTGTCGACAAACGCGTGAACGTGATCGTCGGCGCCCATCGTGCGCGACGGGGGCGAGAGCGGGACCGCGCGCAGGGCGCTGTTTGTGTGCGCCGCAAACCGGACAGGCGCTCCCACGACGGTGCCGGACAAAAGCGCCCTGCGGTACTCGACCTCCCCGGCGGCGACGCGCCCGACGAGCATCTCGCACGGCGCGGGGGCGACCGATACCGCAGTGCGCGTGTCCATGACCATCGACACCGACGTGCTCATTGCCAGACGGTCGGTGCGGAACCCGATGACGCCGCCGAGCTTTCCTGCCCGAAGCGTGTCCATGCCCGAGCCGCTCTCTACGAGGGCGCCGAACCAGCCGCTCTGCATGGACATCATCCCGCCTCCGCAGTTGAACGCGTCGATCCACTGAGCGGACAACGAGCCGGGCCGAATCGTGGTGATCGCCGACACCAAGGAACACGTCGCCGTGTCCATCGACGTCATGGGTGGGACCGTACTCGCGGACGAGCACAGAAGGTACCCGCGGTTGTCCGCCGTTTCGAGCACGAATTGCAGGCGGCGATCGGCCGTTCCCGATCCGGGTCCGCCGACGGCCAGGGCCACGAGGCGCGCCCCAGGCGCGACGGCCGCGACCGAGAAATCTACGGAGAAGCTGGAGGCCATCGTGGCCATCGAATCGGTGTATCGACAGGTCAAC
>LNFM01012478.1_pt1 | contig 11151 bp, 8 predicted proteins | sample 596031 | NCBI WGS metagenome assembly LNFM01 (sample SAMN04254537, study PRJNA301005) | activated carbon metagenome | isolation source: dual media filters at the Ann Arbor, Michigan drinking water treatment plant | place: USA: Ann Arbor | reverse complement strand
ACCAGCTGGCGATGTGGGACCTGTCGTCCTTCGACAAGCCGCCGGTGATCCGCCCGGGCCTCGCCACCGCCTGGCGCCCCGACCCGGCCGACCCCAAGCGCTGGATCATCACCCTGCGCGAGGGCGTGAAGTTCCACGACGGCAAGGTGATGACGGCCGAGGACGTCGCCTTCTCCTTCGACCGCGCCTTCAAGGGCGATGCGCCGCATTTCGACAATCGCGCCGCGGCCCAGGCACGCATCCGCATGCCCACCATCGCCGCCTGGCGTGCCGAGGGCGCAAACACCTTCATCGTCGAGACCCGCACGCCCGACAGCCTGGTGCCTTTCGGCCTGACCTGGATCGGCATCACGCATCGCGGCGCCTGGGAAGCAGCGGGACGCAACTGGGACACCTTCCTGAACCGCGCCGTCGGCACCGGTCCCTACAAGCTGGAAGCCTTCTCCATCCGCGAACGCGCGGTGCTGGTCCGCAACCCCGACTACTGGGACGCCGCGCGCATCCCCAAGCACGAACGCCTGGTGCTGCTGCCCCTGCCCGAGGCCAATACGCGCGTCGCCGCGCTGCGATCCAACCAGGTCGATTTCATCGAGGCCCCTCCGCCCGACGCGGTGCCCTCGCTGCGCCAGGCCGGCTTCCAGATCGTCACCAACACCTACCCGCATACCTGGACCTGGCATTTCTCCATGGTCGACGGATCGCCCTGGCGCGACATCCGGGTGCGCCGAGCGGCGAACCTGGCGATCGACCGGTCGGGCATGAAGACCATGCTGGGCGACCTGATGGTGGAAGGCGCGGGGCTGCTGCCGCCCGGCCACCAGTGGCATGGCCGCCCCACCGATCCGGTCCGCACCGATGTCGCGCAGGCGCGCCGCCTGCTGGCGGAGGCCGGCTTCACCGCGCGCAATCCGCTGCGGACCAAGGTGGCGATCTCGCCTTCGGGTTCAGGGCAGATGCAGCCGCTGCCGATGAACGAGGCGGTGCAGCAGAACCTCAAGGAGGTCGGCATCGAGATCGACTTCGAGGTGGTGGAATGGAACGCGCTGCTCGGCCTGTGGCGCGAGGGTGCGCGCGCGCTCGCCCCGCGCGGCATCAGCGCGGTCAACGTGTCCTATTCGGTGCACGATCCCTTCGCCGCGCTGGTGCGCTTCCTCAAGACCGAGATGGCGCCGCCGGCGTCGAACAACTGGGGCTTCTTCAGCGACGCCGGCTACGACGCCCTCATGGACCGCCTGTTCATCACCTTCGAGCCGGCGGCGCAGGACGCGCTGCTGGCGGAACTGCACGCGAAGGCGGTCGATGACCGGCTGTTCCTGTTCGTCGCGCACGACCTGAACCCGCGCGCGATGAGCCGCCGCGTGCAAGGCTTCGTGCAGGCGCAATCCTGGTTCCAGGACCTGACGCCGATCAGCATGCGGGCGTGACCGGAGGTCGGACTGCGCGGTGGGGCGCAGTCCGACCCGCTGTCCCGGGTTCAGGCGACGCTGCCCGTCCCATCGGATGACCTGCGGCGTGCGGCACGCTGCTGGCCTTGATCGGCATCGCGCGAAACCTTGGCAGGCGACCGGCGTTGCACAGCCATGGCAAGACCCCGCAAGCCTTCGACGACGCGCGACCTTCGCACGGGCACGCCCGTCTGGCTCGCCGACGGAGCCGCTGCGCCCCGCGCGCAGGCGGTGCCGGACGGATTGTCCGTCGATGTCGCCATCATCGGCGGCGGGATTTCCGGCGCGCTGATCGCCGATGCGGTGTTGCAGGCCGGGCGCGGGGTCGCGGTGTTCGACCGGCGCGGCCTGGTGGTCGGCTCCACCCCGGCCAGCACGGCGCTGCTGCAATTCGAGATCGACCAGCCGCTGACCATCCTGGCGCGCAAGATCGGTCGCGAACGCGCGGCGCGCGCCTGGTGGCGGTCGGCGGCCGCGGTGGACCAGCTGCGCGCGCGCGTTGCGGATCTCGGCCTGCGCTGCGGCATGCAGGAACGCAGCACGATCTACCTGCCCGGCAATGTGCTGAACGGCGAGGCTTTGCGCGAGGAAGCCGAGGCGCGCGCACGCATCGGGTTGCGGTCCGAATATATCGGGCGCGACGCGCTGCACGCCATCAGCGGCATCGCGCGGCCCGGCGCGATCGTCTCGCAGGGTGCGGCGGAGGCCGATCCGGCGCGCCTGACGCGCGGGCTGTGGCGTTCGGCGCTGGCGCGCGGCGCGCAGGCTTTCGCGCCGGTCGAGATCACCGACATCGCGCCGCGCCGTGGCGGGCTGCGCCTGACCACCGCCGAGGGCGGCACCATCCGCGCGCGCGCCGTGGTGCATGCGACGGGATATGAAGTATCGAAGGCGCTGCGCCCGCGCGGGTATTCCATCATCTCGACCTGGGCGCTGGCCACGCGCCCGCAGCCCGATGCGATCTGGCCCGGGCGGTCGCTGATCTGGGAAGCCGCCGACCCGTATCTGTACATCCGCAGCACGCCCGACGGGCGCATCATCCTGGGCGGCGAGGACGAGGAATTTTCCGACGACGAGCGCCGCGACCGCCTCATCCCGCGCAAGGTCGCGCGGTTGCAGGCCAAGGCGGCGAAGCTGATGCCGTGGGTGGACTGGACGCCCGACTTCACCTGGGCCGGCTGCTTCGGCCAGAGCAGCACCGGGCTGCCCGCGATCGGCGCACTGCCGGACATGCCGGGCTGCTATGCCGCGCTGGGGTATGGCGGCAATGGCATCACCTTCAGCATGATCGCGGCGCAGATGATCAGCCGGGCGTTGCAGGGCCTTGCCGACCCGGATGCGGATATCTTCGGCTTCGCGAAGTAGCGCTCAACGCGCGTCGCCGATCAGCCGCCGGCGCACGCGCCCGGAGATGAAGTCGATCACCGCCACGGTCGCGATCATCAGCAGGATGATGAAGGCGACCTCGTCCCAGTGGCGCACGCGGATGCGCTCGGCGATCTGCAAGCCGATCCCGCCGGCGCCGACGACGCCGAGGATGGTGGCGGAGCGCGTGTTGCTCTCGAAGAAGTACAGCGCCTGCGCGAGCATCACGGGTGCCACCTGCGGCAGGATGCCGAAGCGGATGGAAGCGAGGCGCCCGCCGCCGGCGGCGACCACGCCCTCAGCCTGCTTCTTCTCGGCATTCTCGATGGCCTCTGCGTACAACTTGGCCAGCACCGCGATGTCCGCGGTGAAGATGGCGAGCACGCCCGCCAGCGGTCCAAGCCCGACCGCGCGCACATAGGCCAGCGCCCAGATCAGCTGGTCGACGCCGCGAAAGCCATCCAGCACACGGCGCAGCGAGAAGCGCCATAGCGTGGCGGTGACGATGTTGCGCGCGCCGAGGAAGCCCAGCGGAATCGCCACGATGGCGGCCATGAAGGTGCCCAGGAAGGCCATGGCGACGCTCTCGGCCATGCCCTTCAGGATCTCGACCCATTGCTCGCCGGGCGAGGGCGGCACCATCAGCACGATGATGGTGCCCAGGCCCGACAGCCCGTTCCAGATCCGCGTGAGGGAGAAGTCGAACCACCACAGCGCGCCGGCGAGCCAGGCGGCAAAGAGTGTCCAGCCGACCACGCGCAGCGCGCGTTGCGCCGGCGCGGCGCCGAACGCCGCGGGCATGCGGGCGCGCCAGGTCGCGACATCGCCGCTCATCGCGCAGCCTCCAGCCGGCCGATGGCCGCGTGGCGCAGCCGTTCGGACAGCAGGTCCACGCAGGCGACGGTGAGGATGATCAGCAACACGATGGCGCTGATCTCCTCGTAGTAGTTGAAGGAGATCACCTTATACAGCTCCTCGCCCACGCCGCCGGCGCCGACGAAGCCGATCACGCTGGCGGAGCGGATGTTCACCTCGAAGCGCAGCAGCACGTAGGATAGGATATTGGGCAGCACCTGCGGCAGGATCGCGTAGCGGCAGCCCATCGCCCAGGACCCGCCCGAGGCGCGCACCGCCTCCCAGGGGCGCAGGTCCGCGTTCTCGATGGCTTCCGCGAACAGCTTGCCGTTGGCGCCCGCGCTGTGCAGCGCGATGGCCAGGATGCCGGCCAGCGGGCCGATGCCGAAGGCCCAGACGAAGATCAGCGCATAGACGATCTCGGGCACCGTCCGCAGCGCTTCCAGGAAGCGGCGCGTGGCATGGTAGGCGAAGGACCCCGGCGCGATGTTGCGCGCTGCGGGGAAGGCCAGCAGCAACGCCGCGGCCGAGCCCATCAGCGTGGCGAGCGCCGCCATGTTCGCCGTCTCGAAGATCAGCCAGGCCCATTCCGGCAGGCGGTACATCCAGAAGGCGAGCGAGCCCTCGGTCTCGGCGTTGGCGAACAGCGCGTCCCAGCGCAGGTCGGGCAGGATGCGCGCGAAGTATTCGCCGATGCGCGGCAGCCCGGCCCAGAGCGTGGCGGGATGCACCTCGCTGACCCAGCCGGCGGTGAGCAGGCATGCCAGCAGGATCGCCGCGCCCAGCAGCGCCTGCATGCGCTTCGCGCGGCGCGCGGCGAGGAAGGCTTCCTCGCCGCGGATCACTGCCGGCAGGCCGGTGGCGTAGGCGGCACCCTGGCTCATGGGGCGCGGCCGGACAGGGCGCGCGCGGTGTCCGGCCGCTTCATGGTCACGACCGGCGGCGGCGCGCGGCGGCTTCCTCGCGGCGGATCTCGACGATCAGCTCGTAGTCGGCGTGGCGCACCTCGCGATAGCCCGTGCCGGCGCCGCGTTCGACCTGACGGTAGATCTCAGGATGCGCGGTCGGCAGCGCCAGGTGGAAGCGCTTCCAGTCTTCCTTGAAGGCCGCCGGCAGGTCGGTGCGCGCGGTATGCGGGCCGTTCACGATCGGCTCGCTGGTCCAGATGATCCGCATGTCGCGCATGTTCAGCATGCCCTTGTCGACCATGGCGCGCAGGTTGCCGCGCGTGAATCCCTGGTTGATATCGCCCTGGCCCGAGGCCCAGGTGACCGCGGCATCGTATTGCCGCTGCACCACCGCCACCACCGCCTGTTCATGCCCGCCGCCGAAGCCGGTGCGCGAGAAATACGCGGTGCCGTCCACCGCGATGCCGGCACGGCGCAGCGCGAAGCGCGGGATCAGGTAGCCCGAGGTCGAATTCGGATCGGCCCAGGCCAGCGACTTGCCGCGCATCTGCTCGAGACTGGTGATGCCGGAATCGGCGCGGGTGATCATCACCGCGACGTAGGAGATGGAGCCGTCGGCCTCCTGTGCCGTCAGCAGCGGCTCGACGCCGCCATTGGTGTCGAGCCACGCGCCGGCATAGGCCGAGGCGCCGAGCGCGGCGATCTCGATCTGCTTCGCGCTGAAGGCCTGCTGCACGCCGGCGTAGTCGCTGGCCGGGAACAGGCGCGTGGGGACACCGAATGTGCGTTCCAGCAATTCGCGATAGGCGCCGAAGCGGCCCATGCGGTCGGCCTCGTTCTCGCCGCCCAGCAGGCCGACGCGCAGCTGCTGCACCTGGTCAACCCAGGGGCGGCGGCCGGCGGCGGGGAAGCCTTCGGTGAAGGTCTCGGTGCGGCGGGGCGTCCAGGCCTGGGCGCGCGCGGCGGCGGGAAGCAGGGCGGTGCCGGCGGCGAGGCCGGCAAGCGTGCGGCGGGTGATCATGGGGTGTCTCCTTCGCGGGGGGATCAGGCGGGAACGGCCAGGCGGGGCGGGGGCGCGCCGACCGCGGCGGCGGCTTCCTCGGCGAATTCGGCCTCGCTCACGCCATACACGTCGCGGATGCGCTGCGCGGTCAGCGCCTCGGGCGGGCCGTCGAACACCACGCGCCCGGCGTTGAGCGCGACGATGCGGTCGCAATAGTCGCGCGCGGTGGTGAGGTCGTGCAGGTTGACCAGCACGGTGATGCCGTCGCGGTTCACGCCGCGCAGCGCGTCCATCACGGTGCGCGCGTTGCGTGGGTCGAGGCTCGCGATCGGCTCGTCCGCCAGGATGATGCGCGGTTCCTGCAACAGCGCGCGCGCGATCGCCACGCGCTGCTGCTGCCCGCCCGAGAGGGTGTCGGCGCGCTGCAAGGCGGTCTCGGCCAGGTCGAAGCGGTCGAGCGCGGCGAGCGCCATCGCGCGTTCCTCGGCGGTGAACATGCGAAGCAGCGACGACAGCAGCGGCCGCCGGTTCAGCCGCCCGACCAGCACGTTGGTCAGCACATCGAGCCGCTGCACCAGGTTGAACTGCTGGAAAATCATCGCGCAGCGCATGCGCCAGTCGCGCAGCGCCTGGCCGCGCAGCGCCGTCACGTCGGTGCCGTCGAAGCGCACGCGGCCTTCGGATGGGTCGGTCAGGCGATTGATCATCCGCAGCATGGTGGACTTGCCCGCGCCGGAGCGGCCGATCACGCCCACCATCTGCCCGGGCGCGATCGACAGCGTCACGCCGTCCACGGCTGTCTTCGCGCCGAAGCGGCGCGTCAGTCCCTCGATTTCGAGCATCCCGGCCCCGCAGTATTGCGCTGCGGCATTACCAGCGGGGGATGACGAACGGATGACGGACACATGACCAACGCATGTCGCCAGGCGGTTGCCGCGCCGCGCCGCGGGCGGCACGATGGGCGCAACCAGAACCGGAGGAATGCCATGACCACCCGCCGCGCGCTTCTCGCCGCCCCGCTCGCGTTGCCTGCCCTGGCCGGGCGCGCCCAGGCGCAGGATGCCTGGCCGAACCGCACCATCGCGGTGCTGCTGGGCTATCCGCCGGGCGGCGTGACCGACTTCGCCGCGCGCGCCGTGTGCGAACGCCTGGGGCGCGCGCTGGGCCAGACCGTCGTGCTGGAGAACCGCCCCGGTGCCGCGACTGCGGTGGCGAACAGCGCCGTCGCGCAGGCCCGCCCCGATGGCTACACGCTGCTGATGGGCACCTCGACGCTCGCCATCAACCCGGCCTTGCAGCCGAACCTGACGCCGCGCGATCCGATGCGCGAACTCACGCCGATCGGCACGGTGTTCCGCACCGCCTTCGTGCTGCACGTGCATCCGTCCGTGCCGGCGCGCAACGCCGCCGAGCTGATCGCCTATGCCAAGGCCAATCCGGGGAAGATGAATTTCGGGTCGTCGGGCACCGGCGCGGTGAACCATTTGTGCCTGGAGCTGTTCCGCGCGCGGGCGGGGATCGACGTGGTGCACGTGCCCTACCGCGGCGGCGCGGCGGCGCTGCTCGACCTGCGGGCGGGGCGCATCCAGGGCATGTTCAATGCGGTGCAGGAGGCGCTGCCGGCTGTGCGCGAAGGCGCCACGCGCGCGCTGGCGATTTCGTCGAAGGAGCGCGCCGCGGCGATGCCCGACCTGCCGCCGCTGGCCGATACGCTTGCCGATTTCGACGGTGTGTTCTGGCAGGGGCTGTTCGGCCCGGCTGGCCTGCCGGCGCCGATCGTGGCGCGCGCCGGCGCCGCGCTGCGCGAGGCCACGACCGACCCGACGCTGGTCGCGCGCATGGCCGAGCAGGGCGTCGCACTCACCCCCGGCGACGATGCCGCGCTGCGCCGCACGCTGTCGGAGGAGACGAAGATGTGGGGCCGCCTGATCCGCGAGCAGAACATCCGGCCTGAATAGTCCGGGGTCTTCGCGCAGGCGCGTTCCTTGCTACGCTTCCCTTTCGCGGGTGCCGCACCCGCGCAATGGGAGAGGCCTATGAAACCGACTTCACGCCTGGCGACCGGCGTTCTCGCTGCCGCCTTCGCGCTGGGCGCGGGTGCCGCGATGGCGCAGCAGCCGCGCACGCTTCGCATCGCCATGACGGCGACCGACGTGCCCACCACCACGGGCATGCCGAACAACGGGTTCGAGGGGGTGCGCTTCCTCGGCTATCCGGTGTTCGAATCGCTGGTGCTGTGGGACCTGTCGCGCGGCGACCAGGTGGCGGGGCTGCGGCCGGGCCTGGCGGAGCGCTGGGAACAGGATGCCGCCGACCCCAAGGTGTGGCGCTTCCACCTGCGCCGCGGCGTGACCTTCCATGACGGCACGGCGTTCAACGCCGATGCGGTGGTGTGGAACCTCGACCGGTACTTCCGCAATGACAGCCCGCAATTTGACGCGACCGGCAGCGCCATCGCGCGCGGACGCATCCCGGTGCTGGAATCCTACCGCAAGGTGGACGACTTCACGGTGGAGCTGGTGACCACGCGGCCGGTGTCGTACTGGCCGTATCTCGTCACCTACATCATGCTGACCTCGCCGCAATCCTTCGAGGCCGGCGGGCGCGACTGGGGTCGCGTGGCGGCGCTGCCGCCGGCCGGCACCGGGCCGTTCCGGCTGTCGCGCTTCGTGCCGCGGCAATCGGCTGAGCTGTCGCGCAACGATGGCTACTGGAACGCCGAAGGGCGCGCGCAGGTCGAGCGCATCATCCTGCTGCCGATGCCCGAGGCGAATACGCGCCTCGCGGCGCTGCGATCCAACCAGGTGGACTGGATCGAGGTGCCGCCGCCCGATGCCATCCCGTCGCTGCGCCAAGCCGGCTTCAACGTCGTGACCGGGTCGTACCCGCATGTCTGGCCGTGGGTGTTCGCGGTCGGGCGCGATGGCAGCCCGGTGGCGGATGTGCGTGTGCGCCAGGCGCTGAACTACTGCTTCGACCGCGACGGCATGGTGACGCTGCTGAACGGCACGGCGGAGCCCTCGGTCGGCTTCTTCAAGCCGAATGATCCGAATTTCGGCAATCCGACGCATCGCTATCGGCTGGACCCGGCGCGCGGGCGGGCCTTGCTGGCCGAGGCCGGGCACACAGCGGCCCGGCCGCTGACGGTGCGGATCGGGATCTCGAATTCCGGTTCGGGCCAGATGCTGCCGCTGCCGATGAACGAGTTCCTGCAGCAGTCGCTGCAGGAGAACTGCGGCGTGCGCGTGAACTTCGAGGTGGTGGAGTGGAACACCCTGCTTGGCGCGCTGCGCGCGGCACCCGACCAGCCGCAATGGCTGCGCGCGGATGCGGTGAACATCTCGCTGGTGTCGTCCGATCCGTCGCAGATGGCGCGCTGGTTCATCAGCGCCAATTTCTCGCCGCGCGGGTCGAATGCCGGGCATTGGCGCGACGAGGCCTTCGACCGCGCCTTCGCCGCGCTGGAGACCGAACGCGACCCGGCGCGCCAGGCGGCGTTGCTGCGCACGGCGCATGAGCGGCTGGTGGACAACCCGCCGTGGCTCTGGATCGTCCACGACCTCAACCCGCGCGCGATGAGCCGGCGCGTGACGGGCTTCACCCCGGTGCAGTCCTGGTTCGTGGACCTGACGCGGGTGAACGTGCAGTAGGGCATATCCCGATCAGGCGGCTTCACCTGATCGGGTGAAGATGCTCGCGCAAGCTCAGGCTGAAGCTGTTGTCGTGAGCCTGGTGCGAACGGCAGCGGCTCCCGCGGCACGGGTCTTGCGATCCCCCGGGGCGAAGGGCGACCCACGCCCCGGGGAGACCGATTCATGAGCAGATTCCGGCGGGCCACCGCCTATGCCTTGGGCGCCGCCTTGCTGGCCGGCGCCGGGACCGCGCTGGCGCAACAGCCGCGCACGCTCCGCATCGCGATGACGGCATCCGACGTGCCGACCACGACCGGCATGCCGAACAACGGCTTCGAGGGCATGCGCTTCCTCGGCTACCCGTCCTTCGAGGCGCTGACGCTGTGGGATTTGTCGGACCCGTCCAAGCCCGCGGGGCTGCGCCCTGGCCTGGCTGAATCCTGGGAACAGGATGCCGCCGACCCGAAGATCTGGCGCTTCCGCCTGCGGTCCGGCGTGACCTTCCATGACGGCGCGCCGTTCAACGCGGATGCGGTGATCTGGAACCTCGACCGCTATTTCCGCAACGACAGCCCGCAATTCGAGCCGGGCGGCAGCGGGATCTCGCGCGCGCGCGTCACCATCCTGGGCAGCTACCGCAAGATCGACGACATGACGGTGGAGATGACGACGACGCGCGTCGCCTCCTACTTCCCCTACATGGTCGTCTACCTGCTGATGACCTCGCCGCAATCCTTCGAGACCGCCGGGCGCGACTGGGCGCGCACCGCGGCGATGCCGCCGGCCGGCACCGGGCCGTTCCGCCTGTCGCGGTTTGCGCCGCGCGTGTCGGCGGAGCTGACGCGCCACGACGGCTACTGGGACAGCGCGCGGCGCGCGCGGCTGGATCGCATCCTGCTGCTGCCGATGCCCGAGGCGAATACGCGCCTGGCCGCGCTGCGATCGGGCCAGGTGGATTGGATCGAGGTGCCGCCGCCGGACGCCATCGCGTCGCTCCGCACGGCGGGCTTCAACGTGACCACCGGTTCGTATCCGCATGTCTGGCCGTGGTTCTTCCAGATGAACGGGGAGAACACGCCCTTCCGCGACGTGCGCGTGCGCCAGGCGCTGAACTACTGCGTCGATCGCGAGGGGCTGGTGCAGTTGCTGAACGGCACGGCGGAACCGTCGGTGGGTTGGCTGAAGCCGTCCGACCCGGCCTTCGGCGCGCCGGCCCATCGCTACCGCTTCGACGCGGCGCGCGGGCGGGCGATGCTGGCAGAGGCCGGCTTCAACGCGCAGCGCCCGCTGCGCTTCCGGGTGATGATCTCAACCTCGGGCTCGGGCCAGATGCTGCCGCTGCCGATGAACGAATTCCTCCAGCAGAACCTGCGCGAGGCCTGCGGCGTGCAGGTGGATTTCGAGGTCACGGACTGGTCGAACCTGCTGGTCGCGACGCGCTCCGCGGCGAATGCGCCGGTTGTGGCGAATGTGCAGTCGCTGAACCCGTCCTCGCCATCGTCGGACCCGTCGGTGATGGCGCGGTACTTCCTGCGCGCCTTCGCACCGCCCAACGGCTTCAACTGGGCGGGCATGAGCGACGATGCCTTCGAAGCCGCCTTCGCGCGGCTGGAAGCGGCGCGCACGCCGGCCGAAGCCAATGCCGCCTATGCCGAGGCGCATGCGCGCGTGGTGGATCAGGCACCCTGGCTGTTCATCGTGCACGACCTGAACCCGCGGGCGATGAGCCGGCGCGTGACGGGGTTCACCTCCGCGCAGTCGTGGTTCCAGGACCTCGTTCCGGTGAATCTTCAGTAGTCCCTCAAACGGCGGGCGCCGAGTCTTGACGTGCCCTCAAGCGCCGGGCGCCCGCATCCGCGGGCTTGGCTTGCGCGCCCCGCACTGTTGTGTGGGGTGCGTCTGACGGTCTGGGCGCGGTCGCGCATTCGCGCTCCCGGCCCGAG
>LNFM01012474.1_pt1 | contig 11151 bp, 10 predicted proteins | sample 596031 | NCBI WGS metagenome assembly LNFM01 (sample SAMN04254537, study PRJNA301005) | activated carbon metagenome | isolation source: dual media filters at the Ann Arbor, Michigan drinking water treatment plant | place: USA: Ann Arbor | reverse complement strand
GACAACGGCGAGATGTACTGGAACGACCAGCCGATCCAGCGCAGCCTGCTGGAATCGCAGCTGGCCGTCGAAGCGCAGAAGAAGCCGCAGCCGCGCGTCGAGATCCGCGCCGACCGCACCACGCGCTATCGCGTGGTCTCGGACGTCGTCAAGATCGCCAAGGACGTCGGTATGGCCAAGGTCGGCTTCGTCATCACCCCGGAACGCTAAGAGGAATCCACCATGGCATTTACTACTGGGGGTGGCGGCGGCGCGATGGCGGACATCAACGTCACGCCGCTGGTCGACGTGATGCTGGTGCTGCTGATCATCTTCCTGGTGACGGCGCCGATGCTGACGCGCGAGATCGAGATCGACCTGCCGCAGCAGAGCAACAAGCAGCCCGAGGAAGTCGTCGATCCGCCCATGCCGATCCGGCTGCGCATCGACGCCGACGGTGGCCTGTTCTGGGACAACTCGCCCATGCCGAAGGCCGCCTTGCTGCCCTCGCTGCGCGTGGAAGCCAGCCGTGATCCGCAGCCCCTGCTTGAGATCGAAGCCAACCAGGAAGTGCAGTACCACGTGCTGACCGAAGTCCTGTCCACGGCCAAGAATGCGGACATGAAGAAGATCGGCTTCGTCGAGACGCTGTAAGCGATCCTTCGGGCACCGCTGAACCTGCAAGGCCGCCCTCGGGCGGCCTTGTGCTTTACGGCCGCAGAGTGTCCACGCGCACAGGTCGCCACCGTCTCTACTGCTCCCGGTGGAAACCGTCTTCGCGAGAAGCCGCGCGCCTGAGGAGGTGCGTCACGCGCCCCAGTACGGCCGGCACCCATGGGTCCGGGCGTCACACCGGCAGGGATGGGGGCAGAAACCCTTCCAGCTCAGCGCGTCGACTTGTTCATAAGCGCCCAGCGCGCTTGCAGGTGCGCTGAGTTCAGGCGCAGTCTCGAACCAGCGGCGTGTGCCGCCATCGGCCTCGGAGGCCGGGCAGCAGGCAAGGGACAGCCCAGACGGGAGCGCGACCATGGCCTTCATGAATGCAGATGCTTCTGCACGCTCGGACAATGCCGAGATCAACATCACCCCGCTGGTGGACGTGATGCTGGTCCTGCTCATCATCTTCCTTGTGGCAGCACCCGTGGTGGTGCGGCAGATCGAGCTGCCGCTCACCGGCACGCCACCGAAGCCAGACTTCGAATTGGTCCAGTTGGCGCTGCGCATCGACGCCGCAGGCAGTCTGCAGCTGGACGGCAGTCCCATGAGCCTCGCGGCCCTGGATCGCATCCTGCAGATGGAGGCCCTGCGCGAGCAGCCGCCCGTGCTGCAGATCGACGTGGCACCAGAGGCCGCCTACGCGCGGATGACCGAGGTCCTCGCGCTGGCGCGCAGCCACGGACTGGAGCGGTTCGAACTGCAGACGCACTGAGCCCGTAAACGCCGCTCTGCAGCGCCCGCAGACCCGCAGGCGCTGCACCCGTAACCATGCCGGATCGCCGGCGGCACTCAGCGAGAAGAGGCTTCCGCCAGGATCCGCAGATAGGCACGCACCGTGGCGTCCAGCCCCGCGTACAGGGCTTCGCCGATCAACGCGTGGCCAATCGACACTTCGGCCACGCCCGGCACGCGCGATACGAACCGGCCGAGATTGGCCTGGCTCAGGTCGTGCCCAGCATTGACGTCGAGCCCGGCTGCCAGCGCATCCGATGCGGTCAGCGCGCAGTCGTCGAGCGCCGTATCGGGGCTGCCCGCTGCGAAAGCCTCGGCATAGGGGCCGGTGTAGATCTCGATGCGATCAAGACCGATGGCAGCGCCTGCGGCAGCACCGGCGCTGCCCGGATCGACAAAGGCGCTGACGCGGGCGCCGAGCGCGTGCAGCCGCGCGACGATCGGCGCCAGCAGCGCCGCATCGCGCACCAGGTCGAACCCGTTGTCCGAGGTGATCTGGCCGTCATCGTCGGGCACCAGGGTCACCTGCTGCGGGCGCGCGGCCTCGACCAGTTCGATGAATCCGGGATAGCCCGGACGTGCGCCGGCGAAGGGATTCCCTTCGAGGTTCAGCTCCACGCCTGCCGGTCGCCAGGCCGCAATGTCGAGCACGTCCTGCGGCCGCACGTGGCGACAATCCGGGCGCGGGTGCAGGGTGATGCCCAGCCCGCCCGCATCCACCACGGTCTGCGCGGCGCGCAGCATCGAGGGCTCGCTGCCCCCGCGCGAGTTGCGCAGCACCGCGATCTTGTTGAGGTTGACGCTGAGCACGGTCGCCATGTCGCTCATTCCACCGTCACCGACTTGGCGAGGTTGCGCGGCTGATCGACGTCGGTACCCTTGAGCACGGCCACGTGATAGGCAAGCAGCTGCAGCGGGATGTTGAACACCGCCGGACCGATCAGGTTGCCGCCCGACTCCAGCTTCAGCACCGCACCGCGTTCGGGCGCCAAGGGCACCTCGACCTCGTTGTCGGCAATGACGAACAGTTCGCCACCGCGTGCGCGAACTTCCTCAAGATTGGATTTGAGCTTCTCCAACAGCTGGTTGTTCGGCGCTACCGCGATCACCGGCATGTGCTCGTCGACCAGGGCCAGCGGCCCGTGCTTCAACTCACCGGCCGGATAGGCCTCGGCGTGGATGTAGGAAATCTCCTTCAGCTTCAGCGCGCCCTCGATGGCAATGGGATAGCTGGCACCACGGCCCAGGAACAGCGCATGCTGCTTGTCGACGAAGCGCTCGGCCAGCGCATGCACCTGCGGCTCCAGCTTCAACGCTTCGGCCACCAGACGCGGCAGCGAGGCCAGCTGGTTCACCAGTCGCGCGTACTTCTGCTCGGCCATGCCGTTCAGGCGGCCCAGCTCCAGGGTCAGCAGGGCGAGCGCTGCCAGCTGGGTGGTGAAAGCCTTGGTCGAGGCCACGCCGATCTCGGGGCCGGCGCGGGTCATCAGTACCAGGTCCGACTCGCGTACCAGCGAGGACTCTGGCACGTTGCAGACGGCAAGCGCGCCCAGGTAGCGCGAGGTCTCGCGTCCCGAGCGCAGCGCGGCAAGCGTGTCGGCGGTTTCGCCGGACTGCGAGATCGCCACGAACAGCGTGCCTTCGGGCACGACGGTGGTGCGGTAGCGATATTCGCTGGCGACTTCGACCGAGCATGGCAGGCCGGCCAGCGCTTCGATCCAGTACTTGGCGACCATGCCGGCGTGGTAGCTGGTGCCGCAGGCGACGATGTGCAGCTGCCTGACCTTGGCCAGCAGGGGCTCGGCGTCGACGCCGAACACATTCGGCAGGATGCGCTCGCCGCTGATCCGGCCTTCCAGCGTGCGCGCCACCGCTTCCGGCTGCTCGTGGATCTCCTTCAGCATGTAGTGGCGGTACTCGCCGCGCTCGACCGCGTCGGCCGAAAGATCCGTCACCCGCTCCTCGCGTTCGACCGCGACGCCGCTGGCGTCGAACACCGCATAGCCATCGCGGCGGATCTCGACGATGTCGCCTTCCTGCAGGTAGACGAAGCGGTTGGTGACCCGCAGCAGGGCCTGCACGTCCGAGCCCAGGAAGTGCTCGCCGATGCCGATGCCGACCACCAGCGGGCTGCCGCGGCGCGCACCGATCAGGCGCCCCGGCTCCTCGCTCGACAGCACCGCGATCGCATAAGCGCCATGCAGACGCTGGGTCGCCGTGACGACGGCGGCGCGCAGGTCCTGGCCCTGCTTCAGTAGCGACTCGACCAGGTGGGCGATCACCTCGGTGTCGGTTTCCGAGGTGAACACATAGCCTGCGGCCTGCAGCTCGGCGCGCAGTTCGGCGTGGTTCTCGATGATGCCGTTGTGCACCACCGAGACGCGATCCGCCGACACATGCGGATGCGCGTTGTGGGTACTCGGCACGCCGTGGGTGGCCCAGCGGGTGTGGGCGATGCCGATCTTCGCCGCTACCGGCTGCTCGACCAGCAGCTGTTCGAGGTCGCGCACCTTGCCCTTGGCGCGACGACGCTGCAGCTGACCCTGTTCGAGCACGGCCAGCCCGGCCGAGTCATAGCCGCGGTATTCCAGCGCATGCAGGCCGGCGATCAGGATCGCACCGATATCGCGCTCGGCCACGGCACCAACGATTCCACACATGGGATCAGCTCCGCTGCGGGCGCATGCGCCCGGTCAATGAAAAATGCCTCCAAGGCCCGCCATTCTGAGCCCAGTTCAGCCCTTCGCGAACCGCGCGTGCCAGCGCCATCGCACGATTGCCAGACCCAGCCCGACGCCGGACAGATTGCTGAACACATCGCGCAGATCCACCTCGCGACTCGGCTGCAGCGCCTGCGCGGCCTCGCTGCCTACCGCCACCAGCAGGCCGATCGCGCTGCACACCGCCAATGCCCGGTCAGGGCCGCGCGACTCCAGATGCAGCCGCAGCAGCAGGCCGCTCCAAAGCGCGAACAGCGGCAGATGGGCGAGGTTCAGCGCCAGCCGCATGCCGGCACCGCCATCAGGCAGCGGCAGCAGCAGCCCGATCAGACCAAGCACGCTGAGCCCGATGAACAGGGCCAGCGGCCAGGCCGCCGAGGCTTCATCCGCGCCGGGCATGCAGTCGCTGCTCCCAAGCCAGGGCGCTGGCACAGATCGCGTCCAGATCATCCAGCGCCGGGCGCCAGCCCAGCACCTCGCCGATGCGCGCGCAGTCCGCCACCAGCTCCGGTGGATCTCCGGCGCGTCGCGGCTGGTCGACCTGCGGCACGGTGTTCCCGGCTGCCCGCGACATCGCCGCCAGCACCTCGCGCACGCTGTAGCCGTGACCGTAGCCGGCATTCAAGGTCACCGAGGCGCCGCCTTCGCGCAGGTAGCGCAGTGCGGACAGATGCGCCGCGGCGAGGTCGACGACATGGATGTAGTCACGCACGCCGGTGCCATCGATCGTCGGATAGTTGGTGCCGAACACCTGCACCGCCGGGCGCGCGCCGACGGCCGCTTCTGCCGCCACCTTGACCAGCAGGGTGGCCCGCTTGGTCGACTGGCCGATCCTGCCCTGCGGATCGCAGCCGGCGACGTTGAAGTAGCGCAGGGCAACGTGCCGGAGCGCGCTCGCCGCCGACAGGTCGCGCAGCATCCACTCGCTCATCAGCTTGCTGGTTCCATACGGGTTGATCGGCGCGGTCGGGGCGTCCTCGCGGGCGCGGCCGCTGGCGGGGATGCCATAGACCGCCGCAGTCGACGAGAACACGAAATGCTCCACGCCTGAACGTGCACAGGCGTCCAGCAGATTGCGCGTGGCGCAGGTGTTGTTGCCGTAGTAGCGCAGCGGGTCCTCGACCGACTCCGGCACGATCGTGCGGGCGGCGAAGTGCAGCACCGTGCGGATGCCGCGATCGCGCAGCAGGGCCTCGACGGCGTCGCGGTCGCCGACCTCGCCGACGATGAGCTCCGCGCCGAGCACCGCTTCACGGAAGCCGGTGCTGAGGTTGTCGAGCACGACAACCTGCTCGCCGGCCTCGACCAGCTGCAGCACCACATGGCTGCCGATGTAGCCGGCACCGCCGGTGACCAGGATGGGGCTGTGACTCATGGGAATCCTTGCTGGAGGGCGTTCGGGTCGCTGGCGAAGCGCGCGCGCGCCCAGCCGCACACGTGCTCGATCAGGCGCTCGCGATCCGCGGGCCGATAGAAAAGGTGATCGACCTCGGGCCAGTAGTCGAAGCGAACGTGGCGATCGTGCGCGGCCGGTCCGAAAGTCGCCGCGAACTGTCGAGGATGCAGGAAGTAGTGCGCAATGCCGCCGGTGTACAGGGCCAGCACTTCGACCCCGCGCTGGCACAGTGCGCCGAGCTGCAGCGGGGCCTCCTCGGGGCGCGGCCAGTCGCGATAGTCGGCCTCGACCGCCTGCGTCGAGGCCGCTGTCCGTCGTCGGCCCAGCCGCCTCCGCAGCGCACGCCAGAGTGCACCGGGCGTGCGCGAGCGCAGCAGGCGGCCGCGCTTGAACCAGTGCGAGCCGTAGGCGACCGGATCCAGCAGCAGCAGGCCCTGCACCCGCGGATCGCGCAGCGCCAGCTGCCAGCCGGCATCGGCCGCGCTGCAGATGCCGCCAACCACGAAGCGCGTGCAGCCGGTGCGCGCCTGCAGTTGATCCAGCACCTCGACCAGCAGGCTACCCAGCGGGCGCTCGGCCGCCAGCACCGAATCGCCGATGCCGGGTTGGTCGAAGCGGAAGCTGCCGATACCGTATCGGGCCAGGCGTCGCGACAGGTTCACGTACAGCCGGAACGGCCCCTGTCGATGCACGGCACCCGCGTTCAGCAGCACGAACAGGACGTCGCCAGCGCCGACCGCCTCGTGCAGCACGCCGAAGCGGCCCGAACCCAGCGCCAGTATCGATTCGCTCATGGCAGGCCTGCCAACTGTCCAGCGAGAGCCGTGGCCAGGGCGCGGACCTGTGGCACCGGGAAGGGCGTGGCCAGGTCGATCTCATCGATCCACGTGGCGAGCGCGCCGGACAGCAGGCCATCGACGCTGAAGCGGGCACGACCCTCGACCCGCGCCGCCTGCAGCTGCGCACGCATGGACGGATGCAGGCGATGGCCGAGCAGGCAGTCCGAGTGGGCGGCCACAGCCGGAAGCCGGGCGCCGTAGCGTCGGCCGTTGCGCAGCTCGCGTGCTTCGCGGTCGTCCAGCATGGCGAGGTGCTCAGCGCCCACAAGCACCGGCTGCCAGGCGATCCAGTCCAGGCCCTCCCGCTGCGCCAGCGGCGCCGCCACCAGAGCGCCTGCGCGCACGCCAACCAGCAGGATCGGTCCATCCCCGAGCGCCCGCAGCCAGGCCAGCGCCAGCCGGGTGTCCGTCTCGAGCTGGGCCAGGCTGAAGGCCTCGTCCTCACCGCTGGAGTCGCCGCAGCCGGTCGGATCGAAACGCAGGCTGCCGATGCCACGCTCGGCCAGCGCCTGCGCGAGCAGGGCGAACAGCCGGTAGCCGCGCTGCCACTCATGCGGCATCGGCGGCACCAGCAGCAGGCTGGGCTTGCCCGGCGCCGCCGGGACGTGCAGGCCGGCCAGCCAGCCGTCGAGGCCGTGGATCCTCACCGGCTCGAATGCGATCAGGCCCATGCGCAGGCGCTCCGGCGAGCGTCATCGGCGGCCGCAGGCTGGCAGCGGTGGAACAGCGCGAGTCTCGCGCCCGCAGTCGACGGCATCGGACGAACCCCGGAAGACACGGGAGTCAGCGCTCCCAAAGGGCCGCAAAGATACCAGCAAGCCGAGTGAAAGTGTGCGCCAGCGCACAAAACGCGAGGTGTCCAAGGGGGTGCCGCAGGCGGCGGACCACGGGATGCGCGGGTGAGCCGGGCCCCGCAGCCGGCCGCGCCGGCCCGCCCTGCCCGGGAAAGCCCATGTGCTCCGGTTCTCACTCAGGATGTGATCGCAACTAGGCGTCGCAAAAAGGATTTTTCAAGCTGCGCAGTGCATCACCGAATTGTTTCGCGATTGTGCCAACTGCCCCGCGAAAGGCGATCGGGTGGGTCCGTAGTCTGGCCCTGTAAACAATGGTGCCAAGCCCATGACCCGTCTCCCCGCCTTTTTCAGCAGCATCGCCCTCGTCTTGGCCTCGGCCCTGGCCGCGCCGTTACCGGTGCGTGCCCAGACCAGCCCGCAGACCACCCCGCATCCGATCCTGTTCGTCACCCAGATGCCGATCTCGGCTGACTTCGCGGCGATCGGCTCGGTGTTTGGCAACCACCGCGCCAGCATCGCCCTGACCGGCCGCGGCGGTGATCTGTACATCCGCTACCCCGACGGCAGTCTGCGCAACCTGACCCGCGAGGCCGGTTTCGGCACTGCAGCGAACTTCCAGGGCGCGAACGCCATCGCCGTGCGCGATCCGGCGGTGCACTGGTCGGGCAGCAAGGCGGTCTTCAGCATGGTGGTCGGCGCGCCCGCCCAGCAGTACGCCGCCGACAACTTCTACTGGCAGCTCTACGAAGTCACCGGCCTGAGCCAGGGCCAGACCGTGGTCATCACCCGGGTCGCCGAGCAGCCGCAGAACTTCAACAACATCCAGCCGACCTACGGCTCGGACGGCGCGATCATCTTCTCGTCGGACCGCCCGCGCAGCGGCGAGCGTCACCTTTATCCGCAGCTTGACGAATACGAGTCCACCCCGACCGTCAGCGGCCTGTGGAAGCTCAGCCCCAGCGGCGAGCTGAAGATGCTGGAGCACTCGCCGTCGGGCTCTTTTGATCCGCTGGTCGATTCCAGCGGTCGCGTGGTGTTCTCGCGCTGGGACCATTTGCAGCGCGACCAGCAGAACGAGGGCAGCAGCAATCCCTACGGCGCCTTCAACTACAGCTCGGAGGCCGCGGGATCGGTGCGCACCACCGAGCGCACCGAACATTTCCCTGAGCCGCGCATTGCCGTGTCCGGCTCGCAGGTCGAGGGCCTGCGCTTCAACCACTTCTTCCCCTGGCAGGTGAACCAGGACGGCACCGCCGCACTGACCCTGAACCATGTCGGCCGCCACGAGCTGCACAGCTACTTCCAGCGCAGCTTCCTCAATGACGCCAACCTGCGCGACTTCACGCCCTCCGGCGGCAACGCCTATCGCCTGCTGAACCTGCTGCACCTGGCCGAAGACCCGACCCAGCCGGGGCGCTTCTACGCGCTGAATGCGCCCGAGTTCGGCACCCTGAGCGGCGGCCAGATCCTCCGCTTCAACGGCGCGATGGGCGCCAACCCCGACCAGATCCAGCTGCAGTCGGTGACCCATCCGGATACCGGCGGCACGGTCAGCACGGCCAACCACAGCGGCCACTACCGCAACCCCCTGCCACTGTCGGACGGCAGCGTGATCGCCTCGCACACGGCCACCACCGGGCTGGCCCGCGAGCTGGGCACGCGCGCCAACCCGAACCCCAGCCACAAGTACCGTCTGACCCGGCTGAGCGTGGCAAGTAACGGCAGCCTCGCGGCCTCGGCGACGCCCCTGCTTGGCAGCACCGGCATCGTCCGCCGCGTCGAGTACTGGGATCCGGATGTCCGCGTCACCTACGAAGGCCCGATGTGGGAACTCAGCGCTGTCGAAGTACGGGCGCGGCCGGCGCCGCCGCAGACCAGCGAGACCCTGGAAGCCCCCGAGCAGACCGCCATCGCCCAGTCCGGCGTCGACCTGCAGGCCTTCCGCGAATTCCTGCGCGAGCGCAACCTCGGCGTGGTGGTCATGCGTGACGTCACCACCCGCGACCGCGCCGATCGCCAGCAGCCCTTCAATCTCCGCGTCGACGGCAGCACCCACCAGAACCCCCCGAACGCCAGCGGCACGGTCTACACGATCAGCCACATGCAGTTCCTGCAGGCCGACCAGATCCGCGGCCTGACCCTGGGCAGCAGCAGCCCGCGTCCCGGGCGCCGGGTGCTGGCGGTGCCCATGCACGAGGCCGAGGCGCTGGCCCAGAACCCGCCGGCACCGGGCGCTCCGGGCGGCAGCGTGCGGATCGCCGCCGATGGCTCAGTGGCCGCCTTCGTGCCGGCCGGGCGCGCCCTGGTCTGGCAGACCACTGCGCCCAACGGCCAGCCGGTGGTGCGCGAGCGCTACTGGCTGACCGTGCAGCCGGGCGAAGTGCGGGCCTGCGACGGCTGCCATGGCGTCAATACCGCCAGCCATTCCGGCCAACCTGCCAGCGCCCAGGTCGCCGAAGCCTTCGTCGACCTGCTCGGTCGCTGGCAGGCGCAGAACTCGACACAGACCGGGCGGATCTTCGCCAACGGGCTGGAAGGCCCCTGAAGTCGTTGTTCGCGCCCGACAAACCGCGAACCCGTTCACGGTTTAACATGCAGGGCCCGGCCAACGCCGGGCCCTGTCCGTTTCGACGCCGAGCGCCCATGCCCCGCATCGCCCTGGTCACGCCGATCCTGCCGGTTCCCCACGACCCCACCCGCGGTCGCTACATCCACGAGACCGCCCGCGCGCTGTCGAAGCTGGCCGAGGTCCGGGTGTTCTTCGCCCAGGCCGACTACCCGCGCCTGCCGGGGCTCAAGCCACGGAGCTTCCTGGAGGGCGTGGTCGGCAGCGCCTACACCCTGCCCGGCATCGATCTCGAAGCCCTGACCTATCCCGCGCTGCCGGGCCTCTCGCGCCTGAGCAACGGCTGGGTCTGCGGTCGCGCGCTCAAACCGCGCATCCAGCGTTTCAATGCCGACCTCGTGCTGGGCTATTGGCTGTATCCCGAAGGCGCCGGCGCGCTGGCGGCGGCGCGCGCGCTCGGCCTGCCCTGCGTGCTCGGTGCACGCGGCTCGGACATCCACGTGCGCTCGGGCCTGAACCGCTGGCTGACCCGGCGCGTGGTGCAGGGCTGCGACCGCCTGCTTACCGTTAGCCGCGCCATGCGCGAAGCCGCCATCGCCGAATACGGCGCCGACCCCCAGCGCACGCGCGCGGTGATCAATGGCTTCGACACGAGCGTCTTCCATCCGCGCGAGCAGGCCGCGCTGCGGGCCGAACTCGGACTCGATCCACAGGCGAAGCTGATCCTCTACGTCGGCCGCTTCGTCGAGGCCAAGGGCATGCGCGAGCTGTTCGCCGCCTTCGAGGCCCTGCATCGAGAAGACCCGCGCCGGCAGCTTGTGCTGGTCGGCGACGGGGTGATGCGCGCCGAGCTCGACGCCCTGATCGAAGCCCGCGGCCTGCGCCCGGCCGTGCACCTGCCTGGCGCCTTCGAGCCCGAGGGCGTGGCGCGCTGGATCGGCGCCTGCGACCTGCTGACCCTGCCGAGCTGGTCCGAGGGCTACCCGAACGTGGTGGTCGAGGCGATCGCCTGCGGCCGCCCGGTGGTGGCGACCACCGTCGGCGGTACCGGCGAGATCGTCGATGCCGGCAGCGGCCTGCTGGTGCCGCCACGCGATGCTGCGGCGCTGGAAGCGGCGCTGCGCGACGCGCTTGGCCGCGACTGGGACCACGCCGGTATGGCCGAGCGCTTGAGGCGCAGCTGGGATGACGTGGCTGTCGATACCCTCGGCGTGTGTCGAGAGCTGTTGACCACGGCCGCGCGCTGATCGGGGATCATGCGCGGGTGCCGGTGCGCCGCAGGCGCACCCTATGGCCAAGTGACGGTGCGCGAAACGCGCACCCTATGGGCAAGCGATGGTGCGCGGCACGCGCACCTTATGGCTCTGGTATTGGTGCGCGACACGCGCACCTTATGGCCCTGGTATTG
>LNFM01012472.1_pt1 | contig 11152 bp, 20 predicted proteins | sample 596031 | NCBI WGS metagenome assembly LNFM01 (sample SAMN04254537, study PRJNA301005) | activated carbon metagenome | isolation source: dual media filters at the Ann Arbor, Michigan drinking water treatment plant | place: USA: Ann Arbor | reverse complement strand
GACCGCGAGACATTATACAAAACAGGAGACAATGATGTGGCAAAACGGAAAATTAAAAAACCCAACAATAAACGAACTAAGAAAATTAAAAGAACAAAGGCAAAATCAGTTCGATCTAAGTCGCGACAGAGAAGAGATACTGTTAGACTTGTATCTCGAAGAGTTAAAACCGAAGTTGGAAACGCTTCAATGTTCAAAGACAAGTCAACAATTAGAATTTCATTTCGAAAATCTTTAGTCAGAGTTGATTCAACTATTTATTCACAGATAAAATTAAAAGACGAATTAAAAAAATGGATAAAAAACGACAAGATTAAAAAATATCCAAAGTTAAAACCTAATTCTGTAGGTATTTTAAGAATAGTTTTTAAAGACGAACATAAAGCTAAAAAGAAACTACGCAAAAAAGAAAATAAAAAATATAACGTAAATAAAAAACACAACATTGCTGTTTCAACTTCTATTGTTGCAATTAAAAAACCTGGTGATCTTTTAGATTCATTTTCATTTTTGATTGATTTTTTACAGGACGATATTGAAAGATACTTAAGATACACAAAAAAAGTTCAAGATTTTTTAACAGTCGATTATGTGGAGTTATTAATTTATGAGAACGGTGCTAAAAAGAATAAAAACAGATCGAAAATTAAAAAAAGACCTAAAAAAGTTCGCAACGTTCGACGTAGAAAGTAAAGACTGGACCAAGTTTTTAATGCTTGGTTTTTATGACGGTGAAAAATATCAATATTTTTTAACAGTTAAAAAGTTTATAAATTTTTTAGTTAAAAACATTGATACAATTCCGCAAGATATTTTTGCACATAACGGCGGAAAATTCGATTTTGCTTTTTTATATTCTCATTTTTTAAAAAGAGAAGATTTACAAGTTGTTTCAATTATTCCTAGAGGCTCTAGCGTTTTATCAATTGAGTTATTAATTGGTAATCGTAAAATTTATTTTAGAGATTCACTTGCCCTTTTACCGTTTAGTTTAAAAACAGTGACAGAAGGTTTTGGAGTTCAAAATAAAAAAGGTGAATGGGATCATTCAAAAACAACTCATGTCACAGACGAAATGATTGAATACAACAAAGACGATTGCATTGGTCTCCACCAGGCTTTAACAACTTTTTGGTCTCAGCCTGTTGTTAAAAAAGCCGGACAAGCTTTTACTATTGCAAGCCAAGCGCTAAAAGTTTTTCAAACTTTTATGCAAGATGATCACGCAAAATGCGGAAAAATTGTAGATCATTTTGTTAGAGGGGCTTATTTTGGCGGACGCACTGAAATTTTTAAACCAATTCATAACACTAAACAAAAATTAAAAGAGTACGACATTAATTCAATGTACCCTTATGTAATGAAAGAAAAGGACTATCCAATTGGTAAAGCTATCATTTGTTTTGATCGAGTACCCGATAAACTCGGGGTTTATGAATGCGAAGTACAATGTCCAAGTTCGCTTTATATTCCTGTTTTGGGAGTTCTCGTTAACGGGAAATACTGTTTTCCTCGCGGGAAATTTACAGGACGTTGGACAACATCGGAAATTGATCTTGCAATATCCAAAGGTTATAAAATTAAATATCTTAGGGGCGTATATTGGCCTGAATCCAAAAAGATTTTTGCAGAATATGTGGACACACTTTACGAAATGAGACAACAGGCTAAAAAAGGTACTGTTCAAGATATCGTTTGTAAGCTTTTATTAAATTCTCTTTACGGACGTTTTGCGTTGAATTGTAAGCGTGAAAATTTAGTTTTTGAAATGAGTGAAAATTCACAAGTTTATGACACTTTTAACATTGAGGGTAAAAATGTTGAATTATTTAAAAATAAAGTTGAGTTGGATTCTTGGACTTATTCGCCTTGGTCTGTATTCGTTACTAGTTATGCTAGGATTCATCTTTATAGTTATTTTAGTGATTCTGTTTACTACTGTGATACAGATTCAATATTTACAACAGGACATCACGAATCATCAAAAGACTTGGGTGGTTTAAAATTCGAAAATGAATATGAATCAGCAGTATTTTTGTTACCAAAAACTTATAGTCTTGAGGGCCAAAAAAGAAAAATAGCAATGAAGGGTTTTGAAAAATCTTTAATGGATCAGGTTTCACATAATGATTTTATAAACTTTTTTGAGGGTGAATTAAAAATGCTTGCTGTTAAACGAGGTCCCAAGTTTTGCAGTTTTAAAATGGCAATGAGACAAAGAAAATTCGTGACAATGGATAAAGGACAAATTAAACAAATTCAAACTAAATACGATAAACGAATAATCGTAAATCGTAATAACCAGTGGGATACTATTCCACTAGAAATTGAGGACAATTATGGAAACACAAACAAGCTCGAACGGTACAAAATTTGTGCGTAGATCTGGACGCGCGCTCGGATCAAATTATTTAGTTTGTAATGCTCAAAATACAAAAGTTTTTGTTGGTATTACTTCTAAAACTTTTGAAATTGATGACACAGGTAAAAGAGATCAAACTTATTTAAATGTTTTGGATCTTGTTACTAATAAACCTGAAAAATTGTGGGTGGGCGGCCAATTAAAGCACACTTTATCAAAACTTGAAAGATTGCAAGGGGCTCGTTTAGAGATTACTTGGACTGGACTAAACGAAGTCATGGATGATACAACAGGCGAAGTTCGTGAAATCAATTCTTATAATGTTTTTGAATTAGAATAACGCATTATGGTATTGACTTATTAAAACAGATATCATAATTAAATAGGCACACATAATTGTTCTGTTTTTGTATATAGTTAAAAGGCTCTAACTCGCAAGGTTAGGGCCTTTTTTCTTTTTGACTTAATTCATTTAAAAATTCATTTATTAAACCAATGAAAAAATTCATTAATAAAATAAAATCAATTTATTGGTATTATTCAACATTAGGAAAGGAATTAGTTAAATGTCTGAAGATTTAGCATTAAGGAAAAAGGCTATTGAACGAATAGAGGCGTTGGAAAATGCTGTAAAAGCGTTATTACAGGCTCAAAAAACCCGTGAAATAGAAGACAACAACGAAGACATGCCACAAGGGGAATATTTTGGAATTAAATTCGATTAATCAAAATCAAGATTTTGAAAAAGTAGTAGCTGAATCAAAAGGAAAAATTCAAGAGGAAATGATTTCAAAACAACCTAAAAAGAGGGGGCGTCCGAGCAAGCAACAAGGGACTTCTATTAATTCATCAGGACCTACAGCTAGTTCGGTTAATTCAACAGCAAGTGTTCAAAATTCTGTTTTAGGGCCTCAACCGTTTCCAGATATTTCACAACAAATGAAAATTCCAATTCAATTTGTTTCTCGAATTCCAGCAATTAAATATCAGATTGCAGAATTGGCTTTTGATGATCAAGAGGCTATTGCTGTAGCTCAAAGTATTAATGAAATATTAAAGGCTTTTATTCCAGACGTTGAGAAAATGAGTCCAAAAACTGCTGCTGTATTAATGGCAGGTATGACGATTGGTACAATTTCATTTAATAAATATATGATTTTTACGGACGTTATGGAAGCTCGCAGAGCTATTAAAAAACCCGAGCCTGTAAAAGAACAGCAGGAAATTAATAAAGAAAATGAAGTAAAAAACCCTATAAACGCACAAGATTTATTTAAGAGGTAATTAAGTGAAATCATATTTTAAATCTTGTAAAATTTGTCGTTTTAGAATTCCTAAAATATGTTCTCATTGTCCTAATTGTAAATCTAAAAAGAATAAATGATTAATTCGACAGATTGCATTTTAATTATGGGCCAAAGAGGATGTGGAAAATCTTATTTATGTAAGAATATCCAATCTCTTTGGCCTAAAAGAGTTATTATTGATTCACTCGGAGAATATAGTGAGGGCGAGACCTGTTACTCATTCCATGAGTTTACTGATAAACTAATCAGTTTGAAAAATTCTGATTCTCAGGCCTTTACCCTCATTTATCAGTTTGATCCTGAAAATTCGGTCTCACAAGCTGAATTCGATCAGATAATGAGGGTTTGTTATTATTTTGGTAATATTCAAGTCGTAATTGAAGAGGTTCAATTATACGCTTCTGTTCATTCATTACCTCACTGGTTAAAACAATGTTTATTAACCGGACGTCACCAGAATTTAAGTTTAATTTTTACAAGCCAAAGACCTGGCGAAATTAATAAAACAATCATTAGTCAATGTGCTCATATATTTTGTGGAAAAATTGTTGAGGGTAATGATTTAAGGTATGTTTCAAGCTTTTTAAACCAAGACGCTCAAAAATTGACAAGCCTAGACAAAAGACGATTTTTATATTTTTCAGAGGGAAAAATCGTTGAAATATCAAACGATTTTAAAATTTCAAAATAAATAGACTTGATTTTTAAAAAATAGCTCCGATCATCATGGTTACCTACCAATTAATATTAACCTTTTATAGGAGATTTTAAAATGCCGTCAAAAAAACAATTAATCATGGGCCTTGCAATCGTAGCAGTTGGCTTTTTAGTTTATAACAAAGTTCCAGCAGTTCGCAGAGCATTAGGCGGAGCATAATAATGGAAAAAATGATGTATCCATCAGCAGAGCGTCAGCGTAAATTACAAGCGCTGCCTTTTGCTGAAAATAATATTTTATCAAGGGATTTGCCTCGAGATACAGTTCTCAAAGGTTTGAACTTGAGACTTTCCGGAGCAGTAACCACAACTTATGGATCTGGTACTCCTGTAGCAGATACACTTTCAACTTTTGATAATATCATTCCTAGAATTGACGTTATCGTAAATGGTAATAGAACAGTTTGTTCTGTTCGTCCGTTCAGTTTGCGAATTCAGCAGCTTTACATTGCTGGTTCAATCGGTGAAAGAAAAGCTTCTGCTGGAGCTTCTGCTGTAGCATTACCAACTGCTGATGGCGGTTTTGTTTATGGTACCACTGGACAAATCACAACTGTAGCAGAGACGCTTTATTTACCTTTTGAAATGGTATATTGCGAACCTGGTTTTGGTCGTGAAACAACATGGTTGAACCTTAAGGGTGTAGCAAGTGCTGAAATTCGTTTTACAACAAGCTCATTTTCAAGACTATTAGGTTTTGGAAATACGGCTCCTGTAGCGTATTCAGCTAGCACTATGCAGATTGATATCGGTACAATCGAGGCCCAAGAGGTTAACCCGGCGGTCCTATTCAGTGACTTCAAACGCACAACTAAGGAAATTACATTTTCCGCTCAAACGACTGATTTTGCAATTGATATCAATCGTGGAAATAAGTTGTCAGGTCTTTGGCTTTTTGCCCGTGACGGTGCTGCTGGTTCAGCGACAACTGCTACAGGAAAATTAGCAAGTGATCTTGCAATTGGAAAATTATCTCTTAAAGTTAATGGTCAAACAGATATCAAAACGACTTCATTCTTAGAACTACAAGCTGAGAACAGAAACCGTTACGGTATCAATGCGCCTACAACTTCAAGTGTATCTTTAATCCAAGGTACGGCTCATATGAACTTGCTAGCTCGTAAAGATATTACGACAGCACTTCCTGTAATGCCACCAATGGTCGATAACTTGCAGTTGTTTGTTGATACAACAGCGAACGTGTCTTACACGAACCCTGTTTCATTGACAGTTGAAACTCAAGAGATCGTTGAGCCTAGATAATAAATAATATTTTGTTTTTAATTAGGGTTTTTGTTTTGTTAAATCAAAAACCCCTCACTTTTTAAGAGGTCTAAAAGTAATGTGGTTTGATTATATTCAGGAAAGACTTGGAAAAATGGTTTTAAAATCAGAAGTTGGTTTTGCCATTATTGATAAAATATCAAACGACAATTTATATTTAGAAGACGTTTATATTAAAAAAGAATTTAGGTCTCAAGGTTTTGCTCAAAAATTTTCTTTAATGGCTTACGAAATGGCAAAACTTGGCAACTATAAATATTTAACGACTTCTGTAAACATAAAAGCTAACAACGTAGAATATTCAACTAGAATCATTTTAGAAAATGGTTTTAAATTTTCACATATAGTTGAAATTGATAACATGATTTATTTTAAAAAAGAGGTTAAATAGTGGGCGGCAAAAATTCATTTTTTAGAAAACCATTAGGTAAAGATTCAGATGCAAGTAAAGTTGCTGGTGCTGTTTTACAGCCGGCAAGATCAGCCGTTGACGCGTCAGAAGCGTTATCAAGAGGGGATCTTGATAAAGCAAAAAATTATGCGTTAGGTGCTGTTACTTCTGTCAATCCAATTACCATGGCCGTAAATTCTAGTTCTTCATTACGCAAGGGTTTTGCATCTACTGGTTTTACTGATCAGTTCGTTCAGATGGCAGATTATTCAAACAAGCTATCGTCTGGTCGAAATTTAAACTGGAATGAGATCAGAGGTTTTGCTGGTGGAGTCGCTGAAACAGCGGCTTATGCTGTTGGCGGTTATTATGCTGGATCGGCAGGGGGCTTGTGGGGTTCAAGTGCTGCCACTGCTAGTTCAAGCGCTGCATCCACTGGATACTTAGGAGCTAGCACAAGTTTTGGGGCCCCAAGTGCCGGTATCACATCAAGTTCACAGTTTGGTTTATCAGGATCAGGTTTATTAACAGGGTCTCAAGCCGCTACTAGTTCAACAGGATATTTAGGAGCTAGCACAAGTTTTGGATCGACCGCAGCTAATTCTGGAGCTTTTTTAAGTGCAGCTAAAAGTTTTGGCGGAGACGCTTTAAAAACAATAGGCGGTGCTTACGTTCAAGCCGCTGTTTTAGGATCTCGTCCTCAAACTCCTGGTTTTGTTGGAGGGGGCAGCGACGGACAAGTGACTTCGCTTCCTTATTTAGGAGCGGAAGGTCAACCGATTCAAGGCGGAGTGGACGTTTCAGGATTTTTGCCTATAGTTGTAGTAGGTGGATTAATTTTTGCGGCAGTGTCCGCGTTTAAGGGGTAGTTATGATTTTGTTTGGAGTTATTTTTGGGATCTTTTTAACTCATAATGTTGAACAGACCGAATTTTTTAAATGTAAATATGATAAAATTCAAGCGTCTTGTGACGCGATAAAGGAAAATTAATATGTCTTGGATTGATGATTTAACAGTACGAATTGAAGAGGGTGCCGATAAACTAAAAGATGTTGACGCTAGACTTAAAGAAGCCGATGGCGGTTCAGGCATTTACGCATTTTTACAATCTCAGGCAAGACAGCTTCCTATTAAAATTGCGCCTCAACTTGGAAATTTAAGTGAAGAGGATTTAAAAAAAGGTTTAAGAGGTTCAACTCAGCCTGTTGCAAGTCCAACAACTCCAATGTCGTGGCTTCAAAATTCTTTACAAGCAAGTGGAATAAGTCCAGAAGCTCAAAAATATATGATGCCTCTGATTTTAATTTTAGGTGCTTTAGGAATTGTTGCTATTCTTAAAAAATCAGGACGAAAAAGAGGTTAATAATGAACCCGAACGAATCTAGGAATTTATTAAACTCTGTTCGTCAAGTTGACAGAGCTTCGATTTTTGAGGGAAATACTCAAAAACCTTTTAATTTTCAAAGTGTAACTTTGGATTTATCTGTAGCTCAACTTGATACGAATCCTAAACTTTTTAATTTTCCGTTTAAAACTTTATACGTTCAATCCACGACTGATTCGTCTACTTTTGTAGATTTTAAACCGAACGCGGTTGAAACGTATCAATCAAAATTAAGACTTGGACAAAATGACGTTCTAACTTTTGCTGATCCAATTGCAAGCTGTTCATTAAGTTGGACGGCACAGCCGGGTAAAAGTATCACGTTAATTTTTTTAGTTAACGGTGAATTACGCTCTGGAAAATTAATTTCAGTTACTTCCGGAGGCGTATCTATAACAGATGGAACGAATTTTACTCGAACAGTAACAACTTTGGTTGGCGCTGTTGCGACAAGTATTTTAGCTTCTAATTCTAACAGAACAGTGGCTAGTATTAAAAATAATACTGGAGCAGTTCTTTATGTGGGTGAATCAACAATTACAAATGCTGGTGCCACACAAGGTTTTGAAGTTGGAATAGGCCAAGTTTTTCAATGGCGAAATACGGCACAGCTTTATGCTTATTCTGCGGCTGGCGGTAATATTACTATTTTAGAGGAATTATTATAATGGCAAGTTTAATCGGGATACCTCAACCAACTTCAAAAAGATTTGTTGGAACTTCTAACGGTTCAAATCAATCAATTTATACAGTGTTAGGACAATTTGCTAAAGTAAAAGTTTATAATCAATTTACTAACGTAGCAGGAACGTTTTCAACTTTAATAGCTGGTTCAACTATTTTAAGATTTGCTTCAACAACAACAGGTGGATCAGGAAATAATATTATTTCAGCTTCAACATCATCAGGCGGCTTTATTTTTATGGGCGAAGTAACTGTTAAAAAAGGTGAAGCAATTGTTCATAATGGCACATCAGGATTTTTATATTCATATGATATTGAGGAATACTTCTAATGTATAACAATTCCAATAACGATATTGATTTAGGACGTACTTCATTAATTGCTTTTCATAATGAATCTACAAAATTTTCAAACTATCCTTATAAGTTTGATGATATGGTGATGATTGCATCAAAAGGAAAGCCCGGAATTTTTTTAGAAGGTTTAGGAATGGCGGTTCGTGAAACAGGTATCAGAGAATCAAAGCTTGATGATATCATGATTGATCTAGCTCGTCGTTCAAAAGGTCAAGTTCCTAATATGAACACGTTCTTTTCTGCTATTGGATCGGGCGCTAGCACTTTAACATTTTCCGATTACCTTTTAGAATCTCCAACTATTGCAAAAGATGCGGCACTTGAAATTGGTAAAGGCGCTGTCGAAGTTGGTAACGCTGTTATTGATACCGGAAAAACTTTAACAATGTTTTTGCCTCTTGTTTTTGTAGGTGCCGTGATTTACTTAATCGTTGCAAAAACAAAAAGTATGGCGAAATGATTTTAATTGGAATTTTATTAATTACTGTGACAGTTGTTGCAAGTACAAAAGGAACTGAAATAGTGGATTACGTTGACGAAAAAACAGCCTCTTGGACTAAGTATGATGGTCTGTTTAAAAAATACGGTGAAAAATATAAAATTCCATGGCAATGGCTTAAAGCTTTTGCACTTGTTGAAAGTGATCTTGGACGATATCCGTCGGTCGCGCATGGTATTAAATTTCCAAAAGATGTTGAAAAATCAACTTCACAGGACGGTTTATCTTGGGGTCTCATGCAAGTTGTAGTTTCAACAGCAAAAGATTTTGATAAATCAGCAAGTGCTGAAAAATTAAATGATCCAGAATATTCAGTCAACATAGCTTGTCAGTATATTAATTTTACTAAAAAATATTTTACAGAATCAGATCCTCGATATGTTGAATGGATTGTTAAATCATACAATCAAGGCGCTGGTAACACGCTAAAAGAATTGTCCGGCAAAACAAAAGGTTACACCGGAGATTATTTTCAAAAATGGACTAAACAATTAGCAAGAGTCATGGAGTCATAATGCAAAATGTAGTCATATCAAAATTAGTATCAATGTTTGTTACTAAAAAAAGATTAATCGGTTGGATAGCAGCACTTGGTTTTGGAGTTGGAGCAGCGGCTATTGGAATGGATTCAAAAGAATTCAAAGAAGCTGTTTGTGGAGCCCCTGTTTTGGAAGAAGTTAAAAAGTAATGGAAAATTTAGATCCTCAAACTGTTTCTGTTGTTGTGGGTCTTGTGTTAGCTAATATATTTTCAATTTTTGGTGCTTACGTTTCTTTAAAAGTTAGTAACGCTAAACTCGAGGTCTTGGTAGGTAAACTCGAGCGCGACGTTGACAACTTGGCTAGGATGTATAGATCAAAATTTAATAAAGAGGAGAATTAAAATGAAATCATGGGCAGTTCACTATAAGAACAAATACCCTGGTTCACAAGTCGTTCACAGTGAAGAATCTCTCGACGTTTATAAAAACGGAGAGCATTTAGTAGCTGTTCGAAAAGTTTGTGGATCTTGGATGGACAAATCAGAGGAGCTAGGTTGTAAATATAAACACGACTTGGCCCCGATTGCTAAAGAAGCTCGAGTACACAAGCTTCATTCTGATGGAAAAATTGGTCTCGACGAAATGCACGAGGAGCGTAAAGCTATTTCACAAGCATGGGTCGAAGGTGATCAGATTGAATCAGAAGCGGCTTACAAAGCTCGTAAAGCTCAAGAAGTTGCAGAAGCTAAAGCAAAACAAATTGCTAAAGCTCAAGACTAATCAAAAGTTGGTAGCGAGGGGAGTTTATTCCCCTTGCCTATCATTGCGCCCATGTTAACAGTTAATTGAAACTGTGGTGCCCCATTACTTGCTTTCATAATTATATATTGATGAGGTAAGATCACAGATTTTTCAGATTGTAAAATAAAAGGAAATTTTCCGAGTTCAATTCCAGAATTCACAATGTGTTGAATATATCTTTTATCGAGCGCGATATAAATATCGAACGAATTAGGATTGTAAAATTCAACTCGAAGTAAAAATGGATCACTTACTTTAGTTTGAATATTGTTTTTTAACCAATTAGGTTCAGGTAGTCGTTTCATTTTATTCCTTATTTATAAGTTTATAAGCCAAAATAATTAAAGCTAATGACTGTAAAATATCTACAAATGATTGATTCATTTTTGATTTTCTCTAATAAGTTTAATTAGGCTGTCTCTATGATAATATGTATATTCAGTGTCGTAAGATTTATATTCCACTTCGTAAACTAAAATATTGTCGTTGTTAATTTTAATTGAATAAACTTTTCCTAAAAAACCATTTTCTGTTTCAACAATATCACCAATATTAATATCTGATTTAATTTCAATCATTTTTGTTTTCTAAGATATAAAGGTTTTCCATTCATTACCATAACAGATTCTTCATAATAAATTTCGCCGGTATGTTCTTTAAAATAATCTATAAAGTCCCACTTTAATTCTTCAACTTCTTGAGACAAAACAGACTGGTGATAATCAATCTTATCGATTCTTTCCTGTATTTTTTCACGCTTACTTTTTTCCATATAAGTTCTGTACAAAACTCATCGGTTTAATTCCAGTCTTTATGATTTGCGTCATAAATTATTCCCCTTGACTCCTCTCATCTCCAATATAACCCACTTCCACACCCAGTCTC
>LNFM01012470.1_pt1 | contig 11153 bp, 7 predicted proteins | sample 596031 | NCBI WGS metagenome assembly LNFM01 (sample SAMN04254537, study PRJNA301005) | activated carbon metagenome | isolation source: dual media filters at the Ann Arbor, Michigan drinking water treatment plant | place: USA: Ann Arbor | reverse complement strand
TTTGGGTGGTCATCATTTGTGTGGTGTCCCTCATATTCGTGGTCGTCCGAACCGGAAATAAAAAAGCGGACGCGCAAGTGACATTTAGCGACTTCATGCAGCAGGTTGAAAGCAACCGCGTGAAAAGTGTCGCGATTACTGGAACAGAAGTGCACGGGATCTACCGTGAGGACGGGTCTGGACTGAAGACGACCGTACCCGCGATGTACCCCGACCTGTTCAAGATTTTGCGTGAGAAGGGTGTCAACATCGACATCAAGGACACCGGCTCGAACGGGATTCTAAGCCTGATCTTTCAGACGGCTCCGTTTATCCTGCTGCTCGGCTTTTGGATATTCATGATGCGGCAGATGCAAAGCGGCGGCAACAAGGCCATGAGCTTTGGCAAGAGCCGCGCGAAACTCCATAGCTCGCAGCAAAAGAAGGTAACCTTCAAGGACGTTGCCGGTGTTGAAGAAGCCAAGGAAGAACTGCAGGAAATTATTGAGTTTCTGCGTGAGCCGCAGAAGTTCCAGAAGCTGGGTGGCCGCATCCCTAAGGGTGTGCTGCTGGTAGGTTCGCCTGGTACGGGTAAGACTTTGCTGGCCCGCGCAATTGCGGGTGAAGCCAATGTGCCTTTCTTCTCGATCTCCGGCTCTGACTTTGTCGAGATGTTTGTCGGCGTGGGCGCGAGCCGTGTTCGCGATTTGTTTGAACAGGGCAAGAAGAATGCTCCCTGCATCATCTTTATTGACGAAATCGACGCTGTGGGCCGTCATCGCGGTGCCGGATTAGGCGGTGGTCACGATGAGCGCGAGCAGACGCTGAACCAGTTGTTGGTCGAGATGGACGGATTTGAATCGAACGAAGGCGTTATCTTGATTGCCGCCTCCAACCGCCCTGACGTGCTGGACCCGGCGTTGTTGCGCCCAGGCCGCTTTGATCGCCGCGTAGTAGTAGGTCGGCCGGATGTGAAGGGGCGCGAACAGATTTTGAAGGTACACACAAAGAAGATTCCGCTCTCTGATGATGTGGAATTAAGCGTAATTGCCCGTGGTTGCCCCGGATTTGCCGGTGCAGACCTCGCGAATCTGGTAAACGAAGCGGCACTGATTGCCGCTCGCCAGAATCGCAAAGTTGTGGCCATGACCGACTTTGAGGTGGCCAAGGACAAAGTGATGATGGGTGTCGAGCGCCGCTCGATGTTTATCACCGAAGAAGAGAAGAAGCACACGGCCTATCACGAAGCAGGACATGCCCTGGTGGGTGCGTTGCTGCCAAATTCCGATCCCGTACACAAGGTTTCGATCATTCCGCGCGGAATGGCGCTGGGTGTAACGATGTACCTGCCGACGCAGGATCGCAATGATATCTCGAAGGAACAGTGCGAAGCCCAGATTGCTACGGCCATGGCCGGGCGAGTGGCGGATGAAACTTTCCTGGGCCTGAAGACGGCTGGAGCGTCCAACGACATCGAGCGTGCTACTGAGATGGCTCGCCGGATGGTTTGTGAGTGGGGCATGAGTAAGCTTGGTCCGCTGAGCTTTGGCAAGAAGGAAGAACAGATCTTCCTTGGTCGCGAGATCGCACAGCATCGCGATTATTCAGAATCGACCGCAGTTTCCATCGACGGCGAAGTGCGTGGTCTGGTGGAGCAGGGCTATCAGGTTGCCAAGACCTTGATCGATGGCAACCGGGATGCTGTGATCCGCATTGCCGAGGCATTGCTTGAGCGCGAGATCCTCGATGGCGCTGAGGTGCTGAAGTTGATCGCCGGAGAAGAGCTGCCGACTTCGTCACGCTCGACTTCAAACAACAAGCCGAACAATACCGACGGCCAGACGCAGCAGGTGTTGCGCCCGGATACCGCGATCCGACCGAATCAGGGCCTGACGCCGGGTTCCAGCCCAGCATAAGGCAGTGGCTGCAATTCCGCCCTTTCGGGCTTATCTATTTGATGTTGACGGTACTTTGCTAGACTCCGCCCCCGATATTTGTGGGGCGGTTTCCAGCGTTTTGAGCCGTACTTCGCGGCCTGATGTGCCTTTTGAATACTTGAGAACGTTCATTGGCCGCCATCTGGTGGATCTGTTCGGTGAATTGTTTCCAGAGGCGTCGCCTGAGCAGGTAGAGGCGTGGATTCAGGACTATCGAGAGATCTATTTGTCGCGGGGACATACTGAAACGGTGCTTTATGCGGGTGTCGCGGAAACGCTGGGAAAGCTGGGGGGACTTAAGACTACTGCGACTACCAAGAGCACTCTTACCGCTAGTAATATACTGACGAAGTTTGGGTTGATTGCATACTTTCAGCATGTCCAGGGGACGGATGGGTTTCCTAGTAAGCCGAAGCCTGAGGTGTTGCAGCGAGCTATGGCGGGGCTGGGTGTAGGGCCCGGGGAATGTTTAATGATTGGGGATTCAGTGCCCGATATTATAGCTGCGAAGGCTGCCGGGGTGAAGGTTTGTGCTGTCAGCTATGGGTATGGGAAGCCAGAAGAATTGCGAGCCTGTGAGCCGGACTATTGGCTGGATTCGTTGCCGGGGCTGGTTGCTGGCTAAGCTGGATTCGGCTACTTGCTTCGGGCGATTGCATTAAGCGCCTTCTTCTTGCGGGCAAAAATCCGTTTCAATTACTAATCTCGACAGGCGGAGGAAGTATCGCCTCTTTTGTAGTCTTCTTCTTCCTGAATCTTAGTAGCCTGCCTGGTGTGAACTCCTGCAGGAGCGAGGAAACGAATCCGAAGGCCATCGCGCTGTTGCCCATCTGGATGCCCTGAGCGGACCACTTCTGGTTTGGCGTGTAGGCAGTAGAGAGCATTCCAACGCTATAGCTTCCGGCGATGTTGGGCCAGTTCACGACCGTCTTGCCTTCGCGATTGTACGTAACCAGATTGAACCAGAGGGCGTGCTTGATTCGGGGCAGCACCTTGGTGCATTTGCACTGGATGTAGCGCATTTCATAGCCTGTTGCGGCTGCCAGACCTTCCGATGCAACATCCTGTAAGGAGAATGTGGCAAAGCTGTTGAGATTGCGCTTGGCGTAAGCACCCCAACCTTGGCCGAAGTCCTTGGGTTTGTTGTCGAGGTGGTGCGATGTCGCAGTGAAGGTAGAGCGGATGTATGCACCGGGGCTCAGAGCGAGACCACGCCAAAGGACACGCAACCGTTCCTCTTTGGTGGGCGTACTCCAAGTCATGCCCCTGGGAACACGGGTTCCTACCAACAAGTCGGCTTGACTTGGCTTGGTAATGTTCGCTGCATCCTGAGCCAATCCAGAGACTGCGAGAAACAGCATGGGAATAAGGAAAAACAAAGTCATCTTAGGATAAATCACTTTTTCTTGAATGCACGCTTAAATTCTGGGCCGAATTCTCGAATGACATTAAAGAGAACCCCGAAGTAGAGCTGCGAATTGCCAGCCTGAAGACCCTGGGCGCTCCACTTGTACTCGCTTACCCAAGTGGTTGAGACGATGCCAGCACCGTAGGCCCCGGCGAATTTTGGCCAGTCGAAGACCTTCTTCCCTTCTTTGTTCAAGGTGAGGAAATTCATTTTGAAAGCGTGACTGAACCGGGCGCCAGCCCCTGTGCATTTGCAACGCACGTATCGCGGATCGTAGCCAGCCGCAGCCGATAGGCCCGCTTCGACGGAATCCTGCATCGTAAATGTGACAAAGCGTTGGCCCACACGCTGAGAATAGCCCTTCAGACCCTGTTGCCATTCGACCGGGCGATCATTCAGCTGGTCGCCAGAAGCGGATCCGAAAGCACGGAAGTATGCACCGGGGCTGGAAAAAGTCTTGTCGCGGTAGATTTGCCAGCGTTGCTCGGAAGTGACCGACTTCCATTCGATCTCTTTGGGAAGTACGGTGGACGACTGAGCCGACGCGAGGGAGAGGACAAAAAGCGAGGCGATACAGAATCGGCCAAAGAAAGACATTAATAATAGGACGCCGCGAAACGCATTTAGCTGCATAAACTTCATACGATATGCTGAAGCCATGACACGCCGACAAATCCTCGCCTTCTCTGCGGCAATGCCAGGGATCTGCCCGGCGCTGCGGGCTCAAAATGGACGGTTTCGTACTTCGCTCGCTGAGTGGAGTCTTCACAAGTCGATTCGTTCGCAAATGATGACGAATCTTGAGTTCCCGCAAATTGCCAGGGAGCAATTTGGGATTAGCGGGATTGAATTTGTAAATACGCTTTGGGAGGCCCCGACGCAGTACTACCTTGGCAGATTGAAGGCCAATATGAAGAAGTTTGGTGTCGACGGTGTTCTGATCATGTGTGACGGCGAGGGCAGCATGGGCCATTCCGAGCAGAAAGAACGACTTAAGGCGGCCGATCTGCATCGCAAATGGGTAGACTACGCTGCAGAACTGGGTTGTCATGCAATCCGTATGAATATGTATGCGGAAAAAGAAGCCAGGACCGAGGGTGAGATTGGCGAATTTCTAAAGTGCTGCCAGGAGAGTTTTACTCGCATCTGCGAGTACGCGAAGCAAAATGGAATCAGCGTGGCAATCGAGAATCATGGTGGGCTGTCTTCGAATCCGGATATTCTAGCCCGCTTGATGAAGATGGTGAATCTGCCGAATTTTGGAACTCTGCCTGATTTCGGGAATTTTCCAAAAGGTGTCGATAAGTATGAAGCAGTGTCTAAATTGATGCCATATGCCAAAGCTGTGAGCTTCAAATGCTTTGAGTTTGGAGCCGATGGGAAGGAAACGACCATCGATATGGACCGGATGATTCAGATTGTGGCAAAGGCTGGCTATGGTGAAGGTGGCAAACCGAACTGGATCGGCATCGAGTATGAAGGCACCCGGATGACGGAGTTTATGGGCGTACAGGCAGCGAAACGCTTTCTGGACCGTTATTCCGTCTAAGGGAAATCTCGGATATAGTAATACTATTACCGAAAAATAGGCAGGATTTTTTCCGGCGGTAAATGCGAGTGTACCGCTGATACAATGAGGGGGAGCTGTAAGGCTCGGCCCTCCTGGGAGAAACACATAGTGAAGCGAACTGGATCTGATGACGCGCTCCGGTGCTCTTTTTGTCATAAGAGCCAGGATGTTGTCGGCAAATTAATATCGTCGCCTAGCGACTATCCTCGGGCCTATATCTGCGATGAGTGCATCGCTGTTTGCAATTCGATCCTTGAAGACGACAAGCAGGATAGCGCCTACAGCGCTCCAAACAAGCTTCCAAAGCCCTTTGAGATTCGCGATTTTCTTGAGCAGTTTGTGATCGGGCAAGAGCCGGTGAAGAAGAAGCTGGCGGTTGCTGTTTACAACCACTACAAGCGAATCCACCTGAACAAAACCCGGTCTGGCGACGTTGAACTGCAAAAGAGCAACATCCTGCTGATTGGGCCTACTGGCACCGGCAAGACGCTGCTGGCTCAGACGCTGGCCCGGATTCTCGATGTCCCGTTTGCGATCGTCGATGCGACTACGCTGACTGAAGCAGGATATGTTGGCGAGGACGTGGAAAATATCATCCTTCGTCTCCTGCAGAATGCGGATTGGGATGTTCAGCGCGCGCAGCAGGGCATTATCTATGTCGACGAAATCGACAAGATCGGCCGCAAGGACGAGAACCCCTCGATCACGCGCGATGTCAGCGGAGAGGGTGTGCAGCAGGCGCTGCTGAAGATTCTCGAGGGCACGATTGCAAATGTGCCCCCACAGGGAGGTCGCAAGCATCCGCACCAGGAGTTTACCCCTGTGGATACGACCAACATCCTTTTTATCTGTGGTGGGGCCTTTGTAGGCCTGGAGAAGATCATTTCTCGCCGCGTGGGCCGTAAGCAGATTGGCTTCTCGAATCAGAACGAGGAGACCAGCGAAAAAGAAATCCGTTTTCCGGTTGTGCCGGCAGGCAGCAAGCGCGACAACGAGTTGTTGCAGCAATGCCAGCCAATGGACCTGATCAAGGCTGGATTTATTCCGGAATTCATCGGGCGGCTGCCGGTCGTGGCCATTCTTGAGGACTTGACAAAAGAGGCGCTGGTGCAGATTCTGACCAAGCCGAAGAACGCTCTGGTGAAGCAGTACCAGAAGTCGTTTGAGTATGAAAATGTTAGACTAAAGTTCAACGACGATGCCCTCGAGGCGATTGCTGCACTTGCACTCGAGCGCAAAGTCGGAGCCCGCGGGCTGCGGATGATCATGGAAGAGTTGATGCTCGACCTGATGTATTACATCCCGAGTCAGAAAAAGATCAGGGAGTTTTTGGTCACCAAAGAAATGGTGATGAATCAAAAGATCAACCTGGCAGTTCTGGAAAAAGCTGGTTGAAGACAGCCTGGAAATCATCATCCGGCAAGAGAACTAGTCGAAGGTTTAGGGCTTGGTAAGGAATCTTCTTTGCCATATTGCGCGTCATTAGAAACAAGAGAACTATGTTGGCATCCAAAGAACGATCAGACACAAAACGGCTTCCTATGATGCCGATCCGGGACGTGGTCATCTTCCCGCATATGATGACTCCCTTTGTGGTTGGCCGGGAGTCGAGTGTTCGCGCACTTGAAGAGGCCAATGCGACGGGAAAGCAGATTTTCCTTGCCACACAGCATGACGCCTCAATCGATGAGCCGCGTCCAGACGATATTTTCAGTGTTGGCACTGTAGCGAATATCGTGCAGAGCCTGAAGCAGCCCGATGGCAACATCAAGGTGCTGGTTGAAGGTGTGGAACGTGGCAAGGTAATCAGCGTGAGCGACGAGGACGGGTTCTTCCGCGCCGTTGTAAAGACCAGTTCGTTCCGCATTGAAGGCGGTCCACAACTGGATGCGCTGGTGAGCCGGGTGACCACCCAGTTTGAGCAGTATGTCAAGCTGAGCCAGAACCTCAACTACGAAACCATGGTGGCGGCGATCCGCCCTGATGATCCAGGCAAGCTGGCTGATACTGTCGGCGCGAACTTGCAGTTGACGATCGAAGAGAAGCAGGAATTACTTGAGATATTCGACCCAATCGATCGTCTCACCCGTGTCGCCGAAATGCTCGATATTGAAATCGAGAAGTTGCAGGTAGACCGTACCATCCAGGGCCGCGTAAAACGCCAGATGGAACGGGCGCAAAAAGAGTATTACCTCAACGAAAAGATCAAGGCGATCCAGAAAGAACTGGGCCGCGGCGAGAAGAGCGAATACGACGAGCTGAAGAAGAAGATTGAATCTTCAGGGATGCCGAAGGATGCGTTTGAAAAGGCCATGAGCGAATTGCGCCGCCTTGAGAATATGCCCCCGATGTCGGCTGAATCCACGGTAAGCCGCAACTACCTGGACTGGTTGCTTGCCGTGCCGTGGAAGAAAGCTTCAAAGGAAATTCGTGATCTGAACTTCGCCAAGCAGGTTCTGGAAAGCGATCACTATGGACTTGAGAAAATCAAGGAACGAATCCTCGAATTTCTCGCGGTGCGCCGGTTGGTGGAGAAGCCGAAGGGTTCGATCCTTTGCTTTGTCGGGCCTCCTGGAGTAGGCAAGACTTCCCTAGGCATGTCGATTGCCAAGGCGACGGGCCGGGAATTTGTGCGTCTATCGCTGGGTGGCGTTCGCGATGAAGCCGAGATTCGTGGCCATCGTCGTACCTACATTGGTGCTTTGCCGGGCCAGATCATCCAGATGATGAAGAAAGCCGGGACGAAGAATCCGGTAATTATGCTCGACGAGATCGACAAGATGTCGATGGACTTCCGAGGCGATCCATCTGCTGCCATGCTCGAGGTTCTCGACCCGGCGCAGAATACATCATTCCAGGATCACTATCTCGACGTCGAATACGATTTGTCGAACGTATTGTTCATCGCTACCGCCAACGTGTTGCACACGATACCTGCACCGCTGCAGGACCGCATGGAAGTAATCCGCTTATCGGGCTATACCGAGCTTGAGAAGCTGGAAATTGCCAAACGGTTCCTGGTGCCAAAACAGCTTGAGGGTAATGGGCTGAAGACCGAACAGCTTGAGTTTGAAGACGCTGGTCTTGGTGCCTTAATTCATGGCTATACCCGTGAGTCTGGCGTGCGTAACCTCGAACGTGAAGTTGGAAATGTCTGCCGCAAGGTAGTACGGTCGGTGGTGATGTCGATGCCGACTGAAGAAGTACAGGAAGATGTGAAGCCCAAGAAGGCGAAGGGCCGCAAAAAGGCGGAACTTGTCGAAGTGGCTGCCGCTCCGTTAGTGACTGAAACACAGCCTGCGGAATTCAAGAAAGTCACGATCACTGATTCGAACATCACTGAGTTCCTTGGGCCTGAAAAATTTCGGGACTCGGTGTGGGACAAGAAGAACGAGATTGGTTCTACAACCGGTCTGGCCTGGACGGAAGTCGGTGGCACAATTCTGACCACGGAAGTTTCAATCCTTGAAGGTCGTGGAAAGCTTACGACCACCGGTAAGCTGGGCGACGTGATGCAGGAATCGGCACAGGCTGCCATGAGTTATGTGCGAAGCCGTTCGCATGAGCTTGGGCTGCCCCGCGATTTCTACCGCCACATCGACATCCACGTACACGTACCGGAAGGGGCGATTCCGAAAGATGGACCTTCGGCTGGCATTACGCTGGCAACCTCCATTTCAAGCGCTCTTGCGAAGATCCCGGTTCGGGGAGACATCGCGATGACCGGTGAAATCACGTTGCGCGGCAAGGTGTTGGCCATCGGCGGATTGAAAGAGAAGTTGCTTGCGGCACATCGCTACGGGATCACCGAAGCGATTCTGCCAAAAGAGAACGAGAAAGATCTTGCCGATATCCCTGATGTAGTAAAACGGGACATGAAGCTGCACTTTGTGTCGCACATGGATGAAGTATTGAAGCTGGCTCTCGAAAGTGAACCGGTACCCGTACCACCCAGTGCCATGGATTTCACGACCAAGCCGGTCGAAGATCTACGCCACTAAATTGACAAAAAATAGGATAGAATGGAGGGCGTTGGTACAGACGCCCTCTTTCCTTTTTGGGAGACGGAATGTTTGAAGTCGAATTCCAAGCCAGCGCAGCAACCCCTCAACAATTCCCCCCTGAAACCCTTCCTGAGTTCGCATTCCTGGGCCGAAGCAATGTGGGAAAGTCGAGTCTGTTGAATAGTCTGGTAGGCAAGAAGAGATTGGCCTTCGTCAGCTCAACTCCTGGAAGGACACAGACCATCAATTTCTACCGGGTAGGCGATCGATTCCTGCTGGTGGACTTGCCTGGATATGGGTACGCAAGGATTCCCAAATCGGAATCAAGCCACTGGAAGGCGCTTGCGGATGCATATCTGCTGGGTCGCCAAACGCTGGAATTATCGCTACTGCTAGTCGACTCGCGACGCGGGTGGATGGATGCAGACCGGCAATTGCGGGATTATCTCGAGCATTACCAAAGGCCGTATCTGGTAGTGGCTACGAAGATCGACAAGCTGAACCGTAAAGAAGAAAACCAGAGCATGGCAGCCATGCGGGCAGAAGTGCCCGGCAGGGAAATCATGCCGTTCTCGGCCTTGAGTGGCCGCGGAGTGAGGGAAATTTGGCAAACGATAACGAAATCAAAGACGCCGCGGTAAATCCGGGGCAGGACAACGGTCAGGATGCGGGTGCGCCTGCTGCCTCAGAAGGCCCCAAGGGACGCCGCCGCGAAGTAAAAGAACAGGCGCCGAACCTGAACCTGGTCGAGCTCAAAGACATGAGCATCCAGAAGCTGAACGTGATTGCCAAGGAATTTGGCCTCGTTCAGACCGCTGGCTTGCGCAAGCAGGAGTTGATCTTCAAGATCCTCCAGAGCCAGGCCGAAAAAAGTGGCCTGATTTTCTCAGAGGGTGTGCTTGAATGCTTGCCGGATGGCTTCGGCTTCCTGCGCGCTCCTGAATACAACTACCTTCCAGGCCCCGATGACGTTTATGTCTCACCGTCCCAGATCCGCCGTTTCGACCTGAGAACGGGCGACACTATCTCGGGTCAGATTCGTCCTCCCAAAGAAGGAGAACGCTACTTTGCCTTGATCAAGGTAGATGCGATCAATTTTGAAGCGCCTGAAGAAACCCGCAACAAGATTTTCTTCGACAACCTCACGCCTCTTTACCCGAACGAACGGCTGAAGCTGGAGACAAGCAAGGACAATTACTCCGGTCGCGTGATGGACATGCTTACCCCGATCGGCAAGGGCCAGCGTGGCCTTATTGTCGCGCCACCTCGCACAGGTAAGACGATGATGTTGCAGTCGATCGCCAACTCGATTACAACGAATCACCCGGAAGTAAATCTCATCGTTCTGTTGATTGATGAGCGTCCGGAAGAAGTCACCGACATGCAGCGTAGTGTGAAGGGTGAGGTGATCTCGTCCACCTTTGACGAGCCGGCGGCACGCCACGTGCAAGTTGCCGAAATGGTGATCGAAAAGGCAAAGCGTCTTGTCGAGCACAAGCGTGACGTAGTCATTCTTCTCGATTCGATTACCCGTCTTGCGCGCGCCTACAACACTGTCGTTCCGCCCTCGGGCAAGGTGCTCTCGGGCGGCGTCGATTCAAACGCGCTGCAGCGCCCCAAGCGCTTCTTTGGTGCCGCCCGCAACATCGAAGAAGGTGGCAGCCTGACGATCATGGCTACTGCGCTAATCGATACGGGTAGCCGTATGGATGACGTAATCTTTGAAGAATTCAAAGGCACGGGCAACATGGAAGTCCACCTGGATCGCAAACTGGTAGACAAGCGCGTCTTCCCTGCAATCGATATCAACAAGAGCGGCACCCGTAAGGACGAGTTGCTGCTGCCCAAGGATGAATTGAACCGGGTTTGGATTCTGCGCAAGGTCTTGTCGCCTTTGTCGCCGACGGAGTCGATCGAGTTGCTGCTCGACAGGCTTTCCAAGGCGAAGAGCAACGGCGAATTCCTGTCCAGCATGAACGGCTAAACCTGTATTAAGGCGATTTTCACGAAAAGGGTGCCCTGTGGGGCACCCTTTTTGACTTGGTGACGGTTCACGCCGCAGTGTACGAAGTTGAATTGGTGATCGCGTCGACAGATCCACCACCATTCGCCGCCCCCTTTATGCGGCGCTGCAAGGATTTAGCCGGGGGCTAACCTTTCTTTATAATTCGTCGTCTTGCATAATGAGACATATCTATGCAGCCCCAATTGAATCCCGGTTCCGGCGAAGTTCCGCGCAAGCCGCTTGGCCCGAC
>LNFM01021322.1_pt1 | contig 11154 bp, 9 predicted proteins | sample 596031 | NCBI WGS metagenome assembly LNFM01 (sample SAMN04254537, study PRJNA301005) | activated carbon metagenome | isolation source: dual media filters at the Ann Arbor, Michigan drinking water treatment plant | place: USA: Ann Arbor | reverse complement strand
CTGTCCGCTCCCGCTCTTGGCCGAAGATACGGAAGTCGCCGGGACCGGCGCGCCCGGGGTCTTCGTACTGACAACCACCGGCTCCATCACGTCTCCACTGCGGCGAACATCTGCGGGGTATCGACTTCCGGCGAGCGTCAACCGGCGAAGATCCCCTCATCGAGCGCCCTGGGGAACATCCCGCCCTTTGCCAGCAATTCCGCCGCGAACAGGATGTCCTTGCGGTTCTCCGGGTTCGACGTGGGCCGCATCTGGAATTTGAGACGGCCGGATTCGATTGCAGTCTTGATCACCCGTGGCTCGACGTTGATCCTGGAAGCGCGCGCCGCGTAGGTATCGACGTTGCCCTGCATCCACTTCGCCAGATCGTCGAACAGCGCGACGAGCTTTTCCGTCGAGCCTTTCGGCAAACGGTCGATCGCGTTCTGGTGCATCGCGATCGCGAAGTAGGGCATCGAGCGTTTGGTGTGCTGCGTGTAGTAGTCGCCGAGGTTGGCGAATACGCGCGAGCCCTTCACCATGTCGAGACCGAGCGACAGGCTTTGTTCCCAGGTCAGCGCCGCATCCGCGCGGTTGCCGGCGACCAGCGCGACCGTGCCCGGCGGGTTCGGCGCGTTCTGGATGGTGACGTCCTTCTCGAATTCGATGCCGTCGAATGTCTTGGCGAAGATCTTGGCCATCTGGAAAGTGCCGGACGCCTGCATGGCCGCGAGCGTCTTGCCTTTGAGATCCTTCACGCTCGACGGCCCGTCGGCGCGGCCGAGGAACCCGGCCTGCGTCCCTTCCGAGATCAGCCCGAGGATGCGCAGCGGCGCGCCTTGCATGTAGGCACGCGAGAAGAAATCCCACGTGCCCACCCCGATGTCGAACGAGCCTTTGGCGAAGTCGGCATAGTATGTCGCCAACACATTGTAGGTCTGGTTCACGGTCATCTGGAAGCCGTGCTTCTTGTCGAGCCCGAGATCCAGGAGCGCATCGTTGCCCATATGCGCCCATCCGCCGAACAGTGTACCGGTCTTGATCGGCACGAGTCCCTGCGCCCTGAGAATGGCAGGAGCAACAATTCCGGTGGTAAGAACCGTGCCAGCCCCCGCGAGTATGGTGCGGCGAGTAAGTTCCGATCTCGACGAAGTCTTGATCATGAGTGCGTCCCCTGAGGTGTGCGGTCGGGCAGCCGGAAAGCCGGAAAGCCGAGGCTACTTCGGTGCGGCGGCTTTCGCTGCAGCCACGATCGGAGCCCACTTCGCGATCTCACTCTTGATCAGAACGAGGAACTCGTCGGGTTGATTGAGGACGATGTTCATCCCGAGCTTGTCGAGCCGCTCCTTGGTCTGCGGCTTCTTCATCAGGATATGGATCTCCCGATGCAACCGGTCGAGGATCGGCTTCGGCAAGCCTGCGGGCGCAGCGACACCGAACCAGGTCGTGCCGACCACGTCGGGGAAACCGAGTTCCGTGAACGTAGGAATGTCCGGCAATGTGGGCTCGCGCACCTTGGCCGCTACCGCGAGGCCGCGCACCTGTCCGTCGCGGATGAGATTGCCGACGTCGGCCGGGTTCGCCATCAGCACTTGCAACTGGCCACCCAACAGATCCGGCAGTGATTTCGCCACGCCCGGGTACGGCACGTGAACCATGTCGATGCCGGTCTTCATCCTGGCGAGTTCGCCCGTCATGTGGAGACCAGTGCCGACGCCGGCTGACCCGAACGACAACTTGGCCGGATTGGCTTTACCCCAGGCTACGAGCTCTTGGAGGGTCTTCGCCGGGAAGTCCGAGCGCACGTTGAGTATGATGTTCAGTTCCGCCGCCATGGTGATCGGCTGGAAGTCCTTGATCGGATCGAACGGTGCATTGGCGATGAAGCTCGGATTGACGCCGTGCGTGCCGCCCGTGATCATGCCGACCGTGTAGCCGTCGGGTTTGGAACGCGCGAGTTCGCCCACTCCGATGTTGCCGCCGGCCCCGACCCGGTTGATGACGACGACAGACTGGCCCATCTGGTCCTGAAGCCCCGAGCCGATGGTACGAGCGACGGAGTCGAGGGCGGCGCCTGGTGCGGTAACGGTGATGAGTGTGATCTGACGGTTCGGGTAACTCGCCACATCATCCTGTGCGGCGGCAGGTAGTCCCGCGGCGACGACACCCAGTGCAAAGGCAATTCCTGCGGCTCTCATCTGCGTTCTCCCGGATGTCTTGTCGTGTTCTTGTTCGAGCAGATTGTGCGACCAAGTGCTTTGTAGTCAACTGAGTTGGCGTACGGACACACTGCATGACAGTGTTCCACGGGAGGACGGGCCTCGCCACCTGCAATCGATGTAGGCGTGTTGCCTTGCGGAGAAGATGAAACGATGTTTCGACAGGACACGCCGACCGATGCCCAATTCCGTGCCGAGGTGCGCGACTGGCTCGCGGCCAATCTGCCGCACGATCTGAGGGGAAAGACGGCGCGTCCTCATCCCCCCGAGATCATGCCCTGGTACAAGGCTCTCTCGAAACGCGGCTGGATCGCGCCGCATTGGCCCGCGCTGTATGGCGGTATGGGCGCAACGCTCGCCCAGCAGATCATCATTTCCGAGGAGTTGGCGCGACTTTCCGCGCCGCATCTGCCGGTGCAGGGGCTCAACCACCTCGGTCCGATCATGATGAAATACGGCACGCCCGGGCAGAAGGCGCAGCATCTTCCGAAGATACTCTCCGGCGAGGTGATCTGGGCGCAGGGCTACTCCGAGCCGGGAGCCGGCTCGGATCTGGCGAGCCTCACAACCCGCGCTGACGACAAGGGCGACCACTTCGTCGTCAACGGCCAGAAGATCTGGCAGACCTGGGGCCACTACGCCGACTGGATGTTCATGCTGGTGCGCACGGACCCGAACGCCACGCCAAAGCACGCAGGCATCAGCTTCATGCTCGTCGACCTGAAGACGCCGGGAATCAAGGCGCGGCCGATCATGAACATCGCCGACGATGACGAGTTCGCTCAGATGTTCCTCGACGACGTGGTCGTGCCGAAGGAAAATCTGGTCGGCCCGCTCAACGGCGGCTGGAAGGTAGCCAACGATCTGCTCGCCCACGAGCGCCTGGGTACGTCAAGTCCGCAGCATACGATGGAGGTACTGGCGCGGATCGAGCGCGTGTCGAAGGCGAACGGCAAGGCGGCCGATCCCGTGTTCCGCGACAGGCTCGCAGCCCTTCGCATCAAGGTTACGGCGCAGGCCGCGATGTTCTGGCACGCGGTCGACATCATCGCGACGGGCCAGCCCCTGGGACCGTCGTCTTCGACCATGAAGCTCGTTGCGACCGACAACCTCCAGGCCGCGACTGACCTTCTGATCGAGGTGGCAGGCGTGCATGGCGCAGATGCCGAACGGCTGGAAACTGGTAGCGAGGCGACCGACGTGACGCAGATCTTCCTGCAGTCGCGCCGCGCCACGATCTACGGCGGATCGAGCGAGATACAACGCAACGTGCTGGCAAAGCGCGTTCTGGGACTTCCGGGCTGAGGGGCGCGCGAGATGGATCTTCTACTGACGGACGAGCAGCGCCTGCTGCAGGACAGCGTGGCCAAGATGATGGCGCAGGCCGGCGGCGTGAAGCGGACGCGCGCACTGCGCGGCAAGGACGGTGGATTCGACCGCGTCGTGCACGAACGGATGGGCCAGGAAGCGTGGTTCGGGCTTCTTGTTTCGCAAGACGACGGCGGCTTGGGACTGGGACTGACCGAGCTGGGACTCGTCCTGATGGAAGCGGGAAAAGTTCTGGCGCCCGAGCCGATCGCTGCAGCGGTGATCACAGCCTACGCGATTTCCAGCGGGAAGAACGCGTCCCGAGTCGCTGATCTCGCTGCAGATCTCGTAGCAGGAATCGTGGAGGGGCGGACTCTCGTGATGCCGGCCCTCGGACTGGATCACGCAGAGCGCAGCGGTGGCGTGAAGGCGAGCACGGCTGACGGCGGCAAGACGTGGCGACTGGACGGGGTCTGCGACGGCGTGCCCTTAGCGGGCCATTGCGACGGCTTCCTCGTCGCCGCCGAAGGTGGTGGCGGTGCGCCGCTTTTCTATGTCGCTCGCTCCGTCGAAGGCTTGATGATCGCCTCGCGCGCGACCGTGGACGGCCGCCCGTTCGGCCGCCTCACATTCGACGACGTGAAGGCCGGCTCTCTGATTGTTGGCCCCGAGCCCGGCGTCGAGGCGCAGCGGCGTCTGCGAGATCTGCTGCTTTTCGCCGAAGCCGCAGAACTCGTCGGCCTGATGACCGCCGCGCTGGACATCACAGTCGAGTATCTCAAGACCCGCAAGCAGTTCGGCAAGCCGATCGGAAGCTTCCAGGCGCTGCAGCACCGCGCGGTCGACGACTTCGCGAAGATCGTGAGCGCAAGGTCGTTCCTGTTTCAGGTCGCCGCACAAGGTCTCGACATATCATCGTCGATGGCGTCGGCGCTGAAGGCGCACGCTGCCGCCGAAGCGCTCGACGTATGCAAGTCTGCGATCCAGATGCACGGCGGCATCGGCTTCACCGAGGAGTGCGACATCGGCCTCTACTTGAAGCGTGCGATGTGGCTGTCGGCTTGGCTCGGTAACGAGGCTCATCACCGCGCACGCTACGCGTCGTTGATGGGTTGACGAGCAGGCGCTCATTCGGTGCTGAGCACATATCCGGCGCCACGCACCGTCCGCACAGGATCATGTTCCTCGCCGCGGATGAGTGCTTTTCGAAGCCGGCCGATGTGCACGTCGATCGTGCGTTCGTCGATCTCGGCCGTGTTGCCCCAGACGCGGTCGATGAGTTGGGCGCGAGAAAGAACGCGGCCGGTCGTCTCCATCAATGTCTCGAGGAGCTTGTATTCGGTCGGCCCGAGATTGATCTCGCGACTGGCCCGCGTTACGCGATGTGCATCACGATCGAGCATGATCGCGCCGTGCGTCAGGACATTCGTGATCCGCTCCGGCGCGGAACGCCGCATCAGGGCATTGATGCGCGCGAGTAGCTCCGGCACCGAGAATGGCTTGACGACGTAGTCGTCGGCTCCGGTCGTGAGCCCGCGAATGCGATCGGATTCGTCTCCTCGCGCTGTCAGCATCAGGATCGGCATCGACGCGTGCTTGCCTGCGCGCCGAACGCCACTGCACATCTCGATGCCGGTCATCTCGGGCAGCATCCAGTCGAGCAGCAAGAGGTCGAAGCTCTGCTCCGCCAGCAGAAGCTGGCCTTCCTCGGCCGAGGTCGCCGTAACCACGACGTATCCGGCTGCACCGAGATTGTACGCGAGCAGTTCGATCAGCGAAGGGTCGTCCTCGACGACGAGAATTTTGGCTGGCATGGGCTCTGCGGTGGCTTGGTTGCTCGGTGCATTTCGTGGCATCGGCAACGAGCCGAAGAGTCTGGTCGCACCGAAGCCACGGTCGAGCATCTATCCCCACCTCGCTACAGTTTCGTGACAGGCATGGCGAATTGTGACGGCGAGTTTCGACCGGACTGAGGTGCCGGGCTCAGGTACCGGCCGGCGCGGCGGGCATCGCCACGGTGAACGTCGAGCCCTCGCCGAGCACCGATGAGACCTGCAACTCGCCGCGGTGCCTGTTCACGATGTGCTTGACGATGGCGAGCCCGAGGCCGGTGCCGCCGCGCTCTTTGCTGTCCTTCGCGCTGACCCGATAGAACCTTTCCGTCAGACGCGGCAGATGTTCGGGTGCAATGCCGATCCCGTCGTCCGCGACCACGAGTTCGACCTTGTCGCCACGCCTGCGAACGGTGACGTCGATATGGCCTCCCATCCGGCCGTACTTGATCGCGTTCTGCACGAGATTTTGTGCGACTTGGGCAAGCTCGTCGCGATCACCGATGACCCGCATCGCGTCGGCCGGGATGTCCGCTCTGAGCGAAATGCCACTCTTGTCGGCGTTCTGTTTCAGTGCGGACAGCGCATCCTGCGCGACGACGGCGACATCGACCGGAGCGGTCGGCGGCACGTGCTCGCGCATCTCGATCCGGCTCAGCGACAGCAGATCCTCGATCAGCCGCGACATCCGTTCGGCCTGAGCCTGCATGATGCCGAGGAAACGCGACTGTGCGGCTGGATCGTTCTTGGCCGCACCCTGCAGCGTCTCGACGAACCCGCGTATCGAAGCGAGCGGCGTGCGCAATTCATGGCTGGCATTGGCGACGAAATCCGCGCGCATCCGGGAAAGCTGTTCCTGGTCCGTCAGATCTCGCAGGATCACGAGCATCTGCCGTGGCGCGGTTCTGACGACAGGTTCGTCGTCGGCGATCGAGGTGACGAGCGCTGCGAGCGATCTCTCGACGGGTGTGAACAGACGGACCTGGCAGCGTTGTTGCTCCCCCGTTTGCCTTGCGGCTTCGATTGCCGCCAGCAATTCGGGCGCACGCACCCAATGCGAATATGGCCGGCCGATCAGCACTGCGGATATCGACTGCGCCGCGGCGTTGCAGGCAACGATCACGCCGCGGCTGTCGAGCAGTACCGCTGCGTCGGGCAAGGCCCCGAGGAGAGACCAAGGCAACCCGTTCACCCCAGCGGCTTCGGGCGGCGCTGTGATTGCCGAGGTGGCGAGAGGCTTGGCGGGCGTCGTCGTTGGGGGACGCACGGGGCCGGTCACCGGCCACCATCCAGCCCACACCACGATCCCCGCGAGACCCGCCAGTGCCCATCTCGCATCGAGACCGCCCCACAGGACGAACGGCACGAGAAGGCGAGAAAGGTTTCCATCGAGGTTCCATGCAGCCGCAGTGTGCGGCACGGCGCACCTCTCGTCGCCTGGAGACGGCTGCCGCGCCCGCCCCATTTGCCCATCTGGGGACCACAATGCAACATCGGCATGAAGACCGGCGCGTCAGCGGCCGATCCGGATATCAATACCGAGTGAAACATGCGTGACGAAGGACGAAAGGTCGGAGGGTGGCACGCTGCTGTGAAATCGTCGACCTTCTCAGGCCAGCTCCCATTTGTCCCGCCATTGCGAGGTTACGTAGTTGATGATGATCGACTTGCGAAGCTTCGTCAGTGGGTGATGTCCGACCCCGTGCCACGTGTTCGGGCCGGGAATGAAGATCACGCCGCGATTGCGGGCATGAGGCGCCGAATGCACGTACTTGTAGTCCGGCGGTCCCTCGAGCACGTCGGTACCCGCGTTCACCAGCGCCGGATCGTCCAGCAGGTAGACGAGCATCGTGAATCGCTTGACGAAGATGTCAGTGTGCGGCTCGAGCCAGAAGCCCGGCTGATCCTGGCAATATTCGATCCGGAGGTTGCCGTCCGACAGATCGGCCCCGGTTGTCCGGGCGATGGTGTCGCGCACGCGCCGGTCCTGGAAGCCCTCGACCACGCGTCTGACGACAGGATACCTCTCCTGGTTTTCCGGCGTGAAGTAGATCCGCGTCGAGTTGTTCGTCTCGCGCTTGCCGTTGAACACCGGCTCGCTCGGCGGCGGCAAGGGAAGCTGTCCGATCGCATCGACGTCACTTTGCGGCAGTGCCTCCGTCAACAGCCAGTGATCGTATGGCTTAGTCTCGTGGCGCGCGCGAGCCAGACAGTCCAGGAAGGCGTCCGCGACGGTCGTGTTCGTGTCCTGCGCGACAGCTGCCGTTACCATGGTCGGTTCCCCCCTGTAGAATGGCGCAGTGAGCTTCTTGATCTTCGCAGAGAGCTAGTGCCGGCCGATCTGGCGTGACAGAGCCGCTTCCGAACTGACTCGAATGAACATGACGAAGCGGCGTTGCCGTCCGCCATATGCGGCTAGGAGATCGAGTGACGTCGCGGGTTGATCGGAGTCAAAACCGCACCATCGAAGTGCGAGATGTCACCCAATTTGCACTGGACGTAGAGCATGTCGCAGCGGACCTGCCGGGGCCGGGGCGAGCCGTTGGCTCTCGGGCGAACTCCTGGGGTGAAACGAGTTCATCGACGAACCCCAAGCACATGGTCCGATCGGCGTGAGGACCGGGCAAACTGAGCGCCAAGCGATAGTCGTCGGAGCGCTGGGGAAAACATGACTAAAACACCAGCCCACCGAAGGAGCATCCCAAAGAAGGGTAATCCGACAATTTATCAGGATATTCTTGATTGCCATTCAACGAGTTGAATGGCGCGAGCGACGGGACTTGAACCCGCGGCCTCCGGCGTGACAGGCCGGGTAAAACCTTTTAGTTTCAGAGAGGTGTAACACTTCTGGGCTGTGCGAATGAGGCCCAAACTCGCAGAAGTGTCACATTACGTTTCGCCTTGAGACGCCCGCGACCAGCGCTCTAAATCGAACAAACCCATGCCCGTGCGCATGCATTTGGAGATGCATTCCTCTCGAATTGCGACCGAGAGGTGAAGGCTGATCAGCGACGGCAACGTCAGCGAGTCTTAAGCATATCTCGCATCTGCAACTCAGTGTGTCTCCTAAGGGCCACACAGAGGCGACGCACTCGCGTTGACGTAGAGAACGCGTCTACCTGCAAGTCCCTCACCGCGCCCGGCCAAGAAGCTCACCGAGCCGGTCCGTAACCACCTTCGGTGTGGAGCTCATTCCGTCGACCAGTTTCTGCATCGCCTCGCCCGACGTGCCAGCAACCTCGATGCGCATCTTCTTAGCCTCGGCCTGCAGCTCGGGATCGGCGGTCGCCTTCATGAATGCAGCCCGCAGAGCCTCGACGCGATCGGCTGGCACTTCCGGCGGCAGCACGTAGGGTCGCGCCAGCAGGTTCTGGGCGTAGAGCAGTTCGAGCACGGCGCGTTCTTCCGCGCTGCGCGCCAAATCCATCAACAGAGGCACTCCGGCCTTGTTCAGCTCAGGATCGCCCTTACCGTCCTCCTGCAGGAGCACGCGGAACTTCGACGTCGGCGTCGTGATGTCCGGATACTGTACCTTGATCGACGTCCAGCCGATGCCGCAGATGCCCTGCACCTCGCCCTTCTCGATCGCCGCTGCGATCTCGCGCGTGCCCACATACCCGGAGGTCACCTTCAGCTTCAGGCCGAGCAGTCGCGTCTCGACCACGGGATAATCGACGACCTGACTTCCGGGCGATGTCGCGCCGATCACCACCTCGGTCGTGCGCAGGTCGGCCATGGAAGTGACCGGCGCGTCCCGGCGCAGCACGCACACCGACACTTCTTCCCGAGCGTTGCCGACGTAGTTGAACTTGCCGGGATCGATGACACGTGGTCCGGCAACCAGCAGCGGGTCGATCAGCACGCTCGGGAAGAACGTCGCCATATGGGTGCCGTCGCGCGGAGCGGTGGCGTAGAGGTGGCGCGCGACCACTTGTCCCCCGGCGCCCGGCATGTTGGAGACGACGACGGAAGGGCTGCCGGGAACATGTTTGCCTAGGTGGCGGGCCAGCAGACGCGCATAGGTATCGAGGCCGCCTCCCGCCGCCGCACCGACACCGATGGTGATCGTTCGGCCCTTGTAGAATGGAGCTGCGTCCTGGGCATCAGCGGGACCAGTGGCGACCATAGTGGCGATTGCGACGACTAAAGCGCGAGGGAGCGTCAGGGCCGACGGGCGACCTGTCCCAGAGTTTATGCGCATGCCGTTCCTCCCGCTTTTTGTCGACACCAAGACCCGGCGCGGCGCATGATTGCCCACAACAGGCCGCCTCACAATGGGCTTCGCCCGCAGCCCTCTGGAGACCCGCATGCGTCGCAGCACCGACCGTATCCTGACCAGCCACGTCGGCAGCCTCCCACGCACGGCGGAGCTGTATGCGCGCCTGCAGGCGAAGGAAGCTGGCGATGGGCACGACGAAAAGCTGGCTGGCGACATCGCAGCGTCGGTTGCGGCCGTCGTGGCGCGTCAGCTTGATACCGGCATCGACGTGATCGACGATGGCGAGCACAGCAAGTCGAGCTGGAACAACTACGCTGCTAGCCGCCTCGACGGCTACTCGGTCGTCGACCTGCCCTTCGGCCACACAGGTAAGACGCGCGACAGCATCGAGTTCGGCCCGGTATACGAAGAAAACAAGGCGATGTACGCGGCGCGGCCGTTGAAGCTCGCGATGCCCCGGCGGCGCCGGGTGTTCGCCTGCACGGGGCCGGTCAGCTATCGCGGCCACGCCGAGGTTGCGACCGATATTGAGAACCTGAAGGCAGCGATCGAAACTCGCGGAACCGATCGCCATCCGAGTGACGTGTTCATGACCGCGCTGTCGCCGAGCAACGTCGCTCTGTACTACCCGAACAAGTTCTATGCGACCGACGAGGAATATTACGTCGCGCTCGCAGATGCGATGCACGAGGAATACAAGGCCATCGTCGACGCGGGCTTCATCGTGCAGGTCGACGACCCGCGCATTGCCACGCACTACGACCGTCACCCCGATCTCAGCGTCGAGGACTGCCGTCGCTTCATCGCTGCCCAGGTCGAACTCATCAATCACGCACTACGCGGCATCCCCGCTGATCGCGTCCGCTTCCACACCTGCTACAGCACCAACGTCGCGCCGCGCCTGCACGATCTGGAGCTGCGCAACTACGTCGACCTGATGCTGACGATCAACGCGTGCGGATACTCATTCGAGGCCGCCAACCCGCGCCACGAACACGAATGGCGCGTTTGGGAGGAGGTGCGATTGCCCGACAACAAACTCCTGATTCCAGGCGTCGTCTCGCACTGCGTCGCACTGGTCGAACATCCCGACCTCGTCGCCCAACGCATCGCACGCTTCGCAGGCGTGGTCGGTCGCGAGCGCGTGATCGCCTCAAACGATTGCGGCTTCGCTTCCTCCGGTGCTGGCGACGAGGTGCATCCGCTGGTGGCATGGGCGAAATTGGAGGCACTGGTAGAAGGGGCGAGGCGGGCAAGCGGGGAGCTGTGGTGAGGGAAAGGGGGAGTGGGTTCTGGACGCGGGGAAAGGGCCGCAGCAACTCACCGGGACCGGAAGCAATGGTGCAGCGCAACACATCTCGGCTTCGGGCTAGGTGCGCCCGTCGATCGAGCACTAACGAAGCCCTTGTTTGACGTCCGGTCCTTGGTAGGTTAACCGCACCTCCGAATGGTGGGGGAACGTTGGAATTCGTCACAAAACCAACGGGAACCTCGATCAGCACGATGAACCGCTCCGACTTTCTCGGAGGCTGTTTGGTTTGAGTCAGGCGGCCAGTCTGGCGGGCTCCTCCAGGCTCGCATAGTAGGCGGCTTCTGC
>LNFM01012469.1_pt1 | contig 11155 bp, 13 predicted proteins | sample 596031 | NCBI WGS metagenome assembly LNFM01 (sample SAMN04254537, study PRJNA301005) | activated carbon metagenome | isolation source: dual media filters at the Ann Arbor, Michigan drinking water treatment plant | place: USA: Ann Arbor | reverse complement strand
GCGCAACCATCAAACGCCTTCGGATTCGCGCAGGGCGTTGACCTGGTCATTGCTGACCAGCGCGCCGCCACGCGGCAAGGGCCGAAAACCAGCCACAGTCGGCGCGGATGCGCGGTCGTCCGTACGGGTCGTCAAGGCTCGCCTCGCCAAGCGCGAGATGATCTGCCCAGCGCTGAGATGCTCTCGTCGCGCCATCTCCTTGGCAGCCAGCAGCACGTCGTCTTCGATGTCCAGAGTGGTTCGCATATCGGATGGCAGGGTAAAATTGATGCGTCGATTATAAATCATCGCCGCATCAACGCATCTCTTTCAACATGCGCCTCACCCCGTCCCGCCAGTGCGGCAGGGTCAGACCAAAGGTGTTTTGCAGCAGTGAGGTGTCCAAGCGTGAATTGTGCGGCCGTTTGGCCGGTGTCGGATAGGCAGAGGTCGGGATCGGCAGCACCTGCTCAGGCCCCGCCTTCAGCGCCAGGCCAGCCTCCTGCGCCTGCTGCAGCACAAAGCGCGCATACCCATGCCAGCTGGTCTCGCCCGCGGCCGCCACATGGTAAATGCCCGAAGGCGTCAGGTCGTTGCGTCGCATGGGGGGCAGCAGATGGCGGAGGGCATGGGCCGTCACGTCGGCCAGCAGATCGGCCCCGGTGGGCGCACCGACCTGGTCGTCGATCACTTTGAGCTGCTCGCGCTCAGCCGCCAGGCGCAGCATGGTCTTGGCGAAATTGCCCCCGCGTGCACCGTAGACCCAGCTGGTGCGCAGGATCAGATGGTGGCAGCCGCTGGCGGCGATGGCCTGCTCCCCTTCGCGTTTGGTCTGGCCATAGACACTCAGGGGCGCCGTGGCATCGGTCTCTTTCCAGGGCTGGCTGCCGCTGCCATCGAATACATAGTCGGTGCTGTAGTGGACGAGCCAGGCCCCGAGCTGGCGCGCCTCCTGCGCCAGCAATTGCGGCGCGAGGGCGTTGAGGGTAAGCGCCAGATCGGGCTCGCTCTCGGCCTTGTCCACGGCGGTATGCGCCGCCGCATTGACGATGACCTGCGGCCGCACGCTGCGCACGGTCTGCGCCAGCCCCGCCAGATCGCTCAGGTCACCGCACAGGCCATCGGCCCCCAGCCGGTCCAGCGCCACCACCTCGCCCAGCACGGCCAGGGAACGCTGCAGCTCCCAGCCGACCTGGCCGTTCTTGCCAAGCAGGAGAATTTTCATGCGGGCAGCCCCCACTCTTCAACAGCCAGACCCGGCACACGCAGGAATTCGCGGGCGTTATTGGTGACCAGAACAGAGTCTTCGGCCATGGCGTGCGCTGCTATCAGCAAGTCCATGCCGCCAATGGGCTGGCCGCCACGCTCAAGTGCAGTCCGGATATTGGCGTAATGCTGCGTGGCCTCTGCGGGCCAGGGCCGCACATCAAAACCTGATAGCCAGGCTTCGACTGCTGCGGAGAAGGGGATGGAAGCCAGCTTCGCGGCACCAAAGCGCAATTCAGCAGCCACGATGGCGGACAACCAGATTTGCGCACGGTCAAGTTCAGCGAAGCGCTCGATCATGCTCACCGGATGGCGACGCAGGATGTAGCTGCAGATGTTCGTATCCAGCGTGCGCCGCATTCGTACGCCTCAGGTCCAGTCGCGCACCTGGGGTGGCGCATCGGTGCGGTCCGCAAGGAAGGCCTCGGGCAAGGGTTCCGTGGTCTGGTAGAAACGACGCAGCCATTCGGCCATGTTTTGTTCCGACGAAGTTGCTGGCTCGACCCAAAGCGCCGTGCCAACCTGCTGAATGTGAACTTCCTTGGCATTCAGGCGCAATTTGGCGGGCAGGCGTATGGCCTGGCTGCGTCCGCTCATGAACAATTTGGCTGTGACGGTCATTGGCGCCCCTGTAATATCACACCGAGATATTACACCCGATTCAATCTGCCGAGCCCGCTGTGTAGTGCTTCTGCACCCAGTCGCGGTAGGCGCCGGACTGCACATGCGCCACCCAGTCCGGGTGCTCCAGGTACCACGCCACGGTCTTGCGGATGCCGGTCTCGAAGGTCTCGGCCGGCTTCCAGCCCAGTTCCTGCTCCAGCTTGCGCGCATCGATGGCATAACGCCGGTCGTGGCCCGGGCGGTCCTTCACGTAGCTGATCTGCTCGCGGTAGCTCTTGCCATCGGCGCGCGGACGCAACTCGTCGAGCAGCGCGCACAGGGTCTGCACGATCTCGATGTTGGGCTTCTCGTTCCAGCCGCCCACGTTGTAGACCTCGCCCAGCTGGCCGGCGGCCAGCACACGGCGGATGGCGCTGCAATGGTCACGGACGTAGAGCCAGTCGCGGATCTGCATGCCGTCGCCATACACAGGCAGCGGCTTGCCTGCGAGGGCGTTGACGATCATCAGCGGGATGAGCTTCTCGGGGAAATGGTAGGGGCCGTAGTTGTTGCTGCAGTTGGTGGTGAGCACCGGCAGGCCGTAGGTGTGGTGGTAGGCGCGCACCAGGTGGTCGCTGGCGGCCTTGCTGGCGCTGTAGGGGCTGTTGGGCTCGTAACGATGCAGTTCAGTGAAAGCAGGCTCGGCCGGGGTCAGGGAACCGTAGACCTCGTCGGTGGACACATGGAGGAAACGGAAGGCCGTCTTGCCCGCCGCGTCCAGCCCGCCCCAATAAGCCCGTACGGCCTCCAGCAGGCGAAAGGTGCCGACGATATTGGTCTGGATGAAATCTTCCGGGCCGTGGATGGAGCGGTCCACGTGCGACTCGGCCGCGAAGTTGACCACGGCACGCGGGCGGTGCTCGGCCAGCAGCCGCGCCAGCAGGGCGCCGTCGGCGATGTCGCCTTGCACGAAAACGTGGCGCGGGTCGCCCTGCAGCGAGGCCAGGTTCTCCAGGTTGCCGGCGTAGGTCAGCTTGTCGAGGTTGAGCACCGGCTCGTCGCTCTGAGCCAGCCAGTCCAGCACGAAGTTGGCGCCGATAAACCCTGCGCCGCCAGTGACAAGAATCATGGAATCCCCTGTGGCCCGGTGGACCCGCGTCAGGCCGGCCCCAGGCTGTGTATGAACACTCAAGTTTATCGCATGGGCAAGCTGCCAAGGCCTGCCACCCGGGCACTGGCGCAGCGGCCTGACTGGGCGTACAGTCACCTTCACACAGGCTTTTCAGGAGCACCGCACCATGAGCAGCAAATCGACCTCGCGCAACACCCCGCCTTCCTCCTCCGAGGCAGATGCCGTGCGTGACTCGGCGCACCAGATCTGGCTGGCCGGGCTGGGCGCTTTCACCAAGGCGCAGCAGGAAGGCGGCAAGGTCTTCGACGCCCTGGTGCAGGAAGGCCTGACCATGCAACGCAAGGCCCAGACCACGGCCGAAGCCAAGCTCAGCGAAGCCAGCCAGAAGATCAGCAGCATGGCCCAGGATCTCGGCACCCGGGCCACCGGCCAGTGGGACAAACTTGAAGGCCTGTTCGAGGACCGCGTGGCCCGCGCCCTGGAACGCCTGGGCATCCCCTCCGCCCGCGACGTGCAGTTGCTCAACGCGCGGCTGGCCGAGCTGGAGAAGCAATTGGCGGCCCGCCCGGCACGCAGCACCCCGGCCAGGAAAGCCGCACCTGCCAAAAAGGCAGCCCCGGCGAAAAAGGCCGCCGCGCGCAAGACGGCGCGCTAGGATGGCGAAAAAGGCGCCGCGCCGCACCGCCCAGCGCATCCAGGAAACGGCGCTGGCGCTGTTCAACCGCTACGGCGAACCCAACGTCTCCACCACCCAGATCGCCGGCGAGCTGGGCATCAGCCCGGGCAATCTCTACTACCACTACCCGGCCAAGGACGGCCTGGTCAACACCCTGTTCGAGCAGTACGAACAGGCGCTGGCCAGCCTGCTGCCGGCCGCCGGGGATGTGCGCGACGTGGAAGGTGCCTGGTTCTTCATGCACAGCCTGTTCGAGCGCATCTGGGACTACCGTTTTCTCTACCGCGACCTCAACCTGCTGCTCAGCCGCAACCGCCGGCTCGAAGCCGGCATCCAGCAAGCCCTGCACGACCAGACGGTCGCGCTGAGCACCCTGCTGGCGCGGCTGCAGGGCAGCGGTGTGCTGGAGATCGACGCGCCGGACGCCGCCGGCCTGGCCACCAGCCAGGTGGTGGTGCTGAGCTACTGGCTGAGCTACGAGTACGCGCTGAACCCGCGCCATGCGCTGGAGCCCGAAGGCATGCAGGCCGCCGGCCTGCGCGGGGCCGGGCAGGCCCTCGGTTTGCTGCTACCCTATCTGGTTCCGGCGCAGCAGGCCCACCTGCGGCAGTTGCTGCGCGCCTACCATCCCACCGAGAACACCGGAGCCTCACATGAGTGACCTGAAAGCCCGTTTCGAAGCCGCCGTCGCCGCGTCCAAGGACCTGAGCGAGCGTCCCGACAACATGACCCTGCTCAAGATCTACGCCCTGTACAAGCAGGCCAGCTCGGGCGCCCCCACCGATCCGCGCCCCGGTTTTTCCGACATGGTGGGCCGCGCCAAGTGGGACGCCTGGAATGCCCTCAAGGACAAGAGCCAGGACGAGGCCATGCAGGACTACATCGACCTCATCGAATCGCTGAGCTGATCCGCTTCCTCAGGCGATCACGCCGCGCGCGCGCAGCGCGGCAATCTGTTCATCGCTCAGCCCCACCTCGCGCAGCACAGCCTCGCTGTCCTGCCCGAGTGCCGGCGCCCGCCGCCATTGGCCACCCGGCGTGGCCGACAGCTTGGGCACCACCCCCGGCACCGTGAGCGCACTGCCGTCCTCCATCATCACCGTCTGCAGAATGCCGCGCGCGGCGTAGTGCGGATCGGCTGCGATGTCGGCCACCGTGTAGATCTTGCCGGCCGGCACCTGGGCCGCCTCCAGCGCAAGCAGCACCTGGTCCACCGGCAGCTTTTGCGCCCATGCCCCGATGGCGGCATCCAGTTCCTGTACGCGCGCCACGCGGCCCGCGTTGTCGGCCAGCGCCGGGTCCTGCCCCAGGTCGTCGCGGGCGATGCAGTGCATCAGGCGCTTGAAGATGCTGTCGCCGTTGCCGGCAATCAGCGCATAGCCCCCATCGGCGCAGCGGTAGGCGTTGGTCGGGGCTATGCCTGGCATGGCACTGCCGGCCGGACCACGCACCGCACCAAAGGCGCTGTATTCGGGCAGCAGGCTTTCCATGCAGTTGAAGACCGCCTCGTACAGCGCCACGTCGATCACCTGGCCACGCCCCCTGGGCGCCTCGGGGCTGACGCTGGCGTGCCGATGCCGCAAGGCCAGCAGGATGCCGATGACACCGTGCAACGACGCCAGCGTGTCGCCGATGGACACGCCCACGCGCACCGGCACCCGCCCGGGCTCGGCCGTCAGATGGCGCAGACCGCCCATGGCCTCGGCCACCACACCGAAGCCGGGCCGGTCGCGGTAGGGGCCGGTCTGGCCATAACCGCTGATGCGCAGCATGATGAGCCCCGGGTTCAGCGCCTGCAGCGCCTCGGGCCCCAGGCCCCAGCCCTCCAGGGCGCCGGGGCGGAAGTTCTCGATCAGCACGTCGGCCTCCGCGGCCAGCCGGCGGACGATGTCCTGCGCCTGCGGGTCCTTCAGGTCCAGTGCCAGGGAGCGCTTGTTGCGCGACTGCACCTGCCACCAGACCGAGGTGCCGTCCTTGAGCAGACGCCATTTGCGCAGCGGGTCGCCCGCGCCCGGTGGTTCGATCTTGATCACCTCGGCACCGAAGTCGGCCAGGGTCTTGGCTGCGAAGGGGCCGGCGATCAACTGCCCCAATTCCACCACCTTGAGGCCCACAAGCGGACCGCGGGGCTTGTTGTCTTGAGTCTCCATGACCCCCATGCTACCCTCGACGCATGCTCTACAAGTTCAAGTCCCGCGCCACCCCCGATCTCATCATGCTCGAGCCCAACGGCCGGCGCGTGCTGCAGCTCATCGGCAAGCCGGTGGACGAGCAACAGGGCATCCTGCAGCCGGCCGACATGCCGGCGGCCATCGCCGCGCTGGAAGCGGCCATGGCCCAGGAAGAGACCGCACGCCGCGTCGCCGAAGCCGAGGCGGCCGAGCAGGGCGAAGACCTACCCGAAATTGAAGGCGTGTCCCTGCGCCAGCGCGCCACGCCCTTCATCGAGATGCTGCGCCGCTGCCAAGCCGCGAACAAAGAAGTTGTCTGGGGTGTCTGACCTAACGCCACGCTAACGCAGGCACACCACGAGAGCAGAGACGCCATCGCGGAACGCCGTGGAACCGGCTTTGCCGGGCCACTGGCGTTGTCCCCTCGAGGGGAAGCGGCGTCAGCCGCTCAGGGGTGCATCCGATGACCGGGGTTAATCCACTTTCGCGCCTGAAGCTTTCACCACCGCCGCCCACTTCTTGTGCTCAGCGTCGATGAAACGCGTGAACTCCGCCGGCGTGTTGCCGCTGGGAATGGCGCCCAGCGCCACCAGCCGCTCATTCATCGCCGGCGTGGCCAGGGCCTTGGCCACCTCCTGCTGGATGCGGTTGACGATATCCGGCGCAGTGCCTGCCGGCGCCAGCAGGCCGAACCAGCTGCTGGCCTCGAAACCCTTGAGCCGGGCCGCCTCCTCGATGGTCGGCAGCTCGGGCAGCGTGGCCGAGCGCTGGTTGCTGGTCACGGCAAAGGCCTTGAGCTTGCCGGACTTGATGTGCGGCATGGAGGACGGCAGGTTGTCGAACATCACATCCATATTGCCGCCCACCATGTCCAGCAGCGCCGGGCCCGAACCACGGTAGGGGATGTGGGTCATGAAGATGCCGTTCATGGACTTGAACAGCTCGCCGGCCAGGTGGATGGAGGTGCCGTTGCCGCTGGACGCCATGTTGAGCTTGCCCGGGTTGGCTCGGGCGTACCTGATGAAATCAGGCACCGTGTTGATGTTCAGCGCCTTGGCCTTGTCGGCGTTCATCACCATCACATTGGGCACGGCGGCCACCAGGGTGATGGGCGCGAAGTCCTTCTGCGGGTCAAAGGATAGCTTGCTGTAGAGCGCCTTGTTGATGCCGTGGGTGCCCACCGTGCCCATGAACAGCGTGTAGCCGTCGTTGGCCGACTTGGCCACCAGGTCCGCGCCCACATTGCCGCCGGCACCGGCCTTGTTCTCCACCACGAAAGGCTGGCCGAAAACCCGGCTCAGGTCCGGCGCAATTGCCCGGGCGAGGATGTCGGTGGTGCCACCCGGTGCGAAAGGCACGACGATCTTCACCGGCCGGTTCGGCCAGGCGCCCTGGGCCCAGGCGGCTGGCGCCAGCGCCAGCAGCGTTGCCGCGGCGAGCAGATGACGGCGGTTCGAGGCGAGGAAGTGGCGCATGGTCTGGTCTCCTGGATGTGATGCGTTCCAGTGTAGGTAGCCTTGGGTACGCTGTGACCTAGGGTTTGTCACCAGACGGCCCTCCACGTGTCGCGTTGGCGGCTTTGCCCATTACTTGTCCAGTACCCGCTGTGGGCGTAGCGAACCGGGATCCGCGCGCGGCAGCGCAGTAACCTTCTCTTGCGTGCCCACTAGGAAGTCGCCAAAGTGAAGGCAGCCGAAGAAATAGCAGCCAAACAAGGACGCGCCATGGCGCGTCCTTGTTGTCTTGGTATCCGGTCTCCCCTTGCCGTGAGAGGAGGCGAGTAGCGCAGGCCGGGGCGGAAAAAGAAGTGCAGATGTCTGAGCCCGCAGGGCGAGTTTCTGCACTTCCCGCACTGGCCGAGCAACGCAGCGTGCCCGCAGCGCAGCGGAGGGACGACGAACCCGGCTCGCCTTCTCTTTGCTTACTTTCTCTTGGCGAAGCAAGAGAAAGTGAGTCGGCCGCCGGGCCGAGACCCGGCTCGCAACGAACGCAAAAACATACCTCAAAAAAAAGAAGCCACCCGAAGGTGGCCTCTTCATGCGCAAGCGCAAGTCGCCGACATCAGTCCGCGTAAACGCCTGCCGCCTTGATGACCGGATCCCACTTGGCGATCTCGTCGGCCACGAATTTCTTGTGCTCGGCCGGCTCGACACGCTTGTCGGTCACGACCACGGCGCCCAGGCCTTCCTGCTTCTTGATGAAGTCCGGGTCTTTCAGCGCGACTTTCAGGGCTGCGTTGATCTTGGTGGCCACGTCGGCCGACACGCCCTTGGGTGCGTACAGGCCATGCCAGATCGTCACATTGAAGCCCTTGAGGCCGGACTCCTGCAGCGTCGGCAGGTCCTTCAGCACCGGCGTGTTGATCCGCCTGGACGTGGTCACGGCAAAGGCCTTGACTTTCTTGCCCTCGATCTGCGCCGTGGTGTTGGTGGTCTGGTCGCACAGCAGGTCGATCTGGCCGCCGATCAGGTCGGTGATGGCCGGCGCGGTTCCCTTGTAGGGCACGGTGGTCATGTCGATCTTCAGCGCGTTCTGGAACATCAGGCCGCACAGGTGCGACGCAGCACCCAGACCGGCGTTGCCCAGGTTGATCTGGCCCTTGTTCTCGTTGATCCAGGCGTTGAGTTCCTTGTAATTGGCAGCCGGCAGATCGGGGCGGCCAATCAGGGTCATGGGCACGTCGTTGACCATGCCCAGGTAGGTGAAGTCGTCGGGCACCGAGTAGGGCAGCTTGCGGTACAGGATGGGGCTGGTGGCCATGCCGATGTGGTGCAGGAACAGGGTGTGGCCGTCCGGATTGGCCTTGGCCACCTTGTTGCCGGCGATGGTGCCACCAGCACCGGCCACGTTCTCGATCACGATGGTGGCGCCGCCCAGCGGCTTGCGCATGGCTTCGGCCAGGTCACGCGCCACGCGGTCGGTCGGGCCGCCGGCCGTGAAGGGCACGACGATGGTGATGGGCTTGGTGCCGGGGAAGGTTTGGGCCTGGGCCGCGAAGGCGGTCACGGCAGCGGCGATCAGTAGCAGACGTTTCATGGTGGTTCCTCCTGGGGTATGGCGGAAAGTCTAATCCCGCCTGCCCGGCCCACCCTTTCGGAAAATACTTAGCCCCCCGCGCAAAGGCCGCCTATTTGTAACTGCGCGCATCCTCGATCACCTTGCCGTCATTGGGCAGGGTGCCGGGCAGCAACAACTCCACCTCGCCGCGCAGTTTGGTCACGTCGCGCACAGTCTCGGCAATGCGCAGCGCCAGTTCGCCAGGTCCGCTGCAGGCGGTCTCCACCTTGAGCGTCATGGTGTCCTGGGCCATCTCGCCGGCCACCACCAGGCGCGCGCGCACCACCTCCGGGTAGCGCTTGACGATCTCCGCAATCTGGCCCGGGTGCACAAACATGCCGCGCACCTTGGTGGTCTGGTCGGCCCGCCCCAGCCAGCCCTTGATGCGGGTATTGGTCCGCCCCGTCGGGCAGGCACCGCTCAGGATGGCCGACAGATCCCCCGTGCCGAAGCGGATCAGCGGGTAATCGGGGTTCAGCACCGTGACCACAACTTCACCCACCTCGCCCTCAAGCACCGGGTCGCCGGTGCCGGGGCGCACGATCTCCAGCAGAATGCCCTCGTCCAGCACCAGGCCCTGGCGCGCCTGGGTCTCGTAGGCAATCAGGCCGGCATCGGCCGTGGCGTAGCACTGGTAGCCCGCGATGCCGCGTTCGCCGAGCCAGTCGCGCAGGCTGGGCGGAAAGGCCTCGCCGCTGACCAGGGCCTTGGCGAAGGACAGCTTCACGCCCGACTCCTGCGCCTTCTCGACCAAGATCTTCAGGAAGCTGGGTGTGCCGGCATAGGCCCCCGGCCGCAGGTCGGCGATGGCCGCCAGCTGCTGCTCGGCGTTGCCCGTGCCACCGGGAAAGACGGTGCAGCCCAGGGCCTGGGCACCGGCCTCCATGATCCAGGCGCCGGGGGTGAGGTGGTAGCTGAAGCAGTTGTGCACCAGGTCACCGGCCTCGAAACCGGCCGCGGCAAAGGCGCGCGCGCTGCGCCAGTAATCCGCCGCATGGCCCTCGGGTTCGTAGATCGGGCCGGGCGACTGGTAAACACGCCGTGCCCCCGTGCCGCGCAACAGGCCGCGCCAGCCGATGGCCGAGAAGCCCCCGAAGGGATCGCTCGCATCCCGCGCGCGGGCCGCCTGCTGGCGCTCCAGCAATTCGTGTTTGCGTGTCACCGGCAGCTGGGCCAGCGCCGCACGCGTGGTGACGGCAGCCGCATCCACACCGCGCAGGATCTCGGCAAAAGCCGGGGCCGAACGCTGGGCCTGCGCCACGTGGCCCGGCAGGGCGGCCAGCAGCGCCGCCTCGCGCTGCGCAGGGTCGCGCGTTTCGAGCGCGTCGTAGTGTTTGCTCATCTCAGTCGTCCCTGTTACGTACTCAGCCTTGAGCCGAGGTGTCTTGATCGGGAACGCCGTGGAACCGGCTTTGCCGGGCCACTGGCGTTGCCCCCTTGAGGGGGAAGGTGGCCTCAGGGCCGCCACGGGGGTGCTTCACGCTAACCAGCGCTTGCGCCGCTTGTAACTTTTCACGTCGCGGAAACTCTTGCGCTCGCCGCCGCCCATGCCGAGGTAGAACTCCTTCACGTCCTCGTTGCTGGCCAGATCGCTGGCGACGCCGTCCATCACGATGCGACCCGACTCCATGATGTAGCCATAGTCGGCATAACGCAGCGCCATATTGGTGTTCTGCTCGGCCAGCAGGAAGGTCACGCCTTCCTGCTGGTTCAGGTCCTTGACGATCTCGAACACCTCTTCCACGATCTGCGGTGCCAGGCCCATGGAGGGCTCGTCCAGCAGCACCATGCTGGGGTTGGCCATGAGCGCACGGCCGATGGCGCACATCTGCTGCTCGCCACCCGAGGTGTAGGCGGCCTGCGAGGTGCGGCGCGTCTTCAGGCGCGGGAAGTAGGTGTAGACCTTCTCCAGCCCGGCGGCCACCTCGGCCTTGCCCTTGCGCGTGTAGGCGCCAGTCAGCAGGTTTTCCTCGATCGTCAGGTGGGCAAAGCAGTGCCGCCCCTCCATCACCTGCACCACGCCACGGCGCACCAGGTCGGAAGGCGTCAGGTTCTCGATGCGCTCGCCGCGCAACTCGATCGAGCCCTTGGTCACCTCACCGCGCTCACCCTTGAGCAGGTTGGAGATGGCCCGCAGCGTCGTCGTCTTGCCCGCGCCATTGCCCCCCAGCAGCGCCACGATGCCCTGCTCGGGCACCTGCAGCGACACCCCCTTGAGCACGAGGATCACATGGTTGTAGATCACCTCGATGCCGCTGACGTTGAGAACAA
>LNFM01012468.1_pt1 | contig 11155 bp, 7 predicted proteins | sample 596031 | NCBI WGS metagenome assembly LNFM01 (sample SAMN04254537, study PRJNA301005) | activated carbon metagenome | isolation source: dual media filters at the Ann Arbor, Michigan drinking water treatment plant | place: USA: Ann Arbor | reverse complement strand
TCGAGGCGGCGCATGTCGCGCGTGCCGGTCTCGTGGTCGATGATGCCCACCGACATGAAGAGCGAGGCCTTGAAGGTCGCGTGGTTCATCATGTGGAAGACCGCCGCCACAGTCGCCATCTCGCTGTTGAGACCCAGCAGCAGGGTGATGAGCCCGAGGTGGCTGATGGTGGAATAGGCCAGCAGGCCCTTGAGGTCGTTCTGGAACATGGCCACGTAAGCGCCGAGCAGCAGCGTGGTCAGGCCCGCGCCACCCACGATCCAGAACCAGGCGTCCGTCCCCGCGAGCACGGGCCACAGGCGGGCCAGCAGGAAGACGCCGGCCTTGACCATGGTGGCCGAATGCAGATAGGCCGAGACCGGCGTGGGTGCGGCCATGGCGCGCGGCAGCCAGAAGTGGAAGGGGAACTGCGCGCTCTTGGTCAGCGCACCCAGCAGCACCAGCACCAGGGCCAGCGGGTAGAGCGCGTGGGCCCGCACCACGTCGCCCGCCTTGAGCACGGCGTCCAGCTCATAGCTGCCCACGATATGGCCCAGCACCAGCACGCCACCCAGCAGGGCCAGGCCGCCCGTGGCCGTGACGGTGAAGGCCATGCGCGCGCCACGGCGCGCGTCCTTGCGGTGGTACCAGTAGCCGATCAGCAGGAAGGAAAAGACGCTGGTCAGCTCCCAGAACACCACGAGTTGCACCAGATTGCCCGAGACCACCACGCCCAGCATGGCACCCATGAAACCCAGCAGCAGGGAATAGAAACGTGCGGCCGGGTCCTCGGGGGAGAGGTAGTAGCGCGCGTAGACGATGACCAGCAGGCCCATGGCGCTGACCAGCATGGCGAACATCCAGGCAAAACCGTCCAGCCGCACCACGAGATCCACGCCCAGCCCCGGCAGCCAGGCCAGGCGCTCGGTCAGCACAGCGCCATCGGCCACCTGCGGGTAGAGCAAGGCCAGCGGCACGGCCACCGCCAGGGCGACCAGCGCCGCCCAGAGCGATTCGAGATTGCGGGCGCTGGTCGGCAACAGCGCGGCGACCACGCTGCCGACAAAAGGCAGAAGCAAAACCAGCAAGAGTGGCATGCCTGGAGTCTAGCTGATCGTTCGTGACGAACCGCAACGGGCGCTGTCCTCCAGCGCCCGCAGCTCGTCACGCGCGCGGCTCTCGGTCTGCCGCGCATCGAGCGCAATCTGCTGCTGGGCCTCCACCCCGAAAGGTGCGCCGCTGGATCTGGCCATGCTGCGCACCGCCGCACCGCGCGAGGAAGTGAAGAAGACAGAAGAAGCGAGAGGGACCGAATGGTTTCGGGCTGCGCATCACCGCCGTCCGGCACATGGCGGCCTCAGTGGGTGGCCGTATGCACACTGCGGTAGTCGGTGAGGCCTTCGAGCACCTTGAGGATGCCGTACTGCGTCAGGCGCAGCATGCCTTCGCCGGTGGCGGTCTTGAAGATCTGCTCCACGGGGGCGCGGGACTGGATCAGCTTCTTGATGGCCGGGGTGGCCGTCATCAGTTCGTAGATGCCGACCCGGCCCTTGTAACCCGTCTCGTTGCATTTCTCGCAGCCCTTGGGGCTGTACAGGGCAATCTCACCCTGCTCGTTGCCGTAGTGCTGGCGCCACTGGGCCAGCAGCTCCTGCGGATCGCGTTCGCTGCCCAGGCAGTATTCCTCCAGCATGTGCTGGATCTGCTCCTGGGCATCCGGCGCGAGCTGCTTGCAGTGCTTGCACAGTCGCCGCGCCAGGCGCTGGCTGAGCACGCCGACCAGCGCGTCGGAGAAGTTGAAAGGGTCCAGGCCCATGTCCAGCAGGCGCACCACGCTCTCCGGGGCGCTGTTGGTGTGCAGGGTCGACATCACGAGGTGGCCGGTCAGCGAGGCCTCGATGGCAATGTGGGCGGTCTCGCTGTCGCGCATCTCGCCCACCATGATGATGTCCGGGTCCGCGCGCAGGAAGGCGCGCATCGCCGTGGCGAAGGTCAGACCGATGCGCGGGATCATCTGGATCTGGCGCAGGCCGGGGTGCGTGATCTCGATCGGGTCCTCGGCCGTCCAGATCTTGTTGTCCGGCGTGTTGATCTCGGCCATCAGGGAATGCAGCGTGGTGGTCTTGCCCGAGCCCGTGGGGCCACACACCAGGAACAGGCCGTAGCTGCGGTGCACCATGGCCTTGAGCTGGCGGATCAGGTCGGCGTCCATGCCCATCTGCTCCATCGGGATCGGCTTGGACGAAGCCAGCAGACGCAGCACCACGTCCTGCAGGCCGTTGGCGGTGGGCAGGCAGGCAACGCGCAGTTCGAGCTTGGTGGCGGCGAAGTGCGAGAAGTCGATCTTGCCGTCCTGCGGCAGTCGGTGCTCGGAAATATCGAGGTTGGCCATGATCTTCAGGCGCGAGACCATGGCGGCGCGCATCACATGCGGCACCCGCAGGTAGTCGGCGAGCGAGCCGTCGACACGGAAGCGGATGCGCGTGTCCTGCTCGCCGGGATAGGCCTCGACATGGATGTCGGAGGCACCCTGCCGCTGCGCGTCCAGAATCATTTGGTTGATCGTGCGCACCACCAGCGTGTCCTCCTCGGACACCAGGCGGTGCATGGCGTCCTGGCCCGGACTTGCGCTCTCGCTCCCGAGGTTCTTGCTGAGCTGCTCGATCTCCGCGGGTATGGTCTGGAAATCGTTGTGCACCGCGTCCAGCGGGTACTCGCGCTCGATGCGTTCCTTGAGATCGTCCGCCCCGGCGATCACCGGGATCACCTGGCGCTGCGTCTTGAAACGCAAGTCATCGAGGTAATCGGCGTCCACCGGGCTCTCGACCGCAATCACCAGGGCATGGCTCGTCACCAGCAGCGGCAGCACCTGGTGCTCCAGCGCGAATTCACGTCCTACCAGTGTCAGCACCTCCGGATGGATATTGAACTCGCGCAGGTTCACCAGGGGAATGTTCAGCTGCTCCGCCACCGCCTGGGTCAGGCGCTGGCGGTCGAGCACACCCATTTCGACCAGCACATTGCCCAGCAGATGGGATTTGCTGCCCCGCATGCGCGCCAGCGCCTCCACCATCTGCTCGCGCGTGACCAGTCCCTGGGTCACCAGGATGTCGCCCAGGTGGGTCGAGGCGATGCTGCCCACCTGCCCGAGCTGCGAGGCCAGCGCCTGCACATCCTGGCCGGGCGCATCACCCAGATGCTCGTCCACATTCTGCTGGCGGCGCCGGGCCTGCTCTTCCAGCGCCAGCGCCAGGTGTTCGGGCGTGACGAAGCCGTGGTCTACCAGATGCTGGCCCAGCAGGCCGCCCACCTGGTAATCGGCCAGGGCCGACGCGGGCACGAAGATGCGCACCACGCGGTCGCCCGTGGTGGTGAGGAAGATGAAGAGGCCGCTGCGGGTGCGGACAAAACCCTTGGTGGTTCCGTTGAGCCGTTCCTGGTCCAGGAAACGCACGACAAAAGTCCGCGGCTCCAGGGCCGAGAGTTGCCCACCCGCCTTGAGATAGTGCTCGACCACGTTGGTATCGACCACCAGCGCCACCGGGGCGATCAGCTGCAGGCTCTTGATGTCCGCGAAGCGGATGGTCTGCTCGGCCAGCTGGCCACGCAGCACCAGTTGCAGCGACAGCGTCTCCGGCGCAAAGCGCACCAGGCGGCCGTGCAGGGCGGCGCCGTCCTGCATGAACAGCATGGCCTCCGGCGGCTCCTCGCTGCCGGGTCGTTCGTCCCGGAAAAACGGCGGCAGGGGCCAGTTCTGCAAGAGCATGGTGTTCAGTGCGGGCGGTAGGGCGTCTTGGGCGGCGACACCGGCTCGATCGCCAGGCCGCCCGTTTCGTTCACGTCCACGCCGGCCGACAGCTTGATGCGCAGCGAGAGGTCGGTCCGCGAGTCGGCGTTGCGCAGCGCCTCCTCCAGGTCGATCTTCCCCTCCTTGTAGAGAGCATAGAGCGCCTGGTCGAAGGTGCAGGTGCCGGCGTCGTTGCCACGGCCCATGGCCTCCTTGATGGCACTGATCTCGCCCTTGGCGATCAGGTCCGAGATGTAGGGTGACTGCACCATCACCTCCACCGCCGGCACCAGCTTTTCGTGCAGGCCCGGGATCAGCCGCTGGGAAACCACGCCCGCGAGGTTGATGCTGAGGTCGGTCAGCAGCTGGTGGTGCGCCTCTTCCGGGAAGAAGTTGACGATACGCTCCATGGCCTGGTTGGCATTGTTGGCGTGCAGGGTGGACAGGCACAGATGGCCGGTCTCTGCGTAGGCGATGGCCTGCTGCATGGTGGCACGGTCACGGATTTCGCCGATCATGATGACGTCGGGCGCCTCGCGCAGCGCGTTCTTCAGCGCCTCTTCGTACGACAGGGTGTCGATGCCCACCTCCCGCTGGTCCACGACCGAGCGCTTGTGCTCGTGGATGAATTCGATCGGGTCTTCGATCGTCAGGATGTGCCCCGTGGTGTTCTCGTTGCGGAAGTTCAGCATGGCCGCCAGCGTGGTGGACTTGCCCGAGCCGGTCGCACCCGTGACGAGGATCAGGCCGCGCTTGAGCATCACCAGCCGTTCCAGCACCGGCGGCAGACCCAGCGCCGCCATCGGCGGGATCTTGGACTTGATGTAGCGGATCACCATGCCCGCCTCGCCGCGCTGCATGAACACGTTCACACGGAAGCGCCCCAGGTGCTCGGCATGGATGGACATGTTGAGCTCGAACTTCGCCTCGAAATCGGCGATCTGGCGCTGGTTCATCAGGGAATAGGCCAGCTGCCTGACCTCGCCCGGCGCCAGGGGCGTCATTTTCAGCGGGTGCGTGATGCCTTCGATCTTGACGTTGACCGGCGCGCCGACGCTGAAGAAAAGGTCGGACGCCCCCTTTTCCACCATCAGATTCAGAAAATTGAACACTTCCACCGCATGCCCTTCGCCTTGTGTCTGTGGCGATGATGCTCAGTCCCGTCGCGCCCGGCGCCACCCCCTCGGGTAATTCCGCACGGAAACCGGCTCGGGGTTTGCCGCCTGCCGCGCACGAGGCACCTACGGCGATTGGGTGGGGTAAGCTTCCCGGGTCTGTACAGCCCGTGCGATGACTATCCCATGAAGAAAGGGCCTGACGCCATGCTCAAGAACCTCCTGGCACTTGCCGCCACCCTGCTGACACTGGCCACCGCCGAGGCCCAGGGCGCCACACCCGGCTACCGCTTCTCGCCCGTCAACCAGTTCGACATCAGCCTGACGGCGGCCTACTGGAACCCGATCATCCAGTACGTCTCCGAGAAAAGCGGCGTGCCCCTGAGTCTGAAGATCGGCCGCACCTCGGCCGACACCACGGCCTATGTGCTGACGCAGGAGGTCGAGTTCGTCTTCTCCAACCACCTCTTCAGCCCGGAGCGCGAGCGGCTGGGCTGGAAGGTGTTTGGCCGGCGCCAGATGCCCGCCATCCAGGGCCAGATCGTCGTGCCCGCCGATTCGCCCATCACCGATCTGTCACAGCTCAAGGGCGAGGAAGTCGCCTTCGCCGGCCCCGAAGCCCTGGTGGGCTACAAGGTGCCCTACGCCCACCTGCTCAACCTCGGGGTTGACGTGAAGGTGGTGTTCGGCGGCAACCAGAACGGCGCGCTGGCCCAGCTCTTTGCCGGCAAGGTCAGGGCCGTGGGCGGCAATTCGCAGCTGATCGAGGGTTATGCCAAACGCGAGAACAGGAAGTTCCGAGTGCTGTGGACTTCCGAGCCCTTCCATGACCTGGCCCTCATGGTGTCGGAGAAGGTCCCGGAGAAGGAGGCCCAGGCCGTGGCCCAAGCCTTCCTGGGCATGCACCTGGACGCCAAAGGCCGCGCCATCCTGCACAGCACCTCGCAAAAGGTCGGGCTGCCAGGCGACGCCTATTTCATACCGGCCACTGCGGCCGACTATGCCTCCTACCGCAAGTTCTACCAGAGCGCACCTGCCGCCCTGCGTTGAGGTGAGCCACCGCTCATGCTGACCCCCCTGCTCAACCTGCTGCCCAACTCGCTGGTCACGCGCGTGTTCGCGCTGTACGCGGTCACGATGCTGATTTTCGTCAGCGCAGGCACCTGGCTTTTCTTCCATTACCAGTACACCCAGGAGATCGAGGGCAGCCAGCAATCGGCCGCCATGCTGGTCGAGGCCACGGCGTACACCGTCAGGGACAGCGCCATCATCGGCGACTACGACACCATCCAGCGCACGCTGGACCGCAGCCTGCTGCGCTCCCCCTTCGCGGCAGCCTCCTTCACGGACCTGCGCGGGGGCAGCGTGCGCAGCCGCAACCCGCAGGCGGACCGCGGCTATGTGCCGGGCTGGCTGCACGCGCAGGTGGCCGCCCAGCTCAGCGACGTCAACCGCCCAATCTCGGTGGGCGGCTTCGACTACGGCGTGCTGCGGCTGGAGTTCGCCGTGGACGACATGGCGCGGCACCTCTGGAACCTGCTGCTGGCCGCGCTGGGGCTTTCCGCTGCCAGCCTGCTCGGCGGCCTGGTGCTGATCTGGTATGCACTGCGGCGCTGGCTGGCGTCCTTCCAGCAGCTCGACACCGCGCTCACCGGCAGTGGCCCGGCGCTGGAAGAACGGGTCGGCCAGCTGGTGCAGGCCGTGCCCGTCGAGTTCCGCCCCACCTTCGAAGCCCTGCAGCACATCTCCGGCAACCTGCGCCTGGAGTTGCGCCAGCGCGAGCAGGCGCTGGCGGCGCTGCGGCGCGCGCTGGCCAACCTCATGCCCGACGCACCGGCTACCGCGGCAACGCAGACCATGGACATCGCCACGCTTTCACGCGTGGTGCTGCAGATCGTGCAGGAGCGAGAAGCCAGCCGCGAAGCCCTGGAGGCGGCCAAGCAGGCGGCCGAATCGGCCAACCGCGCCAAGGGCGAGTTCCTCGCCGTCATGAGCCACGAGATCCGCACGCCCATGAACGGCATCATCGGCATGACCGGCCTGGCGCTGGAGACGCCGCTGAGCCCCGAGCAGCGCGAGTACCTGAACATGGTGCGCAAGTCGGCCGACGCGCTGCTGGCCATCATCAACGACATCCTGGACTTCTCCAAGATCGAGGCCGGCCAGCTCAGCCTGGACCCGCGCCCCTTCCGCCTGCACCCGCTGGTGCGCGGCACGCTCAACAGCCTGGACAGCCAGGCCCGCCAGAAAGGGCTCAAGCTGGTCTACGAACCCGCCGAGGACGTGCCGGCCTACCTGGTGGGCGACCCGGGCCGCCTGCGCCAGGTGCTGGTCAACCTGGTGGGCAACGCGATCAAGTTCAGCAAGCAGGGCGGCATCACCGTGCGGGTGCGGCGCCAGCAGTTCCGCGCCGGCCAGGTGGTGCTGCGCTTCGAAGTGCAGGACCAGGGCATCGGCATCGACGCCGCCAAGCTCAAAGCCATCTTCGAACCCTTCACCCAGGCCGACGCCTCCATCACGCGCCACTTCGGCGGCACGGGCCTGGGCCTGGCCATCTGCAGCAAGCTGGTGCATGCCATGGGCGGCGAGATCGGCGTGCGCAGCACACCCGGGCAGGGCAGCACGTTCAGCTTCCACATCGTCCTGGGCATCGACGAGGAGGAGCACAACAGCGACATCATGCCGCTGACGGTGTCGGGCGCGCCTCTGCGCACGGAAGACGCCGGGCTCAACATCCTGCTGGCCGAAGACAACGAGGTCAACCAGGCGCTGGCGCTCAAGCTGCTTGAACGCGAAGGCCACCGCGTGGACCTGGCGCACAACGGCGAGCAGGCCGTTTTCATGGCCACCCATGCCGACCCGCCCTACGACCTCATCCTGATGGACATGCAGATGCCCGTGCTCGACGGCTTGCAGGCCACGCGCCGCATCCGTGAGGAGGAGCAGCGCAGCGGCTACCACGTGCGCATCGTCGCCCTCACGGCCAATGTGCTGCCCGAGGACCGCGAACGCTGCCTGGCCAGCGGCATGAACGGCTACCTCGCCAAACCGATCAATCCACGCGAATTGCGTGCCGTGCTGGCGGGCGAAGCCCCGGCCCCGGCCCCGGCTCCGGCCGCGCCAGCGACCAACGCCCCGGCGCCCACGAGCACACCGGCCTTCGACTACCGGCAGGCGCTGGCCCAGGCCGACCCCGTGGTGGTGCGCATCATCGCGGAGGCCTACCGCCAGAACTGGCCGGTGCAGCTGCACAGCCTGCAGGAAGCGCTGGCGCGCAACGACGCCCGGCAGCTGCAGCACGCGGCCCATGCCCTGCGCGGCCTGCTGGGCAATTTTGGCGCCGCGCCAGCCCAAGCGCTGTCGCGCCAGCTCGAACTGCTGGGCGCCAAGGGCACGGCCGGTGAGGCCGCGCCCCTGCTGGCCCAACTGGAAAAACAGCTGCAGCAGCTCGACCAGGCCCTGGCCGAGTTCATGACCCGGCCGGCCTGAGCCTCAGTACTCGGCAGCGAAACGCCGGCGCACGGCCAGCACTTCGTCGAGCTGGCCCAGGAAGGCGTCCACGCAGGCCGGGTCGAAATGCAGGCCACGCTGGTCGCGCAGGAACTGCAGGGCGCGCTCCATCTCCCAGGCCGGCTTGTAGGGCCGGGCCGAGGTCAGCGCGTCGAACACATCGGCCACCGCCACGATGCGCCCCACGACCGGAATGGCGTCCGCCTTCAGGCCCAGCGGGTAGCCGCTGCCGTCGTATTTCTCGTGGTGGCTCAGCGCAATGGTGGCCGCCATCTGCAGCAGCGGTGAGCTGCTGTCCGACAGGATCTGGTGCCCGATCACCGGGTGCTGCTTCATGACGTCGAACTCCGCCTCGTCCAGCTTGCCGGGCTTGAGCAGGATGTGGTCCGGGATGCCCACCTTGCCGACGTCGTGCATGGGCGCGGCCTCCAGGATCAGGCGCTGCTGCTCGGGCTGCAGACCCATGCGCACGGCAATCATCCAGGAGTAATGCGCCATGCGCTGGATGTGGTCGCCTGTTTCGGGGTCGCGGAATTCGGCGGCGCGCGACAGGCGCAGGATGGTCTCGCGCTCGCGCCGCACGACCTCGTCGGTGGCCTTGAGCACCTCCTCGGCCAGCCAGCTGGCGCGGTCTTCCAGGCGTTTCTGGTTGGCACGCAGCGCCAGCATGTTGCGCATGCGCGCCTTGAACTCGATCTTGTCCAGCGGCTTGGTCAGGAAGTCGTTGGCCCCGGCCTCCAGGGCGCGGTAGCGCACCTCCAGCTCGTCGTTGGCCGTCACCATCAGCAGGGGAATGTCGGTGCGCCCGGGGGTGGCACGGAAACGCTGGATGAACGCGACACCATCGAGCTGCGGCATCATGTAGTCGACGATCACCAGGTCGGGCGCCTGGGCCTGGCAATCGGCCAGCGCCTGCACCGGATCGGTGTAGGCGCGCACCTCGTGCGCCTCGCCCAACTGGGTGATGAAATGCCGCAGCAGGAGCAGGTTCGCTTCCACGTCGTCGATGATCACAATCTGCATAGTGCGCCTGCTCTGCGTGCTGAACTGTTTTGCATCTTAATCCCCCCCAAGGCAGCAGACCGGCCCCAGGCGGGCCGGGGCGTGACGAAATGCCGCCCAAGGGGGTCTGTCAATACCGCAGCAGCACGGGCGGGCCGCCCAGTTGGGCGCGCTGCAGCCAGCTGAAGACCGAGTCCACCGTCACGGTCTCGATGCGGTCGCTGTAGCGCTTCTCGCCGGGGTGGTCGTCAAAGGCCACGTTGGCCGCACCCACCCGGGCCCCCAGACGGGTGAGCGGCCGGATGGTCAGCACGCTGGGCTGGTAGCCCTTGAACTGCAGCCAGGCCTGGGCACGCTCCCGCGAATACACCGAGGGCTCCATGGCGGCGGCCAGCGTCTCGATGGCCCACTGGTTGCTCTGCTGGTACTTCTGGCTCCAGGGGTAGCTCACGATGTTGTACGGCCGGTAGTGCAGCGCAACCGCGCGCTGCTCGTTCAGCAGCAGCGCATGCAGTTTCGCCTGCACCTCCGGCACGGGCACCACCCAGGCCGCTTCCAGGCGCCAGAGATCGTCCAGGAAAAACTCGCCCAGACCCTGGCGGTAGATCGCCGCCTCCTGCGTGCCGCAGTGGTTGAGCTTGTGCAGCACGCGCCACACGTGGCCGCCATGGCCATCGGGCTGTTTGTAGGCAAAGCCCAGGTGCGACCAGCGCAGGCCGTACTTGCCGAGGTCCTGCCCGGCGCGCGCCAGCAGCACCACCTGCGCGCCGCTGGCATCGAGCGCCTGCAGCGTGCGTTCGGCGAGCGTCAGGCCGCGCTCCACAGTGATGGCCCGCAGGGGGCGGTTTTCACAGCTGCGCCCGGCGTGGACCGGTGTGGCGGCCAGCAGCAGTACCGCGGCCAGCAGCGCGACGAAGGCGCGCAGCCTTTGCGTGAGGGCGCCGCTCACAAGGCCACCCGCTCGTTGTGCAGCAGGGCCCGGCCGAGCGCGTTGGGAATGAAGGCGATGGCTTCACCGGCCACCGACAGCACCACCCCCGCCCCGATCACGCTCACGCCCAGCACCGTGCCCACGCCGACCACGGAAGCGCCCAGGCCCTTGCCCACGACCTCGATGCTGGCCACGGCGCCGTCGGAGGCGCGCTCCAGCACATAGAGCGTGCCGCGTGCGGTGGACTCGATGGTCTTCACCACCAGCACCGCGCCCGTGACCGACAGCGCCACGGGCACCATCACCACCGCCGCGGCGGCTGCGCTGCCCACCACCACCACCGAGGCAATGGGCAGGGCGGAGAGCGTGCTGAGCGCCGAGGCTTCGGTGTGGGCGCGGGCCGGCAGACTGGCCGCGCTGCCCAGGGCCACGGCCAGCGCCAAGGCCAGAGAGAGATAACGTTGTTTCATGATGACTCCTTGGGGGGCTGCGTCATTCATTCGCCGCGCATCGCGCTGCGGCGGCCGTCCAGGCGGGCTTCGGCCAGATCTGCCTCGTGCTTGTCGCGCAGGGTCTTGGCCAACGTGAAGGTGGTGGAAATCAAGAAGAGCCAGCTCACACCCAGGAAGGCCTTGTAGGTCTCGCTGATCTCCATGCGCAGCAGGCCCCAACCCGTGAGCGCCATGGCCAGGAAGAAGCCGATCCACACCACGAACTTGAACATGGGCGAATCAGCCACCTTGCCCTCGGCTTCGGCCTTCTCGTTGTCACGCACGAACTTGGCCAGCACAAAGGCCGCCGAGAGGCAGAAGAAATAACCCATGATCATGA
>LNFM01012467.1_pt1 | contig 11155 bp, 10 predicted proteins | sample 596031 | NCBI WGS metagenome assembly LNFM01 (sample SAMN04254537, study PRJNA301005) | activated carbon metagenome | isolation source: dual media filters at the Ann Arbor, Michigan drinking water treatment plant | place: USA: Ann Arbor | reverse complement strand
AGGTTTTGCGTGTCGAGTCCCGAGACTTCAAAATTCACCGGGAATCCGTCGATCTGAATGAAATTATTTTTGCGGTCACCGGAAGGCTTCGTCCGCTGGCAAACCACAAAAATATTACGATTGAACTCCAACTTGAACCCATGTTTTTGGTGGAACTCGATGCAACTCTCATTTCGGAAGTCATTTTGAACTTGATTGAAAATGCCATTAAGTACACTCCAGCGGGAGGCACGATTTGGGTTCGTTCTTGGGAGACCGATCAAGATCTGAATTTTGAAATTAGAGATTCCGGTGAAGGTATCGCGAGCGAGGATCAGCCCAATATTTGGAAAAAATTTGTTCGAGGACAAAATCAAGATTTAAAATCAAAAGGAACTGGACTGGGACTTTATTTGGTAAAATATTTTGTCGAATTGCATCAGGGATCGATCAGCTTTAAGTCTGAAATTGGAAAAGGAACCACCTTTTTTGTTCGGCTGCCGATTGAGTCTGAAACTGGTGAAGTTGACCATGAAAGAGGAGCGTTTTTATGAATTTGAAAATTTTAGTTGTTGATGACGAGCAGGAGCTGCGCAGGTCTGTCATCACCGTTTTGCGCGATATTGAAACCAAACTTGGCCGTGAATTTAAAATTGTCGAAGCCGGCACTGGCCTTCAGGCCCTAAAGCTCATTCACGAGGAGTTTTACGACATCATCATGATGGATGTAAAAATGCCGGAAATGGATGGCCTCACAGCTTTGAAACAAATCAAAGAGCACGATCCAAGAACCTTCGTCGTGATCATGACAGCACATAGTAATTTAAATGATGCAATCACGGCGATACGGGACGGCGCGTATGATTATTTAGAAAAACCCGTCAATTCAGAAAAGCTCAATCAGATTCTTAAAAAAAGTATTGAAGCTCGAAGCCTCATCACAGACCTTTCGGCGTCGAATCCAATTTTTGACGACGATATTGAAAGTGAAATCGTTGGCCATACGAGCAAAATGAAAGAGGTCTTCGGACTCATTTACAAGCTTTGCAAAGTCGACACAACGGTCCTGATTCGCGGCGAAAATGGAACTGGGAAGGAACTTGTGGCGAGCGCGATTCACTTCAACTCTCCCAGAAAAGATGGAGCGTTTGTGGCCATCAACTGCGGTGCAATTCCAGAAAATTTAATGGAAAGTGAATTCTTTGGCCACGAAAAGGGGGCCTTCACCGGAGCCATCGAGCGTCGCATTGGAAAGTTTCAGCTCGCCAACAACGGGACCCTATTTCTGGATGAAATTGGAGAATTAAAACCCGAAATGCAAGTGAAGCTCCTTCGGGCTCTTCAAGAGAAGAAATTCACACCTGTTGGCAGTATCCGCGAGATTAAAACGAATGCACGAATCATCGCGGCGACGAATCGAAATTTAGAAAAAATGATGGATCAAGGTCAGTTTCGGGAGGACTTATTCTATCGCTTGAATGTTATGCCCATCTTTCTTCCGCCACTTCGTGACCGTATTGATGACATCGCCGAACTTGCGCAGAAATTTATTCAGAAGTTTGCAGAGCTTCATAATAAAGCGATCACACGAATCGAACCAGATTGTTTGGTTCTTATGAAAAAATATCGCTGGCCTGGAAACATTCGTGAACTTGAAAATAGCATTGAGCGTGCCTTCATCATTGAATCGGGGACGTCGATTACTCGGAGCTCGCTACCGGATGCGGTTCTTCAGTTAGAACTCGATGAAGCGCGAAGTCCGGTTGCTGAGAATCAAACAAGCACGATCAAAGTTTCTGATTCAGGCCCTCTCAATTTCGAACTCTTTAAAGAACAGGCTGAAAAAGAATTCATCATGAGCGCCCTTAAAGCCAACAACGGTCGGATCAACCAGACGGTGGCACAAGCGAACATTCCAAAGAACACACTTCTTCGGAAAATTCGTAAGTACAACATCAATGTAAAGGACTACACGGATTAAGGGGTCTTAATTAAAACCAAAAGCCAGCTTTGATTGCATATTGTCTGGCTTCTTGTTTGGTCGAACTTGTTCCCACTTCGTCTGCAAAGGTAATGGCATCCAAAGAAAAGACCCCCGCAAGAAGACCAAGACCCAGCGTATAGTATCCTTGATTAAGTCCGGCGCGAGCATCAAAACGTAAATATCCACTCGGTTCAAATCGATATTCGATTCCGACATGGGTGCTCTTCATGAATGATGACATCGCCGGATGGTTTATATTTCTGAAATCTAAATTCGCGCGGACTTTTTGAAATGCAAAATTCATCACTTCATAACTTGAACCAATATCTAACACTGTTGGAAGTTTATCGGGTGCCTCGGTCGCATCCTTGTTCAGAAGCTTTGATTTTGCGAACTGTCCGCCAAGGCCATTCCTTAGTACCGCAGACAATGTCAGCGGTGTTATGAACTCCTCTTGAGCATCGAGAACGGGTTCATCTTTTTTGACTTGATCCTTAAGGCTTGCATCGGAAAGCTTTGCGTCGCGTTCATCTGGTGTTTTTCCATCCGCCGGCGCTTCAGCGGTCGTTTCCTCTTTGACTTCTAAACCCAAATTCTTGTCTTCAGTGGTGTCTGTTGTCGCCGGTGGAGTTGCTTGTGCCGGATCCCTTTTTGACGTTCGACTACCAAACCATTTTGGCCGATACATCACGCCGATATCAAGATCGATGCTGATGCCTTCTTTGAAACGCTCTTCTGACATCACATCCGAATTCGCAGCCAACTCCAGTGCTGGCACCGACTGCGCAACGGACCCGCGGTGCAGAGCTTTCAAAGTTCCGCCCACACTGAGTTCTTCATCCAGTTTTTGACCGTACCCAAATGCAAAAGTCGTGTCCTTCTTTAAATCGATGTCCAAAGCCGGACCTAGCTGCTTATTCACCGTTAAGTCGATTGAAGTATCCACTGGTAAAATGGCAAAGCCCCAATTTGGTCGCGTCCAAAAGACTTCAATCAATTGAACTCGCGCCGAAAAAGGCTCGCCGTAATATTGATCCAGGACTGCAGAAATCGCTTGGACTTTATCGCCTTCATCCGTCACTGACTTTTCTGCGTCCGATACATCTTTGATCAGCTTATCAATCTTTCCGCCAACAGCCACACTTCCTAGGCTGAATTGAATTTCCCCTTTTTCTTTAAAGCCAAATGCACCTGGATTGTAAAAGAGAATGGAATAATCGTCCGTCATCGATGTGAACGCATTTCCCATTCCCATGGCACGAATTGAATTATATTGATTGTGGATTTTTGAATTCACAGCCTGAGCTTTGGCATGCGTTGAGGCCAACAACGAGAGAAGACCAATGGCAATGAAGATCAGTTGACGTAATTCCGACTTTTTCAAAATAGGCTCCTTTAATCTGACAGACAAAGACCCCCTTATTGTAGGTGAGAAAAAGACAGACGTGCATGGGTCATTATGGAATCACAAAAAATTATTCAAAAGTCGGGTCTTTCGAATTTGATCCAAGACTTGAGTCGATGTGAGCTTTTGCATACAGTGATGATGGCCAAGTGGACACTTCACGTGACCATGTGCGCCGCACGGCCTGCACTCGAGCGGAATCTGCGCCACCCGACTTTGATCATTCCATGGTCTAAAGCCAAGATCCAGAGTTGTCGGTCCAAAAATAGCGACTGAGGGCGTTCCGACAAACGCTGCCATATGTTGAGCGGCGCTATCATTACAGACGACAAGCCTTACGTTTTTTAAAAATAGAATTGATTCTGCAATGGGGAGTTCACCACATTTGTTTTTTACGCGCGTCTGGGTCTTCGAAAAAATGAGATCGGAGATTCGATCACATAGAACTCTTTCATCAGGACTTCCCATCAAAACCACATCCACTCCACTGGCGACAAGTGAGACCCCAACATCCGCAAATCCTTGTTCGGTCCAGCGTTTGGTGGCCCAGACGCTACCAGGGAAAAGTGCAACGGTGTTCTGAATCTCGACTTGATCATTTGAAGACGCTATTTTTTTGCGTGGAAACTTTGAAAAATCAGGAAGCGGGATAAAACCACGATCGTCATCAAATTCATTCAATTGTGTCCAATTTTCTTTGGGGATTTGATTCTTCAATCGTGATTGCAGTTCTGGATTGATGAGGGATACAAGCTGAAGATAGCGCAGAACATCCGGCCACTGCTTTGGATAAAAGGATGTCTTAAATCCCAGGATCTTGGCCAGCCATGATTTAAAACTTATTTTTTCCTGAGCCTTTATTCGCCAACCAAAAAGAAGACTGCGAACAGATCGATGTAAACAAACCACCATCCGAACATCAAAACGCCCGACCTTCTGGATGGCTTCCTGATAGGAAAGGCGATGACCTTTTTCAACTTCAATGGCTTCATCACAAATTCCTAATTGAGTTAAAAAAGACCCGAGTCCTTTTTTACAGACGATGAGGATTCTTTCGGTTGGATAGGCCTTTTTTATAGATTCAATTGCAGGAACACTTAATATCAAGTCCCCTAAAAAGGCCGTTTGAATCACGACAATCATGAAATTATTCGATTTCAATCACTTCGGAAACAAGCTTTCCGATTTTGATTTCGGCCACAATCCTTAAAGGTAATCTTCGGCTATCATCGGAGAGCCAAAAATAAATATTACCTGTTGGAGTCAGGGCCCCCCGCGACAAAATGAGTGCTTTAATCTTGATGGCATTAAATGTTCCCGCTTCAGTTTCAAGAACTTCTTTTTCTTCAGCGATACCTTTAAAGATTACATTCTTTTCATCATCAGAAACTCGAAAAGAATATTCTTTTCCAATTTGCCATTGAAAAATTCGCATATAATAAAGACCACTAAAGGCATTTTGAGAATATGGAAGTAGATCCCAGGTTTGATTTTTAATTTCTTCGCCATTTTTTTCAGTATACTTTTTTTCCCAGAACGTGGCTTTCAAATTTGCATGGTCAAATAGCGAATTGGCCTGCACCAGTTTTCCCGTTTCACGCGCATACATTTTGAAGACGTGGGGAACAAGATTTTCATAATCCACAAAGGTCTCGACCGTATCATCGACCGAGTAAAATTTTGAAAACAACGACGATGTTTTAAGTCCAATGCCAAAGTGATAAGATTTCTTTCCATTCACTTCTTTCATGGGCTTTGTTTCAAAAGTCAGCCTCCCCGCTTCAGCCGAGAAGTAGCGAACGGAATGAATAACTTTTTCGCCGACTCGAAATGGATCCCGCATCGGTCTTCGAGAAGCACCTTCAAACCCACTTGCATCTTCAAGCTCGGGTTCACGCTTAACGACCGCGATGGGTTCAGCAGTCTTGACGGGGTCAACAAGCTTACCTTTCTTGGTCGTTTTTTTGATTGGCGCAGGCGTCTTTTTTTTGTCATTTTGTTTTGGTCCAACAGCCGCGGCGGTATCCGGAGTCAGCAAGGTTGCTTCGCTTTTTGTCAGTTCAGGTTGTGGTGCAGCTTGCGGGCTCACGAGGCCAGGCTTAGCGGGCTCCATGACAACAGGTTTGATCACAACCTTTTCTTCAAATTCACGATTACGACGAAGCTCTTCTTCTTTTTCGTATTTCAAAAAAGAAGTGGTCGTGCAAGAGACTCCCAAGCTCATCACAAACATGAAAAAAAATATTCTTAGGCTTTGATTCATTCTATCCCCGCTTTTACTCAAATGTTTTCCATCGTCTGTGAACCCACATCCAATGGCCTGGATACTGGCGAACGATTCTTTCAAGTTCTAAATTCAATCGATTCACCACGTTCGAAATCGTGGCTTCCTTATCTTCTGTAATAAGACCCGAAAAATCAATCGGCTCGTCAAAGTAGATATGAAGCTTCCCTTCCGGATCCCACCGCGTATAAAGGGGAATTACAGGGTGTCGCGTCTTAAGTGCAAACGCGGCAAGGCCATAAGCCGTTCCGGTTTTTCGTCCAAAAAAAAGACTTTCAACCCCGTACGGTTTCCCCATGAATTGATCCATCACAAAGCAAACACCTTTTTTCTCTTTCAGCGCCTTGAGCAACGAAAACGCATTGTGGGGATCATGTGGATCAATAAATTGCGTTAAGGCTTGACCTCGAAGTGAGAACCAAAATTGATCGAGAAACGAATTTTTAAAACGCTTCGTAATGAGTGCTAACTTTCGAACTTTCGAACTCACAATGGCTGCTGAAAGATCACCACTACCCAGATGCAGGGACAGAAAAAGCAGACCATGATCATATTTTTGAATTTTCTCAGCCCCATGAAAAACCACATTTTGCTCGATCCACTCATGCTTCGAGTTTACATCAAGTAGCTGAAGTGAAGGAATCCTCATGATATCAAAAAAGCTTCTGGTCATAGATTCAACACTGAGTCGCGCGATTTGCAGTTTTTCAGACTTCGGCATTTCGGGAAACGCAATATCAAGATTTTCCAAAATCACTTTTTTTCGAATTTGAAGGACGTCCAGCCAAAGGAAGCGCAGAGCTTTTGCAAAAAAAATGTTTGCGGACCACGGCAAAATCCTGAACAGCAATGCAAAGATTTGACTAAAGTAGTGACCTAATTTTTTCATCTATCCACTTCGTTGCCTGATCGTCTAATTTAACTTGAACAGATAACACATCTGTCAATTGCACTAGTTCTTGATTCGTCAGTTTAACATAGTCTTTTTCGGTTGTTAAACCACGCGAACTACTTTTTCTTATTTTTTTCAAAAGACTCTCTTGATCCAAAGGGGAATAACCAAAATGATTCGGTAGTTCAATAGAATCCGCAATCGAAATTCCCAGACTCCGAGCCGCCTCTTGAACCTGCTTAAAATTTCCGACTCCGGAAAACAAAACATGCGAAACCTTAACATCGGGGACTCTTAAACTTGTTGTATATTGAGCCTCTCCGAATAACCCAGACCAACTGGAAAGGTCGGACTTAAAAGAATCTATGAGTTTCAAACTTGAAGTATTTATTTTTGTGAAAATAATAGCATCCGCACGGCGAAGTCCTTGAGTGGATTCACGCAGTTCCCCGAACGGCGGAAAGCGATAATGGGCCAACTTTCGACTCGAGTCAATTAACACCAAATCAAGATCACGATGAAGTCCATGATGAGTAAAACCATCATCAAGAATCAACACGTCATACCTTGAAGACTCTGATGCCAATTTTGCTGTTTCTGATTTCGTAGGCCCGGACCACACGTCGACGCTCGGATACTTCTGTTTGATCAAAGTCGCTTCATCCCCAAAGACAGCTGCTGCCGCGGCATCAGTCTTTTTGACTTGGGCCGGACTTGCGAGTGATGCGCCGTAGGACTGACAAACCACGGCAATCTTATACTTTGGACTATATCGCTCTAACAGCCAGAGCACGAAAGGGGTTTTACCAGATCCACCAAAAACAATATTACCGACTGAAACGACCGGGACTCGAAGGTGAATTTTCTTGATCCATTTTCTTTCATAGAAATTTTGACGGGCCCACGCATAAAGCGCGACTGGATGAGGTGACGGCAAAAAAAAGGAGTCTTTTTCTTTCAAACTAGAGATTCCTCGAATACACTTTTTCCCACAGGGACTGAGCCACTCTGGCATTTGCGCCTCGGCCGCCGAGCTTATTTTTCAATTGTGAAAGCTCCTGAATCATGGATTTTCGAGCGACCGGATCGAGAAGTAATTTTTCAAGTTCCCGAACGACGGTCGAATGCTTGACTTCGCTTTGCTTTAATTCCAGCACGACGTTCTTGTTTAAAACCAAATTCGGTAATCCGAAAAATTTTAAATGCCTCGCAAGCCATCCGCCAACCACACCGGTCAACCACGCCAGGCGATAAATAATCACCATCGGCTTTTCCAGTAAGCCCACCATCAGCGTTGCAGTTCCAGACGCCACCAACACGGCATCGGCGAGTGCAATCATCGAGTTTGGATTTTCATGCAAAAACAAATAAGGAAGTTTGAAATTCTCCATACGATCTGTCAAATCTTCGCGCTTCAAACTCGGCGCGCACGCAATTGCAATTCGCACCGATGGATTTCGTTTGCAAATTTCAGCGGCGACTTCAAGCTGGAACTGAAACAGCCGCTCAATTTCACTAAACCGAGATCCTGGCATTAGCAGAAGAATTTTTTCTTTTGGCAAAACCCCGAACTGCTGTCGACGAAGTTGAATCGCTGCAGTCGCATAATAGTCCTCATTTAAATCATCCAACAGCGGATGGCCAACAAACTCATGTGTGACGTTGTGTAATTTATAAAATTCAATTTCAAACGGAAAAATGAGAAATACGCACTCGCATATTCTTTTAATTTGATGGATTCGCTTTTGCCGCCAAGCCCAAACTTGCGGCGAGATATAATAAAAAACTCGCACGCCTTTTTCTTTGAGCTTTTCACCAAGGCGCAAATTGAAATCGGGATAATCTAAAAGTAAAACGGCGTCCGGCTTTTCAACATCACAAGCGGCAATGAGCTGATCAAAAATACCCTTTAAACGACGGTAATGTTTGGCGACCTCAACGATACCGACGACCGCCATGTCTTCAGAATTTCCGATGCGCTTGAATCCGTCCTTTTCCATCGCACGGGATCCAACACCAAAAAATTCAAATTTTTCATCTTTTCTGCGGAGCTCGCGCATCACAGCTTGGGCGTAGTGAACACTCGACGCTTCCGCTGCGATGATCATCAGCTTTCGTCCCATTTACGCGGGTGCCTTTTGGTCCTGCTGGTGTTTTGTAATAATGGATTCAATCCATTCAAGCTGTTTGGCCGCCGCTCGGGGGCTGACCTTGAATGGAGTTTTTGTTTCTAGCCTCGTGATAAACGTCGCCAGCTGAAGTGCCAATGTGTCGACCTTATCGATTTTGTAAGGCTCGATTCGGCAAAGATCTGGCTGCGACGAATCTGGAATAAGGACATCACCTTCTTGAGTCGCCGTATCTAAGCGAACAGTCTTGTCAGATAGTATCGCTCGGAAGTTTCGAACGATTTTAGGCGTCGTTCTGGAATTTTGAATACTGATCTGAGTGCCATTTTCTAGAACCAATCTCAAGCTGACTTCATCTACAGTTGGACGAATTAAGGAAGATCCAAACATCGTGTAAGACTTCAAACGGGTTTTAGACAGCGGATTAAAAAGATCAAAGAGCTCATCGACCAAATCTAAATCATGGACCGTGAGATCATGCAAAACGCTGACGTCACTTCCGCGGACGCGAAATGGAGCGCAGCGATTTAATTCTAAAAATCGGATATCATCCGGATTTTTAGCAGCATAGTCGCGAAGAATTTGAAAAGAGGGATTAAAGCGCTCCAAGTGTCCAACCGTGACTGGCACTGACAGCTTTTCCGAAAGCTCCGCGAGTGTCACGCCCATTTGGGCTGTCGCAGCGATCGGCTTTTCAATCAAAGTCGGAATTTTATTTTGAATCAGCACATTTGCAATTTCATAGTGTGCCTGAGTCGCCGCTGCAACGATTGCAAAATCAGGTGAAGCTTTAACGAGCTCATCTAACGACAAAAATACTTTCGTATTCAGTTCTGTCGCAACTTTTTTGGCTTGCTCCGGGTTTGCATCAAAAACTCCGGCCAATTCACAATTTGGGTGCGCTGTAATTTTTTGCGCATGAAACCGCCCCAGGTATCCAACGCCACAAACGACACCTCGATGCGTTTTCAACTTTCTTCCTCTGAAGCCGATGATCCGGCTCCACGTCGAATGGCAATGCCTCGCTTTGAAGATCGCACGAAATGGATCAAGTGTTCTAAATGAGGAGACATTTTACATTCACTTTGAATTCTCGCAAGCGATTCATCGATCGTGCCTGCACCCATAATCAAGATTCGCAAAGCCTTATGAATATTGGCGACGTCTTCTTTTGCAAAACCTTTACGTAAGAGTCCCACTTTGTTCGTCGCTCGCGCGAGCGCCCAGTTTCCCTGAGCCCGCGAAAAAGGTGGAATATCTTTATTGACGATGCTTGAGCCCGCGACAAATGAATATCGACCAATTTTTGAAAACTGGTTAAAAGCGCAGACACCACCGATCACAACATTATCTTCCACTTCGCAGTGACCGCCGAAGTGTGAATTGTTCGCGACGACAACATGATTTCCAATTTTACAATCATGCCCGACGTGTGAATAGGCCATGAAGTAGCAATTGCTACCAATGGTGGTTTTGCCGTCCCCTTTAGATGTCGCCAAATTCATCGATGTGAATTCACGGATCACATTGTTGTCACCAATAATAAGACCCGTCATTTCTGATTTATACCCGATATCTTGTGGTGGTCCACCGATCACAGCACCCGGGGAAATGTGATTATTTTTCCCCAGTTCGACAAAACCATACCGCGATCCAACAGTTGCGTGGCCTTCGATGAAGGTGCCAGAACCGATTTTTACGCGGCCCTGGATATTGCAATAAGGCCCAATTTCGACATCATCTTCTAAGATGACGTCTTGAGAAATAACGCTGGTCGGATGAATTTTTGCCATACAGTTACAATCACCATTCGGAAGTTAGATCGTCTTACTTTTCTTTATCAAACGCCGAAATCACATCTGTGGTGATATCATGCTCTGAAGACATCCAAACCACTGTTTGTTGTGTCGGATTTGTTTGCAAGACTAAAGTGAAGCCTTTGTCCTTTGCGACTTTTTCGATAACACGCTTCATCTTTTCAGCGATGGGCTGCAAAAGATCATTTTCCATTTTCGCTAAGTCTAAACGTGCTTTTTGAATGTATTCTTGATGCTGTCCGAATTCTTCTTGTAATTCCTGTCCGCGTTTTGCCTTAGCTTCGTCTGATAAAACAGATTGTTTTTTTCTGAAGTCTTCACCTTTTTTACGGAATTCAGTCTCGCGCTTTTCGATTTCTTTTTGCTTCTTTTCTTGTTCTTTTTTGAAATCTTCAGTGGCCTTCTTGCCAGCTTTTGATTCGCCAATCGCGCGCTGCGTATCAACCACAGCAATTTTTTGAGCCTGTGCTGAAGTTCCCACAAGCATCAAAGCCGACATCACAGCCACTGCACCAAGGCCTGATATTTTTTGAACTAGATTTTTCATATAATTAAGTCTCCTTTAAAATTAAGTTAGTATTAAAACGGCGGTCCGATGGAAAATTCAAAATTCACAGAATCGGACGCAAAATCATCTTTTTCTAATGGCCAGCCCCATTCAAATC
>LNFM01023453.1_pt1 | contig 11156 bp, 9 predicted proteins | sample 596031 | NCBI WGS metagenome assembly LNFM01 (sample SAMN04254537, study PRJNA301005) | activated carbon metagenome | isolation source: dual media filters at the Ann Arbor, Michigan drinking water treatment plant | place: USA: Ann Arbor | reverse complement strand
CCCCGCACAGGGCATCCGATGCTCGCGCCGACCGAGAGAGCTCGTCGCGTCGAATCGTTCATCGCGAACGGCCGCAATTTCAATCGCGATTGGAACGGCTGGACTGCGCTCGAAGCCTTGCTGCAACTGCAGGAGTCCTTCGACTGGAACTTCTTCCACAACTTGAACCTCCGGTACATGACTCTCCCCGAGGGAGACCGGCCTCGCACGGACGCCGAGAAGATCCAGCGCCTCGTCGTCGTGTGTTCGCAGATCGCAAACCGTGACCTGAGCCCGTTCTTCGCGCTGTGGGGATTTCCCCTGTCCGCGGAGACGCGCGCGCTGACGAGCCGACTTCCGCGATGGGTCGAGAATCCGATGCGGTGAAGTCCTTGTAGACGACGACTCCGCTGCTGGGCCACCATCGCGGTCCGTTGGGTCACTGCTGTCGGATCACAGCTATTGTCCAGCGCGGGGAGCCGTCGAATGAACACCAGCGTTCTCACGATCGAACAGGTATTCAGCGAGCGGATGCTGCGCGTGCCCGACTACCAGCGCGGCTACGCGTGGGAAGACCACCACCGCGCGGAATTTCTCGAAGACCTCGAGCTGCTCGGCCCCGGCAAGGAGCACTACACCGGAACGCTCGTGCTCCACGCACAACCCGCTGCGTCGAGAGTGCAGGACGAAGCGGGGCGGAGCTACGGCCTCTTCGACGTCGTCGACGGACAGCAACGCCTCACGACGATCGTTCTGTTGCTCGACGCCATCCGCCGCGAGCTCGTGCAGGGGAAGAAGTTCGACAAGCTCGCCGAGGGCATCGCGCTCGGGTACATCGCCGTGAGGGACTTCTACGGAGAGCGCAGGCACAAGCTCCAGCTCAACAGCGACGTTCACGACTACTTCGTGAACAACGTGCTCGCGGACGTCCCCGGCCCGAGCGAAGCGAAGATCTCCTCTCACCATCGCTTGCGCGACGCGCGCGCAGTTCGCGGCGCGCTCGCGCCGAGCTTCAGCCACGCGTTCAGTCCGTACGTCGACGCGCGCGTGCGACACGACGTTCGACAGGCGACCGCTACCTCGAGCTCGTGCGGCTCTGCGAAGCGTTCGCGTTTCGTGTGTACAAGCTTCGCGGAAGCCGGTCGCACACGGGGCAAAACACCTTGTTTCGACTCGCCTACGAGCTGTTCGCGCGACCCGAACGCGCCGATGAGATCTCCGCCGAGCTGCGCGCGACGCTGCTCTACTACTCACCCAACAACGAGCTCGAAGCGTGGTTTGCCTTTCAGGCGACCAAGGACGAAAACGACTGGTTCGACTGGTCGGCGATCAAGTACTTCCTGTACGAGTACGAGGAGTATCGTGCTGGAAAAGACGAGGTAAAGGTGTCTTGGGACGCGATCGAAGGCCGCGAGCTCGCGAAGACCACCGAGCACATCCTGCCGCAGTCCGCGGACGACCCGTACTGGACCGAGCGGTTCTCGAAGGCCGATCACGAGAGGTACCTTCACGACATCGGCAACCTCTGCCTCACGGCGCACAACGGCTCGCTGAGCAACAAGCCGTTTTCCGCCAAGCGCGGGACGCCCGCCGACACCCGCCCTTGCTCCGCGAACTCGCAGCTCGTGATCGAGCGCGACCTCGCGGCCTACGACGACTGGACGCCAGAATCCGTGCTCGCGCGTCGCGCGGCGATCGTGAAGTGGGCCCTCGAGCGCTGGCGCGTGGAAGGGCCCCCGACCGCCTCCCCCGACGCAAACGACTGAAGCCGCGTACGGTGTGTCTCTCGCAGACACCTCGCGCGATGCGCCCGCTCGTCTCAGTCTGCTCCGCGATCCCGCGCCGTCGAGGCCAGCGAGAACCGCCACTCGACGGAGTCGAACGTCGCGCACAGCGCGAAGCGCTCTCCATCGACGCTCACTTCGATCACCGGGCTCTCGTCCAAGCCGCACTGCACGCCGACCACTGCCGCGACCTCGGCGCACGCGAGCGCGCTCGCGGGTGGACCGACGCGCGTCGCGACGTAGGCTCCTTCGCGGCTCTCGAGCTCGAGCTCGAGCGCTCGCAGCGGCTCGCCAATTGCCTTCTCCATCGCGCCACGATTTGCGTCGATCGCGCCGCGAGCCTGCGGTCTTCTACAACGAGCGCGGTCGCGCGGCGTCGACCGCTGCTTCGATGAACCGAACGGCCCTGACGCGCGGCCGACCTTCCCGGTTTCTTCGCGGACGTGCACCTCGCCGCACCGTCCTCCCCCTTCGACTCACCTACGCGCGGTACGGCCTCTCGATCCCCGCACTCACCAGCACTTCGCGCGGCTGCAACAGCGGATTCACCTCGGGTGCGAACCGCTCGAACGTCGCCTGCACGAGCGCCGACCATGGTTCGGCCGTTGGCGCTTCCTTGCCCACATCGAGCAGCTCGAGCGGCAACGCGCGCCCGTGACTCGACAGCACCGAGGCCTCCCACGCTTCGCGCGACGCGTAGTCGTAGAGCGACGGGCTCGCATCGGGAACGGGATCGGGCGCGACCTTCTCCAACCTCGTGATCATTGCGTCGAGCCACGCATCGAACTCCGCGACGTCACGCTTTCCGAGGATGTATCGGGTGAGGGCGATCATGTACGAGGCCATCGGCTGCGCGCTTCCCGACGCGAAATAGCTCTTGGTGCGCTCGATCAACGAGAAGAACGCGTGCGCGTACGCGCGGCGAACGGCGACCTCGCGCGCGGGCTCTTCATCGAGCCCAGTCATCGTGATGCCGAACGGCTTGGGATAGCGCCAGTCGAGCTGGTACGCGAAGATCGCTTCGCCGAGCGCGCGATAGAGCTTCGGCGTCGACACGTCGCGCATGCGGCGATCGGCGATGCCGAGGATTCCGACGCAAAGTAGATAGTGCGCGCAGTTGGTGAGCGGCGCGAGACGAACGCGCAGCGCGTGGCCCGCGCGTCCATCAGCGCTGGTCCACAGCGACGAGATCTTCTTCTTGGGCAGCGCCGCGAGCGCTTCCTTCGTGAGCGGCTCGACCGCGGGAATCCCGCGGAGCGAAGCGATCACCGAGCGCTCCAGGGTGTCTACAGGTGCTTCTGACATACTGGCCGCAGGGTACTCGTCACTCAGCCCGATCGCAGCAACGCCTGTCGTCCCGGACGATGCGAGCGACCCTCAATCGTTGGCAGGGTCGAGCTCGAACGGATAGATCACGCTCACGATGCCGCGGCCCTCTGGGGCGGGAAACTGCATGGTGCGTATCGCCCGTGCCATGCACAGCCCGAGGTCTCGATCGTCGACACTCGCCTCGTGAACGGTAGCGCCCATCACCATCCCAGTTCCGCCGATGATGAAGCGCATCGCGACGCGTCCTGCGAGCTGCGGGCGAGCTCGGAGCGCCGTCCCGTAGCAGAACCGAAGCTGCGCAAGATTGCGGACAACCACGCGACGAATCGCCTCCGGCGCGATCAACCCCGTCACCGTCGGAACGCGCGGACGCACGCGCGGCTCGTGAGCGCCTCGTGTGCAGAACAACCCCGAAACATCTGGAGCGCTCGCCGCACCGAACGCGCTCGCCGAGGCCGCTGTCGAGCTCGGCCGCGAGGCCTCGTCGGCCCACGTGTGCCGAGTCCCTCGCGCAAACGTCTGTTGTCGCTCGTTGATCCAGCGCTGCGACCTGCGACGACGCGTCGAAGACTCGGGACCGAAGCGATTCGCGCCGCGCCGTTCGATGGCTCGGTTCAACTGCTCGGCGCTGCGCTCCGAGGCTGCGCGCTCCTCGCTGCGTCGTTGCTGCCGCGCGATGAGCCCGCGGACGTAGTCGAGACGTTCTTCTGCGGTCGCGCGTGCTCGCCCGTCCGTGCCCATCGCCATCGCCACGCGCCCCACCAACAGCGAGCCGAACACCAGCACGAGCGCCGCGAACAACGCGCCGTTCCACAGCTTGTCCCGGGTCGGCGCGAGTCGTGTGTCCCGAGCGCGCGCGACGCGCTTGGCGCGAATCGTGAGCCCGGCTGCCTCCATCGAGCAGCGATCTCCGGGGCGCAGCTCGACCTCGTACGCGCCAGGCGCTTCGCTCGATGGCCGCGCGATTCCCTCGGCGATCAGCGTGTCGAGCGGCTTGCTCACTCCCTCGCGCTCGAGCGATCCGCTCGCGCTCGGAGCGAACACGAAGCGCTGCACGCGTGCGCGACGCAGGACGACTGCGCACTCCGACAGCGCTCCCAACACGTCCGAACCGACGACGAAGCCCGCTCCCGCCCACGTCGAAGGCTCGCTGCGCAGGACGAAGCGCTCGTCACCCTCGATGTGCGCGACGTGCAGCAGCTTGTCGTTCCACACAATCGAGAGCTCGACCACGGACGGAGCGCCGGCTTCGCGCTCGTCGTCTTCGCTAATCGATCGCGCTTCGAGAAGATTCATCGCGTCGATGACGGGCCGTTCGGCGCGCGCGGTGTCGCGGTAGTGCGTCGCGACGATCGCTTCGACCGCGGGCTCGGACGCAACGGCTCGCTTCGCAACGAACTCGACTGGCTCACCAAAGGTGATGCGCATCGTCGTGTGACCGACACGGAGCTCGTCGCCGCTGCACAGCAGACATCGCTCGACCGCAAGACCGTTGACGAACGTCTCTGCACCGAGGCTCACGAGGCTGACTTCGTTCGCGCTCGACTCGATCATCACGTGACACGCTGACAGCGCGGGATCGTCGACCCAGAGATGCGCGGCGCCGTCGCGGCCGAGCACGACAAAGGGCTCGGCGACGAGCTCGGTGCCGACGATCACGCCGCCTCGAATGACGTCGAAGGTGATCGGTGTGACAAAGGGTTGATCCATCGTCTCGTCTCGTGTTCGTAAGCGATTTCTCAGCGTGGCCGAGCGATCGGTGGTGCAGAGACAACGCGCGCGGGCGATGGTTCGCGAAAAGTGCGACGAGTGAGTGACACGACGGTTGGCATCATGCTGCTACGCAGCCGCCACCCGCGCTTCCGCCCACGTGGCGGAGGTCGGTCTGGCACGCGTGAGCCGACGGCGACCCGATTGCCCGTTGCCTCTCCTCATCCTCTGCCCGATGGTGCGAGGACGCGCCCGTCCTACCGCTCCGTGCGTTCGACGCTGCTTTCTCGGGCGATGCTGTGTTGGTTTGTCGACGCGCCAATGAGGCTCACTGCTTTCTCAGCGAGCGCGCGACGATCACGTCGATCGCGTTCTTCGTCTGCCGCACCACGCTCGACGACGTGGCGTTCGATTTGTGGCGCTTGTTCGCGGGGCGCGCGACGCCCGATGGCGTCGGCGTGCGGCTCTTCGAGGCGCTCTTTCGCTTCGTCGCCTTCGGCACATCGATGACGAGCGCCGAGTACATGTAGAAATCGCCGTACCCGCCTTCGTTGCCGAAGTACCCCGTGGAGCTGTACTCGATCGCGTCGAGGTGCTTCTTCGCCGCAGCGTCGTCGCCGGAAGGGAGCCTCACCGAACACTCCGACGAGCTCGGCGGTCGCACGAGAAAGTCGAGCTCGGTGTTCATCGCGGTTCCGTCCGGCAGCGCGTCGGTGACGTCATCGGGGTCCGAGCGATCGCGCAGACGGACGTGCGAGGGATACTCGGGGAGCTCCCAGAAGGACTCTTCGTCGGCGTTGGTATAGACGATCGGGCGCAGGGCGACGCGCAGACCGAGTCGCAGCGCGGCGCGCGCGACGACCGCGTCGCGACCCTTGAGGTGCGCCACGTCGTCGTCCTCGAGCGCGTCGAGCGATCGAAGGAGCTCGCGCGAGGTGCTGTACATGTGCACGCACGGGATCGCGACGCGCTCTCCCGTCGAGCGCCACGTGCGATCCGCGAGGGCGGTCGAGAGCGCCGATACGAGGCTCGCCTCGCGCTCGGACGGAGCGAGAGCTGCGCGCGATGTGGCGTTCTGTGCGGGGGCCGCACGCAAGAGACGGTACGTGATCGTCACGCGAGAGCCGTCCCACACCGAAGCGACCTCGTGATCGACGTCGCCGAAGAACGCAGCCCATCGAATGACGTCCGGCGCAGGGTCGTCCTCGATCTCCGCGGCCCATCGGACGGACTCGATGTGCCCTGCATGCGAAAACACGAGAGCGCCGCCCTTGAAACGCGACGGAAGGCAAAGCACCAGCGAGCCGATCATCTTGCGGCTCGTGGGCGTGTCCTTGTGAGCCTCGAAGTGTCCGTATCGACCGTAGTGGTGCAGCGCGTACGGCTCAGCGGTGATGGGCGCGGGATCGTCGGGCGCGAGCGCGACGCGGACTTGTTCGAGCAGCCCAGAGGCCTCGAGATCGACGGCGTCGAGCACGAACTCGGACGCAGGAATCTGCGCGCCGTCTCGAACGCTCGGATCGTAGCGAGTTCGGCGTCCATCCCCGAATTGCGCGGGCTTCGCGCGAGCGAGCAGCCCTGCGTTGGCTGCGACCTGGGCGTCGAGGTCAACCGCGGGAGCGACGACAATCGTCTGTCCATCGGTGAACCGAAGACGCACGGGCGCGCCGAGACGCAGCTCGCCCGAGGTGAAGAAGGGCGCGCTGATGCCGAGGACCGCGCGGGCGATCGCGTCATCGTGCGAGATCGAGCTCATCGACTGGGAGCGTCGCACCTGCCGCGCGTGTCGTCGAGCGAGGGGACCGCGCGGGACCGATCGGTCCTCTCGCGTCCCAAACTTGGGACTCCATGGGCAGCTTTGCCGACGCGCTCAACGGGGCGCGGTGGGTAGACCGTTGCGATGCTCGTGCTGTTCGCGTATGCGCGTCAGCGACCCCGACGCCAGCGGCGCAGCGCCGCGCGACAAAGCCGCTCCGGCGCGGAGCGCGGCAGCGACCTTCCGTTCGATCGGCGGATCGATCCTCGAGACGATTCGCGAGGACCCAGCGCTGCCGAGCCGATTCCTTCGCAACGTCGCGTGGAGGAGCCTCTCGCCCGAACAGCAAGCGATCGTCGGAGACAAAGATGCGCTCCCAGAGCACCTGCTGGCTCCGCTCGCGGCGCAGTCCTTTACGACGCTGTTCGGGAGCGAGAACGAGATCGAATCGATGTACGTCGCGTCCCTGCTCGCCGCGGCAGAACCCGAAGATCTCTACCTGCCTGCAGAGCACAAGGGCCTGGCGTTTCCAAAGTTCTACCCTGTCGTGGAGCACGGCTTCCTTCGAGGCGACCTCGTGTGCCGTGCGCCGCGCTGCTTCGTCAGGACATTGCCGCGTCGCGCACGGCTCGCCGTTCATCATCACGCGATCGCTCACGGCGTCGTCGCGAGCCGACGCGCGACCACCGCCGGCGAATCCATCCCCGCGCGGTGAAACGCGTGACAGAGCGCGACGCTCGAGCCGAACCCCGCGACGGCTGCGCAACGCGCGAGCGGCGCTCCCGTTGAGAGCGCCATCGTGGCCACCTCGAGACGAAGGCGCGCCAGGTAGCCCCGCAGCGAGGCGGCAGAGGCGTAGCGACGATCGAACGTCTCGCGCGCGACTCTCCGCGCGTGCCGGGCGCTGATGCCCAGCTCCGAAGCGAGGTCTTGCTCCATCGCGCGGCCCTGATAGCCGCGAGCGCAGCGGGACAGGAAGCGCGCGACGCCCTCGGGCAGCGGCTCGAACCCGAGGCCGCACTCAACTGCGAACGCGTGCAGCGTCGCGAGTTGCTCCGCGCAGAGCGCCGCGGCGAGCTCCCGAGCCAGGGCGCCGGAGGGGACCAGCGCGCTGCCGCGACGGAGCACTGAGACGTACGTCGTCCCGGGCCCCACACGGAGCAGTGCAGATGCGCGATCGTCCACGCCAATTGCGTCGCCGGGCCCGAGCACAAAGCGCCTTCCGTCAGCGAACGCGAGGTCGATCCTGCCACGCTCCACGTAGAAGCTTTGCGACCAGCCTCGACGCAACGCGGGCGGCAGCACGGCTTCGTCGAACACTCCCGCGTCGAGCGACGACCGCAGCAGAGCGAGGCCAGGCAACCGTAGCTCCCACTGAGGGGCGTCGAGGCCACCCTCTTCGAGTCTGAGGTTCTGCAGGAACACGATCGCTGTCCCATCGTATCAATCGACGGCGCCGGGCGCGACTGGTTCGCTGATCGCATGAACCGTCCAGCTCATCCTCACGCGTCGATGCCCGGTCTCGCAGCCTCGCTCGTGGTCGTGTGCGCATGCGCACCGCCGCGACCTCCCACCAATGACGCCGCGACGCCCAACGACGCCGCGCCCAACGACGGTGCGACGCGCGCGGAGCGCCTGTCCTTCACGAGCTCCGTGGGCGCGTCGTCGTACGTGACGATCGAGACCGCAGAAGATCGGATCGACGTTCGCGGCGGCTCCGTCGTCGACCTCGGCACACCGGGCGCCCCGGTTCTCGTGGAGACATGGGACGAGCTGTCGATGCGCACTTCCGACGGGAGCGTGCGTGGCAGGCGCCGACTGCGCTTCACGTTCGGGCAGCTTCAGTTGCACCGTGAGCTCGCCGTTGCGGCACCTGACACTCTCCGTGTCTCGCGGCGCGGTCACACCGCGCTCGTCCCCGTTCCCGTCGTCGGTGGTGCGTGGCTGCCGGAGTTCTGGCCTTCGGCCCACCCGCAAGCGGCACTGATCGTTCCGTCCGCTGCGACGTGCGTCCTGCTCGAGCGCCTCCGACGGAGCGGTCGGCGCGCCGTGAGAATCCACGGCGACGCGCTGGACGCGGTCACCGAGGTGAACGTCGCGGAAGCGCTCGTGATCGGCGACGTCCGCTGCGTGTTCGAGGGAGATCGACTCGTCGCGATCCAGGCGCCCACCCTCGGCGGAACGCTCGAGCCCGGCGAAGCGCCGGTTGTCGTCGAGCCCGCAGACTTCCCGCGCGAGCCCGAGCAACGGCCGCGCGTCGACTGCCCGTTGCCTCCAGATACGCGCACGCAGCGGTTCGTTGTGCGGGCCTCGGACGGAGCGATGCTCGCCGGCCAGCTCGACCTGCCGGCAGGCTCTCCTGCGCGCGTTGTCGTATTTGCGTCGGGCACCGGGGGAGCCTCCCGCGACGGGACGTACTTCGGTGTGCCGCAGTGGAGATGCCTCGCGGCGGGCCTGCTAAGCAACGGCCTCGGCGTGGCGCGCTTCGACGATCCTGGCTTCGGTGAGAGCCCCGGCTCGCTCCGGACCTCGAGCTACGCCGACCGCGACGCGCATGTGATCGCCGTGGCCCGGCACGCGCACGAGAGAACGAACGTACCGTTGATCCTCCTCGGGCACAGTGAAGGTACGAATCACGTCTGCCGCGCCACCCCTGCGCTCGGCGGGCTCGTCGACGCCCTTGTGCTCGTCGCGGGCAGCGGCGTCGACGGAGTGTCGTCCCTCCTCGAGCAACGCGCTGCGCCCCTCCGACGCGCGCGATTCCCCGAGGCGCTGGTCGAGGCGTCCGTCGAACAAACGCGGCGATCGATCGCGATGGTCCGCGGCGGGGGCAGTGCCGGCATCGGCGGCTTCAGTCGAACCTATTGGGAAGAGTTCTTTGCGAGCGACGGCTCCGCCGAGCTGCGCGCCGCGGCCAAGCCAGTGTTGATCGTTCAGGGAGAGAGTGACTGGCAGGTGCCGCTCGCCAACGCGCGCCGCCTCGAAGAAGCCGCGCGATCCGCTGGCGTAGCCGCCGAAACGCTACTCTTGCCTCGGGCCGGGCACTTCCTGGTCTCGGCCAACTCGGACAACGACGGCGTGGGCGACGAGTACGGCGTGCCGCAACCCTGGCCGGATGAGGTCGTGCAGCGAATCGCGACGTGGGCGCGTCGGCGCTGAGCGGCTCTCGAGACGCATTCTCCCCTGCTTCTGCTGCAGGGCCGCATCGCCGACCGGCGTGATGTCTGCTTGCAGTTCCGAAGCTGGTGCCGCGGGACACCGAGCACGCTCTCGCGCACTCAGCAGGGAACCGGATTGGGGCTCGACCTCTGGCCGTGACGCGAGCGAGCGTACGCGTTGTTCCCTCACGAACGCCAGGGCTGTCGAGCCCCGATCCGGTTCCCTGCTTATCATCACGGCGATGGCGCACGACGAGCACTTTCTGCAACGTCTCGACCGGCTGAGCGACGAGCACCTCGCGCTGGCGTTGATGCTCTACCGAGAGCCCGTATTCGTGCGCGAAGCGATCGACGCGGCGGGCATCGGCACAGCGCCCGAGCGCGTGAGCATCGAGCTCACGGACCGACCGCTCGGGCCGAGGGTGCTCGTGGCGCGCGACGGGGCGTTCGTCACGTGTTTGAGCGAGGGGATGGCCAACGGTCCGTGGCCGAGGATCAAGCGCGCGACGCTCGACGCCGCGATCGGGCGCATCGAGCGAGGCCGTCGGCTGTTCGACGAGGCCGAGAAGCGAAGCGTCCCCGAGTGGGCGGCGATGCTTCGCCGAATCGACGAAGCCGGGCCGTGGATGACGCGCGAAGAGATCCGCGAGTACCGCGTTGTTGGCGAAGTGACGCCGATGCACGCGCCCACCACCATGCTCCAGTCGACGCGGCGTTGGCTGGCGCTGCAGAAGGAGATCATCGACGTTCCGATCGGCGAGTCGCTCGAGGACGAGCGGATGAAGGCCATCTGGCGGCTCGGGTGGTCGCTGCTCCACAACGCGTCGATCAGCGCGATGAGCGCAAAGCTCGTGGCCGAGCTCGTCGCAGAAGAGCCGCTTCCCCACGTGGAAGACCCGCTCGCGCTGCTCGGCGCAATGGCGATCGCGCCCGCGCTGCTGGCGACCGAAGCGGGTCTGTTTCGCTCTGCGCAGATGACGTTTCGCGCAGGAAAGGTTGGACTCGCAGCGCTGAAGCACACGATGGGTCTTCGCGCAGGAAGCCATCTCGAAGCGATGACGCTGCTCGCAGGGCTCACCACACACGCCGCGTTCGGATCGAAGACGCGCGCGGAGGCCGAGAAGTACCTGCGCGTGAACAAGCCTGCACTCGACGCTCCCGAGCCCAAGGACCTCGAGGCTGCGTTGCAAAGGCGCGCGCAGACGTACCGCGCGTACGGTGGCGGACTGCTCGACGACATGCGCGAGCAGTCCGAGTCGATCCAACGTGTGCTTCGCGCGACCGCGTGGAGCTGCCTCGATGCACAAGCGCGCGAACGCTTCGGCCGAAGCGCAGACCTGCCGTCGGAGCTGTTGATCCCGCTCGCGGCGCAGTCGATGGTGGGCTTCACCGCACGAGAGACCGCTCCCGTCTCGATGATGCTGGCGCCAACCATCGCGT
>LNFM01041055.1_pt1 | contig 11158 bp, 14 predicted proteins | sample 596031 | NCBI WGS metagenome assembly LNFM01 (sample SAMN04254537, study PRJNA301005) | activated carbon metagenome | isolation source: dual media filters at the Ann Arbor, Michigan drinking water treatment plant | place: USA: Ann Arbor | reverse complement strand
CGTATTCGTAGGCCGCGAGGTACATCTGGTTCGGGTCCACCGCACGCTCGGTGGGCACCATGTGGCTGATGGCCAGATACGCCAGCACCGCCCCACCCAGCATCTTCAGCACGCCCAGCAACACCCAGCCCGGCCCCCCGGCCAGCACGCCGGCCCACCAGCGCAGGCCCTTGCCCTTCTCCTTCGCGGGCATGAAGCGCAGGTAATCCGCCTGCTCGCCCATCTGCGTGATGAGCGCGATGCCCACGGTGAGTGCCGCACCAAACAGGTGCCAATCAAACAGGGCGCCCGCACCGGATTCGCCCCCGTAACGCACCACGTTGGTGAATGTTTCGGGTGCCATCACCGCGACCGCCCCAAAAGGCACCACCATCATCACCAGCCACAGCGGCTGGGTCCACACCTGGAAGCGGCTGATCACCGACACCCCGTGCGTCACCAGCGGGATGACCACCACCGCGCAGATGAGGTAGCCCCAGGCGGGCGGGATGTCAAGCGCGAGCTCCAGCGCATAGGCCATCACCGCCGCTTCGAGCGCGAAAAAGATGAAGGTGAAGGTGGCGTAGATCAGCGAGGTGATGGTGGAGCCGATGTAGCCGAAGCCCGCGCCGCGCGTGAGCAGGTCCATGTCGACCCCGTAGCGCGCGGCGTACACGCTGATGGGCAGGCCCGCGAAAAAGATGATCAACCCGGTGCAGAGGATGGCCAGCGCGGCGTTCACAAACCCGTACTGCACCAACAAGGTGGCGCCCACGGCCTCCAGGATGAGGAAGGAGGCCGCGCCGAACGCGGTGTTGGCCACGCGCCATTCGCTCCACTTGCGAAAGCGCTGCGGCGTGTAGCGCAGCGCGTAGTCTTCCATCGTCTCACTGCCGACCCAGCTGTTGTAGTCGCGGCGCACGCGGGTGATGCGCTGGGGTGCGTCCAGCCCGGGCTCCTGCCCTGCGGTGGGCGCGGCAGCGGTTCTGATGGGGACGATGGGGATGGTTGTCACACGGCATTTCTGCAGCTTTCGTGCCACGCTGCCGGTTGAGCCCACCCAGGGCACGGGAATTGCTGACCAAACCACCCAGGCACCACCGAGAACGCACGCACCACCATGGAACTGACGCCCCGAGAAAAAGACAAGCTGCTGATCTTCACCGCAGCCTTGCTGGCCGAACGGCGACAGGCGCGCGGCCTCAAGCTCAACTACCCCGAGGCCGTGGCACTGATCAGCGCGGCCGTGATGGAAGGCGCGCGCGACGGCAAGACCGTGGCCCAACTCATGAGCGAGGGGCGCAACGTGCTGACCCGCGCCGATGTGATGGAGGGCATCGCCGAGATGATCCCGGACATCCAGGTCGAAGCGACCTTCCCCGACGGCACCAAGCTTGTGACCGTGCACCAACCCATTCCCTGAGAGAACGCCATGCGCATCACCCCCGTCCTACTCGCCGCCGCTGCCTTCTGCGCGCCCGCCCTCGCCCACGAAGGCCACGGTCTGTTCGGCGCCCACTGGCATGCCACCGACACGCTGGGCTTCGTCGGCGTGGTGTTGGCCATCGCCGTGGCGCTGTGGTGGTCCAGCGGCAAGCACTGAGGCCTGGCCCATGATCCCCGGCGAACTCTTCACCGACGAGGGCCAGCACACCCTCAACCCCGGCCGGCGCACGCTCACCCTGGTGGTGAAGAACGCCGCCGACCGCCCGATCCAGGTCGGCTCGCACTACCACTTTGCCGAAGTCAACGGCGCGCTCGACTTTGACCGCGCCGCAGCGCAGGGCATGCGACTGAACATCGCCAGCGGCACCGCGGTCCGCTTCGAGCCCGGCCAGCAGCGCACGGTGGAGCTCGTGGACTACGCGGGCGACCGCATCGTGTACGGCTTTCGCGGCCTGGTTCAAGGAAAGCTCGCATGAGCACGATCTCAAGAAGCGCCTACGCCAACATGTTTGGCCCCACCGTGGGCGACCGGCTGCGCCTGGCCGACACCGGTCTCATGATCGAGATCGAAAAAGACTTCACCCTGGCCGCGGGCGGCTACGGCGAAGAGGTCAAGTTCGGCGGCGGCAAGACCATCCGCGACGGCATGGCCCAGAGCCAACGCACGCGCGCTGAAGGCGCCGTGGACACGGTGATGACCAACGCCGTCATCGTCGACCACTGGGGCATCGTCAAGGCCGACATTGGTTTGAAAAACGGTCGCATCGTCGCCATCGGCAAGGCCGGCAACCCCGACACCCAACCCGGCGTGGACATCGTCATCGGCCCGGGCACCGAGGTCATCAGTTGCGAAGGCAACATCGTCACCGCCGGCGGCATCGACAGCCACATCCACTTCATCTGCCCGCAGCAGGTGGACGAGGCACTCACCTCGGGCATCACCACCATGCTCGGCGGCGGCACGGGCCCGGCCACCGGCACCTTTGCCACCACCTGCACGCCCGGCCCGTGGCACATCGAACGCATGCTGCAGGCCGCCGACGGCCTGCCGATGAACCTGGGCTTCCTGGGCAAGGGCAACGCCAGCCTGCCCGCCCCGCTGCACGAGCAGATCCATGCCGGCGTGATCGGCATGAAGCTGCACGAAGACTGGGGCACCACGCCCAGCGCCATCAGCAACTGCCTCGACGTTGCGGAAGCAACCGACACCCAGGTCGCCATCCACTCCGACACGCTCAACGAGTCCGGCTTCGTGGAAGACACGATTGCCGCCACCAAGGGCCGCAGCCTGTGTGCCTTTCACACCGAAGGCGCGGGCGGCGGGCATGCGCCCGACATCCTGCGCGTGGTGGGCGAAGCCAACTTCCTGCCCGAGCACGTGGACATGCTCATGGTGTGCCACCACCTGGACGCCGGCATTCCCGAAGACCTGGCCTTCGCCGAGAGCCGCATCCGCCGCGAGACCATCGCGGCCGAGGACATCCTGCACGACATGGGCGCCATCAGCATGATGAGCAGCGACAGTCAGGCCATGGGCCGCGTGGGCGAGGTGATCATCCGCACCTGGCAGGCAGCCGACAAGATGAAGAGCCAGCGTGGCAGCCTGCCCGGCGATGGCCCGCGCAACGACAACTTCCGCGTCAAACGCTACATCGCCAAGTACACGATCAACCCCGCCATTGCGCACGGCATCTCACACATCGTGGGGTCGCTTGAAGTCGGCAAGTGGGCCGACCTGGTGGTGTGGAAGCCCGCGTTCTTCGGCGTCAAACCCTCGCTCATCCTCAAAGGCGGCAGCATCGCGCTGGCCGCCATGGGCGACCCCAACGCCTCCATTCCGACCCCGCAGCCGGTGCACTACCGGCCCATGTTTGCCAGCTTCGGCGGCGCCATGGCGAAGAGCAGCCTCACCTTCGTCTCGCAGGCTGCGCTGGCCGCCGGTGTGGGCGAGCGCTACGGCCTGCGCAAGACGCTGGACGCGGTGCGCGGCTGCCGCAGCGTGACCAAGGCCAGCATGGTCCACAACAGCTTGCTGCCGAAAATGGAGATCGACCCGCAGACCTACGCCGTGCGCGCTGATGGCGTGCTGCTCACCTGCGAGCCCGCCACACGCCTGGCCATGACACAACGCTACTTCCTGTTTTGAACAACGTTCCCATGCTGCAAGCCTCCAAACTCATCCCGCAAGGTCAGGGCCTGGCCCGCACCATGGTGCAGCGCGCTGCGCACCTGGAGCTGGACTGGGACGTGCGCCAGAAGAGCCGCTTCGACACCGTGGCGTCCGACGAGCGCCACGTGGGCGTGTTCCTGCCGCGCGGCACGGTGGTGCGCGGGGGCGACGTGCTCATCACGCAAGACGGTTCGCTCTTGCGCGTGGTGGCCGCCCCCCAGGCGGTGCTGCGCATCACCGCCTGCCCCGACCACCCGGCCCACGAACAGGCTTTCGACCTCATGCGCGCGGCCTACCACCTGGGCAACCGCCACGTGCCCATCGAGCTCAAACCCGACCACCTGAAGATCGAGCCCGACCACGTGCTCGCCGAGATGCTGCGCGCCATGCACCTCACAGTGGTGGAAGTGCGCGAGCCCTTCGAGCCCGAGGCGGGAGCGTATGGAGGGCATGGCGCTGGCGACGCACAAGCGCCAGGCGCAAAAGAAGCTCACGGGCACCACCATGGGCACGGTCACACCCACCACAACCATGACCACGGGTGACGCCGCCCTGGCGGCGCCCCGCACGGCCGCCAGCCTGCTGCAGATCCTCTGGCTCGCCTCGCCCGCCCTGCCGGTGGGAGGCTTCTCGTATTCCGAAGGTCTCGAATCGGCGGTGGATGCGGGGCTCGTGCACGACGAAACCAGCGCCGCCGCCTGGCTCACCGACCAGCTGCACCTGAGCCTGGCGCGCAGCGACCTGGCGGTGGTCGCGCAGGCCATCCCCGCCTGGCGCGCCAACGACCTGGCGCGCATCACCGCCCTCAACCACTGGGTGCTGCAGACCCGCGAGACGCTCGAATTTCGCCTGCAGAGCGAACAGATGGGCCGCTCGCTACTGGAATGGGCGCGCCAGCTCGGCGAGCTGGGCACCGGCGTGTTCGAACAGCTGCACAGCGCCCGGCTGGACCCACCCACCTACCCGGTGGCCTGTGCGTGCGCCGCCGCCAGCACCGGCGCCAGCGTTCACGACAGCCTGGTTGGCTATGCGTTCGGCTGGTGCGAAAACATGGTGCAGGCGTCCATCAAATCGGTGCCGCTGGGCCAGAGCGCCGGCCAGCGCATGCTCGCCCGCCTGGCTCAACGCATCCCCGCTGCGGTGGACCACGCCATCGCCCTGCACGACGACGACCGGCAAGCCTTCACGCCCCTGCTCGCCATCCACTCCGCCCGCCACGAAACCCAGTACTCACGCCTGTTCCGCTCATGACCCCCTTGCACCACATTGCCCGCCGCACCAAACACCTGCCTCCCCTGCGCGTGGGCATCGGCGGCCCGGTCGGCTCGGGCAAGACCACGTTGCTGGAGATGCTGTGCAAGGCCATGCGCGAGCGCTACGACCTCATTGCCATCACCAACGACATCTACACCAAGGAAGACCAGCGCATCCTCACCGTGAGCGGCGCGCTGCCGGCCGAACGCATCATGGGCGTGGAAACCGGCGGTTGCCCGCACACCGCCATCCGCGAAGACGCCTCCATCAACCTGGAAGCCATTGACCGCATGCTCGGCGAGTTCCCCGATGCCGATGTGGTGTTCATCGAAAGCGGCGGCGACAACCTGGCCGCCACCTTCAGCCCCGAACTCAGCGACCTCACCATCTACGTGATCGACGTGGCCGCCGGCGAAAAAATCCCCCGCAAGGGCGGCCCCGGTATCACCAAGAGCGACCTCTTCGTCATCAACAAGACCGACCTGGCCCCGCACGTGGGCGCCGATCTGGAGGTGATGAAGGCCGACACCGCGCGCATGCGCCCCGACAGCGCGCGCCGCCCCTGGGTCATGACCAACCTCAAGACCCTCGCGGGCGTGGACGAAGTGGTGCGCTTCATCGAAACGCGCGGCATGCTGCCCAAACCACAACCCCAAACGGCAGCGCTGCCCGCCTGAGACCGCAGGCTAAAATCCACGCGTTGCAACCGCATCCGGAGAAACTGCCGACTCGCAAGGGTCCGTGAGTTCGAATCTCACCGTCTCCGCCAACGAATTCAAGGGCCTTGAGCAATCAAGGCCCTTTTTTCTTGCGCGCTCGGCGCGCGTCACGACCCGCCGAAACACCCGCTTGCAAACATTCGAGCCGACCCCCTTCAAATGCGATCGATTCTCATTTAATATGGGCCAGCAAGCCAGCCCGGGACCTTCACCACGCACCAGGTCCGATCGGTAGCCAGCACCGCACCCACCCGGGCGCGACATCCACACCCCTGTCTGGAGACCGCTGTGAACACCCAACCCGAACCGCACGAGGACGAAGAACACGTGATGCCCTGCGCCGAGGCCATGCTCGCGGGCACGCTGGCGCTGATGACCGGCCACGCCCAGAGCACCTGCGCCACGCAGCGTGACCTGATGGGGCGCAAGATCCGCTCCAACCTGTTTTTTCTGGGCCAGCACCCGGGGCTCTCGCCCAGCTTTCGCACGGTGGTGCAACGCATGCACCAGCACTGGGACGTGCTGCTGAAGTCGTGTGATGGCCCGACTGAGCGATCCGCGCTGAACACCGATGACCTGTTGCCCGAGCGGCGCCTCTGGCACACCACGGCATCGCTGGTGCAATGAGCGCCCTGCAGGCGGTTGGGGCGCATGAACACGCGGCGCTGTGCCGGCACCTGGGCGGCGTTCAGGACCGGGTGTCCAGGCTCATGCTGGAGAAAGACAAGGCGCTGACGGCCCTGACCAGCGAAGTCGTGCGGTTGCGCGGGCAGCTCGTGGTGGCACGGACTTGCCTGCTGTGGGGCGCGTTGCCTCCACCGGTGCGCATGTTTCAACGCCAGCGCAACTCGGCCTCTGAGCTGGTGGGAACAGGGCCTGCGCCCGAGATGGAAGCCGCCCGACAGGCCATCTGCCAGACCGGTTGCGCGGGGCATGCCCACCCGTGGCTCACCGCCGAGGGGCAGTGCCGCTGGAGCGGGCGGGTGTGTGACGGCGGCGCTGGTGACCGCTGAGGTGGTGAACGAGCAACCGGCACCACGGACCTGAATGCCGCCTGAGCCGCCGCGGCCTCAATCCGCGAGAAAGATTTCCTGCAGGTCGCTGAGGAAATCGAAGCCGCGCTCGGTGGGCCACACGCGGGCCGCATCGCGCTCGATCAAGCCTTTCTGCACGGCCAGCGCGAGCCCGGCCTCGATGCTGGAGAGCGGCAGGCCGGTGCGCTCCATGAACTGCTGCAGGCCGAAGCCTTCCTTGAGACGCAGTGCGTTGAGCATGAACTCGAACGGCAGCGCTTTGCGCGGGACCTCGTCGGCACTCACCACCGCGTCGCCCGCCAGCGCACGCTCCATGTACGAGCGCGGCTCGCGCACGCGCACCGGACGTCCCACGCGGTGGGCAAAGCTCAGCTTGCTGTGCGCGCCCGCGCCAATGCCCAGGTAGTCCCCGAACTGCCAGTAATTGGTGTTGTGCCAGCTGCGGTGCCCCGCGCGCGCATAGGCCGACACCTCGTAGCGATGCAGCCCGGCGTCGCCCGTGAGTTCGGTGATGCGGTCGAGCATGTCCCATGCCTCATCCTCGGGCGGCAGGGCCGGCGGGTACTTGGCAAAGTAGGTGTTGGGCTCCAGCGTGAGGTGGTAGATAGAGATGTGCGGCGGCGCAAACGACAGCGCGGTGCGCACATCGGCCTCGCAGTCGGCGAGCGTCTGCCCGGGCAGCGCATACATGATGTCGAGGTTGAAGGTGTCGAAGGCCTGCGCAGCCTCCTCCACCGCGGCCATGGCCTGGTCCCGGTCGTGCACGCGCCCCAGTGCTTTGAGATGTGCGTCGTTGAAGCTCTGCACGCCGATGGAGAGACGCGTCACACCCGCCTCGCGAAATGCGCGGAAACGGTCTTTCTCGAAGGTGCCCGGGTTGGCTTCCAGCGTGACCTCGGCGTCGGCATCGAGCCGCAGCAGCGCCCGCACATCACCCAGCAGGCGGTCGATGGCTGCGGGGGAAAACAGGCTGGGCGTGCCACCACCGATGAACACGCTGTGCACCGTGCGGCCCCAGACCAGGGGCAAGGAAGCTTCAAGGTCGGCGCGCAGGGCGTCGAGGTAGCGCGTCTCGGGCAGGGGTTGGCCCGGCTCGGATGTGGCGCTCCACTCGTGCGAATTGAAATCGCAATACGGGCATTTCTTCAGACACCAAGGCAGGTGGATGTAGAGCGAGAGGGGGGGCAGGCTTTGCAGCTGCAGCGTGCCGGGGCGCATCCAGTGGCGCACATCGTTCCAGGGCGCTGCGGGCTGGGCAGGCTTTTCACCGGGCAAGCCGCCCGGCCAGGACACCGGCTGGCCGGGGGTCATGGTGCCGGCGCGAACCAGCGCTCGCGCATCAGTTCCAGCATGTGTTGCGCTGCGCGCCCGCGGTGGCTGTTGGCGTTCTTCACCTCGGTGGGCAACTCGGCGAAGGTCTTGCCAAAGGCCGGCAGAAACATGACCGGGTCAAAGCCGAAACCCTGTTCACCGATGGGCTGCGGCGTGATGAGGCCGGGCGCGCGACCAGTGGCCACCAAGGGCTCCGGGTCGTCGGCGCTGCGCAGGGCCACCAGCGTGCTCACCAGCGCTGCGCGGCGGTCCTGAATGCCCTGCATTTGTTCGAGCAAGGCGCGCACGTTGTTGTCGTCGCTTTTCGCATAACCGAACTGCGTGGCATAAAACGCCGTGTCGACGCCGGGCAGTCCGCCGAAGGCTTCGACGCACAAACCGGCATCGTCGGCCAGCGCCGGCAGGCCGCTCAACCGTGCGGCGTGGCGGGCCTTGGCCAGCGCGTTTTCCACAAAGGTGCGATGCGGCTCGGGGGCTTCGGGAATGTTCAGGTCGGCTTGCGGGACCAGCTCGATGCCCAGCGGCGCAAAGAGGGCCTGCAGCTCGGCCAGCTTGCCCTTGTTGTTCGACGCCAGGACGAGTTTCATGCCTTGTTGGTACCCAGCGTTTGCTTCTGCAGGGTCACAAGTTCGCCAATGCCCTTTTCGGCCAATGCCAGCAGCGCGTCCATCTCACGGCGCGTGAAGGCCGCGCCCTCTGCCGTGCCCTGCACTTCCACGAAATGGCCGGCGCCGGTCATCACCACGTTCATGTCGGTGTCGCAGGCGGCATCTTCCACGTACTCCAGGTCGAGCAGCGGCGTGCCTTGCAGAATGCCCACCGAGATCGCGGCCACGTGGTCCTTGATGGGCGACGCTGCGATCTTGCCGTCGGCGATCAGCTTGCTCACCGCATCGTGCGCAGCCACAAAGGCGCCGGTGATGCTCGCGGTGCGGGTGCCGCCGTCGGCCTGGATCACATCGCAGTCCAGCGAAATCGTGCGCTCACCCAACGCCTTGAGGTCGAACACCGCGCGCAGCGATCTGCTTGCCTTTGGCGGCTTCGCGGTCGCTGCGGGTGTGCGTGGCGCGCGGCAGCATGCCGTACTCGGCCGTCACCCAGCCTTCGCCACTGCCACGCTTGTGCGGTGGCACCTTCTCTTCCACCGACGCGGTGCACAGCACCTTGGTGTGACCGAACTCGATCAGCACCGAGCCCTCGGCGTGCATGGTGTAGCTGCGGGTGATGCGCACAGGGCGCAGGGCATCAACGGCCCGTTGGCCGGGTCGGGAAACATCGCTCATGGGGGAACCTCAGGTGTTGCGTTCGGCCGTGCGGCGAATCGCTTCGTTGATCTCGGCAATCGATTTTTCGATCGCCGCGTCGTCCAGATCTTCCATGGTCGAGTCGGGTGTGCCCGACTGGATGGTGGAGGCGAACACACCGTCCTCGATGTCCTCGGTGGACACGCGGGTGCTCTGGAATTCGTCGGCCGTCTCCCACTCCATGGCGAGCACGGTCACGTTGTCGCAACGCGGGCCGCCACGTTTGAGCGCCAGCTCCACCAGCTCGGGCACGGCCTGTTCCAGCGGGCGCTTGGACAACTCAGCGGTGATCTCCTCATCGGACACCGTCCCCCACAGGCCGTCGGAACACAGCAGCACGCGATCACCCCGCATCAGTTGCACCGGGCCCGACAGGTCAAACACCGGCTTGGCCGGTGAGCCCAGACAGGTGAACAGGATGTTGCGGTTGATGTGTTCGGTGGCCCGGCCCAGATGGGCTTGCTGCTCCATGTAGGAGTGGTCGCGTGTGCGTGTCAGCATTTCGCCGTTGCGCACCACATACAAGCGCGAGTCGCCGCAATGCACCCAGTACACGTGACCCCGCTCCATGACGGACGCCACCAGCGTGGTGCGGGGCGTGTCCAGCATGCCTTTCTCGGCGGCGTAGCGAATGATCTGGTGGTGCGCGGCCATGAGCGCGCTGGAGAGGAACTCGGGCACTTCCCGCACGGTGGGATTGGCCGCCTTCTGAAAGTAAGCAGAAAAGGTTTGCAAGGCCAGCTGCGCGGCCATGGCGCCTTCAGGGTGTCCACCCATACCGTCCCCATGCGGTCTTCATTGCGCTCCCGCCCACCTTGGCGGCTGATCTGATAGACCGAAAATTTCATCGAAACTTGGTGCCGGCGTTGGTGGATTTGCGCATCACCTTCTTGTTGTCCGACACGATGTTGTCGAACTGCAGCCGCATCTTTTCAGCGACCGTGAGCTTGGTGTAGCTGCGCTCTGTTTCGCGGCTGAGTTCCTTTTGCAGCGCAAACACCGATTGCGGACGCGACAAAGGATCCAGCGACATGCACCATTCGACCACTTCGATCAGGTTGTCGGAGTAAACGCCGCGCAAACGGGAGAGCGCCAGCGACAGGCGGTCCTTCTCGAGACGCTGTGGCGCATCGTTGGGGGGATAGCCCTGCATGCTGGCGTAAATGCAGGCGCCGATGGCATAGATATCGGTCCACGGACCCATGCTGGAGTCGCGCCGGTACATCTCGGGTGCCGCGAAACCGGGCGTGTACATCGGACGGATGAAGTTGCCTTCCTTGCTCAGCACTTCACGGGCAGCGCCGAAGTCGATCAACACCGACCGGTTGTCGTCGGTCACAAAAATGTTGGCGGGCTTGATGTCCAGGTGCAGCATCTTGTGCTGGTGCACGATGCGCAGGCCTCGCAAAACTTCGTCGTACAGCGACCGGATGGTCGATTCGCGGAAGACCTTCTGCTTTTTCTGCTCACGCGCGGTGATGATGAATTCCTGAAGCGAAGCGCCTTCGAGAAAGTTCATGACCATGTACACGGTCTCGTTCTCGCGAAAGAAATTGAGCACGCTCACCACGGACGCGTGTGAGATTTGGGCAAGCGCCCTGCCTTCTTCGAAAAAACTCTTGAGGCCCAGGCGGTAGAGCGAGAGTTTCTCGGGCTGCACCTGCGGAAGCAGCTCACCAGGGCCGCGCGAAGCGAGCGATGAAGGCAGGTATTCCTTGACGGCAACCTGCTGGCCTTCGGTGTCCACCGCGAGGTAAACAACACCGAATCCCCCGGCCGCCAGTTTGCGAACAATGCGGTAACCACCGATCACGGTGTCCGGCGGGAGCGGAGCGGGTTTGACCTTTGACATAATTCGGATGGTTTCCGGAACGCCTCGTTTTGGACCACTCAACCAGACGGGCAAAGTGCAATGGCAGT
>LNFM01012463.1_pt1 | contig 11159 bp, 11 predicted proteins | sample 596031 | NCBI WGS metagenome assembly LNFM01 (sample SAMN04254537, study PRJNA301005) | activated carbon metagenome | isolation source: dual media filters at the Ann Arbor, Michigan drinking water treatment plant | place: USA: Ann Arbor | reverse complement strand
ACACATCCCAGGATTGTCGCGGGGTGGAGCAGCCCGGTAGCTCGTCAGGCTCATAACCTGAAGGTCACAGGTTCAAATCCTGTCCCCGCATCCAACATCGCCGAACTCAACGACAGACCAAGCCCGTCAGCCCCAACTGCCGGGCTTTTCGCTTTCCTGCGTCCCACCCAGCGCACGCTCCCTCAGACAGGCGCAGAATCGCAACAACCTCACCGCAAACCTCGATCCGCAGGCGGCCCTCCTCGGGGAGCAGCCGGATCTCGGCGACCAGGCCCCGCACCAGTTCCCGCGCCTCGGCACCGTCGTCCGACGACAGCGCCTCGGACAGCTCGGCAACCCTGCGCCGGTAGACCTCGGCCAGGTTCGGATGCAACCGCGGGGCCGGGGCCTCCGTCGCGGCCAATTCGTTCTCAAGATCCGCCTTGCGGCGTTCCGACGTGACGAGGTGCTTTTCGAGAGCCGGCGACGCCGTACCCCGCGCGATTGCCTGAACGAGGCGGTCGATCTCGCCATCCAGCCGCGCCAGCTCGTGGCGCTTGGCGGTCTGGCCGGCGGACGCCTCCGCCTGCAGCCGGTTCCACGTCAGGGTAATTTCCGACGCTACCGCCCGGAAAATCACCGGGTCCATCAGCCGCTCCCGCAGTGCCGACAGCACCGTCTCCTCCAGGACGTCCCGCCGCACGGTCAATCGGTGCATGCACGCCGCGGGACCTTTATTGCGCGCGGTCGAGCAGCCGAAACGCGAAGCCGACATCTTCGAAAAGCCCCCACCGCACTCGGCGCAGCGCATCAGCCCAGAAAACAGGTAGCGCGGCTGCTGTTTGGCCCAGAAGGCGTCGTGTCCGGCCTCATCCGTCCGGGCCGCAAGCGGCCCAGCCCTTCATTCAACCGGGCTTAAATTTCCTTGAAGCGGCTCGAAGCCGGTCCGATGCTCCCCCAAGCATCGCCGGATCGGCCGGCCAAGCGGAGGCACGCGAATGACGCAGGATGCGCAGGGTAACGCGGTCTCGGGCGGTACGCCTGAGTCCGTCGAGCGCCTCGACCAGGCCATCCGCGCCTTCACCATCGGCCATGGTGATGCCCTGGCCCTGCTCGATGCGGCCGCCGCCCTGTCGCCCGGCATGCCGATGGCGCTGATCGCCAAGGCGTGGATCCTCGCGATCCCGGTCGATCCCAGGCTGGCCACCATGGCGCGCGACCTCGCCGGGCGGGCACGGGCGCTGTCCCTGAACGGGCGCGAGCGCTCGCTGCTCGGCGCGCTGGACATGCTGCTCGACGGCGAAAGGCGGGCCAGCGTCACGGCACTCGAAGCGCATCTGCTGGACCATCCGCGCGATCTGCTCGCGCATTACGCCGCCTTCTACGTCGACGCGCTGTTGGGCCGCTTTCCCCGGACGCGCGAACGGGTGGCGCGCGCCCTGCCGTACTGGTCGTCCGATACGCCGGGTTTCGCGGTGTTGCGCGCGGCGCGGGGCTTCGCGCTGGAGGAGGCCGGAAGCTACGCCGAGGCGGAGGAGGATGCGCGCGCGGCCATCGCCCTGGAGCCGCATCTCTATTTCGCCCATCACGGGATCATGCATTGCCTTGAGATGACCGGCCGCCCCAGGGACGGCCTCGCCTGGAGCAGGGAGCACGCTCCGCTGTGGGCCTCGGCCGAAAGCGGCGCGCAGGGGCATTTGTGGTGGCACACCAGCCTGTTCCACGTCGAGCTCGGCCAGTTCAACGAGGCGCTGGAGCTGTTTGACGGCCCGGTGATGCGCACGATCCGCCCGATCGGGTTTTCGCTCTGCGACCCCGCCGCCCTGCTGTGGCGCCTGGATACGCTCGGCTGCGACGTCGGCCGCCGCTGGCAGGACCTGCTGCCGCGCTGGGAAGGGCATGCCGACGGGCGCAGCATCGTGTTCGCCGACATGCACGCCGCGATGACCGAACTGCGCTCCGGCAACGAGGCGCTCGCCGAGGCGCGCTTGGCCACCATGCGCCAGACCGCCGCCGGCAGCGGGGAGGCCGCGTCGATGTACCGGGAGGTCGGGGTGCCCCTGGTCGAGGGCATCATCGCCTTCCATCGCGGCGCGCATGACGACTGCGTCGCGCGCCTGTTCCCGCTGCGCGCCGAAATCTGGCGCATCGGCGGCAGCATTGCGCAGCGCGACATCGTCGACTGGACCCTGACCGTCGCCGCGCTGCGCGGCGGCCGCAGGGCGCTCGCGCTGGGCCTGGCCTACGAGCGGTTGGCGGGGCGCCCCGAGAGCATCATCAACCGGCGCTTCCACGTCGAGGCCGAGCAGATCGCAGCCTGATCAGGGGCAGACAGGACCCCTCACGGCTCATCCCCGCGCCAAGTTCTCCCGCAGCGTCGCCCCCGCATACTCCCGCCGGAACAGCCCCCGCCGCTGCAACTCCGGCACCACCAGCCGGCAGAATTCCTCGAACATCCGCGGGTGCACCGTCGGCGTGATGATGAAGCCGTCGCACGCCCCCGCGGTGAACCATTCCTCCAGCGTGTCCGCGATCGTGGCCGGCGTGCCCACCAGCAGCGACCGCGGCTTCGCCACCGCATCCTGGAAGCCGATCCCCTCCTGCCGCATCACCTGCAGCACCCGGTCCTGCGACCCCACGATCCCCTGGTTGCCCTGCGCCACGCGCATCTCCTCGGGCGAGGCGACCTTCGCCAAGTCCACCCCCATCAGCGCCGAGTTCAGCATCCGCTGCGCATCGGGATCGATCAGCGACTGCAGGTATTCGTACTTCTCCTGCGCGATCGCCTGCGTCTCGCCGATCACCGTCATGAAGGATGGCAGCACGTGGCACGCCTCCGGCGCGCGGCCGAATTTCGCCATGCGCGCCTTGAGGTCGGTGGTGAAGGCGATGCCATCCGCCATGGTATGCGGCGTGCAGAACACCAGTTCCGCCCAGCGCGCCGCGAAATCCCGCCCGCGATCGGACGACCCGGCCTGCATGAACACCGGGCGCACCTGCGGCGAGCGCGGCATCGCCAGCGGCCCGCGTGTGCGCACGTAGCGCCCCTCGAAATTCGTGTAGCGGACCTTCGACGGGTCGATGAACACGCCGCCTTCGCGGTCGGCCACCATCGCGCCGTCGTCCCAGGAGTCCCACAGCGCGTTGCAGGCGGCGACCACTTCCTCGGCGCGGTCGTAGCGTTCGTTCTTCGCCGCGATGCCGTCCATCCCGAAGTTGCGCGCCTCGAGGTCGGTCGCCGAGGTCACGATGTTCCACGCCATCCGCCCGCCGCTCAGCAGATCCAGCGACGCCAGCGTCCGCGCGATCCAATACGGATGCAGCAGCGTGGTCGACAGCGTGGCACCCAGGCCCAGGTGCTTCGTCACCCGCGCCATCAACGGCAGCACCACCAGCGGATCGAGGTAGGAGATCTGCCCGCCAAGCTTCAGATACGCGTCGAAATTCCCGCCATGGATGTCCGGCAGGCCGAAGGTGTCGGCGTAGAAGCAGGCGTCGAAGCGCGCCTCCTCCAGCACGCGGGCGATGTGCTCGTAGCGCCCAGGGTCGAAGATGTCGTCGAGCGCGGCCTCCGGATGCCGCCAGGCCCCCGGGTGGTTCGCGGTCGGGCCGGTCTTGAGATAGGCGACCAGGTGCATGCGGCGCGCGGTCATCGGCGAAGGCTCCCCATCACGCCACACGCCGGGCGCCGGCGGTGAACACCAGCGACGCCGCGCGCGCGTTGTCCACCACACAGGTCACCTCGATCATGGCGCGTGCCAGCATCCGCGGGGCGCACACCGCCGCCAGCGCCGAACCCTCGGCGCGGCCCAAAGGTTCCACCGGCCGGTCGCGCGGCATCTCGGCGCGCATGGCCTCGGCGCCATTGACCAGGATCACCACCTGGTGGCGCGGGGTGCTGCCGCGGCCGGCGGGGATGTGCTGCGTCTCCGTGTGGCCGGCGATCAGCCAGGCGCCCTTCGCGGCGGCCGGGCGCCAAAACTGTCGGCGGCGCCTCGCTGCGCCCGGCCTGGGTGCGCGCCGCGCAGGCGCCGAGCGCAACCACGGCAAGAAGGGCGAACAGGCGCGGCATGGCATCTCCGGGCGGCGGGGCGGCAGCAGGACTGCAACCGCTGCCCGCGCGCCTGTCAACGCGGCGAAACTTCCCTCGCAGGGGTGATTTCCCCCCGCGGCGATCCGGCGTAAACCGGCGCTGCCCCCAACGGGCCCCCCTTGCCGCCAGGTTTTCCGCATGACCGATGCCTCCTCCACGCCCGACCCGATGCAGATCCTGTCCGGCGCGCTGCCCTTCCTGAAGCGCTACGACGACGCGATCGTGGTGGTTAAGTACGGCGGCCACGCGATGGGCCAGGAGGACACCGCGTTGCGCTTCGGCCGCGACATCGCGCTGCTCGAGCAGGTCGGCGTGAACCCCGTGGTGGTGCATGGCGGCGGGCCGCAGATCAACGCGATGCTCAAGCGCCTGAACGTGAAGTCCACCTTCATCCAGGGCCTTCGGGTAACCGATGAAGAGATGCTCGACGTGGTCGAGATGGTCCTGGCCGGCCCGGTCAACAAACAGGTGGCCGAGGCGATCACCCGCGCCGGCGTGATGGCGGTGGGCATCTCCGGCAAGGATGGCGGGCTGATCCGGGCCCGCAAGGCGCGGCGCACCTATCGCGACCCGGACAGCAACATCGAGAAGGTGCTCGACCTCGGCTTCGTGGGCGAACCCGCCAGCGTCGACCCCAAGGTGCTGCGCCTGCTGATCGGCGCCGACATCGTGCCCGTGGTGGCACCGGTCGGCGTGGGGGAGGACGGGCAGACCTACAACATCAACGCCGACACCGCCGCCGGTGCCATCGCCGGCGCGCTGGGCGCTGAACGCCTGCTGATGCTGACCGACGTGCCGGGCGTGCTCGACCCCGAGAAGCGGCTGATCCCGGAGATGACGGTGGCCGAGGTGAAGCACGGCATCGAGGCCGGCTGGATCGCCGGCGGCATGATCCCGAAGGTCGAGACCTGCATCTACGCGATCGAGCGCGGGGTGAAGGGCGCGGTCATCCTGGACGGAAGGGTGCCGCACGCGATCCTGGCGGAGCTGTTCACCGATGCCGGGCCGGGCACGCTGATCCGCGCCTGAGGCGGGCGCGGGTCGCTACTCCGACCGCGCCAGCCTGAAGCCGGTGTTGGAACTGCGCACGGTGGCCGCGCCGGAACTGCGGTAGCCGACGCGCAGGAAGCGCGGGTCGTTGCTCCAGGACCCGCCGCGGGCGGTGCGCGTGAGGCAATCGCCGGTCTCGCGCGCCGTCCCCAGCCGCGGCTGGCCCTGCAGGGTCGGGTTCCAGCAATCCTGCGTCCATTGCCAGACATTGCCGAGCATGTCGTGCAGCCCGAAGGCGTTCGGCGGGAAGGCGCCGACGCGCGCGGTGTGCACGAAGCCGTCGCTGCACGGGAAGAAGGATGCATCGCGCGGTGCGCGATAGAAATCCGCCACGCTGTGGTCGCGGACATTGGCGTGGGTGCAGGCCGCGGCGGCGTCGCCGGTCCAGGTGCGCGGGCCGGTGGTGCCGGCGCGCGCCGCATATTCCCACTCGGCCTCGGAGGGCAGGCGGTAGCGCCGGCCGGTGCGGCGCGACAGCCATTCGGCATAGGCGGCGGCATCCGCCCAGCTGACGCAGACGATGGGATCCTGCGGCGTCTGCCCGAAGCCCGGCGCGGTCCAGGTCAGGCGCTGGCGTTCCTGCCAGCGGCCGCTGCCGTCGGGCTGCGGCGCCAGGCCCCAGCAGGACAGCCCCGGCGTCCGGTTGGTGCCCTGTGCGAAGGCGAGGAATTCGGTCCGCGTGACCGGGAACTTCCCGATCGCGAAGCCGCGGGACAGCGTGATGCGCGCGGGCGGGGAAGACCGGCCGCGCAGGTCGGGCGACAGGCCCTCGCGTTCTTCCTCTGCCGCATCGGCGCCCATCGTGAAGGCGCCGGGCGGGATGGCGACCATCAGCGGGCAGTCGCGGCAGTCGCGGAATTCGCGTGGCTGCGCAGCAGCGGCCAGGGGCAGCATCGCGATGGCGAACAGGATCAGCAGGCGTGCGGGCATGGTTCGATTCCGCGAGCAGGCTACACGCCCGCGCCGCGCCCGGTCACGCGGGTGATGCCGGGTGCGTGAACTGCGCCGCCACCGTGGCGCCAGCGCCACGCTATCGCCCGCCCAGCCGCGCATAGATGGGCCGCAGCAGGAACGGGCTGAGGAACAGCGGGAACTGGCACAGCGCGAAGAACAGCAGGATGCGCTCATCCGTCGCCGCCGGCAGCACGGCCAGGAACAGCGCCATGTTGCGGTTGCCCGCCAGCAGCCCGCCGGCCAGCGCCAGGCGCCGCCCGGCCGGTGCGAAGGCCAGCGCGGTCGCGATGTTCATGCCGAAATTGCCCGCGAAGGCGAGCGCCAGCCCGCCCAGCACCCAGGTCGGTTCGGCCAGCAGCCTGGCCAGCATCCCGTCCATCACGCCGAAGCCGTACAGCACCACCAGCCACACCACCGCCCCGTCGACGGCGGGGCCGAAGCGGCGCAGCGGTTCCTCGCCGACCAGGCGGCGGATGGCGATCGACAGCAGCAGCGGCAGCCCGACCACGAGCGCCAGGCGCGTCATCAGCCCCGGCAGCGAAATCGCCAGGTCGATCCCCATCAGCCCCAGCGCCAGCGGCGGTGCGGTGAAGGGGACCAGCAGCGTGGTGACCACCGCGACGACCAGGCTGATCTCGCCATCCAGCCCGACCATCCGTGCGAAGGCCGGCGAGGAGGTGGCCGCGCAGCCCATCGCGCTGATGACCAGCGCCGCGCCGAGCGGCCCGTCCAGCCCGGCCGCCAACGCCACCGCATAGGTCAGCACCGGCAGCGCCAGCAGCAGCCAGGCGGTCATTGCCGCCACCAGCACGGGCCGCCGCAGATAGGCCAGCACCTGCGACAGATCGACGCGCAGCAGCACCAGCGTCATCAGCCCGGCAACCGTGATGGTCACCACGTCGCGGAACAGCGCCGCGAGTGGCGGCACCAGCAGCCCCACGAAGATGCCGACGGCCAGCAGCGCGCCACCCTGGCGGGCCGACCATTCCAGGAAGCGCAATGGTGACAGGATCGGGAGGTCCGGCGGTTGGAGGGATGCGCCCGAGGTTCTATATGCCAGGACGTGCGTACACCATCCTCGCTGCCCACCCTGATCGCGGGGCTGGTCCTCATGGCCTGGCCGGCCCTGGCCGGCTGCACCGATCCCCCGGCCCCGGAGGTGGTGTGGCGACGATGCCTGCTCGATTCGAGCGAGCTTCCCGGCGCCGACCTGACTCGCGCGCAGTTGCGCGACGCGTCCTTCCAGCGCGCCACCCTGACCGACGCCAAGCTGATCGAGGCGGATGCCATCGAGGCGCGTTTCGTCTCGGCCGACCTGTCCGGGGCGGATCTGTCGCGCGCGGTGCTGCGCAGCGCGGACCTGACGCGCGCGAACCTCCAGCGCGCCGTGCTGGTCGGGACCGACCTGCGCCGCGCCACGCTGTTCCGCGCCGACCTGACCGATGCCGACCTGACCGGGGCGAACCTGGCGGGTGCCAACATGTCGGGGGCCATGCTGGGTGGCGCGCGCTGGACCGATGGTCGGCGCGTCTGTGCGGCGGGGTCGGTGGGGAACTGCCAGTGAGCGGGGCGGACTACCTCGCGCGGCTCAACCCCGAGCAGCGCGCGGCGGTCGAGGCGGTGGACGGGCCGTTGCTGGTCCTCGCCGGTGCCGGCACCGGCAAGACGCGCGTGCTGACCACGCGCTTCGCGCATATCCTGCTGGAGGGTAAGGCGTATCCCTCGCAGGTGCTGGCCGTCACCTTCACCAACAAGGCGGCGCGCGAGATGCGCGAACGCGTCGCCGCCATCCTCGGGCAGCCGGCCGAGGGGCTATGGCTCGGCACCTTCCATGCGCTGGCGGCGCGGATGCTGCGCCGGCATGCCGAACAGGTCGGGCTGACCTCGAACTTCACCATCCTCGATGCCGACGACCAGATGCGGCTACTCAAGCAGGTGATGGAGGCGGCGCGAATCGATACCAAGCGTTGGCCGCCGAACGGGCTGATGGCGGTGATCCAGCGCTGGAAGGATCGCGGGCTGGAGCCGACCGCCGTCACGCCCGCCGAGGATTCCGACTATGCCGGCGGCCGCGCCACGGAATTGTACGTCGCCTACCAGGATCGCCTGAAGGCGCTGAACGCGGCGGATTTCGGCGACCTGCTGCTGCACGTGGTGACGCTGCTGCGCAACAATGCCGACATCCTGGCCGACTACCACCGCCGCTTTCGCTACATCCTGGTGGATGAATACCAGGACACCAATCTGGTGCAGTATTACTGGCTGCGGCTGCTGGCGCAGGGGCACCGCAACATCTGCTGCGTGGGCGACGACGACCAGTCGATCTATTCGTGGCGGGGCGCCGAGATCGAGAACATCCTGCGCTTCGAGAAAGACTTTCCCGGCGCGGCGATCGTGCGCCTGGAATCCAACTACCGCTCGACCAGGCCGATCCTCGCCGCCGCCTCGGGGCTGATCGCGCACAATACCGGGCGGCTGGGCAAGACGCTGCGCGCCGGGCGCAACGATGCCGACGGCGACAAGGTGCGCGTGGTCTCGCTGTGGGACAGCGTCGAGGAAGCGCGCATGGTCGGCGAACGCATCGAGGCGGCGCGGCGCGATGGCACCTCGCTGTCCGAGATCGCGATCCTGGTGCGCGCCGGCTTCCTCAACCGGTCCTTCGAGGAACGGCTGATCGCGATCGGCGTGCCGTACCGGATCATCGGCGGCGCCCGCTTCTACGAACGCGCCGAGATCCGCGACGCCATGGCGTATTTCCGCGTGGTGGCGCAGCCGGCCGACGACCTGGCCTTCGAGCGGATCGTGAACCTGCCCAAGCGCGGCCTGGGCGACACCGCGATGGCGACGATGCATGGCATCGCGCGCGCGGAGGCGATCCCGCTGGCAATGGCCGCCGCGCGCGCGCTCGAGACCGGCGCGATCAAGAATGCCCGCGCCCGCGCCGCATTGTCGGAACTGATGCAGGGCTTCGACCGTTGGCGCGCCCTGCTGCCCGGCCAGGGCCATGTGGTGATGGCGCAGACCCTGCTGGACGAGAGCGGCTATTCCGCCATGTGGCAGCAGGACAAGTCGCCCGAGGCGCCGGGACGGCTCGAGAACCTGCGGGAACTGGTCAGCGCCATGGCGGACTACGAGAGCCTGGCCGCCTTCCTCGAGCACGTCGCGCTGGTGATGGAGAATGACGAGGCGGCGGAGGGCGAGCGCGTCTCGCTGATGACGCTGCATGGCGCCAAGGGCCTCGAGTTCGACATGGTGTTCCTGCCGGGCTGGGAGGAAGGCGTGTTCCCCTCCCGCCGCAGCGTGGATGAGGGCGGCGACAAGGCGCTCGAGGAGGAACGCCGCCTCGCCTATGTCGGCATCACGCGCGCGCGGCGCGTGGCGGTGATCAGCCATGCGGCGAACCGCAGCATCTACGGCAATTGGCAATCGCAGCTGCCCTCGCGCTTCCTCGATGAACTGCCGGCCGACCAGGTGCTGCGCGAAGGCGCGGCGCAACGGGACGCCCGTCCGCAGGCGTCGGTCTTCGCCGGCGGCGGCATGTTCGCCCAGCGCCCGCGCCGCATGATCGAGGCCGGCGCCTGGGAGGTGAAGGAACGCCCGGCCGCGGCCTCGTCCTTCGCGGTGGGCGGGCGCGTGTTCCACCAGAAATTCGGCTATGGCCGCGTCCTGGCGGTCGAGGAAGATCGGCTCGACATCGCCTTCGAGAAGGCCGGCGAGAAGCGCCTGCTCGACCGCTTCGTGGAGAAGGCGTGATGCGCCCGTCGGGCCCCGACACCACCGCATCCCTGTCGCGCCGCCGCGCCGAACCGCTGGAGGCGCTGGTCCTCGACGCGCTGCCCGAACACGCCGTGCCGGTCTTCGAGGCGGCGTTGCAGCAGGTGTGTTCCACCGTGGCGCTGTTCCGCGACGAACCGACCGACACCTGGCGGATCGAGGGCGTGCGCGAGGCTGGCGCGCATGACGACGCGCTGGACGCCGCGCTGGCGCTCGCCGCCGCCGTGGCCGGCATCGACCCGCCGGCGCTGCTGGCCGGACCGGTAGATGCGGAAGGCTGGCTCGCGCGCACCGTGCAGGCGTTTCCGGAGATGCCGATCGGCCGGCGCTTCCTGATCCGCCCGACCCATGTGCCTGACCCGGTGACCCGCGGGCGCATCGTGCTGAAACTCGATGCCGGCCTCGCCTTCGGGTCGGGCGAGCATGCCTCGACCCAGGGCTGCCTGCGGGCCTTCGAAGCGGTGATGCACCGCCGGCCACGCACGGTCTGCGACCTCGGCAGCGGGTCGGGCATCCTGGCCATGGCGGCGGTGAAGTCGGTGCCGTGCCGCGCACTCGCGACCGACATCGAACCCTGGTCGGTGCGGGTCTGCGAACAGAATGCGCGGCTGAATGGCCTGGTGCCCCGGCGCATGCGCGCGATCCTGGCCGATGGCTGGAAGCCGCGGCTGATGAAGGGCGTGCGCTACAACCTGATCTTCGCGAATATCCTGGCGCGGCCGCTGTGTGCCATGGCGCGCGACCTTGCCGGCCACCTGGCGCCGCGCGGCACGGCGATCCTGGCCGGCTTGCTGGGCACGCAGGCGCGCATGGTGCTGGTCGCGCATCGGCGGCAGGGGCTGGTGCTGGAACGCCGCATCGATGTCGGGCCCTGGACCACGCTGGTGCTGCGGCGGCGGGGCGTCAGGCGCGGCGGCTGATCGCGTCGCGCTGCAACGCCGCGTTCGATTCCAGCGCCTTGGCATTCGCCTCGTAGGCGCGGCGCGCGAGCATCGTGTCCACCATGGCGCGTTCAAGGTCCCCGCTGGCTTGCGCCGCGGTCAGGCCCTCATTGCCGGTGGGCGGGGCGGGCGAGGGATCGGACCCGCGCGCCGGGCTCGCGGCGGGTGCGGCGATCGCGGTGGCGGCCTCGGCGAGCCGGTCCGTCGCCCGCTGCATGCCCTGGACCGAGGCGTTGAGTGCGACCTGCATCGTCGCAGTGTGCGCGACAAGGGTTAGGAGACCTGTGCGCGGAAGGCTTGCGGTGCGGCGTTGTGCTGTGCAGGACGTGGTTTGCCATCGCGCGGCGCTGGCGGCAGGCGTGTTGCTG
>LNFM01015077.1_pt1 | contig 11160 bp, 11 predicted proteins | sample 596031 | NCBI WGS metagenome assembly LNFM01 (sample SAMN04254537, study PRJNA301005) | activated carbon metagenome | isolation source: dual media filters at the Ann Arbor, Michigan drinking water treatment plant | place: USA: Ann Arbor | reverse complement strand
CGGCCTGGCGGTTCAGGGGGTCGTAGCCGGGACGGCCGGGACCCAGGTTGGGATCGTAGTCGCTCATCTGGTCCTCCTCTTGCTGTGTGTCTGCGCGTCCAACGACTCCCCGCAGCCAATGGTTTCCACGCGAGGGGGTGGCTGCTACCCTGCCCTGCAGATTCCGGAGGTCTCATAAATGCCCGATTCGCTGCCTTTTTCCGCTGGTGCGACGCAACCGGCGCTGCTCGATGCGGCGGGCGCGGCCGCCCTCGTGGCCTCCTACGCGCCGGTCAGCGTGACCGCTGCCGTCAAGGATATCGGGCGCATCGATGCGCATATGGGCCGCTTTATTGCGCTTTCGCCAATCTGCCTGATCTCGACGGCCGACGCCTCGGGCAAGCAGGACGTGACCCCGCGCGGCGATCCGCCTGGCTCCTTCAAGGTGCTCGACGAGAAGACGATCGCGCTGGCCGACCGGCCCGGGAACAACCGGCTCGATACGCTGCGCAATCTTCTGGAGAACCCCGAGGTCGCGCTGATCTTCCTGCTGCCGGGCGTCAACGAGACCGTGCGAGCCGCCGGCACCGCCCGCCTCTCGGTCGATCCAGCGCTGCTCGACTCGATGGCGGTGCAGGGCAAGGCGCCGAAATGCGCCATCGTGATCTCGGTGCGCCAGGCCTACCTGCACTGCGCCAAGGCGCTGCTGCGTTCGCGCCTGTGGTCGCCTGACTATGTCCAGCCCAAGGGCGCCTTCCCCTCCATCTCGCGCATGGTCGGCGACCAGATTGGCCTCAGCGAGGAGGAGAAGAAGAAGCGCGAGGCGGCCACCGAGCACGCCTACAAGGAAGGCCTATGGGCACCTATACAGTAACGGGACAGCGCGCCCGCCAGATGCGGGTGGTGCCGGCCGACGTGTTGAAGCGGCTCTATGCGCGCGACGATACCAAGGGCCTGGTCCAGACGGGCGCGCATCTCGCGCTGCTCGTTCTCGGCGGCTGGCTGGTGCTCGAGACGCGCGGTACCTGGTGGGTGCTGCCGGCGCTGCTGCTGCAGGGCGTGTTCGTGAATTCGCTGTTCGGCGCGATGCACGAGTCGGTGCATTACGGATCGTTCAAGACGCGCTGGATGGCCGACGTGCTGGCCTTCTTCTCGGGCGCGGCGATCCTGAACAATGCCGGCTTCTACCGGCACTATCATCTTGCCCATCATCGCTACACCCAGGATCCCGATCGCGACCCCGAGCTGATCACGTCGGGCACCCCGCGGACCTGGGGCGCCTATCTTTTCCGCGTGAGCTCGATCCCCTTCCTGATGATTCGCGCGCGCGACATCTTCCTGTTCCCCTTCGGCTTCCGCGGCGACGTCACCTACATCCACGAGGCGGCCTGGCCCGAGGTGCGGCGCTGGGGCCGCTGGCTGCTCGCCTTCTATGCCGTGCTGATCGTGGGCTCGATCCTGCTCGGGACCGATGCCGTGCTCTGGGTCTGGTTCATCCCGCTGCTGGTCGGCCTGCCACTGCTGCGTCTCTATCTGCTGACCGAGCACACGCTCTGCCCCAACAGCGACGACGGCTTCGCCAACACGCGCACCACCTTGTCCAATCCAGTAGTGCGGTTCCTGATGTGGAACCTGCCCTATCACGCCGAGCATCACCTGCTGCCGAACATTCCGTTCCATCACCTGCCCGAGGCGCACAAGCATCTGCGGCCGCACCTCAAGTATATCGCCAGGAGCTATACCCAGACACACGGTGAGATCATCCGCAGCTTCGGCTGAACGAAACGGGGCGAGGATATGAGGACAAGCGAAGGCATCTGGTCGGCGGATCATGTCCGGCTGCAGCGCGGCGGCACGCTGAAACAGGCCCGGATCGTCTGGAAGACCTACGGCACGCTGTCGCCCAAGCGCGACAACGTCATCCTCTATCCCACCAGCTACGGCGCCCATCACACCGACATCGAATGGCTGGTCGACGTGCGCCACTGCCTCGATCCCAGTCGCTACTTCATCGTCATCCCCAACATGATGACCAACGGCCTCTCCTCCTCGCCGTCGAACACGCCCGACTTCCCCGAGGTGACGACCTTCGACAACGTCATGCTGCAGCGGCAGATGCTGGTGGAACTGTTCGGCATCGACCGGCTGAAGCTGGTCTATGGCTGGTCGATGGGCGCGCAGCAGGCCTATCACTGGGGCGCGCTGTTCGGCGAGGCGGTCGAGCGCATCGTGGTCAACTGCGGCTCGGCGAAGACCGCGCCGCACAACTTCGTCTTTCTCGAAGGCATCCGCACCACCTTGCAGTCCGCCGCCACGCCGCAGCAGGGCCTGCGCGCCATGGGCCGCATCTATGCCGGCTGGGCACTCAGCCAGACCTTCTATCGCCGCGAGATGTGGCGCGGCCTGGGCTTCAGCAGTCTCGAGGATTTCCTCGTGCGGTCGTGGGAAGCCAATTTTCTGCGCCGCGATATGAACGACCTGCTGGCCCAGCTTTTCACCTGGCAGCACGGCGACATCTCCGCCAACGATCTCTATCGTGGCGACCTGCAGATGGCGCTGGCCGGCATCAAGGCCAAGGTGCTGCTGATGCCATCGGCGACCGATCTCTACTTCCAGACGGACGACAACCGGGAAGAGTTGCCGTATCTCAAATATGGAAAGCTGGTGGAGATCCCGTCGGTCTGGGGTCATCGCGCCGGCAATCCGCGCGACAATCCCGAGGATGCCGCGTTCATCGATGCCCAGGTGGAGGCTCTGCTGAATGATTGAGATGCTGCCCGCGGACGGGCTGGTGATCGTCGCCAAGCACGAATGCCATACCTGCGTGCTGGTCGAGCCGGTGATGCGGAGCCTCGACAAGGCCGGCGCGCTCACCGTCATCACCCAGGACGATCCGGCCTTTCCCTCCGGCGTCGGCCGCGTGCTCGACGACCAGCAGCTCGAACGCTCGTTCCATCTCAAGATCGAGGCCGTGCCGACGCTGATCCGCTACGAGGGCGGCCGCGAAGTCGGCCGCACCGTCGGCTGGGATCGAGCCGAGTGGACCCGCCTCGCCGGCAGCGCAGCCGAGGGCAAGGGCCTGCCGGCCTGGCAGCCGGGCTGCGGCTCGCGCAGCGTCGAGCCCGGCGTCCAGGAAGCGCTGATCGCGCGCTACGGCGATCCCGGGCTCGCGTCGCGAGAGATCCCGGTCGGCGAATGGGACGATCCCATCGAGGCCTGCTTCGAGCGCGGCTGGAGCGACGGCCTGCCCGTCGTGCCGCCGACCGACGAACGCATCCTGCGCATGCTGGGCGGCACCGACCGCAAGCCCGACGAGGTGGTGGGCCTGGTGCCGCCGAATCTGGCGCCTTGCACGGTCGAGAAGGTGGCGATCAATGCGGTGATGGCCGGCTGCAAGCCGGAATACCTGCCTGTCGTGCTGGGCGTGCTGGAGGCGGCGCTCGATCCGCTGTTCGTGCTGCACGGCCTGCTCTGCACCACGCACTTCTCTGGGCCGCTCGTCATCATCAATGGACCGGCGGCGAAGGCCGTCGGGATGAATTCCGGCGTCAATGCGCTGGGCCAGGGCAATCGCGCCAACGCCACGATCGGCCGCGCGCTGCAGCTCATCGTGCGCAACGTCGGCGGCGGCCTGCCCGGCGGCATGGATCGCGCGACCCTGGGCAATCCCGGCAAGTACACGTTCTGCTTCGCCGAGGACGAATCCGATCCGGACTGGGAGCCGCTGGCGCAACGCCGCGGCATCGCGGCCGGCAAGAGCGCCGTCACGCTGTTCCATGCCGAGGGCGTCCACGGCTTCATCGACCAGAAGTCTCGCACGCCGGAGGAGCTCACGCGCTCGCTGGCGATGGGCCTGTTCGGGGTCGGCCATCCCAAGCTCTGCGACTCGGGCAACGCCGTGCTGGTGCTTTCGCCCGAGCACTATCGCATCTTCAAGGACGGCGGCTGGAATCGCCGCCGCATCGAAGAAGAATTGTATCAGGCGCTGAAGCGGCCCGGCCGCGACCTCATCCACGGCGCGCAGAACGTGCCGGAGGGACTGCCCGCGTCGATGGCCGACAAGATCGTCGACAAGTTCCAGCCCGACGGGCTGCTGATCGTTCGCGCCGGCGGTCCTGCCGGTCTATTCTCCGCCATCATCGGCGGCTGGCCCGGTCAGCGCGTGCGCGAGGAATGCCAGGCCGTCACCCACGAGATTCGCTGAAGGAATTTTCCAATGAATTTTTCAAGCAAGCTGCGCGATCCCACCGCCGAGACCACGCCGACGCGCCGCGCCCGCCTGGCGCCGCCGGCCTCGCTCGACGGCAAGGTCGTCGCGCTGATGGATATCGGCAAGTCGCGCGGCGCGGAGTTTCTCGACCGGCTCGAGGGCCACTTCAAGTCGGCCGGCGTGACCACGAAGCGCTATCGCAAGCCGACCAATACCAAGGTGGCGCCCGCCGCGGTGATGCAGACCATCGCCGCCGAAGCGCAGCTCGCGGTGATCGCCTTAAGCGATTGAGGCTCCTGCACATCGTGCAGTCTGCACGACCTTCATAATCTCGACGGACGCGGGCTTCCCGGCGTCAACATCGTGACCACCGAATTCGTGGACGGCGTCACCGCGCAAAGCGATGCGCTGGGCTTCGAGCCGGCTGTCGTCTACGTCCCGCATCCCATCCAGAACCGCACGAAGGCCGAGGTCGAGGAAATCGCCGACCGCGCGTTCGCCCAGGTCATGGCGATGTTGAAGAGCGCCTAGAGTCTTTCCGTCTCACATTGACCGACCTCATCCTGAGGAGGCGCGAAGCGCCGTCTCGAAGGATGGGCAACAAACTCGGTGCGCGTGCCCACCCTTCGAGACGCTCTCCTGCGGAGCGCTCCTCAGGGTGAGGTGGTCTTTGCAGTGGTGATTCTTCCTCGACCGGAAAGGCCCTAATCCTTCTCCGGCACCACGGCCGGCTGCACGGAATTGTCGTTGGCCGAATCGGCATCGGTTTCGACAGGTGCCGACGATTGCGGCGGCAGCGGTGCGTTGGCGATGAAGGCCGCGACGACGGCGGCGGTGGCGCGCGGCGCTTCTTCCATCGGATTGTGGCCGAGGTTCTCGAATATCTCGAGCTTGGCGCCCTTGATGTCCTCCTGGAAGCGGAACGCGTCCGCGACCGGCACCCAGCGATCCTTGGCGCCCCAGATGATCAGCGTCGGCACGTCCATGCGCCTGAGCGGCGTGGGATCGAGCGGTTCCTGCGTGCGGGCGCGCTGCAGGGTCGCCTCGCGATTGCCGGGGAAGCGCTGAAGTTCGGAATAGCGCCGGATGCGCTCGGGCGTCACCATTGCAGGGTCGGCATAGACCTCGGTGAGGGACCGGCGGACCAGCCCCTCCGGCTTGAAGTAGATGCCGATGTCGCCGACGACCGGCGTGCGGGCGAGGCGGGTCGGCAGCGGCGCCTCGCCGCCCTTGCGCGGATAGCCCGCGGCGTCGACGAGGATGAGCTGGATGACGCGATCGGGCCGGGTCGCGGCGAAGGTCCAGGCAACGGCCCCGCCCAGCGAATGTCCGGCCACGACGACCTTTTCCAGGCGGAGCGTGTCGATCAGCACCTCGATGAAGTCGGCATAGGCTTCCACCGTATATTCGTCGCGCGGCCAGGCACCGGTCAGGCCGTGTCCCGGCAGATCGACGGAAATGACCCGCGCCTCCTTGCCGAGTTCACGCGCCCAGCCTTCCCACGTGTGCAGCGAGCCGTTCGAGCCATGGATCAGCAGGATCGGCACGCCATCGGGATTGCCCTGCTCGCGGACATGGGCGCTCACGCCGCCGACATCGACGAAGCGGGAGCGGTCGTTCGTGTAGCGGGCGATCAGCGTCTCGGGCCGCAGCGAGGGCGCATAGGCCCACATCGCCATGCCGGCCAGCACGGCGACGCCGAACAGCGCATAGAGCGGCCAGCGCCGCCGTGGGGCCTCGTCCCTACGGCGCCGGGGTGGCATCGCCCGGTCTTTCGGTGGAAGTCTCCTTCGCTTCCGGCGAAGGGTCGGCGTGCAGCGAGAAGTTGAGCTTGTCGAGGCCCCGAACCTTGAACTCCGGGACGGGGCTGGGGTCGATGATCTTGTTCTCGATCAGCTTGTGCAGGAGCGCGCGGTTGAGATCGTTGGTGACGATCAGCCGGTCCTCGAGGCGGGCCACGAACACGAACAGCTCGAAGTCGAGGCCGCTGGAGGCGACCTTCACGAAGCGCACGATCGGTGCCGGCACGCGCAGCACGCGGGCGTGGCCCAGCGCGGCTTCGCGCAGGATCGCTTCCATCGCATTCACGTCCGTTCCGATCGGCACCGTCAGCTTGATCTCGATGCGGCTCGACGTGTCGGAATAGGTGCGGTTCACGACCGGATTCTGCAGGAACAGGCTGTTGGGAACGATGACGTGGGTGCGCTGGAAGGTCTCGATCTCGGTCGCCCGGATGTTGATGCGGCGCACGAAGCCTTCGTGGCCGTTCACGGTCACCCAGTCGCCCGCCTTGATCGGCCGCTCGACCAAGAGGATCACGCCTGAGATGACGTTGTTGGCGATGTTCTGGAGGCCCAGGCCGATGCCGACCGACAAGGCGCCCAGCACGATGGCGAGGTTGGTGAAGTCGACGCCCAGCGCACCGATGCCCACCAGGATGGCGATCATCACGCCGGCATAGTTGAGGCCGGCATCGATCGACTGGCGCAACGGCAACGGCGCATCGACCGTCGGCAGCACGCGATCGCGCACGATGCCGCGCACCAGCCGCGCCAGCAGCATGCAGACGAAGAAGGCAACGATCGCCATGCCCACGTTGCCCAGCGAGATCGTGACGCCGCCCACCTTGACGCCGCGCAGGAGCTGGCCGAACCCGTCCATGATCGCGTCGGTGTCGACGTTCCAGGTCGCGGGGATGGCGATCGACAGCAGCAGGATCAGGGCCGCGTCGAACACCAGCAGCACCAGATACTGGCCGCGCAAGCTGGTGTCGGGCGCCAGCCCGAGGCTGCGACGAACCCACTTGCCCGACGGAGAGTTGGGGGACGCCGCCGCTTCCAGCAGGTCGGCGACGAGCCGGTGCAGCAGCAGGGCGATGCCGATCAGCAGGCAGGTCGTCGAGATCGCCGAATGGAGGTGCGAGCCGAGGGTCGCGTAGCCGATGAGCGAGAAGACGATCGACGAGAAGACCGCGACCACGAGCGCGAGCCGCGCCACGGTCCACCAGGTGCCGCCGATCATCGGTGGCAACTCCGAGCCTTCGGGACGGGCCGCCCGCCAGGCGCGGTTGGAGAGGGCAGGCAGGCTGAGGACAGCCACGACGCTGGTCAGCACGACGGCGCCGACCGCGGCCACGGCGTCGCGCCCGTCGCCGCGCGTCAGCGCCAGGTAGATGAATTCCAGAGGCAGGCTCACCGAGAACAGGCGGCGCAGGGCTTGCGACAGATAGTGTGCGGCATCGTCGGTCAAGGGCAGCACGCGCCACTCGGGGCGCTGCGGCGACAGGCCGGCGGAGGTCATCCCGAAGACCAGCAGCAGCAGCACGAGGCGCAGCACGGCATCGGGAATCAGCGTGTCGATCGGAGCGGGTGGATGGCTGGCCAGCAGCAGCTTGCCGATCAGCCACACCGCCAGGATGGGTACGAGGACGAGACCGAGCCCGTCGATGGCCGTCACGATGGTCTGGTCGCTGTGGGCGTCGATATGCGTGCCGCCCCGTCCGAATCGGCGACGCAGCCATCGCCCGACCCACCACAGGAGGATCGTGATGACGGCCCACAGGCCGAGGGGCACCAGGTCCGGGCTGGCGGAGCCCAGCGACAGGAAACCGTCGCGGCTCCAGGTCGCCATGGCGGTGGTGAGGCCCTTCACCGACGCCACAAGCTGCGGCCCGATCTTGTGCCAGACGCCGGGCGACAGGGGCGAGGGATCGCGACGCAGCAGGGTCTGCAGCACCAGTTCGCCGCGCAGCCTGGTCATGCGTTCCAGAAGCTGGTCGGCACGGGCGATCACGACCTCGCACTGCTTGTAGCGGCTCTCCGCGACCGTGGCCTGCTCGGTCAGCCGTTCGCGCTCGGCCTTCACCGCATCGGTCTCGGGGGGCGCGTCGGTGCCGGGCTTCAGTTCGAGTGGCGCCAGGAGCTTCTTGGTGTCGGCCAGGTCGTTGCGGGCCAGGGCGGCCGCGGCGAGCGCCGCCGCCCGCACATCGGTTGTCTGCTCGCGCAGCCCATCGATCTCGACCGGCAGCAGGTCGGCCTGCTCCGTGCGCGCGGCGATGCGGTCGAGCTGCCGCCCCCACAATTCGATGAGCTGGCCGAACGGTCGCTGCGGCACGACGGTCTGGGCCGAGGCCGCGACACTGGCGAACAGCAGCACGAGCCATGTGAGGCGGGCTAAAGATCGCATTCGCTGAGCGATTCCCGGAAACGACGAAAGGATTTCGTGGTCCCTACCACGGGCGGCCCGGATCGGGCCATGCCGACGGCCTTCTGGCCCCGCGAGAGGGCGAAATCAGGGCGCATTTCGCTGCGCTCCCGTCACGGCCGCTTCGCCGTTGACAGGGCCGGGACGACGCGGAACCTTGCCGCCCGAAACGAAAAGGGAGACAGGCATGGCCGAGGGCCAAGGTTCCGTTGGCGAAGTCCGCATCAAGCCCGACCGCCTGCACGACTTCACGATGGCGATCTGCCGGGCCGATGGCAGCTCCGCCGAGGAAGCGAAGCTCGTCGCCGACCATCTCGTGCTGGCCAACCTGTTCGGCCACGACAGCCACGGCGTCGGCATGATGCCGCACTACATCCAGAACACGATCAACGGCGCCTGCAAGCGCAACCACCACGCCAAGATCGATCGCGACAACGGCGCGGTGATCGTCGTCGATGGCGGCGCCGGCTACGGCCAGGTCATCGCCAAGGAGGCGATGGACATCGGCATCGAGCGGGCGAAAAAGCACGGTGTCTGCGTCGTCGGCCTGAAGAACTCCCACCATATCGGCCGCATCGGCCACTGGGGCGAGCAGTGCGCGCGCGCCGGCATGGTCAGCACCCATTGGGTGAACGTGCATGGCCACAAGTCGCTGGTCGCCCCGTTCGGCGGCGCCGAGGCGCGCTTCACGACCAACCCGTACTGCACGGCCATCCCGCGCAAGGGCCAGGAGCCGATCGTGCTCGACTTCGCCACCAGCCAGGTCGCGATGGGCAAGGTCCGCGTCGCCAACAACAAGAAGATCCAGATGGAGGAAGGCCTGCTGATCGACGCGGCGGGCAATGCCACCACCGAGCCCGGCGCCATCCTGCCGTTCGGCCTGCACAAGGGCGGCGGCCTCGCCGTGATCTGCGACCTGCTGGCCGGCGCGCTGACCGGCGGCCGCACGCACAGCCCGCGCACGATCAAGAAGGACGGCACCGACATCATCAACAACATGCTGTCGATCATCATCGATCCCGATTCGATGGGCGGCACCGCCTTCTTCGAGGACGAGGTCGACAATTTCATCGGCTGGGTGAAGTCGGCCAGGCCGCAGCCCGGCGTCGCCGAGGTGCTGGTGCCGGGCGAGCCCGAACGGGCGCGCAGGCTCGATCGCGAGAAGAACGGCGTGCCGATCGATACCACCACCTGGCAGCAGCTCGTGGACACGGCGCGCACGGTGCGCCTGAACGACACCGACATTCCCCAGATGTCCGGCGCCTGACGCGACCGGAAGACAGGAGAGACCGAGCATGGCCAAGATGAAGCTCTACTATGCGCCCTCGTCGCCCTATGCTCGCAAGGTCAGGGTGCTGGCCATCGAGACCGGGCTCGACAAGAAGATGGACCTGGTCAACGTCGCGCTGACGCCGGTGGCGCCCAATGCCGACGTCGACAAGCACAATCCGGTCGGCAAGATCCCGGCGCTGTCGATCAAGAACATGGACCTCTTCGACTCGCCGGTGATCTGCGAGTATCTCGACAGCCATCACAAGGGTCGCAAGCTGTTTCCGCGCAAGGGCCGCGAGCGCTGGATGGCGCTGCGCCAGCAGGCGATGGCCGACGGTCTGCTCGATGCCGCGCTGCTCGCCCGCTACGAGAGCTTCCTGCGGCCCGAGGAGAAGCGCTGGCCCGACTGGTCGAAGGGCCAGATGAAGAAGATCGACGGCGTGCTCGACCAGCTCGAAGCCGAATCGAAGGTGCTTAAGGGCAAGCCGACGATCGGCACCATCTCGATCGGCTGCGCGCTGGGCTATCTCGACTTCCGGTTCGCCAACCACGACTGGCGCCACAAGCGGCCCAAGCTCGCCAAGTGGTTCGCCGCCTTCTCGAAGACGCCGTCGATGAAGGCCACCGTCCCGCCGCCGGCCTGATCGACATGACCGCTGACGAAATCATCGCCCGCCTCGGGTTGCAGCCGCACCCCGAGGGCGGGCATTTCCGCGAGACCTTCCGGGCGGCCGATCCATTGGGCAAAGGTGGACGCGGCGCCAGTACGGCGATCTTCTTCCTGCTGAAGGCGCGCGAGCGTTCCCATTGGCACAAGGTCGATGCCGACGAGGTCTGGCACCATCACGCGGGCGCGCCGCTCGAACTGTCGATGAGCGACGATGGCCACACCACGCGCCACCTGCGTCTCGGAAGCGATTTCGGCCTCGGCGAGACGCCGCAGATCGTGGTGCCGCGCGGCGTCTGGCAGGCCGCGCGTTCGCTCGGCAACTGGACCCTGGTCGGCTGCACCGTGGCCCCGGCCTTCGACTTCGCGGGCTTCGAACTCGCCCCGCCCGGCTGGGCGCCGGGCGCTTAACGCTTCCAGAGTTCGCGCGAGGCCAGCACCGCGCCGACCGTGACCAGAAGGGCGGCGGCGATCAGCGTCCCGGTTGGTTCGGCGAGGCCGCAGGCGACCAGGATCGCGGTCGACAGGATCGGCGTGGCGTAGGAGATGGCGCCCAGCGCGCGAATGTCGCCGCGCTTCACCGCATGATCCCAGAAATAGAAAGCCGAACCTGCCGGCCCGAGGCCCAGCGCCAGTACGGCCAGCCAGGCTGTCCCGCTGGCCGGCCAGGCCGTGCGCTCGAAGGTCAGATGGCAGGCGAGCGAGAGCAGGGCCGACGCGGCGCAGAAGGCGGCGATGGCATCGGTCGGCGTCTCGCCGAAGCGGCGCGACAGAACGGAGTAGATCGACCAGGCGAAGGCGCAGCCCAGCGCCAGCAGGTAGCCCAGCG
>LNFM01012462.1_pt1 | contig 11160 bp, 11 predicted proteins | sample 596031 | NCBI WGS metagenome assembly LNFM01 (sample SAMN04254537, study PRJNA301005) | activated carbon metagenome | isolation source: dual media filters at the Ann Arbor, Michigan drinking water treatment plant | place: USA: Ann Arbor | reverse complement strand
GCGCGCGGTCGGTGTAGACGACGGAATACTCGAGGAGACCGTCGGGGTCGACCTGGGGCAAGAGTCCGGGCATGAGCTTCTCCTGGCTTGGGGCCGGCAGCTTAGCACTCCCGCCCGTCACCCGCTCCCCCGCGTTCCGCCCGCTGTCCTGAGCGGCACGTTCGTGGAGGCATCCTGCCGAAAACGGCCGCATCTGTCGCTGACATGCCCCCTTGGGGCCGGCCTGCAGACTCCGACACTAGGCCACGGCGTGCTTGACGTAGATGTCGGTGTCGGGCAGCAGGCGGCGCAGCGTGTGGAAGGCGTCGTCGGCCATCTCCCGGCCGCCGCCGCAGCCGGGCTGGAAACTCAGCACGAGCTCGGCCTCGCCGTTTTCGATGCGCAGCGCCTTCACCAGATGGAGCTCGACGATGCCGCGGCCGCTGGTGGGCTCGACGACGGCGTTCAGCGCCACCATCACCTCGCGCAGCAGCTCGGCCTGGCCTTGCAGCGAGGGCGCCAGGCAGGGTTCACCCAGCGCCAGGCTGCGGCACACGGGTCCCTGGCTGCTGGGCACGCATCCGGCGCAGCCGCCGGTAGGCAGCATGGCTACGGGATGGATCGGGATGTTGGGAGGCGGGGCGGTGACCATGGCTCCATCATGTCAGCGTGACCCCGCAGCGGCTTGACGTGGGTCAATCGGATCCGATGGGCGGGAACAGATTCAGGGCGGCGTACTGCAGCAGCATGATGGTCTTGCCGTCGCAGATATCACCGGACCAGATCATCTTCAATGCCTGATCGATGTCGACTTCGAAGGTCTCGATGTCTTCACCTTCGCCTTGCAGCCCGCCCCCGAGGCCGACGCGGTCGGCCGGCTCGTACTCGGCCACGAAGAAGTGCAGGCGTTCGGTGACCGAGCCGGGGCTCATGTAGGCCTCCATCACCTGCCGCGGCGCGCGCACGCGATAGCCGGCTTCCTGTTCGGCTTCGTCACGGATGCAGTCTTCGGGCGCGGCGCCATCGAGCGCGCCGGCGGGCACCTCGATCGACAGCTTCCGCAGCCCGTTGACGAAGGCGGGGTAGCGGAACTGGCGCGTCAGCACCACGCTGCGCCGACCCGGGTGGTAGAGCAGGATGGCGGCGCCATTGCCGCGGTCGTAGGTCTCGCGCTGCTGCGTCTGCCAGCGGCCGTCGCTGCGCAGGTAGTCGAAGGTGGTGGTGCGCAGGGTGGACCAATGGTCCGACAGCAGCTTCACCTCGCGAACGCGGACGCGCTCGCTCACGGGGGGCGGGTCGGGGTGCTTCGGGTCAGGCATGTCGCAAGACTACTGCCAAGCGCGGCGCCCCCGCCAAGGTCAAGGCCCCTCAATGGCAAGGCCCCCCAAAGGCAAGGCCCCGCCGGAGCGGGGCCCTGGAGCGCCGGTGGTCCCGGCAGGATCAGGCCTGGACCTTGCTCAGATCGAGGCGGGCATCCGTTGCGCGGTGATCACGACGATCTGGTGGTCGATGGCCGCCGCGCCTGCGGGCTGCACGGCCGCGAGGTGGTCCACGCCGCCCAGGATGCCCGCGGTGAAGACCAGGGCGAGGGCGAAGGCGCCGGCTTGCTGGGTGATGCGATTGAACATGGTGGGCTCCTGGGGCTGGGCGTGTTGCGATGGGGTGGACTGTAGGCAGCGCCCCCGGCGCTTCACAGCGCCTTGCGACGAGTTGCAGCCCGTGCGCGCCGAAGCGCGGTCAGCGGCGATGGACGTCCCGGCGCGGGCCCGGATCGGTCGGCGCGGGCGACCGATCCGGGCGGTCGATGAGGGTGGTCGCTCAGGACGCCAGATCGGCCTCGGTCCACCACTCCGGGCCGAAGCGTGGCGCCAGGTAGTCGCAGAAGCTGCGCACCTTCGACGGCACCAGCTTGGGCGATGGAAAGACGGCATGGATCTCCTGCGCCGGCAGGGTCCAGCCCTGCAGCAGCGGCTGCACCGCGCCGGCCTTCAGCGACGTCCAGGCCACGTAACGCGGCAGGGCCGCCACGCCCAGGCCGCCCCGCGCCGCCGCCAGCAGGGCCGACAGGTTGTTGCTGCGCAGGGGCCCGCGCACGGTCACCGTTTCGTTGCCGCCGGCCGCACCCGTGAACTGCCATCGCTCGTCGCCCTGCACGCTGCTGTAGATCAGCGCGTCGTGACCGGCCAGGTCTGCCGGCCGCATCGGTGTTCCGCGTTGCTCCAGGTAGCGCGGCGCAGCCACCAGCACCCAGGGGTTGAGGCCCAGGTACCGCGCGCCCAGCTGCGAGTCGGCCAGGCGGCCCATGCGGATCGCCAGGTCGATGCCCTGCTCGACGAGGTTGACGTAGCGGTCGTCGAAGCTCAGCTCGATCTGCAGGCCGGTGTGCTGGCGCATGAAGCCCAGCACCAGTGGCGTGAGCACGCGGCGCCCGAAGGCCACCGAGGTGTTGATGCGCAGGGTGCCCTGCACGCGCGACTGCATCAGCGCAGCCAGGTTGTCGGCCTCTTCCAGCTCGCGCGCGATGAGCTTGCACTTGTCGTAGTAGGCCGCACCCAGCTCGGTCGGTGTGACACCGCGCGTGCTGCGGTGGAGCAGCCGGGCGCCCAGGCGGGCCTCGAGGGCGGCGATGTGCTTGGTGGCGGTGGGCTGCGTGATGCCCAGCCCCTGGCTGGCCTTGCTGAAGCTGCCCGTCTCGACCACGCGGACGAACAGGTGAATCCCGGCGACACGGTCCATCGGCCGAGTGTCGGTGCGCCGCGTGCAGCCGGGAATCGTCGATATCCCGGGGCAGCCCGGCGCGCCAGCGGATAGAGTAGGCCACCTCGGCGATGGCCTTTGCCCCGCCGCACCACCACAGCGTCCGGCGGCCTCCCCAGGCGGCCCCACCGGCGCATCGGAGACGAGCCATGCCGCGTTTTGCCGCCAACCTGTCGATGCTGTTCACCGAGGCGCCCTTCCTCGAACGCTTCGAACGAGCGGCGCGCGCCGGCTTCTCCGCGGTGGAAGTGCAGTTTCCCTACGAGGCACCGGCCGCCGAGATCCGCCGCCGGCTGGAGGCCAGCCGGCTGCGCATGGTGCTGCACAACCTGCCGGGCGGCGACTTCGCCGCCGGCGACCGCGGCATCGCCTGCCAGCCGGCGCGCGTGGCCGAGTTCCGCGCCGGTGTGGCGCGGGCCATCGACTACGCCACCACGCTGGGCGTGCCGCAACTCAACTGTCTGGCGGGCATCGCGCCGGCCGGCGTGCCCGATGCCGCACTGCACGAGACCTTCCTGGCCAATGTGCGTTTCGCTGCGGGGGAGCTGAAGAAGGCCGGGCTCAAGCTGCTGCTGGAACCCATCAACAACCACGACGTGCCGGGTTTCTGGCTCAACAGCACGGCCAAGGGTCTGGCCCTCATCGAGGAAGCGGGCGCCGACAACCTGTTCCTGCAGTACGACATCTACCACGCGCAGCGCATGGAAGGCGAACTGGCCGGCAACCTGAGCCGGCATCTGGCGCGCATCGCGCACATCCAGATCGCCGACAACCCCGGCCGCAACGAGCCGGGCACCGGCGAGATCAACTACCCCTTCCTGTTCGCCCATCTCAGGCGCATCGGCTATGCCGGCTTCATCGGCTGCGAATACAAGCCGGCGTCCACCACCGAGGCCGGGCTGACCTGGATGGAAGCGGCGCGACGCCAGTTCCCGGGCCCCTGAAGCGCGCCGTGGCGCCTTTCACCGAAGCCACCACCGACTACTGGCAGACCCTGCTCGGCCCGGCCGACCTGCCCTCTTGCGAACCGCCCTGGCGGCAGGGCGTGCCGGCCCGCCTGCCCGATGGTCGCGTGCTGATGCTGCCGATACGGCCGCTGGCGTCGCGGGCCGACCACGCGGTGGCCTCTCTGCTGTGCAACCAGGCTTCGTTCGAGGTGCTGCAGGCGCTGGCCGATGCGCTGGCGGGCCAAGTCGAGCCCTTGGCGCCCGACCTGATCGTCGGCCTGCCCACGCTGGGCCTGGCGCTGGCGCCGCTGGTGGCGCAAGGCCTGGGCCAGACGCGCTTCGTGCCCCTGGGCACCTCGCGCAAGTTCTGGTACGACGAGGCGCTGTCGGCCGAGGTGAGATCCATCACCAGCCCCGGGCCGGGCAAGCGCATCTACCTCGACCCGAACCTGCTGCCCCTGGTGCGGGGCCGCCGGGTGGTGATCGTCGACGATGCCATCAGCACCGGCAGCACCGCGCTGCCGGCCTGGGACCTGCTGGAGCGGCTGGGCGCGCACGTGCTGGCGATGGGCGTGGCCATGCGCCAGGGCCGCCGCTGGGAAGCCGCGCTGGGCCCCCAGCGCAGCGCGAAGCTGGTCGGCGTCTTCGACAGCCCCCTGCTGCAGCTTGCCGCCACCGGCTGGATGCCCCGAACCGACTGAGGCGCCGCGCAGCGCGCCGCTTCTTCAAGCAAACGCCGCGGACGGGCTACGCCCGGCCGCCAGCGTTGCCCCCTTGAGGGGGACGCGCGCAGCGCGTCGGGGGTGGTCCCATTTCAGCAGGGACGGACCTTGAACTCGACGCGGCGGTCGATCGCGTCGGACACGTCGTCACGGCCGTTGCCAATCATCATCTCGCGCGAGCCGACACCGCTGGCTTCGATGCGCTGGGCCAGCGCCGGCGCCGTGCGCACGATCTGGCTGCGCACGAACTGCGCACGCAGCAGCGACAGCCTGTCGTTCACCGCCGCCGGCCCGCTGGCGCTGGCGTGGCCCACCACGTCGATGCAGGCGTTGCGTCTGGCGACGCTGGCCCCGATCTGCGTGAGCCACATCGAATAGGGTGCCGGCGGGCCGACCTTCGGATCGGAAAAGAGTGCCGTCGTGCCCGGCCTGAACAGGAACTTCACGCCCAGGCGGTTGGCCTCGAGCCCGCGGTCGACGATCTGTCCGAAGGCCTTGGCGGCGTCGGCGCGCCGACCCAGGCGCCAGTTCGTCAGGTACAGGCCGGTGTGCGTGCGCAGCTGGTCGCCGCCGGGTGTGCGCAGCGCCGCGTCGTAGAGCTTCAGCGAGTCGGCGTACTTCGCGTTGCCGTAGGCTTCCGAGGCCTCGGCCAAGGTCGCGGCGGTGACCACGCGGTCGATGTACATCGGGTGGATGGGGTCGCCGGCGCGCGTGCCCTGGCAGGTGCGGACGTAGCCGGTGACGGCACCGTCGTCGGTCCAGGCCGGGGCGTCTCGGTCGTAGGGCAGGGGGGTGAGGTCCACGCCCTCGGGCAGTGCGAAGGCCAGGCCCTTGCTGACCAGCTTGCCGGTCTTCAGGTCGGCCAGAGCCAGGCAGATGCGGTACGCCTCGCGCACGCCTTCCATCTTGCGTTCTGCGTTGACGCCGGTGAAGGTGCCGATCAGCACCAGCGGCGAACGCGCGACGTTGCCGGTCGTGAAGGGCTTGACGGCGTATTGCTGGCCGTAGCTTTCCCGGATGAGCTTGACGATGCGCTCGCCCATGTCGCGCGTGGCGATCGACTGCGCGCCCGTCATGCCGTCGATCAAAGGGTCGATCAGCACGTCGTGCGGGCCGGCGCTGAGCTGCGCCTTGCCCAGCAGGTTGTTGGCTGCCGACAGGATGGCTTGTTCCAGCGGCAGCAGCGGCGGCGGTGCCGGCGGGGGCGGCGGCGGCGGCGGTGGTGCAGGCGCCGGGGCCGGCGCCACCGTCGGCGCAGGCGCGGCGATCACCGCGGGTGCCGCCTCGGGGGCTGGGGCGGGCGGCGCGGCGGGCGGGGCGGCACAGCCGGCCAGCCACAGCAGCGCGGCGGCACAGGCCGCGCGCGCGCTTCCTCGTGCAGGTCTTTCGGAGAACGGGCCCGAAGTCATGGAACGGATCAGCATCTGAAGATCTCCTGTCGTGCACGCTCGGGCCTGACGCTTGGCAACACCCCTTGGCCGGGCGCCGGCAGGGGTCGAGCCGGTCAAGTATGCGCCGCGACGCCCAGCACGGCCGGCTTCATCGCCTGCAATCGTTCTGCAATATCGATACTTCTTGTGAAGACAGCGCCTCGCCGAGCTGCCAGCGCTGCAGCAGATCGCCGCAGCGGCTGTCGTTGCCGGCCGGTGTCGGCGCGGTGCGGGGTGCGGCGCCGCCAGGGGCGGCCGGCGGCAGCGTCGTGCGGGGAGGCGGCTGCTCGCGCACGGGGGCCGGCACCCTGGGGGATGCCACGGCGGGCGGCGTGGCAGGCGCGGCAACGCCGGGCGCACGGGCCGCGGCGGGCCCGGGAGCCGGGGTCGGCGCCGCCGGGGCGGGCGCAGGTGCAGGCGAGGGCGCCACGGTGGCTGCAGGCGGCGGTGCAGGCGGGGGCTCGGGTGCGGGCGCTGGCTCGGGTGCGGGTGCGGGTGCCGCAGAGGAAGCCGCCGTTTCAGTGGGCGGTGTCGCCAAGGGGGCCGGCGACGGCGCTGGTGACGGAGGCGGTGACGGTGCCGGTGCCGGCGCCGGCGCCGGCGCCGGAGTGGGCGCGGCAGGACCTGCCGCGGCCGGCGCTTGCGCCTCCACGGCGCTGCCGGTGCGGCGCGAGGCGCTCAGCCACCAGCCGCCCAGCAAGGCGGCGCCGACCAGGCCGCCGGCCAGCAGCAGCCGGCGGGAGCCGACCCTGGGCGACCCGGGGGCCGGCCCGGCGTCGCCGATCGGCACGTCGATGTCGGCCACCGTCAGGGGCCGCGTGGCCGGTCGCAACGCCGAGGACGCGGCAGGCGACTCCCCCTGGGCGGGGGCCCCGCCCCGACCGCGCCCGCCGCCCTTGGCCAGCGCGCTGCGCAGGGCCTCGGCGAAGGCGCCGGCGCTTTCGTAGCGGTCGCCCGGGTTCTTGGCCAGCGCACGCTTGATCACGGCGTCGAAGGCGGAAGGGATCTCCGGATTGGCCACCGACGGCTTGACCGGCTCGTCCTGCAGGATCTTGCGCTGCACCTCGATGGCGCCACCGCCGCTGAAGGGCCGCTTGCCGGTGAGGAACTGGTAGAGCACGACGCCGGCGGCGAAGAGGTCGGTGCGCGAGCCCACCGCTTCGCCGCGGATCTGTTCCGGCGACATGTAGCTGGGCGTGCCCACCATGGTGCCGGGCAAGGTGCGGTCGATGTTGGCATCGGCCACGCGTGCGACGCCGAAGTCGGTGAGCTTGACGTTGCCGTGTTCGTCGAGCATCACGTTGGCCGGCTTCACGTCGCGGTGCACCACGCCTTGGGCATGGGCGTAGGCCAGTGCATCGAGCAGCTGGCCCATGATGCGAACGATCTCCGTCGCCTCGAAGCGTTCGCCTGCGGTGAAGGCCTGCGCCAGTTCGCGGCCGCGCACGAACTCCATCACGATGTAGCTGACGTCGGTCTCGTCACCGAAGTCGAACACGGTGACGATGTGCGGGTGCTGCAGCCGCCCGGCAGCGCGTGCCTCGCGCTGGAAGCGTGCGATGTACTCGCCCGAGGTCTCGTCGTCGAGCAGGTGCGCACGCAGCACGGTCTTGATGGCCACCGTGCGGCCCAGCTGCGGATCCAGCGCCTCGTGCACGACGCCCATCGAGCCCTGGCCGAGCACGCGCACCAGCTGGTAGCGGCCGAGTGTGGCCCGGGTCGGCGAGCTCATGTCGGGAGGGGCAGGGCGACGGACATCACCGAAGATGATGCCCTATCGCTGGCCGTGCACTGGCCTTCGGTCGGCTGCTAGGCGCCGGTCTTGAGGAACAGGTCGCGATCCGGCGTGAACTGCGCCTGCAGCGGCGTCAAGGCCACGCCCAGAGCGCTGTGGTGGCCTCCTGGCAATCCCCAGGGCCGCGGCGGTGGCACATGGCTTGCAATCGACAGGCGATGACCACTCACTACCGCCCCGGAGAACCCGTCGACTGGCCCGCCTTCCGCGCCGATCTGGCGGGCCTGCAGATCGACGACCGCCCCGGCGCCTGCGAACGCGCCGCGGCCGACTACCACTGGTACAGCCCGCTGCTGGCCGAGCGCCTGCGCGGCCGCCGCGCCGACCTCGTCGTGCGGCCGCGCAGCCTCTACGACGTCTTGCGCCTGGCAGGGGCCTGCGCGCGCCACCGCGTCCCCCTCACGGTGCGCGGCGGCGGCACCGGCAACTACGGCCAGTGCGTGCCGCTGCACGGCGGCGTGACGATGGACGCCACGGCGCTCGACCAGGTGCTGGGCATCGAGCCGGGCCTCGCTTCGGTGCAGGCCGGCGTGATGATGCATGCCCTCAACGAGGCGGCGCGCGCCGGCGGTCAGCAGCTGCGCATGTGGCCGTCCACCGAGCGCATCGCCACGCTGGGCGGCTTCATCGCCGGGGGACACTCGGGCATCGGCTCCATCCGCCACGGCATCCTGGCCGACCCCGGCAACGTGACGCGCCTGCGCGTGGTGACCCTGGAAGACCCGCCGCGCGTGATCGACCTGCTGGGCGCCGACATCCAGAAGGCCCACCACGCCTACGGCACCAACGGCATCCTGGTCGAGGTCGACGTGGCGCTCACCGGCGCCGTCGAATGGCAGCACACCATCACGCTGTTCGAGCGCTACGACGACGTGCTGCGCTTCGGCCTGGCCGCCGGGCAGGCCACCATCGACGGCAGCATCGATGTCTTCCAGCTCAGCGCCGTCGAACGCCGCATCACGCCCTACTACGCCGGACTTCGCACGCGGCTGGAAGACGCCGATGCGATGTTCGCCCAGGTCTCGCCCGACACGCTGCCGGCCTACGAGGCGCTGGCTGCGCAGTGGGGCGGGCGGCTGGTGGTGCGCGGCACCGAAGCCGAGCTGCTGGCGCAGGGCCTGCCGTCGGCCACCGAGTGCGCCTACAACCACACCACGCTGGAAGCGCTGAAGACCGACGGCGGCGTCACCTACCTGCAGGTGGCCTATCCCGGCCCGCTGGACGCCGACCTGGTGGCGCGCCAGATGCAGCGCTTCGGCGACGAGGTGCTGATGCACCACGAGTTCAGCCGCGCCGGTGGCGCCCTGGTGGCCTTCGCGCTGCCGCTGGTGCAGTACTTCGACGAACCGCAGTTGCGTGCGCTGATGCAGAGCTTCGAGGACGACGGCTGCACGATCTTCGACCCGCACACCTGGGTGCTGGAGGACGGCGGCATGAAGCAGGTCGACCCGCTTCAGCTCGACTTCAAGCGCGAGGCCGACCCGATGGGCCTGATGAACCCGGGCAAGGTGCGCGCCTGGGACGAGATCGTGCTCGGCAGACCCGGGGGCTTGCTGTGAGCCGGGGCCACCCATGAAGCTGCTCCTGGTCTTCTGCCACCCCGACCCCGACAGCTATGGCGCTGCCCTGCGCGACACCGCGGTGCAGACCCTGCAGGCGGCGGGCCACGACCTGCGCCAGATCGACCTCTACGCCGAAGGCTTCGACCCTGTGTTCACGCGCGCCGAGAAGCAGACCTACCTGACCGACACCGCGCGCAACATCGAAGGCGTGGCCGCGCATGTCGAGGCGCTGCGCTGGGCCGAGGGCTGGGTGGTGATCTATCCGACCTGGTTCTACGGCGCGCCGGCCATGCTCAAGGGCTGGCTCGAACGCGTCTGGCTGCCCGGCGTGAGCTTCCGCATCGCCACCGCCAAGCAGCGCACCATCGGCGGCGAACTGGGCAACATCCGCCTCTTCGTGGGCATCACCACCTCGGGCTCGCCCTGGTGGTGGTTGAAGGTCATCGGCGACCCCGGCCGCAGCCTGTTCATGAAGGGTCTGCGCCCGCTGTACGCCAAGGGCTGCCGCATGAAGTGGCTGCAGCTCTTCAACATGAACCACGTCACCGCGCAGGACCGCGATCGATTCCTGGCCCGGCTGCGGCAGACTCTGGGCTCCCTACCCAAGTAGGACTCTCCATGACCATTGCACAACCCCTGGCCAAGTACGCTGCCTGGCGTCGCGCGGGCGACTTCGTCTTCCTGTCAGGCGTGATCGCCGTGGACCCCGCCGCATCCACCATCGTCAAGGGCTACGCCGACATCCCCGCGGAAGCGGCCACGCTGCTGGGCCGCACCGGCGAGTTCTCCACCGACGTCAAGGAAGGCCCGATCCTGGCGCAAAGCTGGTTCGTGCTCGACCGCATCCGCGCCACGATCGAGGACGCCGGCGGGCAGATGAGCGACGTCTTCAAGCTCGTGCAGTACTTCAGGAACCTGGACCACTTTCCGCACTACAGCCGCGTGCGCAAGCTGTTCTTCGCCGAGCCGCCGGTGTCCACCGTGGTGGAGGTCAGCGCCATGCTGCCCACCGAGGACATCCTGATCGAGGTCGAGGCGACCGCCTACCTGCCGCTCAAACGCTGAGCAAACCCGCGGATTGCATGCAATCCGGTGGAGCGCGACACAGCGCTGCATTGGGGCGCGACGCACCGCATTGGTGAATCGGCGCGGAGGTCGCGCGTGCCGTCCGGGTCGGCTGCTCTGGCACAGGCCTTGCTGCCTGTGGCGAGGTTGCGCGGCGGCAGCCATTCGGGCGGCCGGGCCGGCGTCGGCACAATGAGGTGCGCCGGCATCGGCTGCCGAGCCGGTTGCCGCCCGCACGAGCATCCCGATCCACCCCGTTACGTATCAACCGAGGAGCCTCGATGCGATTCCACCTTTCACGTTCCGTCCTGCTCGCGGCAGCGCTGGTCGGCGCCAGCGGCTCCGCCATGGCGCAGGAGAAGTTCACCTACCTGACCAACTGGTACGCGCAGGCCGAGCACGGCGGCTTCTACCAGGCCCTGGCCACGGGGCTGTACAAGAAGGAAGGCCTGGACGTCACCATCAGGATGGGCGGGCCCCAGGTCAACGGCATGCAGCTGCTGGCCGCCGGCCAGACCGACTGCTTCATGGGCTACGACAGCCAGACCATCAAGGCCTGGGAGAACGGCATCAGCGCCGTCACCGTGGCCGCGGCCTTCCAGAAGGACCCGCAGGTGCTGATCGGCCACCCCGGCGTGGTCAACAAGATGGAAGACCTCAAGGGCAAGACCATCCTCATCAGCAGCGCGGCCAACACCACCTACTGGCCCTGGCTGATGGCCACCTACAAGCTCGAGCCCTCGCAGGCGCGGCCCTACACCTTCAACATCCAGCCCTTCATCGCCGACAAGAACGTCGTGCAGCAGGGTTACCTGTCGAGCGAGCCCTACGCCATCGAGAAGGAAGCCAAGTTCAAGCCCAACGTCTTCCTGCTCAGCGACTACGGCTGGCCTCCCTACTCCA
>LNFM01004726.1_pt1 | contig 11160 bp, 8 predicted proteins | sample 596031 | NCBI WGS metagenome assembly LNFM01 (sample SAMN04254537, study PRJNA301005) | activated carbon metagenome | isolation source: dual media filters at the Ann Arbor, Michigan drinking water treatment plant | place: USA: Ann Arbor | reverse complement strand
GGCCGGCATGCGGGGCGGCCGTCTTGCGCCCCCCGGCCGCGTCGCCGACACGCTGGGCGACCAGCTCGACTCGCCCGGCGGTACGCCCCCGCCACCCCGCGGCGCGCCGGAGGAGACTCCGGAGCAGTACCTGGAGGGCGACACCCCCGACGCCCAGTTCAACTATGCGTTCTCGCTGCTGCGCCGCGACGACTACCAGGGCGCCGAGGAAGCCTTCCGCGCGTTTCTCGCGCTCAACCCCGACCACCGCGCGGCGCCCAACGCCAAGTACTGGCTGGGCAAGACCTATTTCGCCCTGAAGAACTACACCGATGCCGCCCGCGTGCTGCTCGACGGCTACAAGCAGTTCGCCGACAGCGACAAGGGGCCGGACATGGTGCTGACCTTGGGGCTCAGCCTCAAGGAGCTCGACCAGAAGGACCAGGCCTGCGCCACCTTCGACGAGCTGACCCGCCGCTATCCCAAGGCCTCGCCGTCGGTCAGGCAGAAGGCCCAGGCGGCGCAGCAGTCCACCGGCTGTCTCTGACGGACATGACGCGGTGACCGGCGCCGGAAAAGACGCCGCCCCGCTGACCCAGCCCGAATTCGACGCGCTGATCGAGGCGCTCCCCGGCGCGGGCGCCGCCGCCCATGTCGCGGTCGCCGTCTCGGGCGGCCCGGACAGCATGGCGCTGGCGCTGCTCGTCCAGGGCTGGGCCACGCCGCGCGGCACCGCGCTCACCGCGCTCACCGTCGACCACGGGCTGCGGCCCGACTCCGCCGCCGAGGCCGCCGCCGTCGCCGCCTGGATGGCGGCGCGCGGCATTCCCCATCACATCCTCGCCTCGGGCGGCCAGCCGCCCGGCAATCTGCAGGCGCAGGCGCGCCGCGCCCGCTACGGGCTGCTGGAAAACTGGTGCGCCGCCCGGCAAATCCCCGTGCTGCTGCTCGCCCACCATCTCGAGGACCAGGCCGAGACCGTGCTGCTGCGGCTGGGCCGCGGCAGCGGCGTCTACGGCCTCGCCGGCATGGCCGCCGTGGCGGCGCCCGCCTGGCCGGGCGCACCGGCCCGTGTCCGGCCGCTGCTCGGCGTCCCCAAGGCCCGGCTGTCCGCCACCCTGCGCGCGGCCGGGCAGGGCTGGGTCGAGGACCCGAGCAACCGCAACCCGGCGTTCGCCCGCGTCCGCGCCCGGTCGGTCTGGTCGGCGCTGGCGCCGCTCGGCATCACCCCGCAACGGCTGACGCACACCGCCCGCCAGATGGCCCGCGCCCGCGCCGCCCTCGATGCCGAGGCGCACGCGCTGATCGCCGCCGCAGCCAGGTTCGGCGACGGCGGCTGGTGCACGCTGCGGCCCGACGCCCTGCGCGCGGCCCACGAGGAAGTGGGCCTGCGGGCGCTGGCGCTGGTGCTGATGGCGGTCGGCGGCGGCGACTATACCCCGCGCCTCGACCGGCTGGAGCGGCTGTGGGCGCATCTGCGCGCCGGCCCGCTTGAGGCCATGACGCTGGCGGGCTGCCGGATCATTCCGGCGGACGGCATCCTGCTGATCGTGCGCGAGACCCGCGGCGTGCAGGGACCGCTGGCGCTCGCCGGCCGGCCGCAGATCTGGGACGGCCGCTTCATCGCCGCCGGGGAAGGCGTGACCGTCGACCGGCTGCGCCCCGGCGCCATGGCGGCGCTGCGGACGGCGTTGCCCGATTCGGCGCTCAGGCGCGTGCCGGCCGCCGCGCGCCCGGCGCTTCCCGCGGTCTACGACCGGGACGGCCTGCTCGCCGTGCCGGCATTCGGATTTCGCCGCGACGGCGTCCAGGCGCCTGATGTAACGCTCGATTTCCTGCCCCGTCACCACCTGCCGGCGGCTGCGTTTTCCGGTTGACCGGCGCCGCCGCTCGGAGTGCTTGTCTGTCCCGGCAAACACCCTATCTTTGACGGACGGCCCGGAAGGCGGGCTCACCATGTCGAAAAACGGGAACTCCCTTGAACAATCTCGGTCGCAATCTCTTCATCTGGGCGCTGGTGGCGTTGATCGTCATCGTGCTGTTCAGCCAGTTCCAGCAGTCCGGCACCAACACGCCGACGGACAAGATCGGCTTCTCCCAGTTCCTCGACAACGTCAATGCCGGCAATGTCGACAAGGTGACCATCCAGGGTGACGAGATCGTCGGCCAGTACCGCGACGGCAAGGCGCGGTTCTCCACCGAGTACCAGAAGGGCGCCTATCCGGAACTGGTCACCGTGTTGCGCGAGAAGAAGGTCGACGTGCGCTTCGAGCAGCCCGAGACCAGCAATTTCTGGGCGATCGTGATCAATGTCGCGCCCATGCTGCTGCTTGTCGCCGTCTGGATATTCATCATGCGGCAGATGCAGGCCGGCTCCGGCCGCGCCATGGGCTTCGGCAAGTCCAAGGCCAAGCTGCTCAACGAGCGCACCGACCGGGTGACATTCGACGACGTGGCCGGCGTGGAAGAGGCCAAGGAGGAGGTGCAGGAAATCGTCGAATTCCTGCGCGACCCGCAGAAATTCCAGCGCCTCGGCGGCAAGATTCCGCGCGGCGCATTGCTCGTCGGCCCGCCCGGCACCGGCAAAACGCTGCTCGCCCGCGCCATCGCCGGCGAGGCGAACGTGCCGTTCTTCAGCATTTCGGGCTCCGACTTCGTCGAGATGTTCGTCGGCGTCGGCGCCAGCCGCGTGCGCGACATGTTCGAGCAGGCCAAGAAGAACGCGCCCTGCATCGTGTTCATCGACGAGATCGACGCCGTCGGCCGCCATCGCGGCGCCGGCCTGGGCGGCGGCAACGACGAGCGCGAGCAGACCCTCAACCAGCTGCTGGTCGAGATGGACGGCTTCGAGGAGAACGAGGGCGTCATCATCATCGCCGCCACCAACCGTCCCGACGTGCTCGACCCGGCGCTGCTGCGCCCGGGCCGTTTCGACCGTCAGGTGGTGGTGCCGAACCCGGACGTGCTGGGCCGCGAGCGCATCCTGAAGGTGCATATGCGCCGGGTGCCGCTGGCGCCCGACGTCGAGGCCAAGGTGATCGCCCGCGGCACGCCCGGCTTCTCGGGCGCCGACCTCGCCAATCTGGTGAACGAGGCGGCGCTGCTGGCCGCGCGCAAGAACAAGAAGGTCGTGTCCATGGCCGAGTTCGAGGACGCCAAGGACAAGGTCATGATGGGTCCCGAGCGCCGCTCCATGGTCATGGACGAGGACGAGAAGCGGCTGACCGCCTATCACGAGGCGGGTCATGCCCTGGTCGGCCTGAAGGTGTCCGACACCGACCCGATCCACAAGGCGACCATCATCCCGCGCGGCCGTGCGCTGGGCATGGTCATGTACCTGCCGGAAAAGGACAAGCTGTCGCAGACTCGCGAGCAGATGCATTGCCGCCTCGCCGTGATGATGGGCGGCCGCATCGCCGAGGAGCTGATCTTCGGCTACGACAAGGTGACCTCGGGCGCGTCGTCGGACATTTCCGGCGCGACGCGGCTGGCCAAGGCCATGGTCACCCGCTGGGGCATGAGCGACAAGCTCGGCCCGCTCGCCTATGGCGACAACGAGGAAGAGGTGTTCCTCGGCCATTCGGTGACGCGCACCCAGAACATGTCCGAGGAAACCTCCAAGCTGGTCGACTCCGAGGTGCGCAAGTTCGTCGAGGACGCCTACGCCCAAGCGCGGCAGATCCTCACCGACCACAACGCCGACCTGCACCGCATCGCCCAGGCGCTGCTGGAGTACGAGACCCTGACCGGCGAGGAAATCCGCGCCCTGCTGCGCGGCGAGGAAATCGACCGCCCCGACGACACCCCGGAACCCAGCGCCCCGCCGAGCAAGCCGCGCACCGTGCCCAGCGCCGGCCGCGGCCCCCGTGGCGCGTCGCCGGAACCCCAGCCCGGCACTTGAGGGTCAGGAGCGCAGGCGTTCCAGCACAGTAATGGCATCTCGTAGCGCGCCGGGATCGTGCGTCCGGATGTAGTCCGCACCCTGTTCCCAGGCGAATAGCTCCGCAGCAATTGTCGCCGCGCCCGCCTGTTCGGCTGACCGCCCCACGATGTTCCGGAGGAATGACTTCCGCGACACGGAAATCATCACCGGTAACCCAAAGCGGCGCCGCAGATCGGGAATCTTTCGGAGGACTGTCAGCGACACCTCCGGATTGGTGCCGAGGAAGAATCCCATGCCCGGATCAAGGATGAATCGCTCGCGCGCGATGCCATTTTTCCCCGCCCTCGCGAGCAATCGTTCGAAGAATTCGATGATCCTGTGGAAAATCTTGTCGGGTTCCATGTCGACCATCGAAGCGGTTTGGCCGGTGGAAACCGAATGCATGGCGATCAACCGGCATGATGAGCGGGCAAGGCCGTCATACATCGCCGGGTCCGCGAAGCCGCGGATGTCATTGAGGTAGGCCGCGCCGGCGGACAACGCAAACCGCTGCACCGACGTATCAGTCGCATCGACCGCGACGGCGGCGCCTTTTGAAATCATGCTCTCGAGCACGGGTGCCAGCCGCCTGATCTGCTCGGTTGGCGGGACCAGGACCGCATTGGGAGCGCTCGACGCGGGACCTAGTTCGATAATGTCGGCGCCGCCCGCCAGAAGGTCGTCCGCGTGTTGGATAGCGTCGGCGGCCGCGAGAAATCGGCCGCCGTCGGAGAACGAATCCTCCGTGATGTTGACAATACCAACAATCCGTGGGCGGAGCATTGCGACTACCTATTTAGTCGTCATTCCCGCGCACGCGGGAATGACGATGGATAGAAGCTCAATGGCCGAACCGTCAAGCACGCGCGTAACGGGTGGTCAGTCTGCTAGCCGCTGCGCTTGCGGCGATTCCGGACGGCGTGCATATTCTGCGGGTCCGTGACGGGGCCGTCCTCGAGCAACCCACGACAGAGAGTTCATGAACAAGCGACACTATTTCGGGACCGACGGCATCCGCGGCACCGCCAATACGCCGCCGATGACGGCGGAGGTGGCGCTGCGCGTCGGCATGGCCGCGGGCGCCCAGTTCCGCCGCGGCGACCATCGCCACCGGGTGGTCATCGCCAAGGACACGCGGCTGTCCGGCTACATGCTGGAAGCGGCCATGACCGCGGGATTTACCTCGGTGGGCATGGACGTGGTGCTGGTCGGCCCCATGCCGACGCCGGCGACCGCCATGCTGACCCGGTCCATGCGCGCCGATCTGGGGGTGATGATCTCGGCGTCGCACAATCCGTTCGAGGACAACGGCATCAAGCTGTTCGGACCCGACGGCTTCAAGCTGTCCGATGCCATCGAGGCCGAGATCGAGGCGCGGCTGGAAAGTCGCAAGGGACTCGACGTCGCCGCCTCGCGCGACATCGGCCGCGCCCGCCGGCTCGACGACAACGGCCATGGCCGCTACATCGAGGTGGTCAAGAGCACCTTCCCGGCCGGCCGGGCGCTGGATGGCCTGAAGGTGGTGATCGATTGCGCCAACGGCGCCGCCTACAAGGTGGCGCCCACGGTGCTGACCGAGCTGGGCGCCGAGATCGTGCCCATCGGCGTCAGCCCGGACGGCGTCAACATCAACAAGGGCTGCGGCTCCACCGACACGGCGCTGATGCAGCGGACCGTGCGCGAGTCCGGCGCCCATCTGGGCATCGCCCTCGACGGCGACGCCGACCGGGTGCTGATGGCCGACGAGAACGGCGACCTGCTCGACGGCGACCAGCTCATGGGCCTGATCGCCGCCTACTGGCATCGCACCGGCAGGCTGCGCGGCGGCTGCCTGGTCAGCACGGTGATGTCGAACCTGGGGCTGGAGAACTACCTGCACGGCCAGGGTATCGGCCTGGCGCGCACCGCCGTGGGCGACCGCTACGTCGTCGAGCACATGCGCCGGCACGGCTGCAACCTGGGCGGCGAGCAGTCGGGCCACATCGTCATGACCGACTACACCACCACCGGCGACGGCCTGATCGCGGCGCTGCAGGTGATGGCGGTGATCCTGGACTCCGGCAGGCCCGCCAGCGAGACCTGCCGGGTGTTCACGCCGCTGCCGCAGGTGCTGAAGAACGTGAAGGTCAACGGTGGCGCGCCGCTGGAGGATGCTCTGGTCAAGGCCGCCATCGCCGACGGCGAGGCCCGGCTCAAAGGCACTGGCAGGGTGCTGATCCGCCCGTCCGGGACCGAACCCAAGATACGGGTGATGGCCGAAGGCGAGGACCAGGCGCTGGTCAACGCGGTGGTCGACGACATCGCCGGCGCCATCTCGCGCGCGGCGGGCTAATGAAAGGCCGCGTGCTGATCATCGCCGGCTCGGATTCCGGCGGCGGCGCTGGCATCCAGGCCGACATCAAGACCGTCACCATGCTCGGCGGCTTCGCGGCGACGGCGATCACCGCGCTCACCGCCCAGAACACGCTGGGCGTCCACGGCATCCTCGGCGTCGATCCCGCGTTCATCCGCCAGCAGATGCAGGTGGTGCTGCGCGACATCGGCGCCGACTGCCTGAAGACCGGCATGCTGCACAGCGCCGAGGTGATCGAGACGGTCGCCGCCACCATCGACGAAGACGCCGCCGGCGTGCCCGTCGTGGTCGATCCGGTGATGGTGGCCAAGGGTGGCGCGGCGCTCCTGCAGGACAGCGCCGCCCATGCGCTGATCACCCTCATGGTACCCCGGGCCACCGTGCTGACGCCCAACCTGCCCGAGGCCGAGGCGCTGACCGGCCTGAAGGTCGCCGATCTCGACGGCATGCGCCGCGCCGGGGCCGCCCTGCTGAAGCTCGGGCCGAAAGCCGTGCTGGTGAAGGGTGGACACCTGGAAGGGCCGGTGCTGCACGACCTGCTGCTGACGGCCGACGGCGAGACGGTGTTCGAATCCCGCCGCATCGACACCAGCCAGACCCATGGCACCGGCTGCACCCTCGCCAGCGCCATCGCCACCGGCCTCGCACAGGGCATGTCCATCGTGGATGCGGTGGCCCGTGCCCGGGACTATGTCCGCCACGCGATCGAGACCGCGCCGGGCCTCGGCAACGGGCATGGCCCGTTGAACCATGGTCATCCACTCGACCGCTGAACCCGGAAAGGTTTCCACCCGTTTGATGCGCCTTGCGCACCCCTCGCGCGCGGAACTGCAACGTTGACATGATAGGGCCTCTCCCTATTATCCGCCGCGAACCGATGATCGCTCAAAAAGTGCGCTAACCAGACAGCCTGAACCTCACCGGAAAATCATCATGAAACCGACCGAACGGCCCCGTTCGCCCTTCTTCTCGTCCGGCCCCTGCGCGAAGCGTCCGGGCTGGTCGGTCGATGCGCTGAAGGATGCCTGCATCGGCCGGTCGCACCGGTCCAAGCCGGGCAAGGCCAAGCTCGCCGAAGCCATCGACCGGACCCGCGCCGTGCTCGGCGTGCCGGCCGACTACCGCATCGGCATCGTGCCGGCATCGGACACCGGCGCCGTCGAGATGGCGCTTTGGTCCATGCTGGGCGCGCGCGGCGTCGACATGCTGGCCTGGGAAAGCTTCGGCGCCGGCTGGGTGACCGACGTGGTCAAGCAGCTCAAGCTGCCGGACGTGCGCACCATGGAAGCCGGCTACGGCGAGATCGTCGACCTTGCCAAGGTCGACACCGACCGTGACGTGGTCTTCACCTGGAACGGCACCACCTCGGGCGTGAAGGTGCCCAACGGCGACTGGATCAAATCCAACCGCCAGGGCCTGACCATCTGCGACGCCACCTCGGCCGTGTTCGCCATGGAGATGCCGTGGGACAAGCTCGACGTGGTCACCTTCTCCTGGCAGAAGGTGATGGGCGGCGAGGGCGGCCACGGCATGCTGATCCTCAGCCCGCGCGCCGTCGAGCGGCTGCTGACCTACAAGCCGGCCTGGCCGCTGCCCAAGATCTTCCGCATGACCTCGGGCGGCAAGCTGATCGAGGGCCTCTTCCAGGGGGAGACCATCAACACCCCGTCCATGATCTGCGTCGAGGACTACATCGACGCGCTGGTCTGGGCCGAGGGCATCGGCGGCCTGCCGGCGCTGATCGGGCGCTCGAGTGCCAATCTGGGCGTGCTCGAGGAATGGGTCGCATCGCGGAACTGGGTGAGCTTCCTCGCCGGGGACAAGAAGGTCCGCTCCAACACCTCGGTATGCTTCAAGATCGTCGACCCGTGGTTCGAAGGCCTGGGCGGCGACGACGCCAAGGCGGACGTGCCGAAGAAGATCGCCGCCATGCTCGAGAAGGAAGGCGTCGCCTACGACATCAACGGCTACCGGGACGCGCCGGCCGGCCTGCGCATCTGGGCCGGCGCCACGGTGGAAAGCAGCGACCTGAAGGCGCTGACGCCGTGGCTGGACTGGGCGTTCAACGAGGTAAAAGGCTGATGAGCAAGGTCCTGATTTCCGACAGCTTGAGCCCGCGGGCGGCTGAAATCTTCCGCGCGCGCGGCGTCGAGGTGGTCGAGAAGGTCGGCCTGAAGCCCGAGGAGCTGATCGCCATCATCGGCGAGTTCGACGGCCTTGCCATCCGCTCCAACACCAAGGTCACCGCCAAGGTGCTGGAAGCCGCCACCAATCTGAAGGTGATCGGCCGCGCCGGCATCGGCGTCGACAATGTCGACATCCCGGCCGCCACCGCCCGCGGCGTGATCGTGATGAACACGCCGTTCGGCAACTCGATCACCACCGCCGAGCACGCCATCGCCATGATGTTCGCGCTGGCCCGCGACATCCCGGCCGCCGACAAGTCGACCCAGGCTGGCAAGTGGGAGAAGTCCCGCTTCATGGGCGTCGAGGTCACCGGCAAGACGCTGGGCCTGATCGGCTGCGGCAACATCGGCTCCATCGTCGCCGACCGCGCCATCGGCCTGAAGATGAAGGTCGTCGCCTTCGATCCCTATCTGTCGGCCGAGCGCGCCGTGGACCTGGGCGTGGAGAAGGTCGAGCTGGACGAGCTGTTCGCCCGCGCCGACTTCATCACCCTGCACACCCCGCTGACCGACGGCACACGCGGCATCATCAACGCCAGGGCCATCGGCAAGATGAAGGACGGTGTGCGCATCATCAACTGCGCCCGCGGCGGCCTGGTCATCGAGGCGGACCTGCGCGACGCGCTCGACAGCGGCAAGGTGGCGGGCGCCGCCTTCGACGTGTTCGAGGTCGAGCCGGCGAAGGAGAACGTGCTGTTCGGCCGCGACAATTTGATCGCCACGCCGCATCTGGGCGCCTCGACCGAGGAAGCCCAGGAGAACGTGGCGCTGCAGGTGGCCGAGCAGATCGCCGACTATCTGGTCGATGGCGCCGTGACCAACGCGCTCAACATGCCGTCGGTCAGCGCCGAGGAAGCGCCGCGCCTGCGCCCCTACATGAAGCTGGTCGAGCAGCTCGGCAGCTTCATGGGCCAGATCGTCGAGGGCAACATCGCCTGCGTCGAGGTCGAGTACCAGGGCGCCGCGACCCAGCTCAACACCCGGCCGCTCAACGCCATCGTGCTGCAGAGCCTGCTGGCGCCGATCCTCGACCTGGCGGTCAACATGGTGAACGCGCCGGTGATCGCCAAGGAAAAGGGCATCGAGGTCACCGAGAAGAAGCTGAGCAAGGAGGCCGACTACCAGACGCTGGTCCGGCTGTCGGTGAACACCCAGGACAACAAGACCTATACCATCGCCGGCACCCTGTTCGCCGACCGGCAGCCGCGCATCGTCGACATCCAGGGCATCGACATCGACGCCCAGCTCGGCAGGCACCTGCTGTTCGTGCGCAACGACGACAAGCCGGGCTTCATCGGCGCGCTGGGCACCATCCTGGGCGACGCCGGCGTCAACATCGCCAACTTCAACCTGGGGCGTGTCGGTCCGGGCCAGGGCGCGATCGCGCTGATCGACGTGGACCAGCCCATCGGCGACGACCTGCTGAAGAAGATCTGCGCGCTGCCGCATATGCGGCAGGCCAAGTCCCTGTCCTTTTAGCACTCACCACGGCCCTGCCTTTGGGCTAGGTTCGGAACCATGAACGACGCCGCGACACGCGCCCTCCTGCCGGAGGGCCTGCACGACACCTTGGCGCCCCGCGCCGAGCTGGAAAGCCGCACCGTCGCGGGCCTGCTGGCATGCTTTGCGTCGCAGGGCTACGAGCAGGTCGCCCCGCCGCTGGTCGAATTCGAGGACAGTCTGCTGGCCGGCGTCGGCTCCGCCGAAGGCCGCCGCATGTTCCGGCTGATGGACCCGGCGTCGCACCGGATGATGGGCGTGCGCACCGACATGACCACCCAGGTCGCCCGCGTCGCCACCACCCGTCTTGCCGCCGCGCCGCGCCCGCTCAGGCTGTGCTACGCTGGCCAGGTGCTGCGCGTCGAAAGCGGCAAGCTGCGCTCGGAGCGCGAATTCGGCCAGGCCGGCATCGAGCTGATCGGCACCGCCTCGACCGGCGCCGAGGCCGAGGTGCTGCTGCTGGCCGCCGAGGCGCTGCACGCCGTCGGCGCCGCCGACTTCACCGTCGACCTGACCGTGCCCACGCTGGTGCCCGTGGTCGCGTCGGCCCTGGGCCTCGATCCTGCCGCCGCGTCGATCGCCCGCGAGGCACTCGACGAGAAGGACATGGCCGGGCTCGCGCCGTTCACCGGCCGCGCCCGCGAGGTGCTGGAGGCCCTGCTGGTCGCCGGCGGCGAGGCCGACAAGGCGCTCGACGCGCTGGTCCGGCTCGACCTGCCGGGGGAAGCCTCGGCGCTGGTCGAGGAACTGCGCGCCATGGTCGGCACCCTGCGCGGGGCGGCGCCCGAGTTGACCCTCACCGTCGATCCGGGCGAGTACCGCAATTTCGAGTACCACACGGGTATCTGCTTCACCGTCTTCGACCGCGCCACCAGCCGCGAGCTGGGCCGCGGCGGGCGCTACCAGGTGCAGGGCGCCAAGGGCGTCGAGCCGGCGGTGGGCTTCACGGTCTATGTGGATTCGCTGCTCCGGGCGCTGCCCGCCCCGCGCCGGGCGAACACGGTTTACGTGCCCGCGAGCACTCCTTTGAAAGACGCCCAGAAGCTCCGCGCGAGCGGATGGCGCACACTTGCCGGCCTCGATCCGGTGGGCGACGCGGCCGCCGAGGCGCGGCGCATGGGATGCAGCCATGTCTACCGCAACGGCGGTGTGGAAGGAGTCTGATCGTGGCGAATGTGGTGGTCATCGGCTCCCAGTGGGGCGACGAGGGCAAGGGCAAG
>LNFM01034910.1_pt1 | contig 11161 bp, 11 predicted proteins | sample 596031 | NCBI WGS metagenome assembly LNFM01 (sample SAMN04254537, study PRJNA301005) | activated carbon metagenome | isolation source: dual media filters at the Ann Arbor, Michigan drinking water treatment plant | place: USA: Ann Arbor | reverse complement strand
CATGAGCGACATCCTCGTCCACACCGAAGCCGGCGTCTGCACCCTCACGTTCAACCGCCCCGACAAGAAAAACTCCATCACCGCCGCCATGTACGGCGCCATGGCCGACGCGCTGCAGGCCGCGCAGGACGATGCGCAGGTGCGCTGTGTCGTATTCCAGGGCAACGAGGCCATCTTCTCCGCCGGCAACGACATCGCCGACTTTCTGAACAACCCGCCCGCCACCACCGACTCGCCGGTGTTCCGTTTCCTGCGCGGCATCGCTCAGTTTCCCAAGCCGCTGATCGCGGCGGTGTGCGGGCCGGCCGTGGGCGTGGGCACCACCATGCTGTTCCATTGCGACCTGGTCTACGCCGGCGACAATGCCGCCTTCTCCATGCCCTTCGTCAACCTCGGCCTGTGCCCCGAAGCGGCCAGCAGCCTGCTGGTGCCGCAGATGCTGGGCTACCACCGCGCCGCCGAAGCCTTGCTGCTGGGTGAACCCTTCATGGCGGAAGCCGCACTGGAAGTGGGCCTGGTCAACCGCGTGCTGCCCCCGCTCGAAGTGGCCGGCTACGCCCAGACCGTGGCGCGCAAGATGGCCGCCAAACCCATCTCCTCACTCATCGAGACCAAGCGCCTGATGAAGCAGGGTCAGCTCAAGCAGGTGATGGCGGTGATGGCCGAGGAAGGCGTGAGCTTTGGCCGCATGCTCGGCGAGCCAGCGGCCAAGGAAGCGTTTGGCGCGTTCATGGAACGCAGGAAGCCGGATTTTTCGAAGGTGTGAAGCCTGGTCCCGTTTGCAGGACGGTCGAGGCCTTCGCCAACGATCCATGCGATCGGCGCGCCGTCATGTGACAAACCGCGCAAGCAGCCCCCGAAGCCAGCTCTTGTCTGTCACCACAGGGGGAAGCGGATGGGCTCCAAGCGCCACCAGCCTAGCCTCCAGCCCGGGCCACCTCACCTGCCGTGCCGCCTGCACCGGAGTCAGGCCATCGAACTCGGAGTGCAGGGTGGGGTCGGCCCCGGCTTCCAGCAAAAAATACGCGACGTCCTCCTGCAGGGCGAGGATGGTCGCTACCAGGGGTGTGGACAGAAATTCAGGATGGGCGTAGTTGACGTCGACGCCCCGGGCGACGTGGTACTCGACCAAAGCGAGATCGCCTTGTTCAGCGGCCGCAAACATTTCTTTCCAGTTTCCGCCAGACATCGTTTCTCCTTGTGACACGCGTCCCGCCGACGCGGTGCCCATCATCGCCTGCCCGCCAGATTCAACACCGCCCGGCGGCCTTCATCAGGGCGTTGCATTGTCCGCCGCTGTTGCGGTCTCCCGCTGCTTCCGGTGACTTGCTGCCGCTTCGGTTCTGGCCACCCACCACCGCGTTGCAAACGGCATCGGAGTGCGGTGTCTGCCCGAAGCTCATGGCCTTCTGAAAGGCCGTGGCGCCATACAGGTAGCAACGGTAGGTGCCGCCGTTCTTGACGTTCACCGTGTAGTTGATGCGGCCTCCTGTGTCCTCGGTGCGGTCGGTGATGGTGAACTGGCCGACCGATCGCCCGACGGCCATGGCCGTGCGCGCTTCCAGATCCTCCTGCTTCATGGTGGAGGAACATCCCGTGAGAATCGCCAGCGGAGCAGCGAACAGTGCGATGGCTCGAAAAAACATGCAGATCTCCCAACAGTTGATGAAATGAAACGGCTGTCTCAAGGCCCAAGGGCCCGGATGACCTGTCGCAGGCGCCAGTGTAGCGCCGCAGCACGATCTCGTCGCCCACGTTGCCGAAAAACTGGGCCCAGCCCATGACGGCGTTGCCGCGTTCGTTCATGGCCAAGGCGGGTGGGCTCGAGGGGTCGGGGTAGGTCTCGTTCGCCACGGCGGCGGTCCAGCCCCCGGCGACGGTGTAGCGGGCGACCATGGCATCCCTGGTGACCGGATCGGCCCAAGCAATCAAGGCGTTGCGCGAATCGTCGATGCCGAGCGCTGGCAGACCCAGCCAGGTCCCTGAGTTGGCCGCTCGCACCGCAGTCACGCCGGCGAATGCGCCACCTGCAGGCGCAGTGGCCACGCGCAGCGTGTTGTCGAATTCAACCCAGGCCACAATCGCGTCACCGCTGGCGTTGGCGCGCAACACAGGAACGCTGATGCGGCCCTGGTTGTTGGGAACAGGGTCCGTGACGGCACTGCTGCCCTGCGACCAGGCGCCCGATTCGTACCGTTTGAACCGGATGCCGTTGTTGCCGGTGCCACCGCTGATGTCGAGCTGTCCCCACACCAGAAGCGCGAAGCCGTTGTCGGCCACGGCGAGATCATGTCGGCCGATGCTTTGCAGCGAACCGGCGTCTGCCACCACTTGCGAAGCCGTTGTCCAGCCGGTGGCCACCGAGTACCGGTTGCTCCACAGGCCGTTGCCATTGCCTGCGCCGGATCGTTTCCACACCGCCAGCGCGTCGCCGGCGGGTGTCACGCCCACGATGGGTTCACCGTCCACGCTGCCCACCAATTCGTTGTTTTCCAGGAGCTCCGGCGTGCCCCAGCCGCCAGCCGGTGTGTAGCGACTGGCGTAGATGCTGAAGCGGGTTGCCGGGCCGATTTGCGCCCAAACAGCCACCGCATTGCCAGCAGCGTCAACGTCAACGGTGCTGTCCCCCACCACGCCTGCACTGTTCTCGACCCGAACCTCGGGTCCCCAACCATTCACCGGGTCGAGCGCCCGTGCGTGCAGGTCTTGGGTGCTGCCGGTCTGCGTCCACAGCAACATGCCGAAGCCACTGTCGCGGTCGATGGAGAGCTGCAACCGGGTGACATTGCCCGGGTTCGTTTCCAGCCGCTCGGGCGTGGACCAGGTGCCACCGCCACTGGAGCGGCTGGCCCACACGTGGTTTTCGGCGGTGCCCGCCTGAAGGCGCAGCCATACCGCAGTGGCACGCTCGTTGTTGTCGATGACCACCACCGGCGCCGACGCTCCAGCGCCAGCCAGTCGCACCAGTTCCCCCCACCCTGCGACGGGTGCACTCGTGCGGAACGCAGCGCTCACGCTCCGCGCCGCGCTCACGGTGACGCTGCAGGTGGTGGTTCCACTGCAGGCGCCGCCCCAGCCGTCAAACACCTGGCCAGCGCCAGCGGCGGCGGTGAGCGTGACCACCGTGTCTGCGTCGTAGCTCGTGCTACAGGTGCTGCCGCAGTCGATGCCGGCAGGTGCCGAGGTGACGCGGCCGTCGCCGGTGGTCGATACGGTCAGCGGGAATCGTGTTGAGGAGCTGGCGCCGAAACTGGCCCGCACGGAGCGCGCCTCGGTCATGGTCACCGTGCAGGTGAGCGCTGTGCCGGTGCATGCACCGCTCCATCCGTTGAGTTGTTGGCGCGAGCCGGGTGTGGCCGTGAGCGTGACGACCGTGCCTTCCGAAAAGTCGGCCACGCACTCGCTGCCACAGCGGATGCCGGCTGGCTGCGAGCTGATGAGGCCATCGCCGCTGAGGGTGACGGTGAGCGATCGGGCGTTGGGTGGTGGAGGCGTCGGCGCGTCCGAGCCACCGCCGCCGCATGCGGCCAGCAGCACCACCGAGAGAAGGGCAGACACAAGCCCGGTTGTTTTTGCATTCATGTGGTTCCAGCTCCGTGCATTGGGGATGGAACGGGATGCTAGGGACGGGCAGGTCTGCGGCGAACAGCACCTTCGGGCATGCGTCGAAACCGTGGTTGACCTGCCCCAAGGTGCTGTCTTGCGGGCGTTGGGGCGGCGCCCTCCCGATCAGGCTTGCGGCAGTGGAGTCTGCGCGAAAGCGTGCGCCAGGAAGGCGCGCAGCCGCACCGGGCGCACAGGCTTGACCATCACCGCCAGCCCGAAGTCGCGCGCGCCTGCCGGCGTCACCCGTGACGATCAGTGCGGGCAACATCTCGTCGTCGAGTGCCTGTCGCAGTTCATGCACGGCATCGATCCCGCTTGCACCGTCGGCCAGGCGAAGGTCGACCACAAGTGCCTCGGCGCGAAAGCCATCGCGCACGATCTGCAAGCTGGCAGGAGCGTTCGTTGCCGATTGAACGTCGCAACCCCAGGAGCGCAGCAGGCCAACCAGCGCAGCGCGGGAGTCGGCGTCGTCTTCCACCACCAGAACCCGGCGCAAGGGGAACGACGTCTCGCCCACCGGCGTCGGATGAGGGGTTTCGGTGGACACGGTTGACGCGGGTGCCAGGGGCAACACAAGCGAGAAGGTGCTGCCACGCCCCAGCTCCGACTCCACCGACACGCCCAGGTCCAGAAGATCGCTCAGGCGCTTGACGGTGGCCAGGCCCAAACCCAGGCCCAGCCTGCGGTCACGCGCCGGATTGCCCACCTGGTAGAACTCGTCGAAGATGCGGGGGAGGTCGCTGCTGGCCATGCCGATCCCGGTGTCTTCAACGTGTACTTGCACCGAGTGGTCACCAGCCACGGCATGCACACGGACGTGGCCCTGCGTCGTGTAGCGGATGGCGTTGAACAGCACATTGGAGAGCACGCGCGATAGCAGGGCGCGGTCGCTGCGAACCACCAGCGCAGGCACGTCGTTGACCATCTTCAATCCCTTGGCACGCGCCAACGGCTCGTGTGGCCGACTGCATTCGTGCACCAGCTCCTGAAGTGAAAACACCGACCACTGTGGCGCCAGGTTGCCCACGTCGAGGCGGGTGATCTCCAGCAGGTCGTCGATCACCAACGCCATGCCGTCGACACATTCGCCGATGTGCCGAGCGACCTCGTCCACGTCCACCTCTTTCGGTCGGTCGATCAAGGTCTGCGACAGCAGGCCCATGGCGTGCAGCGGTTGGCGCAGGTCGTGGTTGGCCGCGGCAAAGAAGCGTGTGCGTGCCGCGCTGGCCTGCTCGGCGGCATTGCGCGCGGCCTCGCTGCGGTGGTTCTCATGCTGCAGTTCGGTGATCAGTTCCTCGTTGCGCTCGCGCTGCGCCTGCAGTTCGCGCAACACACGGGACTGGTTGCGGCCGCTGGCCAGGGCATACACACCGATCAGGAACACCAGCAGGACCATGAGGGCCAGGTAGGTGTCAGCGAGCAGCAGGTCGCGCAGGATGAGCGGGCCGAGCACCAGCAACACGTGCGCCACCAGAACGCGGGGAAAACCGGGCAGCCGCACCGAGCCTCCCATGGCAATGGCCACCAGCGTCATGTGCAGGATCGACTCGGCCTGTGCCGTACCCGGCGAGAGCAGCACAAAAGGCAGCATGCCCCACTGCGCAGCGTGCACCAGGGTGCTCGCCAGCCAGGCCCGCACCCAGGCGCGCGAGGTTGGCATCGGCTGGCTGCGAGGCAGCAGGGAGAGTGGCGCCACCAGGCGGGCAAATACATGAAAGAGTGCCGCCCCCAGGCGGGCGAGACTCACGGCGCAAAAAGCGCCGAACCACCAGTCGAGCGCGTGTCCTGCCGTAGCAGATCAGGGCCCCCAACATGCTGAGCAGCCATGCCACCGGGGTGGTGCGGATGAGGTGCTCTATCTGCTCGATCTCGAGCGCGGTGGCCGCGGCGCCATGGGGCTTGGACCGTGCGGGCATTCAGGTGAGCCCTGCCTCGCGCGCACGCACCAGCAGGTGGGTCCGGTTGCGCGCGCCCAGTGCTCCTAGCAACGCCGTGACATGGAGCTTCACCGTGCGTTCGGCAATGCCCAGTTCCTGGGAAATCTGCTTGTTTTGCTGGCCCCGCGCGATCAGGCTCAGCACCTCCAGTTGGCGCGCGGTCGGGCCAGCCCGCGTCTCCACAGGCCCTGCGGTGTGGTCGAACCACTCGCCACCACGCACCACCCGGTCGAGCGCCTGGAGGATGTGCATGATCGGCAGCGATTTGCCCACGAAGCCCGCAGCGCCAGCCGCACGCGCCTGCGCCTGCAGTCCCGCGTCCTCCTGGCCGGAGATCAGCACCCGCGCCACCAACGGGTGCCGCGCGCCAAATCGACGCAGTCCCTCCAGCCCGTCGTCACCCGCCAGGCGGTAGTCAATCAGCACGAGGTCCAGTTCGGGCCAGCGCCAGGCGGTCTCCAGCGCGGCTTCCAGGCTCAGCACCGCGCGCGCCTGCACGCCCTCGCGCGCGTGGGTCAGTGCATGCACAAAGCCAACGCCGAACATGGGGTGATCGTCGACGAGGAGCAGGTTCATAGGCAGCGCTTGGGCGACTCAGTTCCGATGCGCCGTATTTTGTGCCCGGTCCATGAATCCGCCTAACTGCCCCAAAGGGCAGGTTGGACCCCGAACTTCCACGTCAGGCCAGACCCTGCGCCAACGCCTCGAACACCACCCGGATGCGCCGGGAGGTGCGCAATTCGCGGTGGCTGACCAGCCAGATGGGAAAGCGCACTGGGGGCACTTCGTCGAGCACCCGCACCACACCCGGGGTGTCGCGCGCGATCTCGTCCATCATGGCGCCAATGCCCATGCCCTGGCGCACCAGCGACCAGCTGGCCACCGAGTGCTCGGCGTAGCAGCTGAAATTGGCCTCGCTCAGCGGCAGCCCGTGCTGGCGCAGGTAGGCCAGATACTGACCGGACCGATCCGCGCCCACAAAGGCAAGATGCGCTGCATCCTCGGCGTTGCGCGGATGACCGTGGATGCGCACCCAGTCTTCCGACGCGTAGAAGCTGGCGGAGGCTTCGCGGATCAGGCGGGCGATCAGGTCGGGTTGCTCGGGCTTGACATGGCGGATGGCGATGTCCGCCTCCCGGCGCAGCAGATCGCTCAGTGCATTGGAGGCAATCACCTCGATGGCGATGCCTGGTTCCCGCTCGCGCAACCGGCGCACCATCGGGGGCAGCAGGTGGGCGGCCACCGCGTCGGTGGCCGAGACGGAGACCACCCCGCCCACCGCCTGCGAACGACCCGTGGCCGCCAGGCTCAGCGCTTCGGCGGCGGCGCCCATCGCGCGTGCGTGTTCCAGCAGTTCGAGTCCGGTCGGGGTGAGCAACATCGACTTGCCCACGCGCTCAAACAGGGTCACGCCCATCTGCCGTTCGATGGCCGCCACCTGGCGACTCAGCGTCGGCTGGGTCAGGCGGGCGGCGGCCGACAGCGAGCCGGTGTCGGCCGTTTCAAGAAAGGCCTTGAGCTGGTTCCAGTCGAGTTGATTCATACAAAAACGCATATCCCCACTGCAAATAATCGCAATTCCCTGCGATGTGGCGCATGGATAGTATGCGGACGACCCGACACACACCTCCAAACCTCCGCACCCATGGCCTCGTACACCACTGCTCCCTCCGCGCCCGCTCCGTCTGCTGCGCAGGTCCGTTCCGCCTTCAACCCCAAGGCGGTTTTCTGGGACCGCATTGCACGCAAGTACGCATCGGACCCGATTGCCGACATGGCGGGCTACGAAGCCACCCTGCGGCGCGTGCGGACCTGGCTGTCCGTCGATCAGGATGTCCTGGAAATCGGTTGTGGCACGGGCACCACCGCCCTGCAGCTGGCGCCCTCGACCCGCAGCCTGCTGGCCACCGATTTTTCCGCCGACATGATTGCCATTGCGCGGGAAAAACTGGCGCTTCAGCCGGTGCGTGGCTTGAGCTTCGCTGTCGCCGATGCGGACACCCCGGCCTTCGCACAGGGCGCGTACCACGCCGTGCTGGCCTTCAACCTGCTGCACCTGGTGAGCGATCTGGATCACACGCTGTCGCTTGCGATGCAGGCACTGAAACCGGGCGGCTTGTTGATCACCAAGACGCCCTGCGTCAAGGAAATGAATCCCTTGATTCCCCACCTGGCGTTGCCACTCATGCGCGCACTGGGCAAGGCGCCGCATGTTCTTTGCTTCAAGGGCGATGAACTGCAGTCGGCCATCACCCGGCAGGGCATGGTGCTGGTTTCGGTCGAGCGACATGGCACCCGAGGCAAGGACATCAGGGCCTTCATCGTTGCCCGCAAGCCGTTGTGAAGCTTTAGCACCCCGACGGGCTGAGACCAAAGCCGCTTGCTGACGACGAAGACACCGGTTCGTGCCGAGCAGGACGGGTGGTGTAAGGTGCCGCTCCATGAGCGATACCGACCCCACCCACACCGCCAAAACCCTGTTTTTTGAAGGCAACGCCCTCTTCGAAGCCGATCGTCTCGAAGAGGCCGCTGCGCGTTACCAGGCCGCATTGGCCCTGGTGCCTGGGCGGCCCTCCGTCCTGGCCAACCTGGGCGTCACGCAGTGCCGCTTGCGGCAGTGGCCGCAGGCCGTGGCCACGCTGACCCAGGCCACCAAGGCCGACCCCAAGCACCGCGATGCCTGGGTGGCGCTCGGACTGTCGCAGGAGGCGCTGTCCCGCTGGAGCGAGGCGGCGCATGCCTTGCAAACCGGTATCGAGCTCGGCGCTGCCACCGGCCAGCTCTGGCTGTCGCTGGCCATGTGCCGCATGCGCCTGCAGCAGCCCGACGAGGCGCTGCAAGCGCTCGACCAGGCGGTGGCGGTGGAGCCCACCCTGGCCGAAGCCTGGAGCCAGCGCGGCAGCCTGATGCGCGACACCGGGCGCTTGGCCGAGGCCGCGCGCTCTTACGAGCAGGCCCTGGCCAACGGCGGTGACGAAACGCTCAACCGCTTTTATTTGTCGTCGGTCCAGGGCGGCGCGGCGCCGGCCCATCCACCCTCGTTGTATGTCGAGGCGCTGTTCGACGAGTACGCCGACGAGTTCCAGACCCACCTGGTCGAACATCTGAACTACCAAGCGCACACCACGCTGCTGGCGCCGCTGCGCGCCAGCGGCCAGCGCTTCGAACGCGTGCTCGACCTGGGTTGCGGCACCGGCCTGTGTGGCCGCCTCATCCGGGCGCAGGCCGGCGCGGTGGATGGGGTGGACCTGTCGTCCGCCATGGTGGCGCAGGCCCGGGCCAGTGGCGCGTACCGGCGCGTGGTGCATGGCGATCTGCTGGCGTTCTTGCGCGAGAGCGCCGAGCCGGTGGATCTGGTGATGGCGGCTGACGTGTTCATCTACGTGGGCGCGCTCGACGCGGTGTTCGAAGCGGTGCGCGAACGCCTGCAGCCCGGCGCGTGCTTCGCGTTTTCGGTCGAACTGGCCACCGACGGCAGCGAACTCAAACTGCTGCCCAGCTTGCGCTACGCCCACTCACCGGCCTATATCGACCGCCTCGCCGCGCTCAACGGCTTTCGCGTGCGCCAGAGCTGGCAGGCCCCGCTGCGCGAAGACCAGCAAAAGCCGGTGATGGGCCTGTACGTGCTGCTGGAGCCGGTGGCCAGCGCCTGACGGCACCCGAGACTCAAACCACCTTCGCCGGGCTGTACCTGAACGTCGCCCGGATCACACCGTGGTCGCCGGTGCCCAGGGTCTTGTGGTCTTCAAAGTTCAGGTGGTCGTTGTTGATCACCAGGCCATCGAACATCCAGAGCCGTTTCTTGCTGTTGTCGTAGAACTCCTGGCTCACCAGGATGTGGTCGAGCGATTCGCGGATGTCCTAGTGCACGTGGGTGTAGTACACGTCGCGCGTGTCGCGGTATTCCTGCAGGGTCTGCGCGGTGTAGAGCGCGGTGTCGCCACCGCCCTTGCTCTCGCCCACCAGGTAGCGCGGCTGCTCGGTGAGGATGTTGGCGGTGTTGCTGTGCTGGCCGTCGTTGATTTCGCCCAGCACGATCACCGGCGTGTCGTTGTCCTTCATCTGCTCGGACAACAGGAACCGCAGCGCCGTGGCCTCGGCCGTGCGCCGGATGGTGGAGATGGCGGCACCCAGGCCGGTGGCGTGTTTGCCGTAGAGCGCCTTGTCGGCTTTGAACCACTTTTCGTTGAAGACCTGGGTCGGCCCCTTGGACTTGAAGTGGCACACGTACACGTGCACCTCGGGGCCGGGGCTGCGCGGCTGGATGGTGAAGTGCAGCACCGGCCGGGAGTAACCCTGGATGTTCACGCTGATGCTGGGGGTTTGCGGATCGTCGCCGGTGGAGCGCAGCACGAAGCCGGGCGGAAACTTCGTGATCCACTCCGGCTGGCCGGTGAGCAGGCCCTTGCGCACGAGGGCACCGCAGTCGATGCGTTTGCCGCTGGAGCCGGGCGGGGCCAGCAGGTCGTAGCTGGCCGCCACGCCCGCGGAATCCAGCGCGCGCTGCACCGACACCGGGTTCCACATTTCCTGCAGGCCGAACACATCGGCGTCCAGCGACTGGAGCTGGTGCGCGGTCCAGCCGATCTTGCGGTCGTACTCGGCCTGGGTCCAACCCGCGGTGTTGGTGTACATGGGCAAGCCCGGCTCGTTCAGGTTGTAGAGGTTGAACGAGCCGATGCTGAGCTGCTTCAGGTTCATGGTGGTGCCTCCTGCCGGTTGAGGACCCCACTGTGCGCGCGCCGTGTGACAAAACCACCCCCCAGATGAGGGAAGGCGCCAGGCGGTTCAGGTGTTGCGCCGCGCCACCCAGTAGGCCGCACCGTCGGCGCCGTAGCGCTCGGCGTGCGGCACGTGCGCGTCCAGCTCGAAGGTGTCGCCCGCGAGCAGGTGGCGCGTGTGCCCGTCCACGGTGAGCCACATCTCGCCGCGTGACACCAGCGCGTTGGCCGCGAAGGGGTGGGTGTGGGTGTCGAGCACGGTGAGCGGTGCCCATTCGCGCTCCAGCACCTCGTCGAAGCCCTCGGCGAGGCGTTGCTGGCGGAAGGCGTCGAAGGTGGTGGTGTTCATGGGCCGGATTTTCCGCAACGCTGGAACGGGGTCAAGCCAATGGGCGACGCCGCGCCTTCAGATGAGGCGGGCGAGTTTCACCGCCTGGGCCGAGCCGCTGCCCACCAGGGCGCACCACGCGCGCAGCAGGGTGCCCGGCGGGCGGGTCTGCAGGGCCAGCGCTTCGTCGCGGTGTGCCACCTCGTCGGCCTGGCATTCGAGCAGCAGCGCGCGCAGCGGCTCCACGCCGTCGCGGCCTTCGATGCGGTCGATCTGCTGCTGGTAGTGGTGGTCCACGAAGGTTTCCACCGACGCGATGGTGGCGTGCACCGCGCGAGGTCCCACCAGCGCGGGCAGGGCGCCGGTGAGGAAACCCGCCACGCGCCAGGCCGGCAGCAACCAGCTGCGCCGCGCCCAGGGCAACACCTCGCACACGCGCCGCAGGTGGTCTTGTTCGGTGGCGCCGTGGCGCAGGGCAAAGGCCTTGAGTTCGGCGTCGCGCGTCACCAGCGCGATGCCGCGGTAGATCCACACCGCGCCGGTTTCGCCCGCGTGGTCCGACCGCAGCT
>LNFM01012461.1_pt1 | contig 11161 bp, 10 predicted proteins | sample 596031 | NCBI WGS metagenome assembly LNFM01 (sample SAMN04254537, study PRJNA301005) | activated carbon metagenome | isolation source: dual media filters at the Ann Arbor, Michigan drinking water treatment plant | place: USA: Ann Arbor | reverse complement strand
TTCCACTTGTTGGCGCGCGGCATCATCATGTTCGAATACCTGTGCAACATGGGCGCCATCAGCAAGCCGCGCTGCCAGGTGATGGGCCTGCCGGTGAAGATCCCCGACAGCGACGGCGCGCCGGCGCGGGTCATTGCCATCGAGGATGACGCATGAGCCTCGCGGGGCAGGTTGCGCTGGTTACCGGCGGCGGGTCGGGGATCGGCGAGGGGATCGCGCTGCGCCTGGCACGCGACGGCGCCGCGGTCGTGGTGGCCGATGTGAATGCCGAGGCCGCGACGCGCGTGGCCGACGCGATCACAGCCGCCGGCGGCACAGCAGCAGCGCAGGCGATGGACGTGACCGACGAGGCGCAGGTCGACGCCGCTGTTGTCGAGGCGGAGCGCCGCTTCGGGCGGCTGCGGATTGCCGTGTGCAATGCCGGCATCACCGATCGCGTGCCGGTGCTGGAGATGTCGCTGGCGGCTTTCGAGCGTGTGCTGCGGGTGAACCTGGTGGGTTGCTTCCTTACGGCACGGGCGGCGGCGCGGGCGATGTCGGCCGCACCCGATCCTGGTGGGCGGATCGTGACCATCTCCTCGGTCTCGGGGCAGTTCGGCGGGACCGGGCGCGCCGCCTATGGCGCGAGCAAGGGCGGCATCGAGATGCTGACCCGCGTGCTGGCGGCGGAGCTGGCGCCCGCTGGCATCCTGGTGAACGGCGTCGCACCTGGTCCGGTGCAGGTGGCGCGTACCGCGCATGGGGCGCGGCAGCGCGCCGCCTTCCTGGATCGGATGGCAGTGAAGCGCTACGGCACGCCGGCGGATGTGGCGGCGGCGGTGGCCTTCCTGTGCAGCGGCGACAACGGCTTCGTCACCGGGCAGATCCTGAACGTCGATGGCGGCTTCGCGTCGTCGGGCGTGATGTACGACCCGGCGGAGGGGGCCTGACGCTATTGTGGGAACTGCTCGACATGCGTCTCCGCGGTGCGGCCGAAATACACGACGCGCCGACCGGGGAAGGAGACGATGTAGCCGGCGCAGCCCGCGGCAGTGACCTTCCGGGAAAAGCCACGGTAGGTGTAGCCGGGCACCATGGCCTGGGCTTCGTGCACCGCCGCCTGGACGATGCGCGCGTCGAAGGCGGCGGCGACGGGATCCTCCTGTTCGGGATGCGGGACTTCGACGCTGTCGCCCGAAGCCAGGTAGTAGGTCGAGGCGCTGCGGCGGTAGTCCACCGTGTAGCCCTCGAACCCCGCTTCCGTCAGGCGGCCGATGATGGCGGGGAAGCTCAGCGATCCGTCATGCGCGGCGGCCAGGCAGGCCTGCGCGGTATGTTTCTGGTGCGCGTCCATGGGGCGGTTCCTCACGACAGGGGGATGTCCTTCAGGCCGTGATGCGTGACGAGTTTGCGCAGGGCGGCCTCGACCGCGGCGCGTTCGGCGGCGGTCAGCGCGGCGAAGCAGGTGGCCTCGTTCGCCTCGGCCAGGCGCGCGAGGCGCGGCACCAGCCGGCGGCCGGCGGGCGTGAGCGAAAGGGTGTGGGCGCGGCCGTCCTGCGGATTCTCGTGCCGGACCACCAGCGCCTTCGCGAGCAGGCGGTCGGCCAGCTTGCTGATGGCGCCGCGCGTCATGCCCATGCGCGCGGCGAGCAGGCTGGGCGCCAGGGCATCGGCATCGAGCAGTTCGCGCAGCACCACCCATTCGGCGACGGTGACGCCCTGGCTGTCCAGCCGACGGGCGAAGCCGACCGAGACATGGTTGGACACCATGCGGAGCCAGTAGCCGAGATGGTCGGTGAGGGCGGGGATGCGTGTCATGACGGCCGATGTGGTTGCCAAGGAAACAATATGGAGAAAGTTTCCTTGTCAACTTTTATGTCGTGGTCAGGTGGCCGGCGTTGCCTTCTCGTCGCTGACGATCCGGCCATCCACCAGGTGGATGCGCCGCGTCGCGCGGCGGGCCAGGTCGGCATCATGCGTGACCACCAGGATCGCGCGGCCTTCCTCGGCGGCCAGGCGCGAGAAGATGTCGAAGACCGCGGCGGCGTTGCGGGTGTCGAGGTTGCCGGTGGGCTCGTCGGCCAGCAGCAGCACGGGGTCGTTGGCCAGCGCGCGGGCGATGGCAACGCGCTGGCGCATGCCGCCGGAGAGCTGTTCGGGCAGCTTCGCCGCTGCATCCGCCAGGCCGAGCGCAGCGAGCAGCGCCATGGCGCGCGCCCGCGCTGCCTCGGGCTTCAGCAGGCCGCGCCGGCGGATCGGGATCAGCACGTTGTCCAGCGCGGAGAATTCCGGCAGCAGGAAATGGAACTGGAAGACGAAGCCGAGCCGCGCGAGGCGCAGCGCCGCGAGATCCTGGCCGGACAGAAGGGCAGTATCGGTGCCTTCGAGCAGCACGCGCCCTGCGCTCGGCCGGTCGAGCAGCCCGAGCAGATAGAGCAGCGAGGACTTCCCCGACCCCGACGGCCCCGTGATGGCAACGAATTCCCCCCTGGTGACCGTCAGGCTGATGTCGCTGACCAGCGTGACGCCCTCGCCGAGCCGTTTGGTGACGCCCTCGGCAGCGAGCAGCGCCGCGGTCAAGGCGCCAGGTTCCAGAAAAAGGAGGGGATTCGGGGGAGTTCCCTCCCCCGACCTTTGTTCACGCCGCCCCCCTGACGACCTGCACCGGATCGAGCCTGGCCGCCCGCCGCGCCGGGATGACGGCCGCGAAGGCCGCCGATGCCACCGCGAAGAACGACGCCACCGCGAAGATCCGCCAGTCATGCGCCATCAGGAAGCGGTCGGTGCCGGCCGGCGTCTGGGTGCCGAAGCGCACCTGCCCGAGCCCTTCGATCATCAATTGCCCGATCACGCAGCCGAGCACGGCGCCGAGCAGCCCCGCGATCATGCCCTGCACCAGGAACAGCCGCTGGATGTCGCCTTCGGTGAAGCCGAGCGATTTCAGGATGGCGATGTCGCGCGTCTTCTCGAACACCACGGTCGAGATGATGTTGTAGATGCCGAAGGCGGCCACCAGCAGGATGGCGCCGGTCACGCTGTACATGATGGCGTTCTGGATGACGAAGACCGTGAGGATATTGGCGTTCTGCTCCTCCCAGGATTCCGTGCGGTCGCCGAAGCGGGCCTCGATCTGGCGGGCCAGGGGTTCCGCCTGCGTGACGTCGGCCAGGCGCAGCAGGATCTGGTTCACCACATTGGGGCGGTCTTGCAGGGTCTGGTTGACCTTCAGCAGCGCATAGCCGGCAGATTGGTCGAGCGCGACGAGACCGGTGTGGAAGATGCCCACGATCTTCATCTGCAACGATACGCCGCGCGGCGAGACGGCGATGACGGTGTCGCCCATCTGCACGCCGAGGCGCGTCGCCAGGGCCTGGCCGATGATCAAGCCGTTGGCGGCCGAGCGCAGATCCTCGAGCCGGCCGTGGATCATGTCCTTCTGGAGATTGGCAACGCGCGCATAGGCCGCGGGTTCGATGCCGGTGACCGTGATGGTGACGTCGCGCGAGCCGTAGCGCAGCAGGGCGGCGCCGGTGAGGATGGCGGCGGCCGCCGCGCCGGGGATGGCCTCCAGCGCCGCGAGCTTGTCGCCGGGTGCGCGGATGCCGCGCACCCGGTCGCGCGGCTTCACGCCGTTGATGGCGACGGCGCCGTCGGGTGCCGAGAGTTCCGCCGCTTGGGGCAGCGGGCTGCGGGTTTCGTCCTTGATGACGATGTGCGGCTGCACGTCGATCACCTGCTGCACGAAATAGGTCTGGAAGCCGCGCATCAGGGACGCGATGGCGATGAAGAAGGCCACGCCCAGCGCCACGCCGAGCACGCTGACCAGCGTCTGCCGCCGCCGGCGCGAGAGCATGCCGCGGGCGAGGTCGAGGATCAGCCTCATGGCCTGATCCGTACGGCCTGTCCGGCGGCGAGGCCGGCCGGCGGGTTGAGTACCACGGCGTCGCCCGCCTGCAGGCCGCGCAGGATCTCAACGGCGCGCGGGCCCTGGACGCCGACCTCGACCGGGCGTGGCTGGACCGTTTCGCCCTGCACCACGAAGACGCGCCCGTCGCGCAGGGCGGCGGGCGGCACCAGCACGGCGTTGTCGGTCTGGCGCAGCACGATGTTCGCCTCGACCGTCATGCCGATCAGCAGGGGCGTGTCGTCGGGCAGGGCCAGGCGTACGCGGTAGGATTTGCGGGTGGCGTCGCCCTTGGGGGTGATCTGGCCGACGGTCGCGGTCAGCACCTGGCCCGGGAAGGCATCGGCACGCAGCAGCACGCGCTGGCCCTCGCGGACCTGGGCGATGTCTTCCTCATCCACCTCGGCCGTGACGCGCAGCGGGCGGGGTTCGCCGATCCAGAACAGGGAGGCGGGGGTGTCGACGACCTCGCCGACCTCGGCATCGCGGCGGAGCACGATGCCGTCGGCGGGGGCGCGGATGATGGTGTCGTCGAGGCGGCGCAGGGCGGCATCGGCCACGGCACGCACGGCGCGGGCCTCGGCCTCGGCGCGGTCGAGCGCGGCGCGGGCGGCGATGTCGCGGGTGACCAGGGTGCGGATCCGGGCCAGGTCCTCCTGGGCGAAGCGGGCGCGGGCCTCGGCTTCCTCGGCGCGATGGGCGGCTTCGCGGTTGTCCAGGCGAGCCATCGGCTGGCCTTCGGCCACGCGGTCGCCCTCATCGACCAGGACCTCGGTGATGCGGGCACGGATGGCCGGGCCGACGCGGGCCCAATGGACGGGTTCGACGCTGCCGGTGGCATAGACGGCGCGGACCGCCGGGCCGGAGGTGGCCAGCGCGACGGCGACGCTTGCGGGCATGGTCCACCAGAACCAGCCGGCGGCGGCGGCGAGGAGGACAAGGACGGCCAGGAGCAGACGGCGACGCATGCCAGCGGATGGGTAGCACGGGTGCGGGAATGGCGCGCGGGGGATCAAAGCCGGTTGCGGGGCTGGCGCGCGCCGGGTAGAAGGCGCCGCCTGGGCCGCGGTGAGCGGCGCGGTGGGTGGCCGGCATAGCTCAGTGGTAGAGCAACTGATTCGTAATCAGTAGGTCCGCGGTTCAAATCCGCGTGCCGGCACCAGCAGAAGAGCCGCAGGCCCGGAGCAGCCGCACGAATGTTCCCCCGGGTTGCACGAATTTAGTCAAGCACGCGAGTATAAAAGCGGCAATTGGTCCGTGATTGCGTCATTTTCGTGTCAAATTTGACGTGTCGGCTCCGGTCGTCGTGGCTCCGATCGTGCCTCTTGTATGTTCGGTTTCTTGGCGTATAAGCTGCGGCGACTAGGCGTGGGAAGAACTGCTTGCGACCAGGGATGAAATCCAGATAATTCTGCACGGTCTGCAGGCTTTTTGCCGACTATTGGAGCTGCTGGCATGGTCGCCCTGAAGTCGAACTATCCAGATCTCCCCGTTGCCTGCGGTGATTCCTTGGTATGACTGCGCTGGCCATGCGAGCCGCGACCATGAATGGGATGCGGGTGGACGTTACATCCGGGTCGCGGTGGTTTGTTGAATTTTCGCCATCGGCGTTGCGGGACCTTCAAAGCTTCAACCTCATTCGGGACGATGACGTGTTGCTGCACGTCATCTATCGGCCCGGATCGGGCGTTCTGGTCCTCAATGATTGCCTAGGTGGGATTTGGGGTGGCGAATGTGCCGTACGCGCGCCCGAGATCGGCTCGGGAACGCACATCACCGTCGATCTGCATTTTCTGGATGGCGGCCTCAGCATTGCGGTGCGCGGCGGGGAAAGTGCTGATCTCCAAGGCAGGTTTGTCGTCCGCGGCGAGGTGGACGCGGCAATGCCGCGGACAATCTCGCTCGCGCAGCCGATGGAGGCTGAAGGCCTGGTAGACCACGACCAAACCGAAGGCGGCGCGCGGTCGATCTGGCAGGCAGCGGCGCTTCGATCGGCCATGCCAACCGGCATTTCCCTCTCGGGCGTGCTCGATGAATGTGCCTTCAGCCCTGCCGTAGGGGGTTGGCTCGTGACAGGCTGGATGCCCGCGGAACTGCCTGTCGAAGGCGGCGGATGCCTGGCAGCCGAAGTCTTGCCCGCAGAGACGTCCGGCCGGAACGACATCCTCGCTGTCCAGTACCCGCGCCCGGATATCCGCGAGATCGGCCATGCCTTCGTGCTGCTGATCCCCTACGACCTCTCGGATACCCCGCTCGCGCCACCCGAGCAGATCACGCTGACCATCTCGCCGGGCGTGGCGGCGTGCCTCACGCCCTCGTCTGGGTTCACCTTGCGCGACGAAGCCAGCATGATCCGGCTGGTTCGGGACGTTCTCACCATCTCGCACCGTGGTGCAGTCCAGAGGATCCGCGCGCTGCTGGATCGCGCGGATTTCAGCGGCCAGGACAGCTTCGCTCCGCTGGGCGCGCCGGTGCACGTCGAAGTGGACGAGGTCATCCGCGTCCGCGCCGGTGCCGCGCTCCTGTTCGGCTGGTGCCTCGACCCGCTGGGGCTCGTGGACTCGATCCACCTCTGCCGCGGACCGGCGACCTCCGGCCCGCTGCAGAATGCTTGGATCCGAACGCCGCGGCAGGACATCGTGGACGCCTTCGCCCCGCGCTACGGCGTTGTCGAGCGTGATACAGGGTTCGTGGCCTGGGCCGACGTCGAGTCGGACCGCGACGGCACCCTGTTTCTCGAGATCAAGCTGCTCGATGGCCGCAGCGGATTGAAGCCCCTGCCGGCGCCGATCCGCCGTGGCGCGGCTGCGCTGCGGCGGGTGCTCAGCGCCGCCAGCCTGCCGGGGCATGACCTCGACCGGGTGTTCGATCGCGTGCTGGGCCCCGCGCTGATCGAGCTCAACCGCCACCGGCTGGCGCGGCCGGCGGTGCACCGGGAAGAGCGCTTCGGAACGCTGCCCGACGCGCCGCGCGTGAGCCTGGTGGTGCCGCTCTATGGCCGGCTCGACTTCATGCGCTGCCAGCTGGCGGTCTTCAGCGGCCAGAGCATGGCGCTGGACGAGATCATCTACGTGCTCGACCAGCCCGAGCGTGCTGCGGAGCTTATCGCCATGGCGCGGTCCGCCCATGGCAGCTTCGGCATGCCGTTCCGCGTGCTGCTGCAAGGCGAGAACCGCGGCTTCGGCCCGTCGAGCAATGCCGGGCTCGCCGCCGCCACCGGCCGGTACGTGCTGTTCCTGAACTCCGATGTCTTTCCCGAGAACGCCGATTGGCTCGACCGCCTGGTCGCGACCCTCGACGACGACCCGGACCTTGGCATTGTCGGCCCGCTGCTGCTGTTCGCGGACGGGTCCATCCAGCACGCCGGCATGGAGCTGGAGCCAGAGCCCGACCTGTCGGGCTGGCTGTTCCCGCGCCACCCGATGAAGGGCCGCGTGCCACCCACTGGCGGGCCGCGCGTGCGGCGGGCACCCACGGTGACCGGCGCCGCGATGCTCATGCGCCGCGACGTCGCACTGGAGCTGGGGGGCTTCGACCCCGACTACGCCATCGGCGACTTCGAGGACGCGGACCTGTGCCTGCGCGCCGCAACCCTGGGCCTGGGCTGTGCGGTCGACATGACCGTCCGTGCCCGCCACCTCGAGCGGCAATCGCAGAATGCCGCCCCGGGGGAGTGGCGGCGCAACCTGACGCTGCTCAATGCCTGGACATTCAACCGCCGGATCAAGCGGACCGCCCATGCCCAATGACGGCGTCGTGCCCAGGGTTGCGCCCGGTCCTGCGGGCGCGCCGCAGGCACCTTCGCGCGTGCTGGTCGTCTCGCACCTGCACCCGGCGGTGTCGCGCGGCGGGGCGGAGATCGCGGCGTACCAGATGTATCGCGCCCTGAAGGCCACGCCCGGCGTCACCGCCTGGTTCGCCGCAGGGGCGGGCGCGCGGCTGGCGCCGCCGCTGGGCACGCATGTGTTCCAGCCCTTCGGCCCGGATGAATACGTGCTGGGCGAACCCGGCTACGACGGATGGCTGCACAGCGCCCAGGCACCGCGCTTCGGGCAGGAAGTCCGTGACCTGGTGGCGGAACTGCAACCGGACGTGGTGCATTTCCACCACTTCGCGAACCTGGGGGTCGAGGCCTTCCTGCAGGTGAAGCAGGCCTGCCCGCAGGCGCGCATCGTGCTGACGCTCCATGAATACCTGGCGATCTGCCACCATTTCGGCCAGATGGTGAAGCGCCCGGACCTGGCGCTGTGCAGCCGCGAGACGCCGCGCGACTGCGCACGCTGCTTCCCCGACCGCAGCGAGAACGACTTCTTCCTCCGCAAGCTGTACCTGCAGCGCTTCCTGGGGCTGGTGGACCATTTCGTGGCACCCAGCCGCTTCCTGGCCGACCGCTACATCGCCTGGGGGCTGCCGGCCGACCGCTTCAGCGTGGCCGAGAACGCGCTGCCGCCGCATGAGGGGCCGGACCTGCCGATGCCCCCGCCGCAGCCACTGGTGGTGGGCTTCTTCGGCCAGCTTTCGGTGCTGAAAGGCGTGGGCGTGCTGCTGGATGCGGCGGAGGAGCTGCGCCGGCGCCCGCCGCGCGGCGGCCGCGTGCGGATCGAGATCTGGGGCGATGCGTCGAACCAGCCGGCGGAGCTGCGAACCGAGATCGAGCGGCGGCTGCAGGCGAGCCGGTCGGTGGTGAGCTTCAACGGGGCGTACGAGAACGACCAGGTGATCGGGCTGATGCAGCGCTGTCACGCGGTGGTGGTGCCGAGCATCTGGTGGGAGAATTCGCCGCTGGTGATCCAGGAGGCGTTCCTGGCGCGACGGCCGGTGATATGCTCGGATATCGGCGGGATGGCGGAGAAGGTGCGGGACGGCGTGGACGGGTGGCATTTTCGGGCGCGAAGCGCGCAGAGTTTGGCGGAGGTGTTGCGGGGGTTGGCGGAGCCGGCAGGAATTGATAGACGCAATTTCGTTCGCTTCAAAGAAAGCAAGATAGTATCTTGCGAAACCGCGAACCAATTCTGTGAAAACATATGATGCAAAGTAAGCAACCATTTTTGCTGGGTCTTTCTAATGTTGTTGAAAGTCCATTGTATAAAACTCACGATTTATACGATTCCGTTGGTCACAATACAGGGAACGTGGCTTTTCATGAGGGTGTGCGAAAAATAGTCGTAGACAATCTTCCGACTGTTTCCTGGTTTGCATCTCCCGAACGCATCGACGCAGCGGGGGATATTGGCATTATCCCAGCTGCAAATCAGTTTGGTCCGCACGCGAATTTTGGAAACTTGGCTCAACGCTTCGCTAAACTGAAGGCGCGTCTCGTTATGGTTGGGCTAGGTGCGCAGAGTTCGATAGATGGACAGATTCCGGAGGTGCCGGAGGGGACGGTTCATTGGGTCAAAGAGGTAATCTCGCGTAGCCCATCTGGTGCTGCCAACATCGCGGTCCGTGGTTCCTTTACGAAAAAGGTTCTCGACCACTATGGCTTAGGCGATAGCGCTGTAGTGTGCGGCTGCCCCAGCCTTTTCATCAACCCCGTAAGCAATCTCGGAGAGCAAATCGAAGCGCGACTTGGGCTCGTTAAGTCAATAGCTGTTGCGGCTGGACATCAAAAGTGGAAGCATCTAGGGAAGATTGAGGCCACGTTAGTAAACTTAGCCAGAAAGACAAACGGAAGCTATGTCGGATCAAGCCCTTTTGAAATGGTTGCGCTGACCCGTGGTGAAGCAAACTATTTACCTGAGGCCGATCTCATCGCGTGTCGTGACTATGCTTGTCCAGACATGGACTTATCGGAATTTGTGAGTTGGTCGCGCAGTGTTGGTAGGGTATTTTTTGATGTGTGGTCGTGGATGGAGCACTATCGTCACTATGATTTGGTTGTAGGCGCGCGAATACACGGCGTGATGCTCGCATTGCAGGCTGGTGTTCCTGGTTTGTGTATCGCGCATGACTCAAGAACCTTGGAGCTCTGTCAAACAATGCTGATTCCTCACATTACGCCGCGCGAGTTGGGGCACAATTTTAATCTTGATCGTATTGTCGATGCCGCAAAGATTGATGGTGTAGCGTTCGACAAGAATCGACGCGAGCTTGCGAAACGATTTCGAGAATTCTTCGTTGGAAACGAAATCGCTGCTAAGATTTAGATATTAGTGAGAATCAATCGAGACAAAGGTGGGGAGTATCTTCGGTGAAGCGTGTGGCTATAATAACTGAGACGTTTTCAGCAAATTTCTATTTTCCGATTTGGTATAAATATTATTCTAGGCAAGTGAGTGCAAAAAATCTTTATGTGATTGCAATCGGTGGTAGTATGGAGGCATTCAAGGACTACGAATTAGGCGGAGTGATGGCGATCCCGTCAGATTTTGACGAACAAAAGCGCGTTGAATTTATGAATCCATTTGTACGTGGACTCCTTTCTCAATACGATATTGTTATACGCGTTGATGTGGATGAATTCCTTGTCCCCGACCCGTCTAAATTTGATTGCCTCAATCATTATCTTCAGCGTATTACGACCCCATATGTTACTGCCATTGGCATTGATGTATTTCAGCACACTTCTGAACCGCCTATAGATTATACGAAATTTCCCCTTTTGAGTCAGAGGCGCTTTGGGTATTTGACGTCATCCATGTGCAAGACAGCTGTGACATCAGTTCCAATTTCTTGGTCAATTGGGTTTCACTATGCTTCTGTCTATCCAAAATTTTCTGAGTTATTTCTTCTTCATTTTAAGCGGCTTGACATAAGCCAGCAAATCGCGTGGTTTACAGAAATATCAAAAGCTAAGCTCGTAGATCCACATCTGGAAAATTACTATCGGCCGGATATCGCAAAAATTGAGAATTTTCATTCTGCTGTCTCTAATCGGCCTCTAGTGCGTGGCTGGGAGGGTCTGCGTCGGCCCGATTTTTTCTCGAAGTTCTTTGGGGAAGTCGCATTAGACCGGCGCGACAGTATTTATCGAGGGAAGCATTTTGTTGCAGACTATATCATAGAATTGCCGAGTGATTTTTCTATCATTATCTAGTGAGTGGCAGTGTGCTCCAATTACGATGCAGATTTTGTGGATTGAATACTTACCTTAGATGAAGGCGCGCAGATTCTCTCTAGACATTCGCCAAAAATATTAGGATCAAGTCGAAAGTCAGTTTTGTTATTCGCGGTGCGACTGGCTTCAGTATTATTTACTAAGAGTTCGCTCCAAACTAGGGATCGGGCGGCGGCGTTGTTAAAAAAGAAGACATCTGGATGCGATGCAGGCGAAATAGA
>LNFM01022531.1_pt1 | contig 11162 bp, 9 predicted proteins | sample 596031 | NCBI WGS metagenome assembly LNFM01 (sample SAMN04254537, study PRJNA301005) | activated carbon metagenome | isolation source: dual media filters at the Ann Arbor, Michigan drinking water treatment plant | place: USA: Ann Arbor | reverse complement strand
CTAGGCCCCGTCATTACTGGTGCGGCTGGCAGGAATCGAACCCACGACCCCTTGGTTCGTAGCCAAGTACTCTATCCAGCTGAGCTACAGCCGCGAAGCCTCGCAGTATAGCGGCTTTTTCCGGGGGTGAGCCCCGGGGCGCCTCAATCGAGCGCGGCGGCCGCGGTTTCGCAGCGGCGGGCGCGTTCGTCGTCGGCCTCTTCGCGCGCCTGCGCGGCCAGCTGGCGCCAGGCACGGCGGCGCAGTGCCGCCGGCAGGGTGGGCGCCGCCGCGGCCTGTTCCAGCAGGCGGCGGGCCTTGCCCCAGAGCCGCCGTTCGGCAAAGGCGCAGCCCACGGCCGCCACCACGGCCGGCTCGTGCCCGAAGGCCTGGGCCGCCGCTTCCAGGCGAGGCAGCCAGTCGCTGCCCATGCCCTCGCAGACCTCGATCAGCGCCAGCGCCACCTGCTCGCGCTGATCGCGCTCGAGCGAGGCCAGGCGGTCCCAATAGGGCTTCAGCCAGTTGCGCCCCTCTTCGTCGGCGCCCAGCACGCCGGCGCGCAGGGCGGCCCGGGAAGCGACGAAGGCATCGCGCCGGTCGGCCGCGTCCAGCTGGTCCCACAGGCGGCGCAACTGCTGCAGGTCGTGCGTGCCGTCGATGGCCTCGAAGGCGAGCGACCGCAGCAGGCCCTGCGCCGCCGTCGGCGAGAAGGCGTTGTGGTTGGCCAGCAGCCGCGCCGTGTGCAGGGCCGCCACCGGCTGCCGCGCCATGCGGCTGGCCTGCAGCTTGAGCCGCAGCGCCTGCGTGCGGCGCGCCACGCCGGCGGGCAGGTCGCCCAGCAGGCCCATCGCCTTGTCGGTGTCGCGGTCGTCCAGCGCCCACTCTGCCGCCAGCAAGCGGGCGCCGTCGTCGGCGCGGCTGGCGGCACGGCCTCCCTGCGGCAGGGCTTCGGCGAGCAGGCCATCGCGCTGCTTGCGGTCCTGCAGGCGGTGGTGGCTGGCCGCTGCCAGCAGCCGCGCCAGCACCGCGAACTCGGTGTCGTTCTGCAGCTGCGGGGTGTCGGTCTGCAGCACCAGGGCGCGCGACGCCGCGCGCTGGGCCCGGCTGTAGCGGGCGCTGAAGAACTCGGCCAGCGATTCGCGCAGCGCCGCCTGCGCCGCCCGCTCCTTGCGCAGGGCCCGCCATTCGCCGGCACGGCGCGGCAACGAGGTCAGCGCGCTGATGGCCTGCGCCGCGGCCGTGAGCAGCACGCAGGCCCCGACGACCAGGATCACGAACAGGTTCAGCGACAGGTCGGTCCGCCAGCCGCTCCAGTACACGGTGACCAGGCCGTCGTTGCTGCCCAGCGTGGTGGCGGCCACCACGGCCACCGTGAACAGCAGGATCAGCCAGACGACGCCGCGCATGCCCGCTCCCCGCCCGCCGCCGCGTCAGCGCCCGGCCGACGCCGTGGCGATGGCCGCCAGCGTGGCATCGGGTCGCGGCACGACCACCTGTCGCGCCTGCGCGGCGACCTGGCGCACGAGCTCGGTGGCCTGCGCCACGCGACGCTGGTTCTTGTCGAAGTAGCGCTCCAGTGCCGCCTGGGCATCGCGCAGGTCGGACTGCGCCGTGTCGAACTGCCGGCTGAGCAGCGCCAGCCGCGCATTGAGCAGCCGCAGCTTGAGGTTCTCGCGCAGGAAGAAGGCCTGCTCGGGCGCCACCAGCATGGCCTCGGGGCTGTCGATGCGCGTCACGCGGACGAGCGAACGCACCTCCTGCCAGACCTCGTCGAGCATGGCAGACCACTGCTCGCGCGCGATGCCGGTCCAGGTGGTGACGGGCGCCGAGGCCGCAGCGGCGGGCGCGGCCGCCGGCGTCACCGGCCGCACGGTGCCACGGCGGTCCGCGGCCGACAGCAGGGCCAGGTCGTCGACCTGGCGGATCACCTCGTCGAGACGGATGGTCAGCACGGTGATGTCGCTGACCCCTGCCGTGCGCACGCGGTCGAGGTCCTGCGCGATGGCGCGGCGCACGCGCTCGAGCCGCGGCTGGTTGTAGCGCGCCAGCCGCTCGTCGCTCTGGCGCAGCGTGGCCAGCAAGGGCTCTGCGCTGCCGGTGATGGCGGTCTGCTGCAGCGCCACGCGCAGCGCGGCGTCGACGTCGGCCAGCACGTTCTCGTCGCGCGATCGGGCCATCGACTGGATCAGGTCCTCGAGCTGCGTGCGCTGCACCGAAGTCTCGCTGACCCGGGCTTCGAGCAGGGTGAGCTTGGCCGCGGCCTCGCGGGCCAGGTCCTGCGCCTGGCGCGACAACAGGCCGGCCTCGGCCGACTGGCTGCTGCTTTCCTGCTGGCGCTTGACGAGTTCGACCTCGAGCGATTTCACGCGTTGCTGCGTGTTCCAGGCGAACACCAGCGCGGCGGTGGACAGCGCCACCAGCACCGCGGCACCCACGGCCAGCCAGCGCCCGGCGGACAGCAGCCAGGGCACCGGCAGGGCCGGGTGGACCACCGGCGGCGCTGGCTGCGGCAAAGGCAGCGGCGCGGCGCCGGCCTGCGGTGGGGGCGGCGGCTCGTTCACGGGAGGCAGCGGGGGCGGTTCATGGACCACCCGGAGGATTGTACGGACGCCCCCTGCCGGGCTGCCGGGCGGCTGCGACGGCCTGGCGTCAGACGGGTGGCGGGCGGGCCGCCAACCAGGCGGCCACTGCCGCCGCACTAGGGGCCACCTCGCCCACCTCGCCGAAGCCCAGCGCTCGCGCCGAGTCGGCGATGCGGGGGTGCGACGCCAGCGCGCGCGACCGGGACCAGTCGGCGCCGGGCGCGGCCGCGGCGAGGTTCTGCACCGCTTCGCTGCTGCTGAAGGCCCACAGGTGCTCGCGCGGCTCGGCCAGCGCGCGCGCCAGCAGGGCCCGTTCGCCTGCGTCGAAGCTCGGGGGCCGGCGGCTGTAGGCCGCCACGAACTCGACGGTGGCGCCGCGCTCGCGCCACTGCGCCGACAACCAGTCGCGCCCTTCTTCGCCGCGCACCACCAGCACGCGGCGTCCGGCCCAGGGCCGGTCTGCGATCTTCAGCCACAGCGCCTCGGAGTCGTACTGCCCCGCATCGGGCGCGGGTTCGACGATCTGCCCGGCGCCCAGGCCTGCACGGCGCAGCGCCGCCGACGTGCCGGGCCCCGTGCTGGCGGCGCACAAGGCCGCGGGCCAACGGCAGGCGGCAGGCCGCAGCGCGAAGAAGTGCTGCACGGCGTTGGCGCTGACGAACATCACCAGCGCCAGGGCGTCGATCCCGGCCCAGGCGGCCGCGACGGGCGCGGGGTCGGCCGGCGGGCCGATGTCGATGAGGGGCAAGGCGTCGGCCGCGACGCCGAGACCCTGCAGTTCGCGCAGCCAGGCCGAAGCCTGCGCGCGCGGGCGGGTGACGATGACGCGCACCGTCGGCCCGACGGTCAGGTCGGCAGCGTGGTCAGGTAGGCCCCGGCGCCGGCCGCCTTCAGGGCAGCAGCCGCGCTCTCGCCCAGTGCACGCGCCTCGGCCTCGGTCATCGGCTGGCCGCGCACCTGGGCACGCAGCAGCGGCCGGCGAACGTCCACGGCGTCGCCCAGCGCAGCATCCATCACCAGCCAGCCGTCGTGCCACACCGCGTGCGCTGCCAGCGGCATGCTGCAGCTTCCGCCCAGCGCCCGCGACACGGCGCGCTCGGCATGTGCCGACAACCAGGTGGGCGTGTGCACCAGCGACGCCAGGATCTTCTGCAGGTCGACGGCGTCTTCGCGGATCTCGATGCCCAGCGCGCCCTGCCCGGCGGCCGGGATCATGCGGTCGGGTTCGAACACCGAGCGGATGCGCGAGGCCAGGCCCAGTCGCTTCAGGCCGGCCGCGGCCAGCACGATGGCGTCGAAGCCGCCTTCGTCGAGCTTGCGCAGGCGCGTGTCGAGGTTGCCGCGCAGCGGCTCGATCACCAGGTCGGGCCGCATCGCCATCAGCTGCACCACGCGGCGCAGGCTGGAGGTGCCGACCACGGCGCCTTGCGGCAGGGCGTCGACGTCGGGGTAGCGGTTGGAGACGAAGGCGTCGCGCGGGTCCTCGCGCTCCATCACGCAGGCCAGCACGAAGCCGGCCGGCAGGTCCATCGGCACGTCCTTCAGGGAGTGCACCGCCACGTGGGCCCGGCCTTCTTCGAGCGCGGTTTCCAGCTCCTTCACGAACAGGCCCTTGCCGCCGACCTTGGACAAGGCGCGGTCGAGGATCTGGTCGCCCTTGGTGGTCATGCCCAGCAGTTCGACGGCCAGGCCGAAGCGTTGCTTCAGCAGGGCCTGGACGTGTTCGGCCTGCCACAGGGCCAGGCGGCTTTCGCGGGTGGCGATGACGATGGGTGCGCTCATGCCCGCATTATCGCCAGAGCGCGCGGCCCGCCAGCCGCCCCGAGGGCACGGCTCTTGCATGTAGGATTGGTAACCCAGTTACATCATCGGGAGGACTGCCGTGCCCCGCACCGTCGCCGCCAAGTCCCGCGCAAAAGCGCCTTCGAAGGCCTCTTCCAAGAGGAGCGGCAACGATGCCGCCGAGAAGAACAGACCTCTGGTCGAGGATATCCGGTTACTCGGTCGCATCCTGGGTGACGTCATCCGGGAACAGGAAGGCGCCGAAGCCTTCGAGCTCATCGAACGCGTGCGGCAGCTCTCGGTGGCCTACCGGCTGAAGCAGGACGCCAGCGCCGGCCGCGTGCTCGACCGCCTGCTGAAGAACCTCTCGGCCGACCAGACGGTGCCTTCAGCTACTTCTCGCACCTGGCCAACATCGCCGAGGACCGGCACCACATCCGCCGCAACGAGGAGCACGAGCGCCACGGCGACCTGCGCGAAGGTTCGCTGGCCATGGCCTTCGAACGCCTGCACCGCGCCGACCACCGTGCCGCCGAGATCGCCCAGGTGCTGCAGGGCGCCTACATCTCGCCGGTGCTGACCGCCCACCCCACCGAGGTGCAGCGCAAGAGCATCCTGGACGCCGAGCGCGCCGTGGCCGAACTGATCGGCCAGCGCGACAGCCTGCCCACCCCGCACGCCCGCGACGACAACGAAGCCCTGCTGCGCGCCCGCGTCACGCAGCTGTGGCAGACGCGCATGCTGCGCACCGCCAAGCTGACGGTGCACGACGAGATCGAGAACGCGCTGAGCTACTACCACGCGACCTTCCTGCGCGAGATCCCCAGGCTCTACCGGGACGTCGAGAAGGCGCTGAACGGCCACGCCGTGGGCGGCTTCCTGCGCATGGGACACTGGATCGGCGGCGACCGCGACGGCAACCCCAACGTCACCGCCGCCACGCTGCGCCACGCGCTGTCGCGCCAGGCCGAGGTGGCGCTGCGGCACTACCTCACCGAGGTGCACGAACTCGGGGCGGAACTGTCCATGTCGGGCACCCTGGCACCGGTTTCGCCCGCGATGGAGGCCCTGGCGCAGAGCTCGCCCGACCAGAACGTGCACCGCCAGGACGAGCCCTACCGCCGCGCGCTGATCGGCCTGTACGCGCGGCTGGCCGCCAGCCTGCAGGACCTGACCGGCACCGAGGCGCTGCGCCATGCCGTGGCGCCGCAGAACCCCTACCCCGACGCAGCCGCCTTCCTGGCGGACCTGCGCATCATCGAAGCGTCCTTGCGTTCGCACCATGCTCAGGCGCTCATCGCGCCGCGCCTGGCCCCGCTGATGCGCGCGGTGCAGGTCTTCGGCTTCCACCTCGCCACGCTCGACCTGCGCCAGAGCAGCGACTTCCACGAGGCCGTGCTCGCCGAACTGCTGAGGGTGGCGCGCGTCGAGCCGGACTACTCGGCGCTGGGCGAGGCCGACCGCCGCACCCTGCTGCTGCGCCTGCTGAACGACGCGCGACCGCTGCGCGTGCGCGGCGTCACCTACTCGCCGCTGGCCGAGGGCGAGCTGGAGATCTTCGAGACCGCCCGCGTGGCGCGCCAGCGCTTCGGGCCCGAGGCCTTGCGCCACTACATCATCTCGCACACCGAGGAGGTGAGCGACCTGCTGGAAGTGCTGCTGCTGCAGAAGGAGACCGGCCTGCTGCAGGGCACGCTGGACGACGCCGACAAGCCGGCGCAGGCGGCGCTGATCACCGTGCCGCTGTTCGAGACCATCGGCGACCTGCGCCATGCGCAGACCATCATGCGCGAGTTCTACGCCCTCCCCGGTATCGTGCCGCTGGTGGTGGCCAGCGGGGGCGAGCAGGACGTCATGCTGGGCTACAGCGACAGCAACAAGGACGGCGGCTTCTTCACCAGCAACTGGGAGCTGTACCGCGCCGAGGTGGCGCTGGTGGAGCACTTCCGCGAACTGGGCCGCGAGCACGGCATCACGCTGCGCCTGTTCCACGGCCGCGGCGGCACGGTGGGCCGCGGCGGCGGCCCGAGCTACGACGCCATCCTGGCCCAGCCGCCGGGCACCGTGAACGGACAGATCCGCCTGACCGAACAGGGCGAGGTGATCGGCTCGAAGTACGCCAACCCCGACATCGGCCGGCGCAACCTCGAGACCCTGGTGGCCGCCACGCTCGAAGCGACGATGCTGCACCCGACCAAGAGCGCGCCGCCGGCCTTCCTGGACGCTGCGGCCCAGATCAGCCAGGCCAGCTTCACGGCCTACCGCAAGCTGGTCTACGAGACCGAAGGCTTCACCGACTACTTCTTCGCCGCCACGCCGATTCGCGAGCTGGCCGAACTGAACATCGGCTCGCGGCCGGCGTCACGCAAGGCCACGCGAGCCATCGAGGACCTGCGCGCCATCCCCTGGGGCTTCAGCTGGGGCCAGTGCCGCGTGGCGCTGACGGCCTGGTACGGTTTCGGCTCGGCGATCGAGGCCTTCATCGGCAGCGGGCCCGATGCGGCCAAGCGGGTGGAACTGCTGCAGCGCATGCACAAGCAGTGGCCCTTCTTCCGCACCCTGCTGTCCAACCTGGACATGGTGCTGGCCAAGAGCGACCTGCGCATCGCCGCGCGCTATGTCGAACTGGTGGACGACAAGAAGGGCGCCAAGCGCATCTTCGGCGCCATCCGCGCCGAATGGGAACGCGTGGACGGGGCGCTGACGCTGATCACCGGCGAGTCGCGCCGACTGCAGAGCAACCCGGCGCTGGCGCGCTCCATCGAGCACCGCTTTCCCTACCTCGACCCGCTGAACCACCTGCAGGTGGAACTGCTGCGCCGCTACCGCCAGCGGCGCGAGGGCGACACCAAGGTGGACAGGCTGCAGCGCGGCATCCACCTGTCGATCAACGGCATCGCCGCGGGCCTGCGCAACACCGGCTGAAGCAGCCGGCCGCCGCCCCGTCAGCCTTCGGCCACGATGGGGTTGCGCAGCACGCCGACACCTTCGATCTCGATCTCGATGGTGTCGCCGGCCTTCATCCACACCGGGGGCGTGCGCGCCTGGCCCACGCCGGCGGGCGTGCCCATGACGATCACGTCGCCGGGCTGCAGCGTCAGGCACTCGGCCAGCAGCTCGATGGTCTCGTCGACGGCGAAGATCATGTCGCTGGTGTTGGCGTCCTGCATGACCTGGCCGTTCAGGCGCGACTGGATGAGCAGGCCGGTGGCGCCCGGGCTCAGCTCGTCGGCCGTCACCAGCGCGGGGCCGAAGCCGCCGGTGCCGTCGAAGTTCTTGCCGATGGTCCACTGGCCGGTGCGCTTCTGGTAGTCACGCACCGACATGTCGTTGAAGCAGCTGTAGCCGAACACGTACTGCAGCGCGTCGGCGCGCTTCACGTGGCGCGGCACGGTCTGGCCGATGACCACCGCCATTTCGGCCTCGTAGTCGAACTTCGACGACACCCGGGGCACCAGGCCCGGCTGGCCGTGGCCGATCAGCGAGGTGCTGCCGCGGTAGAAGAACCAGGGGTAGTCGGGCTTCTCGGTGCGGCCGCCTTCCTTCGCGTGGTCGTAGTAGTTCAGGCCCAGGCAGATGGTCTTGCCGGGCTCGGGCACCAAGGGCGCCAGCGCCTGCGTGGCCAGCGGCAGGCGCGCGGCCTGCGAGGCCAGCGCCGCAGCGCCTTCGGCCTTCAGGTCGACCCCGGCGGCCAGGGCGGCGCGCAGGTCGGCCGGCACGCCGGGGCGGGCCTGTGCCAGGTCGACGAGGGACGCGCCGTCGACGACGGCCAGCCGCGGCTGGCCGTTCAGCAGGTAGGTGGTGAAACGCAAGGCAGTTCTCCGGTGAGAGGGATGAGGAAGGCGTGAGGCCGCCCCTCCTGGCGCGGCACAGGCTGCGTGCGGCGAGCCGAACGCAGCGCAGGAGGCTCAGGCTCAGGCGTGCCCGAGCCCCGCCGCGGCAATGCCGGCGATGACGATCTGCTCGTCCTCGTCGCCCGTGCCGCCGGACGCGCCTGCCGCACCGATCACGGCGCCCGTGGCATCGGTGATCAGGACCGCGCCGGTCTGCGGGATGAACTTCTGCAGCGATGCCACGCTCACCGCGCCAAAGAAGGCAGGCACGTCCTTGGCGCGCTGCGCCAGCACGCGGCTGTTCACGCCCATGCCGACCGCAGCGGCCGCCTTGCCCAGCGCGATGTCCAGCCGAAGCGCACTGGCGCCGTCTTCGCGCGAGGTGGCCACCACCTGCGCCGCGGCGTCGACCACCACCACGCCCATGGGCTTGAACCCGTGCTGGCGGGCAGCGGCCAGGGCGCCATCGATCAGGGTGCGGGCATGGGCAAGGGTCAGCATGGGGATGGTCTTCGGCGTCGTGGAGGGAGCGCGAGTCTCATACACAACGCGCCACCGAGCAACCTCCGAGCCCGCTCGGCTACCGCGGCGGGGGGCCCGCGCCGCCGAAGGCAGCGTCCCGGGCAGCCGCCTCGGCCCGGGCTTCTGCGGCCCAGGCCGACCAGAGCCGCGCACCGCGTCCGCCGCCCGGCGTCGGCGAGCGCCGCGGGGCTGCAGGCCCGTTGTCGCAGAAGCGGCGAGAGCGACAGGCTGGACGACGAGCCCAGGCCCTGCACCTGCGACAAGAGGTCGGCGCGCTGCGGCGCGGGCGGGCGCGTCGACAGGAGGGCTCAGGCCAGCAGCAGGACCGCGGCCAGCACCGCCAGCGTGGCCGGCACCGCCCGGCGCCATCGCCCGCGGGACGCGTCGAAGACCACCCGGCTCACTGCGCCGCCCCGCGTGCCAGCGCCTCCCGCACAGCCGGCGCCTGGCGGCGCGACACCGGCAGCCACTCGTCGGTGGGGGCCACCCGCACGGCCCAGCCTTCGTCGGCGCCGTCGCCGCTGCGCCGCTGCAGTTCGCGCACGGCGCCCGCGGCCACCAGCGCGTTGCGGTGGATGCGGATGAAGCCGGCGCCCAGCCGCTGCTCCAGGTCGGACAGCGAATCGTCGAGCACGTAGCTGCGCGACGCCGTGCGCAGCGTGACGTACTTCATCTCGGCCTTCAGGTACAGCACGTCGGCATGCGGCACGCGCAGCACGCGCCCGCGTTCGGCCACCACCAGCATCGGCGTCTCGGCCAGCGGCGCGGCCGCCGTGGCGGCCGGCCAGCGCCGCTGCACCACGCGGTGCAGGGCGGCCTGCAGGCGCGCGCGCATCACCGGCTTGGTGAGGTAGTCCACCGCGTCGAGATCGAAGGCGCGCACGGCGTGGTGCGCGTGCGCGGTGACGAACACCACGGCCGGCGGCGGGTCCAGCGTGCGCAGGGCCGAGGCCAGTTGCAGGCCGTCGCGGCCCGGCATGCGGATGTCCAGCAGCACCAGGTCCACCGACTGCGCGCGCAGTGCCTGCAGGGCCTGCTCGGCCGTCTCGGCCTCGCCCACCACCTCCAGCGGGGTCTCGGTGCAGGCCTGCAGCAGCGCGCGCAGGCGCAGCCGCGCCAGGGCCTCGTCGTCGACGATCAGCACCCGCAGCGAACGGGCAGCGTCGTTCATGGCAAGGGCACGATCACGCGGGCGTGGAACAGGCGCCCTTCGCGCCAGACATCGCATTGGCCGGCGACGTCGTGCAACAGCCGCAGGCGCTCGCGCACGTTGTGCAGCGCCATGCCGTTGCCCGGCGTCGGCGGACCATCGGGCACGCTGTTGCTCACCATCACCACCACCTGCCCGCGGCGCACGCCCGCCTGGATGCTGATGTCACCGCCCGCCACCGCCGGCTCGATGCCGTGGCGCACGGCGTTCTCCACCAGCGGCTGCAGCATCAGCGGCGGCACCTGGGCAGGACCGACACGGGGGTCGATGTCCCAGCGCACCTTCAGGCGCGAACCGAAGCGCACCTGTTCGATGGCCAGGTAGCGCTGGGCGAGGTCGATCTCGTCCTGCAGCGAGACCGAGGTGCCGGCTTCGGCCAGCGCGACGCGGAAGAGTTCGCTCAGGTCTTCCAGGACCGCCTCGGCCTTCTCGGGGTCCACGCGCACCAGCGCCAGGGCGGTGTTCAGCGCGTTGAACAGGAAGTGCGGGCGGATGCGCGACTGCAGTTCGGCCAGCCGCGCGTGCGCCGTGGCCGGATGCCAGATGCGCGCGCGCAGGTCCAGCCAGGACCACAGCAGCAGGGCCAGCCCGGTGCCCGACAGCGCCACGGCCAGCACCCGCAGGCCACCGGCCACGTCGCTGAGCTGCAGCCACCACAGCGGCAGCCAGCCCACCAGGGCCGACAAGGCGCCCATCAGCAGCACCACCGCCGCGCGCAGCGGGCCGCTGACCCGGCGCAGCGGCGGCTTCAGGGCGCACACCGTCACCAGCCACACCAGGGTGCCGCCCACGCCGGCGAAGGCCCCCAGGGCCACGCGGTGGCCGAGGTCTGCCCAGCCCGTCGCCATGCCCAGGGCGGCCAGCGCGAGCACCACCTGCACCAGCAGCAGTGCACGCAGCGCCAGGGCGGGGTGGCAGACGTCGAAAGCGGCCAGTGCCTGCGCCTGCAGCCGTGCGCGGTCCTCCAGCAGGGGGTCGAAGCGCGAGGGCGCGAAGTTCGTGCTGCGCAGGTCGCCCGGCCGCGTGCTCTCGGGCCACAGGCTGGTGGGGCGCTGGGCTTCGGTCGGCGCGTCGTCTGCGGCGCGGGCCGCAGCCTCGGCAGGGCGTGGGGGGGGCGGAGCCATGGCTTGCGGCGCCGATAATACGGACTCCCTCGCCCAGCGGCCCTTCTTTCACACCATGTCCACCTCTTCCCTGCACAACAAGGCCCAGGCCTGGTCGGCGCTGTTCAGCGAGCCGATGAGCGACCTCGTC
>LNFM01012460.1_pt1 | contig 11162 bp, 8 predicted proteins | sample 596031 | NCBI WGS metagenome assembly LNFM01 (sample SAMN04254537, study PRJNA301005) | activated carbon metagenome | isolation source: dual media filters at the Ann Arbor, Michigan drinking water treatment plant | place: USA: Ann Arbor | reverse complement strand
TCTCCTGTGTCATGCGCGACGATGAAGGTTTCAAGGTCTGGTCGTTGTCGGAGCCCAAGCTGAGTGAAGGCGAGATTGTTCAGCGCTTCTTCAATGGCATCGAAAAATACACACCGCAAATCGCCTCCTGGAACGGCAGTGGCTTTGACCTGCCAGTGCTGCATTACCGCGGCCTGATCCACAACGTGGATGCCTCACGCTACTGGGACATGGGCGAGGGCGATTATCGCGACAGCCGTGATTTCAAGTGGAACAACTACATCAGCCGTTACCACACCCGCCATATTGACCTGATGGATCTGCTCGCCATGTTCTCCGGCCGCGCCAATGCGCCGCTGGATGAACTGGCCAAGCTGATGGGTTTTCCCGGCAAGCTGGGAATGGATGGTTCGGCAGTATGGAGCCAGTGGCAAGCCGGCAAGATCGACGAGATTCGCGACTACTGCGAGACCGATGTCGTGAACACCTATCTCGTCTTCCTGCGCTTCCAAAAGATGCGCGGCATTATGAATGCCGCTGAATACGAGACCGAGGTAGCGCTGGTGCGCAACTCACTCGCGGCGCTCAAGCTGCCGCACTGGGAACAGTTCCTCGCCGCGTGGTGAACGCCCGGCGTTAGCGGTTGTTTGCTACTACGGCCAGCTGCTTGCGCCGTTGCACTTCCTGCATCAGTTGCGTGAATTGCTCACGTGCTTCACTCTCGATCAGGCTACGCCCAACAATCGGCGGTATCCACACGGCAGACACCGCATCCGAGTGATACACAACGCGCGTCTTGCCACCTTCCTCGCTGATGCGCGTGATGCCGTCGAACTTCTTCATCGATCCGCTCACCAGATGCGAGCGAATCCACTCATACGGCTTCATCTGAATTTCGCGGACTGAGTCCATCGAGAAGCTGAGTGGGCCAGCACCCGCTTTGCCCTTTTGTTCCACGGTGATGATGCCGCTGTTGCGCGCGATGATCTTGCTTGAGGTCAGGTTGCTGATGAAGTCAGGCATACGCTCAAAGTCAGTCAGTACCGCCCAGACTTCGCGTGGCTTGGCATCGATCAGGTAGCTGATATCCAGATGCACTTCATCGCCGTCGATGTTCAGCTTCAAATCAAGGCCGTCATCGTTTGGCGCAGCAAAGCTGGGCGCCGCGGCGATAGCAAGCAGGGCAGAGAGCAGGGGGGCGTATAGCAAGCGCAGCATCTTCACATCCTCAACGAGGAAAGGGCAGGAATGTGACCATCCTACCTAGCGTGCCTGACAACGCGCTTGCTGTTAGCGCTCAGAAATAATGAGGGGGCCAGAAACATTTTTGATCTGGCCTCCCTTGAGTCAACCTGTCACGATTGTCAGCGCTGACAGTCCTGCCAGTGTTAAGCAACCACCACCGGAATCTTCCCAATCTTGGCCTGCCATTCCTTCGGGCCCGTCTCATGCACAGAGACCCCTTGTGCATCCACGGCCACTGTCACTGGCATGTCAGCCACTTCAAACTCGTAAATCGCTTCCATGCCCAGTTCCGGGAAGGCCAGCACCTTGGAGCCCTTAATCGCCTTTGACACAAGATACGCCGCACCACCCACCGCCATGAGATAGGCCGACTGGTGTTTCTTGATCGACTCAATCGCAATCGGGCCGCGCTCAGATTTGCCCACCATGCCGATGAGGCCGGTCTGCGCCAGCATCATCTCGGTGAACTTATCCATCCGCGTTGCCGTGGTGGGGCCGGCTGGGCCAACCACTTCGTCGCGCACCGGATCAACCGGGCCGACGTAATAAATCACGCGGTTCTTGAAATCCACAGGCAGCGGCTCGCCCTTACCCAGCATGTCTTGAATGCGCTTGTGCGCGGCATCGCGGCCAGTGAGCAGCTTGCCGTTGAGTAGCAGCACTTCGCCCGGCTTCCATGAGGCCACTTCGGCCTTGGTCAGCGTGTCGAGATTCACACGGCGGCCCTTCGACGTGTCGTAGGTCAGGCGTGGCCAGTCGTTCAGATCAGGCGGCGTCAGCTTCGCCGGGCCGCTGCCATCAAGATGGAAGTGCACATGGCGGGTTGCCGCGCAGTTCGGAATCATCGCCACCGGCAGGCTGGCAGCGTGGGTTGGGTAATCGTAAATCTTCACGTCCAGCACCGTGGTCAGGCCACCCAGGCCCTGCGCGCCGATGCCCAGCGCATTCACCTTCTCATGCAGCTCAAGGCGCATTTCTTCCGTGCGTGACAGCTTTGCGCCCGTTTTTGCAAACTCGGCTGCCTTCTCCTTCAGTTCATGCAGATCCACCGGCGCCATGATGGCTTCCTTCGCCATCAGCATCGCCTTCTCTGGCGTGCCGCCAATGCCAATGCCCAGAATCCCCGGCGGACACCAGCCCGCGCCCATGTCGGGCACCGTCTTCAGCACCCAATCCACAATCGAATCGGACGGATTCAGCATCGCCATTTTGGCCTTGTTTTCCGAGCCGCCACCCTTGGCCGCACAGATCACTTCCAATTCATCACCGGCTACCATCTCAACGTGCACCACGGCCGGCGTGTTGTCCTTCGAATTCTTGCGTGTGCCCGCTGGGTCGAGCAGCACCGAGGCACGCAGCACATTGTCCGGGTGCAGGTAAGCCCGGCGCACGCCTTCGTCGCACATCTCCTGCACGGTCAGGGTTGAATCCCAGCGCAGGTTCATGCCAATCTTCAGGAAAATGACCGCAATCCCCGTGTCCTGGCAGATCGGGCGCTTGCCTTCCGCGCACATGCGCGAGTTAATCAGAATCTGCGCAATCGCATCCTTGGCGGCCGGGCTTTCCTCGCGGTCATAAGCCGCGCTCAACGCCTTAATGTAATCAACCGGATGGTAGTAGCTGATGAACTGAAAGGCATCGGCGATGCTCTGGATGAAGTCTTCCTGACGGATGGTCGCCATGGTGTCTCCGTATTATTCGTATTGGGGTAGGGCATGAGTTTAGCATCGCCTTGCACAGTCCCTTTCGTTGTCACTTAGGCTGTCTCAAGACAGGCAATTTACGCTGGCGTAAGGTAGGAGTAATACTGGGGCGATAGCCTCCAGCTAGCTTTAAAATAGAGGCATATCTGTGCCCAAAGATAATTAAACGAGGAGAAAACCACGATGGCCAATATTGAATCAGTCATGCACGAAGCGCGCGTGTTCGCGCCGTCGGCAGAAACGATCAAGAACGCCAATATTTCCGGCATGGCCGCCTACGAGGCGCTGTGCAAGGAAGCCGAGCAGGATTACACCGGCTACTGGGCACGCCTCGCGCGCAAATACGTGGCCTGGAAGAAACCCTTCACTAAGATCCTCGATGAGTCCAAGGCGCCGACCTACCAGTGGTTCACCGACGGCACGCTCAACGCCTCTTGGAATTGCCTTGACCGCCCGATCGCAGCTGGTTACGGCGACAAAGTCGCGCTGATCTTCGAAGCCGACGACGGCACCGTCACCCGCACCACCTACAACGAGCTACTCGCCAAGACCTGCCAGTTCGCCAATGCGCTGAAGAAACAGGGCATCAAGAAGGGCGACCGCGTCATCATCTATCTGCCCATGTCGGTTGAAGGGGTTGTCGCCATGCAGGCCTGCGCGCGCATTGGCGCCACGCACTCGGTCGTGTTCGGCGGCTTCTCCGCCAAGTCGCTGGAAGAACGCATCCTCGACGCCGGCGCTGTAGCCGTGATCACCGCCGATGAACAGAAGCGCGGCGGTCGTAATCTGCCGCTCAAGCCGGCTGTCGATGAAGGCCTTGAACTGGCCAGCCACGCAAACCCGGGCCACAAGGTCAAGACCGTTATCGTCTACAAGCGCACTGGCGGCGAATGCAAGATGGTCGAAGGTCGCGATATCTGGTGGGAAGACGCCATCAAGGGTCAAAGCACCACCTGTGAGCCAGAATGGGTCGAAGCCGAGCATCCGCTCTTTCTGCTCTATACCTCCGGCTCGACAGGCAAGCCCAAGGGCGTACAGCACGGCACCGCCGGCTATCTGCTGCAAGCCATGCTCACCTGCAGCTGGACTTTCGACCTCAAGCCTGACGACATCTTCTGGTGCACCGCCGACATTGGCTGGATCACCGGTCACACCTACGTCGCCTACGGCCCGCTATCCAACGGTGCCACGCAGGTGATCTTTGAAGGCGTGCCGTCCTACCCTGACTTCGGCCGCTTCTGGCGGATGATTCAGGATCACAAGGTCTCCATCTTTTACACCGCGCCAACCGCGATTCGTGCTCTGGTCAAATCTTCGGGCAGCTCAGACAGCGTGCACCCCAAGAGCTTTGATCTCACGAGCTTGCGCCTGCTCGGCACCGTCGGCGAGCCCATCAATCCCGAAGCCTGGATGTGGTACTACGAAAACGTCGGCGGCAGCCGTTGCCCCATCGTCGATACCTTCTGGCAGACCGAAACCGGCGGCCATGTCATCACGCCGCTGCCGGGCGTTACCCCATTGGTGCCGGGCTCCTGCACGTTGCCTTTCCCCGGCATCCAAGCCACTGTCGTTGATGAAACCGGGCACGAACTACCGTGGGGGCAGGGTGGTTTGCTCGTCATCAAGAAGCCGTGGCCATCGATGATTCGCACCATCTGGGGCGACCACGAACGCTTCGCAAAGAGCTACTTCCCAGCCGAGCTCGGGGGCAAGCTCTACCTCGCCGGCGACGGCGCGGTGCGTGATGCGAAGACCGGTTACTTCACCATCATGGGCCGCATTGACGATGTGCTGAATGTCTCCGGCCACCGTCTCGGCACCATGGAAGTGGAATCCGCACTCGTTGCCAACCCGCTCGTCGCCGAAGCTGCGGTGGTGGGCAAGCCGGACGATCTGACGGGCGAAGCTATCTGCGCGTTCGTCGTGCTGAAGCGCCCTTGCCCGCAGGGCGACGAAGCGCTGCAAATCGCCGCCGATTTGCGTAACTGGGTCGCTAAGGAAATTGGCCCCATCGCCAAGCCTAAAGACATCCGCTTCGGTGACAACCTGCCCAAGACACGCTCCGGCAAGATCATGCGCCGTCTGCTGCGCTCGCTCGCCAAGGGCGAGGAAGTCACGCAGGACGTCTCCACCCTTGAGAACCCAGCCATTCTGGATCAGCTCAAGAGCGGCCTGTAGTTCTGTCTGTAGTCCTTTCAGCGCTGCAACGGCATAATTCGTTATCGCCGTTGCAGCGGTTAAAACCGAAAGACCTGAATGAAATTTTTCTGGGAAGACGAAGCGCTTTCGCCGCGAGATATTGTCGATCGCGTCATCACCGGCCGTCGCACCATTCGCGCCTTCCTGCCCACCCCGCTACCTGTGGGCGAGGCCGAACGTATTTTAGAAATCGCCTCGCGTGCGCCCTCCGGCGGCAACATGCAGCCCTGGCAGGTGCATTTGCTTGAAGGCGCGGCCCTTAAGCGTTTGGTCGAGGCCGCCTGTTACGCCTACGACTACCAGCCCGAAGAACGCCGCGGCGAATACGACTACTACCCGCAAGAGTTCTTCGAACCCTATGCCGCCCGCCGCCGTAAAGTTGGCTGGGATTTGTACAGCCTGCTTGGTATCGCGCGCGGCGACAAAGGCAAGATGAAGGTCCAGCAGCGCCGCAACTTCGAATTCTTTGGCGCACCCACCGGGCTTATCTTCACCATCGACCGCAAGCTCGCCCAAGGCAGCTGGCTCGACTACGGCATGTTCCTGCAAAACATCATGCTCGCCGCCCGCGTGCGTGGCATTGAAAGCTGCGCCTTGGCCTCGTGGATGGAATATCCAGCGGTCGTGTCCAGAGCCCTACGCATCCCCGACAGCCAAATGATCGTCTGCGGCATGGGCCTCGGCTACGGCGACCCCGCCGCCGCAGAAAATAGTTTGCAAAGCGAACGCGAACCCGTGAGCAGCTTTGTCATCAAGCACAAATAAAAAAATATGAACGTCGCCAACGAACTTACCTCCCGCCAGCGCATCGACAAATGGCTCTGGGCTGCCCGCTTCTACAAGACTCGCAGCATCGCCTGCCAGTCAATTGATGGCGGCCACGTGCGCGTCAACGGCCAGCCCATCAAACCCTCGCGCGAGGTCAAAGTCGGCGACGAGCTCGACATCCGCAGCGGCGAGCAACGCTGGGTTGTTGTCATCAAATCCCTGCACGCCCTGCGCCGCCCCGCGCCCGAAGCGCGCACCATGTACGAGGAAACCGAAGCCAGCTTCAACGCCCGCGTCCAAGCCTCCGAAATGCGCAAACTCGCGCCAACCCCCGGCGCCGACATTCGCGGCCGCCCCACCAAGCGCGACGCCCGCCAGATCAAGCGTTTCCGCGAGGGTTAAGCGAAAACTTTTATGAACAAGTCACGGCTGTATGAGTTTGCGAGGGATCAACGAATTTCTCCGTTCGTGAAGTGGTTCGTAATTGTCGTATTCGTATTCTTTGTGCTTCTGGGCTTAATCGGTGCGCTCGGAGGTGATTGGGAGTTGGTCAGCGGGGTTGGCGTAGTTTTATTGTTAATTGGTCCTTGTGTGTTGATGGTTTGCTATCCCGGGCGCTATCTAATGCGACCACCACCAGACGGTGGGTCGTACTTTTCTGTATGGACATTCAGGCAGTTTCTTAAAGACTACCCAGGTTGGGATGGGAAGTTGGTATTGGGTTTGATCATTGGCTTGTTGATGCTGAATTTCCTTAGTGCTTTGCATCAATTTTTCTTCAATTGAGGAATGTCAGTAATCCGATTAAAAAAGGCCTTGGCATTGCCAAGGCCTTTTTTTCGCCACAAGGCCCTTTAGCCGCCAACCGTTTTTTTATGCTGTGTAATTGCCGTTTTGCGCAAAACTGATAGCATCTCAGCCATGAAACAAATCCTCTTCGTCCGGCATGCACAGAGCGTTACCAACGCAGGTGGCATCACCATGGAGCGGGATGTTGTTCCGCTTACCCCGCTAGGGCAGCATCAGGCCGACGAACTGGCCGAGGCGCTCAACGTCATCCCCGCCAAGATTCTTGTCTCCGGCCTGCTGCGCGCGCAGCAAAGCGCCGAGCCGTTCTGCAAGCACTTCAGCATGCAGCCCGAGGTGTGGGGTTGCCTTAACGAATTCTCGATGATCGATCTCAAGCTCATCGCCGGCTACACCCGCGAGCAGCGCACGCCCGTGGCCGAAGCGTATTGGGCCGAGAGCGACCCGCACAAGCGAATAGGCATCGAGGCCGACACCTTCCTTGAGTTCAACGGCCGCGTGGCCGAGTTTCATAGCCGCATGCACGAGCTGCCCAACGACACCGTCGTCTTTGGCCACAGCACCTGGTTCAGCCTGCTCGTCTGGCGCCTGCTCGGCCACCGCGCGGAAGATGGCCCCGGCATGGCGCGCTTCCGCCGCTTTCTGCTCGGCCTGCCTGTGCCCAATGGCTCGGTCTATCGCCTCAACCAAGCCTCTACCGGCAAGTGGAGCGTGCAGTTCGATGCCGATCTGCAAGAGCGTATCGACAGCGTCGGCGAACCCGCCGCGTTCGAGCGCGAGGTCATGCCTTAACTTAGCATCACCCTCAATAACGCAGCAGGCTCAATAGCGCAGCAGGCTCAGTTGCTGTTGCAGCTGGCTTGCGCTCTGGCTCAAGCTCGTTGCATTCTGCGTCAACGCCTCGGCCAGCTCTGCCACATTGCTGGCCATATCCGTAATGCCATCCGCACGGGTTTCAATGTTGTGCATCGCCGCTTGGTGGTCGCGCGTGGCCTGATCAATGCGCAGATTGGTATTGCGGATTTCCTCCGCCGCCACCATCACCTCGGCCAGTGAGCGGTGCGACTCATCCGCGCGTTGCACGCTCTCATTCGCTCCCTCGCGGCCGCGCCGCATCACGCTCGCCGCCTCATGCGCTACCTTGGTCAGATGGGACAGCACACCATCAATCTCTGACGTTGCATCGTTCGCCGTAGTGGCCAGTTTGCGCACCTCGTCCGCCACCACCGCAAAGCCACGTCCGGCCTCGCCGGCGCGCGCCGCCTCAATCGCCGCATTCAGCGCCAGCATATTGGTTGCCTCGGCAATCGTGCGAATGCGCTGTAACACCTTGCCCACCTGATCGGCATCTTCTTGCAGCTTTTCTACCAGCGCTGCCGATGCCAACACCTCGGTCGAGAGTGCGCCAATCGCCACGCGGCTGGCTTCCACCATCTCCTGCCCATTGGCCGACGCAACGCGCGAACGCTCGGCCGCGCTTGAGCCATCCGCCGCCTCCATCGCAATCGACTCCACCTGGCTTGCCACCTCATGCACCACGTTTTGAATCAACGCCGCTTCTTCTAGCTGGCGCTTCGCGCTGCCGCGCGCGTTTTCTACCAGTTGCCCCAGCGTTTGCGACACTGCGCTCAGCTGCTTGGCCGTGTGGTCAAACGTATTGGCCGAGTCTCTAAACACCCGCAGCAGCTGGTTCACCGCCCCGGCAATGGCCCCGGTTTCATCATCGCCGCCCACGCGCAGCTGTGTGGTCAGGTCGCGTGTGTTCGCTACCGCCTGAATCTGCTCGCTAATCGTGCGCAGCGGCAGGCTCACGGTTTTTTCCAGATACACCAGCGCCAACACAATCACCAGCAGCGAAATGCCCGTCGCAATCCCGCCGTTCAACATCAGCCCGCGCGTGAGCTCGGCCGAGTCATTGGCCTGCGCCAGCGTCATCTGCGCCTGCTGCTCAACAAAGGTATTCAGCTGCGCCTGCAGCTGCTCCGACGCCTTACGGTACGCATTCAGCTCATCGCGTACCGAAGTCGCGCCCAGCGTATCAACCGTCTTTTTCTGTTCCTGCTCCAGCTTGGCCCACTGTGACTCCCACGCCGGCTTCAGCGGCGCAAACTCGGGCATCAGCGCCACCACTGCCAGCTGGTCCGCCACCACCTTGTCGTTGCTGGTTAGCCGCGTCTTCAATGCTTGCGTGTCCGTGCTGGCGTACAGCTCATACAAAATGTTCTGCCGCTGTTCCAGCGCCGTGTTCAGGGCGGACACCGCAATCAAACCGGGCAGCCGCTCGTGCGCCATCAGCTCAGTCGTAGACAAAATGCGCTGCCCGTTCCGCAGCGTCAGCATGGCCGACACCATCGTTACGGCAAGCCCAGCCAAAAAGGCGATGGCGATTTTTTTGCGAATGCTTAAACGCATAGCAACCTCAAGCGGTAGGTGGGGCAACGGGGTGTTCAGCCAAGAAAACAAGGCAGATGGCGCTGTCTAGTAGACGTAAGCCACCCTCAAAACATTACAAAGTGCCCCGCCACACCGCAGCACAGGGCCACGCTTGGCAGTCGTAAACAGGTGTTCGCCCCCATAGTCGCACCGAATGCACAACTCAGTGGCTTTTATCGGTAGGGCAGGGGCCGTCTCAGCGCCTTAGCCAGTGCTGGCCTAGAAATCTGCAAAAGCTGCAGGCTCACCCTATGCGCCTTTCATCGGGCATCATGGCGATCTGTAAAACGTACAGAGACTTTGCATGAAGACAGCATTGCAACCAACGCGGACCGAGTTTTCGATCTTCAATCGACGCATCGCTTTCTATAACGATGTACTCGGTGGTTTGTGTGTCGCCCTTGCGTTCTCGGTCATGGGCACTGAAGCGCCTAGGTTTTATGGGATTCTTTCAATGCTGTTTGTGCTGTTGATGATGCATCACCACGACAGCCGCTATCAGCGTGTTTACTCGCTATGGCGTGAAATTGAGCATCCGTTTGTGAAAGGTACATTTGCCTTACGTCGAGGCAAGGTCTTCACCATCGGATTTCTGTTTTTGTGTTTGGTCAGCGCAGGGGCGCTCACCAAGCACGGTGTATTTGGATTTGGTTTTTAGGGAAACATAGATGGAACTCCTGATTGCACTCATTGCCGGCGTGGTTGTCGGCGCTGGCCTTGTTGCCGTGCTGGGCCGCAGCCGCCTTGCGGATGCCTATGCGCGTGGCCGTATGGAAGGCGAGGCCGCTACGCTGGCCGAGCGTGCCACGCTGGCCGAGCGCGCCAGCATGCGCGAGGCCGAGCAAAAAGAGCTGCGCGAACGCCTCTCCGCGCAAGAGCAACAACTCGCCGATCTGCGCCACCGTGCCGAGCAACTGCACGCCGGGCTAGAGGCTGAAAAAGCTGCCGCAGCCGAAAAAGTCGCCGCTGCTGAAAAGCTCAGCCAAGAAATGATCACGCGCTTTCAGGCCTTGTCGGCCGAGGCGCTGCAGAGCAACAACAAATCCTTCCTCGATCTCGCACAGCAAACCTTTGCCACCCTGCAAGAAGGCGCCAAGGGCGATCTCGACAAGCGCCAGCAAGCCATCACCGAACTCGTTGCCCCCATCAAGACCACGCTCGACAAGTTCGAGCAGCAAGTGCAGGGCGTAGAAAAGCAGCGCGTCGAAGCCTACGCCACGCTCACCGAACAAGTGAAATCGCTGGCCGAAGCCCAAGGCGGCCTGCGCTCAGAAACCGCCAACTTGGTCAAAGCCCTGCGCGCCCCACAAACGCGCGGTCGCTGGGGCGAAGTGCAGTTGAAGCGCGTGGCCGAGATGGCAGGCATGGTCGATCACTGCGACTTCTTTGAACAAGAAAACACCAACACCGACGAAGGCCGCCTGCGCCCCGACATGGTCGTGCGCCTGCCCGGCGGTAAAAATGTAGTGGTGGATGCCAAGGCCCCGCTGGCTGCGTATCTGGAAGCCCTAGAGACACAAGACCCGGACCAAGCTCGCCTGCATCTGCAAACGCATGCGCGTCAGGTCAAAGACCACCTCAAAATGCTGGGCCAAAAAGCCTACTGGGAACAGTTCCAGCCATCGCCCGAATTCGTTGTCCTCTTCCTGCCGGGCGAAGCCTTCTACAGCGCTGCGCTGGAGGCCGACCCCAGCCTGATCGAATATGGCGTCGAACAAAAAGTCATCCTCGCCACTCCGACCACATTGATCGCTGTGCTCAAAGCCGTGGCCTACGGGTGGAAGCAAGAAGCTCTGGCCGAGAACGCGCAAAAGATCAGCGCGCTGGGCAAAGAGCTGTTCGAACGCCTGTGTGTGGTAGCCGATGCCTGGGGCGATGTCGGCAAGCACATCGAAAACTCAGTCAAAGCCTACAACCGCTCCGTCACCTCGCTAGAGAGCCGCCTCTTCGTCACCGCCCGCAAGTTCAAAGAGCTGGGCGTGGGCAACGAGGACAAAGAGCTGAAGGAGCTGAACCCCATCGAATCAC
>LNFM01013980.1_pt1 | contig 11163 bp, 4 predicted proteins | sample 596031 | NCBI WGS metagenome assembly LNFM01 (sample SAMN04254537, study PRJNA301005) | activated carbon metagenome | isolation source: dual media filters at the Ann Arbor, Michigan drinking water treatment plant | place: USA: Ann Arbor | reverse complement strand
CGCCCCCGTTCTGGCAAAGAATATGGAGATGTGCGAAGCCCTCATCCAAATGGAGCACGATCGAACTAAGCCGCTTGGCCCACCTCGACTTCGCGAAATCCACCACGAGCTCGATCCAACGACGCCGCTCGGCTGTATCTTCCATTGTGGGTTCGGGGTAACTGGCAACGGCCGCGAGCAGAATCGGCGTCGTGGTTTTCATCGCCCTGGTGTGCTGCTTGCCCCGCCGCGTGTAGGTCTCCACCTGCCTCGATGCCAAGGTCTCGAGCGCGTCGATGTATTCATGAAGACGCTCAGGTGGGTAGCCGTATATCGGCATCGGTGGCTGAACCTCGGATCCGACATGGGCGCAGTGCCCGGCATCGCGGTTGATCTCGGCGACGATGTCCCGAGTTGTCCACGTCTTCGACTCCTTTTTGTCTTTTCGGAGCCGCTCAGGGATCGTGCGCGAAGACCTGGCATACACGCGCTCGCTGTAAAACTGGATTCTCGGTTTCGTCATGGTCTCGGCTCCGCGGGGGGTTTCGGCTCCGATCGATTATAAGACGTCTTGAGACGTCTTTGTGAACTTATCAAGCCTATAACCGAATAGGCCAGATAGATAGGACCTTGGGGCTGGATACAGAGTCAGATACTCAGTCTGAGGCGAGCCTGCAGCAGCTGCACAGCCCCGGCGTGATAGTGCTCGCTTGCCCACCACAAAGTTGGCAGGTCAGGCGCGAGCGGCGCGCGATGGCAGCGAGCATGTGGGGCACTGCCAGCATGTACGGATCAGACGTGTCCCAGGTTGCCAGCACGTCCAGGCGCCCACGGTCGCCCCTGATGCTTCGGATGCAGATCGATGGTTTCGCGTGTATGTCGCCCAGGTCTTCCAGAAGCTCGTCAACCAGTCCCATCCAGCCTAATCCGCAGTACAGGCCTCGCGGGATCTCGAAGTTCAGAAGCGGGTGCTTGCGCGCGAGAGCCTGGATGATGTCATGGTGCATGCCCCAAATCGTAACGCCCGCATGCGCGGGCGCTTTCTGGTGGCGAGTAAGCCTGCAAGGCTGGAGGGCAGCGACGGGCTGCTCAAGCTGCGAGAGAAATCACAGCTTCTTCCCGCCGAAGCGGACAGATGCGCAGCACCCCACCACCGAGGGCATCATGATCCGCTCTCATCTCACCGACCTCATGCTCCGCCATCAACTCCGGCCGACCGAATTGGCGCGACTGGCCCAAGTGAACCGAAGCACGGTCACAGCGCTGACGCGTGACCGGGCGACCCGGGTGGACCTGACTGCGCTGGAGCGGATTTGCACAGTGCTAGGGTGCGGGGTCGGCGACCTGTTGGAGATCGTCCCTGACGAACCAGCGCAGGGCAGCCAAGCTCAGTCCACAGGAGCCTTCTAGATGCCTATGAGCCTTAGCCGCTGGCAGGCGGTTTCCCAGTCTCAGTTCGCTTGGGAACGCGAAGCTCTCGACTGGCTCCGCCACCAACTCCCCGACAGAGAACCGTGGCACGCGTGGACGAATTTCGAGTTCATTGACGAAGAAGGCAAGGTCAACGAAGTAGACGCGCTGATCCTCACGCCGGCCGGTCTTTTTCTCGTCGAGATCAAGAGCCGGCCTGGTACGGTGAGCGGCGACGCCCACACCTGGTCATGGGTCACCGATGGCCGCGATCGGGCTTACGACAACCCGCTGATACTGGCCAATCGCAAATCGAAGCGCCTGGCCAGTTTGCTGCGGCGCCAATCATCGGTTTTCAAGGCCAAGGTGCGACTGCCCTTCGTGGAGCCGCTTATCTTCCTGTCTGCCACCAGCCTGAACTGCAAGCTCGCTGGCACGGCACGTTTGGGCACTTACCTGCGCGGTCAGCCCGGGTCTGAGACCGACCCCGGTATCATCCGCGCGCTCCACAACGGCACCGGCAGCGTCCGCGACATCGAGCCCAGCCGCGTCGATCAGCAGCACGCCCGAGTGTTGGCTCGCGCCATGGCCGAAGCAGGAATCCGCCCGTCGAACAAGCATCGCAAGGTGGGCGATTACCAGCTTGGCGCGCTGCTGTCGGAAGGTGCGTCGCATCAGGACTGGGAAGGCACGCACACGGCGATGGACACCGTGCGCCGGCGCGTCCGGATCTACACCGTGTCCACTGCCGCCACAGCGGAGGCCCGCAAGTCGCTGGTCCGCCAGGCACAGCGCGAATTCCAGCTTCTGGAAGGCATCGACCATCCCGGCATCGTCAAGGTAAAGGAGTACCACGACAGCGAGCTTGGTCCGGCCCTCACTTTCGATCACGAGCCCAAGTCGATCCGACTCGATTTCCTGCTGCGCGAGATGGGCCAGCTGCTCAGCGTCGACCAGCGCTTGCAGATCGTGCGCGACCTGGCTGAGACCTTGAAGTACGCCCATCAGAAGAAGCTGTACCACCGCGCCTTGTGCCCTCAGAGCGTCCTGGTGCAAGACGTCGCGGGCGCTACGCCCCGCCCGCGCATCATGAACTGGCAGACCGGCACGCGCGAGGGCACGCAGAGCAGCGACACCATCGACCCGGCGCGCCGCACAGTGGGCGGCACCATGCATGTTGAGGAGTACGTCGAGGACCCCGGCCTGGTTTACCTGGCCCCAGAAACTTCCCAGGCAGAGGCTCAGCACGGCCCCAGCTTGGACGTGTTCAGCCTGGGCGCTATCACGTACCACGTCTTTTCGGGCCGCCCGCCCGCCGGCTCAGTGCTGGAGCTCGCCGAAAAGTTGCGCATTGGTCAAGGCCTGCGCTTGTCGGACGTGCTGGACGGTTGCGGCAAACAGCTGCAAGACCTCATCCAGTACAGCACCAACCCCGACGTCATGGGCCGCTACGGCAACTTAGACGAGTTTCTGCAAGACCTCGACAAGGTCGTCGACGAACTGACGACCCCCGAGCCCGAGGCTACCGTCGACCCCGCAGAGGCCAAGCCCGAAGAGCGCCTGGAGGGTGGCTTCACGGTCATCCGCAAGATGGGACGTGGCTCGTCAGCCGACGTGCTCCTGGTGCGTCCGGACGGCAGCAGCGAGGAGATGGTGATGAAAGTGGCGCTGGACGCCAGCCTGAACGATCGCATCAAAGCTGAAGGCGAAGCGCTGTCGAAGCTGCGCCACCCGAACATCGTCGAATGGCAACGCACGCTCACCGTCAACGGCCGCACCGCGCTGCTGATGCGAAAGGCCGGTGACACCACCCTGTCGCATCGCATCCGCGAAGAAGCCCGCCTATCGCTTGACCTTCTTCAGCGTTTTGGCGAAGAGCTGATCCAGGCGATCGACTACCTGGAGCAGCAAGGCGTCGCGCACCGCGACATCAAGCCTGACAACATTGGAATGTCGCAGGCCGGCACCAAAGGCAAGCTGCAGCTGGTGTTGTTCGACTTCTCGCTCACCCGCACCTCGGCCGAGAACATCTCCGCCGGCACGCACCCTTACCTCGACCCTTTCCTCTCGCTACGCAAACCGCCGCGTTGGGACCTGCAGGCCGAGCGCTTTGCCCTCGGCGTCACGCTGCACGAAATGGTGACCGGCGTGCTGCCGCGCTGGGGTGATGGCAAGACACAGGCATCGATGCTCGACTGCGAAGCAACGCTCGCTACCGAGCGTTTCGACCCCTTGCTGCGCGACGGCTTCACCGCCTTCTTCGCGAGGGCGCTGAACCGCAACCCACTCAAGCGCTTCGACAACGCCGAAGACATGCTGCGCGACTGGCGCCGGGTGTTCGAGGCCGGCGCATCTACGGCCCAGCCAGCTTCAGACCCGTTCGAGGCTGTGGCCCGCTTGGCCACCGCCAACACCAACATGGCCGAGCTGGGCTACAGCGTGGAAGCGCAAAACGTGCTTGAAACCATGCTCATCCACAACGCCCGCGAATTGCTGGCGGTGAATCGGGTGCAGTTCCGCTACCTGCGTGGCGTGGGTGACCGCATCCGCAAGGAAATTCGCCTCAAGGCCAAGGCACTGGCCGCCATACGTCCCGACCTGGTGCAAGGCCGTCCGACGCTGCATGAGGCCGATGACGACTCTGCATCAGGCGGCGCCACCAGCGTCAATGAACTGGCAGCACAGCTGCTGCCGCGCCGGCCGGCTGGTGACGACCGCCCCGAAGAAGCCGCGCTGGCCATCTATCTCGGGTTGGAAGAAGCTGAAGGCTCCACGCTGTGGACACCTCTTGGCGTGGCAGCTGCAGCACTGTCGATCAACCGAAACGAAGTCTCAAGTGCGCTGCTGAAAGCCCGCGAACGCTGGCTCAAGACACCACAGCTCACCGAGCTGCGCAACCACTTTGAAAGCCTGCTGTCCACCCAGGGCGGTGTGATGACGGTGCCTGAACTCGCATCGGCGCTGCTGGTGGAGCGAGGCTGCGCTTCCCAGGACGACGCAGAGCGCATGCGCCTGGCCACCGCTGTCGTTCGTGCATGCTGCGAGGCCGAAGCCCACCTTGAGCGCTTGCGCTTCCAGGAATTCGACCACCGCCCCTTGCCGCTGATCGCCTTGTCTGCCGACTTGGCAGAGTACGCGCGCAAGCTTGGCAGCTCAGCCGATGCCTGCGCCCAGGCTGAACCGCTGCTCACACCACAACGCGCCCTCGAAACGCTCGAGTCGGTGCCAGCCCCTTCACCCATCCCAACCCTGTCGGCACCGCGCCTGCTGCGGCTGGCCACTGCATCGTCACAGCGCGCGGCACTGTCCAGCCGGCAAGAGATCTACCCGCGTGGCATGGCCGCCTCCCTGGCCCTGCGTCAATCGCTGGGTGCGCTGATGGGCGTTCGCTTCCTCAAGTTGAAGGACGTACAAGATCGGGTGGCCGGCCGCTACCCAGAGGCACAGCCCCTGCCGCCACGGCCACTGCTCGACACGCTGCTGGGCGACGTTGGCGCGCTGCTGGTCTGGCGTGACGACGAGCCCACCGGCCCAGGCTACGTGCCTTCCACCCAAGCACTCGGCCCCTCTTCCGGCACCACCACCCAATACTCCCGCGCCAATACGGTCATGGACCGTGGACAGCAAGTGCCGGCCGCGGGATCCGACGAGGTGACCGCCACGGCCATCGATGCGCAGAAGCTGGAAGACCGGCTGGCCTTCGCGCACAAGGCCGGCGGCTTTCTCGTGCTGACTGTTGAGCCCCGCATGGCTCACCACGTCGAAGCCGAGTTGCTGCGCCGCTTCGGCCGCCAGCGCATGAGCTTCGACACGCTGATGATCAATGCCCTGCGCCAGCAGGCCGATGCGCTTAAGGTCAACTGGAACGTGGTGCTGATGGCAGATGGCGCGACACCCACCAGCGCCGACTGGGGCCGCCTGATGCGGCTGGTGCACAAGGCCTTGCCGCAAGTGAAGCAGGCACTGCTCGAAGCCACGGCACCGGTGTTGTTGGTCAACGCCGGGCTGCTTGCGCGTTACGGCCTGATGCCGCTCATTGACGACCTGCGCGACGAGGTAGGGCGGCCTGGGAAGCTCAGCAGCTTGTGGATGCTGCTACCGATGGCGGCCAACGGCCTGCCGACGATCGACGACATCCCCGTCCCCGTTCTCACATCAACTCAATGGGCTTCCGTGCCTGTGGCTTGGGCTAAAAACCTGCACCGCGCAGCGGCCTGAACCAGAAACTCGCTTGAACCGCACGAATTGAAACCCACCGATGATCGATGCCAAAGTCCTGCTCACTGATTTGACCCGCCTGCTCAAGCGGCTAGAAGACGACCTGCGCGAACGCGCCCTCAGTCCCACCAGCGAGGTGCCCGAACTGCGTGGCCAGTTGCAGACCGAGTGGCAGGCGGCCCGTGATGCCGAGCGCACGGCAGAGACATTCGAATCCTGGGCCGAGCAGGTCATCACGCAGGCGGGGGTGCATTGGTTGCTGAGCTGCGTTTTCCTGCGCTTCATCGAAGACAACGCGTTGGTGGATCGGCCCTGGATCAGCGGCACGCCGCAGTCTGGCCGGCTCGCCTTGGCGCGGGATGGCCATGACGCTTACTTTCGCGCGCACCCACACCAGAACGATCGAGACTTCCTGATCGCCAGCTTTCGAGAAGCTGGCGCGCTGCCCGGCCTGCACACCTTCTTCGACGAAGCCCACAACCCGGTGTTTCGGCTGGCCATCAGCGGCGATGCGGCGGTGGCGGTGATGCAGTTCTGGCAGGACGTTGCCGCCGATTCCGGCTTGCTGGTCCGTGACTTCACCGATCCCGCCTGGAACACCCGGTTCCTCGGCGACCTGTACCAGGACCTGTCTGAGGCCACGCGCAAGCGATATGCGCTGCTACAGACACCCGAGTTCGTCGAGGAATTCATCCTTGACCGCACTTTGACCCCAGCCATCCGCGAGTTCGGCTATCGGGAAGCGAGACTCATCGACCCGACCTGTGGCTCGGGCCACTTCTTGCTCGGCGCGTTCTACCGCTTGGTCGAGGAAAGGGCGCGCAACGAGCCGGGCCGCAATCGGACCGACGTGGCGCAAAAGGCGCTCGATGCGGTGGCCGGCGTCGACCTGAACCCCTTCGCGGTGGCCATCGCGCGCTTTCGGCTGCTGCTTGCAGCGCTGAAAGTCAGCCAAGTGCAGCGCCTGGCCAATGCACCCGACTTCAAGATCCATGTGGCCATCGGCGACAGCCTGTTGCACGGCACCCGCTTTGGCGGCACCGAGAGCCAGGATCTGTTCGACGCTGCTGCCAGCCATGCCGACACTGGGCTGGCCCATGCCTACGCCAGCGAAGACCTGGCCGACGTGCAGCGCATCCTCGGCATTCAGTACCACGCTGTCGTCGGCAACCCGCCTTACATCGTCGTCAAGGACGCCGCATTGAATGCCGCCTACCGGCGCAAGTACGTCAGCTGCCACATGAAATATTCGCTGGGCGCGCCGTTCACCCAGCGATTCTTTGAACTGGCGGTGCAGTCGGTGAACGGGGACAGCAGTGGCCACGGCGCCGGCTATGTCGGCCTGATCACCGCCAACTCGTTCATGAAGCGCGAGTTCGGAAGCAAGCTGATCGAGCAGGTCCTGCCGCGGCTCGACTTGACGCATGTGGTCGACACATCGGGCGCTCACATCCCCGACCATGGCACGCCAACGGTCATCCTTTTTGGTCGGCATCGGCCCCCGGTGAGCGAGGGGGTGCGCACGGTGATGGGTATCAAGGGAGAGCCGACCACACCTAAGGATCCGGCACAAGGGCTGGTGTGGAGCGCCATCCTGAGGCAGATCGACAGGGTCGGCAGCGAGAGCGATTTTGTCAGCGTGGCTGACACACCGAGGGCGACATTTGCGAAACATCCGTGGAGCATCGGTGGGGGTGGAGCGTCAGATCTAAAGGAGCAAATCACTTGCGACCGCACCACCCTCGACGTTCTGGCCGAATCCATCGGCTTTGCGAGCTTCCCCGGCTCCGATGAGGTGTTCGGCGCGCCAGCTTCAGCCTTGAGAAGGCGCGGCATTCCCGCCGAGAACATCAAGGAATTCGTACTCGGGGACGCCGTGCGTGACTATCAAGTCGAACACGGAGACTACGCCTTTGCGCCATATTCAGGTGACCTTTTGCCCATCAATCTGGACATTGAAAGCCGCTGGGGGAATGCCATGTGGGCATTCCGCGCAAGCTTAGAAGGCGTAGTTTCTTTTGGTGGCAAGACACGAAAGCAGTGTGGTGATAAGTGGTGGACGTGGTACCGATGGATCCCCGCTAAATACCGGTCGCCGTTAAGCATCACCTTCGCATTTGTCTCAACGCACAACCATTTCGTCCTCGAACGCGGCAGCAAGGTTTTCAAGCAGTCTGCACCGGTTATTAAGTTGCCAAATGGCAGCACCGAGGGCGAACATTTGGCCTTGCTCGGGCTGTTAAATTCATCCGTTGGGTGCTTCTGGATGAAGCAAGTGATGCATGACAAAGGGAACGGCGGTATCGGCGGCGGTATTGCATCAGAAGACTGGGAACGGTTTTACGAGTTCGTAAGTACGGCTCTCAAGGACTTCCCGATTCCCGCGGGTAGTCCCCTCGATGTCGTTGCCCAGCTTGAATCTTGTGCAAGACAACATACGGCGCTGCAGCCAGCCATTGTTGGTGGCATCGGACCGCAGCCAACCCGTGTCGTCTTGGACGCCGCCCGAGACCAAGCCGCCAGCCTCCGACGCCTGATGATTGCCGGCCAAGAAGAGCTGGACTGGCGCTGCTATGGGCTCTATGGCCTGCTGCCTGCCGACGAAACTGGCAGCGATATGGAATACGCCATGCCGGTTGAAGTGAGTCTGGGCGAACGCGCCTTTGAGATTGTTCTGGCCCGCCGCATGGCCGCTGGAACAGAGGTGACCACTTGGTTTGAGCGCCATGGCTCCACACCGATCACTGAGATCCCCGCGCATTGGCCGGAAACCTACCGGCGCGTCGTCCAACGCCGCATCGATTTGATCGAGAATAACAAGTCGATTGGATTGATCGAACGGCCCGAGTTCAAGCGCCGCTGGAACTCACCGAAGTGGGAAGAACTGGAGCAGACCGCACTGCGAGATTGGCTACTGGCCAGAATGGAGGCGCCGGCGCTGTGGCCCGCATCGGTCGACCAGCCGCCGCAACTGACCTCCGCCCACCGCTTGGCCGACGCCTTGCAGCGCGATGCCGACTTCATGCAGGTGGCAGCGCTGTACGCCGGCCGAGAAGACTTCCAACTGCCGCAGTTGGTTTCGGACTTGGTGGGCGGGGAGTCGGTGCCATTCCTGCCTAAGCTGCGCTACACGGACGCTGGCCTGCGCAAGCGCGAACAGTGGGAAGCCACCTGGACGCTGCAGCGGCATGAAGACCGCATCGACGCCGAGGTGGATGCCGAGGCGCAGGGTTGGCGAGAGGAACTGCAAGCGCAGGCCTTAAAAAGTTTCGGCAACTCCATGATGCCCAACGCAGTGGCCTGGGTCGAGGATCAGTTGGCAAAGGAAATCGCGCAGCAGAAGGTCGAGCGCAAGAAAAACAAAATCGGCAAGATCCCCGTTCCGCCCAAGTACCAGAGCAAGGACTTCCTCAAGGCGGACATCTGGCGCCTGCGCGGTAGCCTGGATGTGCCGAAGGAACGTTGGGTCAGTTATCCCGGCTGCGAACGCGGCGCCGACGGCAGCCTGCCCATCGCCTGGGCGGGCTGGGACCATCTGCAGCAAGCAATGGCCTTGGCCTCGTACTTCATCGACATGAAGGAACGCGAAGGCTGGAGCCCCGAGCGGCTGCAGCCCTTGCTGACTGGCCTGCTCGAACTGGTGCCTTGGCTCAAGCAGTGGCACAACAATATGAACACCGACTTCGGCGCACGCATGGGCGAATACTACGAGAGCTTCGTGACTGATGAGGCGCGGGCCCTGCAGTTCACGCTGGACGACCTGCGCGCCTGGAAGCCGCCGGCAACAAAAGCAAAACGTGGACGCAACAAGGCGGCTTGACCCTCACAACGCTTCGTCCACAGGGCACGACTCAGGGAGAACAACGAACATGACACTGATCAGAGAACTCATAGCTATCCCGGAGCAGGTGCACCAGGGCGATTTCGTCCTGAAGCTGGCCGACGGCGTGACGCATGCCGAAGCGACGCTGCGCGACTACGTGGTGACGCCCCAGCTCAACGCCTGCTTCAACGACGCGCTGACCTTCATCAAGCAGTCGGTGCAGGGCGGCACCAGCAAGGCGGCCTACCTGCACGGCAGCTTTGGCGCCGGCAAGAGCCACTTCATGGCGGTGCTGAACCTGCTGCTTGACAACAACGTCACGGCACGCTCCATCCCCGAACTGGCAAGCGTCGTCGCCCAGCACAACGGGTGGACGCAAGGCCGCAAGTTCCTGCTGGTGCCGTATCACATGATAGGCGCGCGCAGCATGGAATCGGCCATCCTGGGAGGCTATGCCGAGTTCGTGCGAAAGCGGCATCCAGAGGCCCCGGTGCCAGGCTTCTACCTTTCGGAGCGACTCTTCGAGGATGCAGTTCGCATGCGCAAGCGCAGCGGCGACGAGGCTTTCTTCCGTGACCTGAACGCGGCCTCAGAAACTGGCGGCGACAGCAGTGGCTGGGGAGAATTGAGTGGCGGCTGGGATGCCAACAGCTTCGAAGCCGCAATGCTGGAGCCACCCGCCGGGGAAGATCGTGTGCGCCTGGTCGGCGATCTGATCAGCCACTTCTTCACGGCCATTGCCGACGTGGCCGACAGCAGAGGTGAGGCTTTCGTGCCGCTGGACGACGGCCTCAGCATCATGAGCCGCCACGCCAAGGCACTGGGCTACGACGCGGTGATCCTGTTCCTAGACGAGTTGATCCTGTGGCTGGCCAGCCGGGCCGCCGATGCCAGTTTCGTCAGTAGCGAGGGCACCAAGCTGGTGAAGCTGGTGGAATCCAGCAACGCCGATCGGCCTATTCCGCTGGTGAGCTTCGTGGCGCGCCAGCGTGACCTGCGGGAACTGGTCGGCGAGAACCTGGCCGGCTCGCTGCAGTTGCAGTTCAGCGATTCACTGCGTCACTGGGAAGCCAGGTTTCACACCATCCGACTCGAAGACCGGAATCTGCCGGCCATCGTTGAGAAACGCGTGCTCAAGCCGGTGTCTGAGGCCGCGCGCCAGATCCTGGGCAACGCCTTTGATGAGTTCCAGTCCGTCAGGCCCGAGGTCTGGAACACGCTCCTGGGCGAGACCGCTGACAAGGAGATGTTCCGCAAGGTCTACCCGTTCAGCCCCGCACTGGTGCAGACCTTGATTGCCGTATCGGCTGCGCTGCAGCGCGAGCGCACAGCGCTGAAGCTGATGCTGCAACTGCTGGTGGACCGGCGCAACGACCTGGAGCTGGGCCAGATCATCCCGGTGGGTGACCTCTTTGACGTGATCGCCGACGGTGACGAGCCGTTCTCGGAAGCGATGCGCATCCACTTCGACAACGCCAAGCGGCTCTACAAGCAGAAGCTGCTGCCCCACTTGGAGCGGCAGCACGGCGTGACCTGGGAAAACATTCGCATCGGCAATGCCGACCCGGCCAAAGCCAAGCTGCTGCGTAATGATGCGCGGTTGATCAAGACTCTGCTCCTGAGCGCGCTGGTGCCCGAAGTGGAATCGCTGAAGGCCCTGACGGCGCAGCGCCTGGCTGCGTTGAACCACGGCACGATCCGCTCGCCCATCCCCGGCCGCGAGACGCAGGACG
>LNFM01012459.1_pt1 | contig 11163 bp, 12 predicted proteins | sample 596031 | NCBI WGS metagenome assembly LNFM01 (sample SAMN04254537, study PRJNA301005) | activated carbon metagenome | isolation source: dual media filters at the Ann Arbor, Michigan drinking water treatment plant | place: USA: Ann Arbor | reverse complement strand
TTCGGCGAGACGAGCATCTTCCCGACACCGGTCCAGAAGCCCCATCCGCCCCTGTGGATCGTCGGCCAGAGCCAGGAATCGATTACTGCCACTGCGCGTCGGGGCTTCAACATCGTCTCCGGCGGGTTCGGCGTGCCGATCGAGCGGCTACGTGAGTTCCGCCAGAGCCTCGATGCCATGCCGATCGACCCGGCCATACGCCAGCGCATTCGCGTATCGACGCAGCGACCCGTCTATGTGACTCGTGACGAGAGCGAGCTGCCGGCTATCGTAGAGCAAGCGCGCTGGAACATGCGCGTAACCCTGAGCTTGCGCCAGGGTCTCGAGCGCGTCGAGGGCGGACGCGCCATCGCAGTGCCGTTCGAGAAGGAGCCGGACACGCGCGAATTGCTCGAGCGCTATTTCATCATGGGTACGCCCAAGACCTGCATCGAACGGCTCAAAGCCGTCAAGGATGCCATGAAGATCGACCATTTCAACGCGAGCTTCTGGTTCGGCGACCTTACGGAAGAGCAGGTGCAGCGGTCCATGAAGCTCTTCGCCGAGGAGGTCATGCCGGCGTTCCGCTGACCGCCGGTGCCGCAACCCTCGACCTCAGGATTAGTCGCCCATGACACCCGCCGCACTTGCCGTCGTGGGCATGACCATTCTCGGCACGTCGTTCATCTCGGGAATTTTCGGGATGGCCGGCGGCCTCATCCTGCTCGGCGTGCTGCTCCTGTTCATGGACGTCGTCCCGGCGATGATCCTGTTTGGGGTCATCCAAATGGGCGCCAACGGTTGGCGAGCGCTGCTGTGGCGCGCGCATGTACGTTGGGATCTCGTCGGTCGCTATTTGATCGGCGCGACCTCGTCATTCCTGGTCATGCGGCTCGTGGCTTTCGTGCCGGACAAGGCGGTGGTCTACATCGGTCTCGGCATATTACCGTTCGCCGCCGAGTTGCTGCCCCGACATTTATGGCCGGACATCACGCGCCCCTGGGGGCCCTACATCTGCGGTGCCGTCATCATGGTGCTGCAACTATTGGCAGGCGCGGCAGGGCATATTCTCGATATGTTCTTCCAGAGAAGTAAGATCGATCGGAAGGGCATCGTCGGCACGAAGGCTGTCTGCCAGACCACGGCGCATCTGTTCCGGGTGCTCTATTTCGGCTCTCTCGCGACAAGTCTCGACGGGCATGTGCCCCTCTGGGCGATTGCCTTGGGCCTCGCACTGGCGTTCACCGGCACCTCGCTCGCTGCCTTGGTCCTCGAGCGCATGACGGAGGCGGATTTCAGAACTTGGAGTCGGCGCATCGTGCATGCCGTCGCCGCCACGTTCCTAGTGCGCGGACTTTGGTTGCTTACCGCCGGGTAAGCGATGACCGCTCAATTATTGCATTGCAGCAATGCGCTCTTGGATCTGGTCTGGAGGATGGGGCCTCTCACATAGAGCTTGTGAACGACAAGGCCGACGCCAAGCCGGCCGCATGAGGGGAAACCCACGGGACTGGGCTCCAGAAAAAGAACACACGTTCAGGAGCTGATCATGTCCAACCTCAACTTGAGCCTCGTCGCGGGCTATTCGGTCGATTCGCCGGCGCTCTCGAAGCATATCACGCTGCCCAACGTCTCTCTTGGTGATTTCATCGAGCGTATGTCGGTCAAGTTCCAGGCGGCCCAGCGCCGACGGATTGACTCCGAGGTCGCTCGCTTTATCGGGGCCAACGGCGGCGTCATCACCGACGAACTCGAGCGCCAGATAGGCCGCCGCTTCGGGATGTGAGGGCCAACTGGCCGCAACGCTTACGGACGCGGGGCTCGGCTGCACGAAGGGGACCCTCCGGGATGGGATCGATTGGCTTCAGCGACCAGGTGCTGAGGAGCGAGGAACCAAATCCGGAGATAGGCCGGGGTAGCGACGACCGACCTCTTCGCAGGCAGCCATGTCGCCGCCGTTGCAAGCAACGATCCGCGAGTTGACCTCGGCCAGATGCAACTCGATCGCCGCCCTGCGTCCAGGATCGAGCCGCGGTCGGGAGAGCAGCTCGAAACATACCTCGAGCTGGCCCTGCGCGCACTTCTCGAGAAGTCGCCCCTGCGCATTGGCCGGTTCGATCCCGATAAACAGCAGCGTACCGAGTATGACGGCGCACCAGCGTGCTCGGTGCGTCGTCGATCCTGAGCTTCGCGCCTCGGGTGGGAAACGAGTCCCACCCAAGCATCGGTCGCCCAATCTCACGCCTCGCCGAAGTGGATGCGGCGGTAGGCGCGCGACGGGATCAGGTCGTCCGAGTGGACGTCCCATACGGTCGCCGTATTCGAGCCCTGGTGCTCTTTGAAGAGCCCGTCCATCTTGCCGAGGTTGTTGACCGTCGCCCCCCGCAACCCGAAGCCGCGGGCCATGGCGGCAATGTCGCCGCGACCGTGTATGGCGCCCGAGGGATCGATGCCGTTGGCGCGGAACTTGTGGAACTCAGCGCCGTAGCCGCCGTCGTTGACGATGGCGGTCAACATGCGCACGCCGTGGCGCTTGATGGTGTCGAGCTCTTGGCAATGCATCATCAGGCTGCCGTCACCCTCGATCAGGCACACCTTGCCATCTCCGCGAGCCTGCGCGATGCCGATGGCTGCCGGCAGCGCCGAGCCGATGGCGCCGAAATCAACGAACACGTGATACTTGTCCGCCGGCCGGCCCTTCAGGTGCGTCATGGCGATCGAGAAGTAGTGGCCACCGCCGACCACGATGTCCCAGTCCTTCGGGATCGTACGATCCAGCTCCTCGATGGCGCGGCGCGGATCTACCGTGCCAGCCTGCACCGAGTAGGGCTTCTTGTCCGGATGGTCGGCCGCGATGCCAGCCTTGATCTCCTCGGAGCGGAAGCCGGCAACCTTGATGTTCCTCTGCTCGAGCCTGTTGAGAATGGTCTCGGCAGCGGCGCGGGCGTCGGCACGGACGTGCAGATCGGCTGTCCGGAGCCCCTGCCAGAGGCCGCGGGGGTTGGTGTCGACCTGGACCACCCGGGCGCCGGGGAAGAGGTAGCCGCTCTCGGTGGTGTAGTGGCCGAGACCCAGGCCGAAACCGATCACGAGATCGGCTTCCGCATAGCGCTCGCGCGCCCAGTCGCTGGCGTAGGCGCCGGCGATGTCCATCTGCCAGGGGTTGCCGTCGAACAGGCCCTTGCCCAGAAGCGATGTGGCGAGCAGGGCGCCCGAGCGATCGGCCAGGGCTTCGAGAGCTTCGCGAGCACCAGAGCGCACGCAGCCTTTGCCGCCGAGGATCACCGGCTTCTCGGCCTCCGCGATCATGTCGCAGATCCGGTCGACGAGAATCGGGTCGGGGATCGGACGCTGAGCGACCGGCACCAGATCGGCCGACGGCGTGTAATCAGTCAAATGCGGCCAGAGCTGCTTCTGCATGTCCATCGGCACGGAGAGCACGACTGGCCTGCGCTCGACCTGGGCGATCTGGAAAGCCTCACGGACGTTGTCCAGCAGGCGGTCGATATGGCGGACCGGCACGTACGCGGCGCCGGTGCCGAGCGTCAGCGGCCCCATGTCGATCTGCTGGAGATACCAGGCGGCCGCTATTGGGCTGTCGCCCGCGAAGACGACCAGCGGTGTGTTGGCTTTGGCAGCCATGACCAGCGACGTCATGATCTGAGTGAAGCCCGGTCCGCAGGTGGTCGATGCGACGCCGACCTTTCCAGTGGCACGGGCATAGCCGTCGGCCATGGAGATCGCGCAGCTCTCGTGGCGGGCGTGGATCACGTGCATGCCCGGCCGCTGCGCCATTGCGGTCGACCAGTACATGTTGGCGTCGCCCATCAGGGTGAAGAGATGGTCCACGCCCTCGGCCTCGAAGGCCATGGCCAGCATGTCTTGCGTCTTCAGCTTGCTCATTGGGTGTCAGCTCCGTTTTCCGAAGAGGCTCGATAGCCATGATTTAAACGCGGCCCAAAGAAGGGCAAAAGCATTGAGTTCAGCCGCTTGCCGAGGCGGCGTCGGCACCGCCGGTTGGCTTGAGGCGCTGCTCGGCGCCGTGGGGGCAGCGCGCGCGGTTGGCGATGCTGCCGCACTCGCGGGGTTGACGCCTGCAGCCGGCACGGCTGAGGCCTCGTCGGCAGACGTATCCTCTGCGCGCCGTTCGGCGACGAGGGCGCCCATGTTCCTGGCGAATTCAGAAAGCAAGGCGCGAGCCACATGGACGCCGCCAGCATTGGCGAAGGTCTCGAGTGGACCCGTCACCGTGTACTCGCCCTCGACCGCGAGTTCGGTCTCGTTCGTGCCGCTCGCCGCGACGACACCGTTGGCAAGCGCTCGCGAGGCGCCGCGCTGGTCGATGCCGCGCCCCTCGATCGTGCAGCGCCGCTTGTCGTGGTCATAGGAGAGCGTCGCTTCGCCTCGGAAGACCGCGACCGTTGGACCGAACTTGACGCGGATCGATCCTTTCCAGACGTCGCCGCCGCTCTGGTCCGCAGCCAGCGTCGCGCCCGGAATGCAGGACGCAACGAGCGCTGGATTGGACAGCAGCGGCCACACATCCTCTGGTGGGGACGGGATGATTATCTTCTCGGCGACCGTGGGCATGCGCTGGCTGGCGTCCGGTTGGGCTCTGAGGCTGTGGCTGGGAGAGTTGACGTCGCGAGGATGAGTGATGTGGGCGGCAGGGTCAATTGCTTTGGCGCGCCTCGACCCTTGTCCCCGCCGTCGAGGGCGTGCCAGTCTCTGGTATCGCCGCCCTACGAAGGAGGCCTGCCATGACCGCCGCTGCCGCATCTCGATCCGAGACTGCGCCTGGAGCGAATGAAATCGTCGTCGAGGACGTGACCTACTTGACGCATGGAGACAAGTCGTATCTCGCGCGCCTTTACCGGCCGAAAGGCGCCGGCCCCTTTCCCATGATGATCGACCTTCATGGTGGTGCCTGGTGCAACCAGGACCGAATGGGGGACGCGTCGCTGTGCGAGGCGATGGCTCGCAGCGGCATCGTCGTCGCCGCGCTCGACTGGCGGATGCCGCCGGATGCCGCCTATCCGGCCGCTCTTGCCGACATCAACTATGGCGTGCGTTGGATAAAGGCCAACGCCGCCAAATGGAACGGCGATGCCAAGCGCGTCGGGCTCGTCGGCATATCGAGTGGTGGGCATCAGGCGATGCTGGCGGCGATGCGGCCGGCGGATCAGCGCTATGCCGCGATCGCGACGACGGAAGTGGCCGGCCACGATGCGCGCGTCGGCTGTGTCGTGCTGTGCTGGCCAGTTATCGATGCGGTCGGCCGCTACCGCTACGCAAAGGAGTGGGTGGCGCGCGGCGGCAATCCTGCACAGCTCGCAACAGTAATCCCGAGCCATGAGAGTTTCTGGGGCGACGAGGCAACCATGATCGAGGGTGGGCCGCCGCAGATCCTCGAGCGAGGCGAGAGGGTCGAGATGCCACCCGTCCTTTATCTTCAGGGCGACGCGGACTTGATGCATCCGCGTGCGCAGCTCGACAACTTCGTCAAGCTCTACCGCGCAAAAGGCGGCCAGCTCGACCTTGCTATCTATCCGGGCGAGGAATCGGGTTTCATTACTCGCGAGCCGAAGTCCCCGGCGCACAAGGTCGACGGAACGGCAAAGATCATCGATTTCGTGAAGCGGACCCTTTCCTGAGGGTCCCAACAGCAGGAAGCAAGACTATGGGCAAGATCATCCGTGCATCCGACCGCGCCACCAAGACGCAGCCAAACACGACGTTCACCGGCACCGTCTACGCCGACGAAGTGGTCGTCGGCGAGGCGCCCTCGCGGATGCGTGCAACGCGTGTCTCCTTCACCCCAGGTGCGCGCACGTTCTGGCACACACACCCTGTCGGCCAGACGCTCTACTGCCTGCACGGCATTGGGCGTTATCAACTCGAAGGCAGTCACGTCGTCGAGCTTCGGCCGGGCGACACGGTCGTCATCCCGCCCGGCGCCAAGCATTGGCATGGGTCCGCCCCCGGGCACCTGTTCGCGCACCTCGCCATGTCCGAGGTCTCCGATTCGGGCGAAGGCACCAAGTGGCTCGACGCGGTCTCCGAGGCCGACTACGGGAGAAAACCGGCCTAACTATAGCTGGACGCCAAGGCTGCCGGAAAGAGACACTCGCGCCAGCGGACGTCGATGGCGGACCTTGAGCGCTGCTCGGAGGCTGCGCGCGACACGTCACGGGAGACTATGCTAGTCAGGGGTAGATCACGCGCCGCGCTGCTCGGGAGCAACCGGCGCCACCCCTGAAGGATCGCCGTGCGGCATGAGGGTGTTCTCTGACGACATCGCCATCGATCTCGGTACTGCCAATACTTTGGTGCACGTGGTCGGCCGCGGTATCATCATCGACGAGCCGTCGCTGGTGGCGGTACAGAACCGTGGCGGCGTGCGCACGATGCTCGCAGTCGGAGAGCGCGCGCGTACCATGGTCGGCCGGACGCCCGAGGCTGTCGAGGCGATCCGTCCGATGCGCGACGGCGTCATCGCGGACTTCGTGGCGACCGAGGAGATGCTGCGTCAATTCATTCGTCGCGCTAAATCGGTCCTGGGATTGCGCCGTCCGCGCATCCTGATCTGTGTCCCGGCGGGTGCCACCCCCGTGGAGCGCCGTGCCGTCTACGAGACGGCTGTCTCTGCTGGCGCTCGTCGCGTCTATCTGATCGAGGAGCCGGTGGCGGCGGCGATCGGGGCGGGGCTGACCATCGACGACCCGGTGGCCCACATGGTCGTCGACATTGGCGGCGGCACCACGGATATCGCTGTTCTCTCCGTCGGTGACGTGGTGGAGGCGCGGTCGCTGCGCTGCGCCGGCAACGCCATGGACGATGCCATCCAGCGCTATGTCCGCCGCGTGCACCAGCTGCACATCGGTGCGGCCAGTGCCGAGCGAATCAAGATCGGCGCTGGCACGGCGAGCCGGTTGCCGGGCGGTCGCGGTGCCGAGATCCGGATCCGTGGTCGCGAGCTCAGACACGGCAAGCCCGTGTCGGTCGTCCTGACGCCAGGCGACATCGCCGAGGCTCTGGAGGGGCCGATCACAGACATAGCCGAATTCATTCAGCGCGCGATCGACGAACTGCCCACCGAAGTTCGCGCCGATGTGCGTGAACGCGGGATCTCGCTGTCGGGTGGTGGCGCGCTGCTCGATCGCCTGGATGCCGAACTACAACGCCGCGTCGGCGTCAAGTTCACGATCCCCGAGCATCCAATGCAGTGTGTGGTGACCGGCACAGCGCGCGTCCTCGAGACGCTATCCGAACGGCGCCACCTGCTGATCGAGCCGTGAAGCGCCCAACGAACCCCTGCGACAGTGCTGCTTGGCGTGACGCTTGCTTGACCCTGCCACGATCTCGTTTACTCGGGGGGGAGGCGCCGTCTGGAGAAGTCTATCATGCCGATCAGCCACGAGGCTGGCTACGAAGGTATCCGACCGGCCGAAAGACCAGAGCGCCGGGTACGGCCGGCACTGTTGCGGGGCGCTGCCGGGAGATGCCCGGCCTGCGGAGTGGGTAAAGTGTTCGCGTCGTATCTCAAGGTTTCCCACACCTGCCTGCATTGCGGCGAGCCCTTGCATCATCAGCGGGCCGATGACGCTCCAGCCTACTTCACGATGGTGGTCGTTGGGCACGTCATCGTCGCCGGGATACTGAGCGTTGAGAAGGCTTTCGCTCCACCGACATGGGTGCAACTCGCCGTCTGGTTGCCGCTCATGGTGGTGCTCAGTTTGGTGCTTCTGCCTGTCATCAAGGGGGCGCTCGTCGCTCTGCAATGGGCGTTGCGTATGCACGGCTTCGGTGCCGGGCAGGATCCCGCTGCCCCACGACCCGATCCAGCGCTTCAGATCGCGCATCCCCCCCGAGGACCCGCTACATGACCTCGAAGCTCCCGTCAGACGCCGCCTCATCGCCTGAGATGGCACCGGCGCCCCTCAAGGCTCCGGCCCTCAAACCGCGCGATGCCGCGACCTTGATCCTCGTCGATAGGACGATGGCTCTGCCACGCGTCCTGCTCGGAAAGCGGCGGATGGACATGAAGTTCATGCCCGGCAAGTATGTGTTCCCGGGTGGTCGCGTAGACAAGGCTGATCGTTCAGTAACCAGCGCGGATGAACTCGCCACCCATGAGTCCGCCAAGTTGATGGTCGACATGAAGGGCACGGTCAGTGCCGCCAAAGCCCGAGCCCTGGCCCTAGCCGCCGTCCGCGAAACGTACGAGGAGGCCGGCCTCATCCTTGGTGCGCCGCTGTCGGGGCAGAGCCCCCCGCCCGATGCGTCTTGGCGGCGGTTCTTCGACCAAGGCTTCGTGCCGAGCCTATCGCCGCTCACGTTCTTTGCGCGCGCCATCACCCCGCCGGGACGGCCGCGACGCTTCGATACGCGCTTTTTCTGCGCCGAAGCCTCGACGATAGCCTTTCGCGGCCCCCCACCCGAGGACGAACTCTCGGATCTCGTCTGGATGGCCATCGATGAAGCGAGAAGCCTGGATCTGCCCCCAATCACCAGGGTCATCCTGGAAGATTTGGGCGACCGCCTGAAGGCTGGACCCTTGGGTGCGACCGACATCCCGGTTCCTTACTACTTCCACAAGAGTGGAACGTTCCGCCGGCAACTCATAACGGCGCCTTCGGAGCAATCTTCAGCTTGACTTGACCGCCAAGTGCACTACAAAAACTTGATCGCTAACGCCGTGCACACTGCCGCGCATACAACATTCACGAGACCGTCATGGCCAAACCAGTAACGCAGAAAATCAAACTTCTTAGCTCAGCCGGCACTGGCTTTTATTATGTAACAAAGAAGAACCCGCGCACGTCGACCGAAAAAATCGTGATGCGCAAATACGATCCGGTCGCCAGGAAGCACGTGGAATTCAAGGAAACAAAAATTAAGTGAGTGGTCCGCGCCCTAGTGCGTCCTGGTTTCTGGCGAGAATGCTAGGCCCGCGCGGTGGATGCGTGGGCGCGTAGATTATTCAAATTGTGGCGATGGCGATCGGCCCGTCGCGCCAATGTTCGACGCGGCGAAAACGGTGCTCGACGATTGGTCTTTGTGCTTTCCGCTCTTAGCGGCCTAGCCCGTCACTGGTCTCGGCAGCGGGGTAATGAAACCGAGCAGTGACGGGCTGGCCAACCAAGCGATGTGCCAAAGAGGGCGTTGGCGCGTCGCTCGGTATCACATGATCGCCGCGATCTCTATGGCGCTTGGCGCCGCCGCTTCGATCAATACTGTCTGAATTCCCGATGCCAGATTGTTGGGCGAACAAGTGCCTAGTTACCGGTATCTGTTGACACACGTCCAAGATGCCTTGCTTGCCTGGCTCATTACCAAGACTGGCAGATCAAGCTGTAGTGCACAAGCCTCAGTCATCGGATTATGTTGAGACAAAAGCCAATCTACGCGCCCGGAGCATCACTAAGCAGCGTAACGTCCTAACCTAGCTCCGCTCGAGCTGTAGCAGGACAGCAGCTCCTTTTATAGTTGTGGAGCGGTAAATCCGCAACCCGTAAAAAACGGCACCGCGACTTCCATTCTGGGCCGGCACTGACGATCTGAGAGTCTCGACACGGTTCCAAAGGCTTTGGAAGTCGAGGGCGCCAAATCGAACCTGTCCTAAACCGGGCGATGCGGCTGCCGCCCCGTCTCTCACAATCCAAGTCGGGTCGTTAACGCGGCAGGGATTTGATCGCGGTAACGACCCCGTCACGAGCAGCTCTTAGCAGATGCAACTTCACGCAGCGTCGGCAACGACGCGGTTGCGTCCACTTCGCTTGGCGGTGTAGAGGGCGGTGTCGGCCCGCTTGAAGAGCGTTTCAGGAGTATCTTCCCGTCGCTCCAGCGTTGACACCCCGACGCTCGCAGTGACTGCAAGTGTGCTCTGCTGATTGACCTGGAATGCCTCCGCGGCAATGCAGGCGCGGACCCGCTCGGCAACCTGCATGGCCCGCGAGAGGTCGGTATCAGGCATGATGATCACGAACTCCTCACCGCCGAGCCGGCATGCGAGATCGATCCCGCGGGTATTGCGCCTGAGCCTGGTTGCGAATTCACGCAGAACGTTATCCCCGGCATCGTGGCCGTACGTGTCGTTGACATTTTTGAAGTAGTCGATGTCGGCCACCAGTACCGACAAAGTACGGCCCGATTGCGTGGCCTGGTTCACCAAGGTCGCCAGATGGCTCTCCATGTAGCGGCGATTGTGCAAACCGGTCAGAGGATCGGTAATTGCATGCTCCATCCCTTGATCGAGACGCGCGCGAAGCAGGTCAGCATGACGTTTGCGCTTGATTTGCGTCTTGATCCGCGCGAGCAACTCGTTGCGATCCAAGGGGCGCAGGACATAGTCGTTGACCCCCATATCCAAGCCGCGCAGCAGTCTCGCCTCGTCGCCGGGATCGACCATCATGACGATCGGCATATGTCGTGTTCGGTCCAGCGACCGGACTTGAGAGCAGAGCCGCAGTCCGTCAGCTCCCGATAGTGAAAGGCTGACAATCAGCAGATCGAAGCTCTGCTCGGCCATCCGCATCAGCGCAGCTTGGGGATCGCGCTCGACTACGACAGAGTGGGTCTTGCAGAGGCCGTCCACAATTCGTTGTGCCGACCGGGGATGATCCTCGACGAGCAGGACGTGTCCGTGCGCCGCGGCCTCTGTCCATTCAGCGATGCCACCGGGCCCGAACCCCAGATCCTGCGTTGTTGAAGCGCGCATCATAAGTTCGTCAGCGAGTACCTTGAGACGTGCCAAGCTGCGAACCCGCGTGATCAGGGCTATATCGTCGACGGGTTTTGTCAGGAAGTCGTCAGCACCAGCCTCGAGCCCTTCGACTTTATCCGAGGGCTGGTCGAGGGCGGTGACCATGATGACGGGGATGTGTGCGTGCTGTGGGCTCTGTTTGATGCGCCAGCAGACTTCGAATCCGTCCATGCCTGGCATCATCACATCCAGAAGGACGACGTCCACGCGTTCGCGGGCGATGATATCAAGCGCCGCCCGGCCACTGTTGGCTGTCAAGATTTCGAAATACTCAGCCGTGAGCCGGGCTTCGAGCAGCTTCACGTTGGCTAGTATGTCGTCAACGACGAGAACGCGGGCGGTCATCGATAAGCCTTCCGGAAGACGCGTGCGGTGTCATGCATCGCCGATGAACCGGCGTACGGTTTCGATGAATGGGC
>LNFM01012458.1_pt1 | contig 11163 bp, 11 predicted proteins | sample 596031 | NCBI WGS metagenome assembly LNFM01 (sample SAMN04254537, study PRJNA301005) | activated carbon metagenome | isolation source: dual media filters at the Ann Arbor, Michigan drinking water treatment plant | place: USA: Ann Arbor | reverse complement strand
GGGGACGCAGGGAGAGGTTTGTAAGACAGACAGCCGCTGGTCAATCGCGTCGTTTGCCAGCGACCGCGGACAGTAAAGGGAGTCCGGGTCACGCCCACGGATCGACCGCGCAGTGGATAGCGTCGGGTTCGCCTTCGCCGCCGACGGTGCGGATAGCGAGATCGGTTTGGGCGAGCGGGAAGACGTGGGTGCACATCGCGTCGAGGGGGAACTTGCCCGATGCGATCACCTGCATCGCGAGTTCGACGGCTTCGAACGAATGCCCGCGCACGCCCATCACCGTGAGCACCTTGCGCACGAGCACGTCCGGATCGAACTCGGGGATGGTGCCGCCGGCGCGTCCGCCGAGGATCACGCGGCCGCGTTTGCGCGCCAGTTGCAGCGCGGCGATTACGGCCTTGGGGCCGCCCGAGGAACAGTCCATCACGAGGTCGGCCATTTCGCCGCCGGTCAGTTCGGCGACGCGCTCCAGCAGGTCTTCGCTGTCGATGTCGATTGTGTGGTGCGCGCCGAGTTGCTTCGCAAGCGCGAGCCGCTTCTTGTCGGTCGGCGTGCCGCGACCCGTTACGATGACGAGGCCGGCACCGGCTTCTCGCGCCATCACGGTGCAGGCGAGGCCTTGTTGTCCCGGCCCCTGGATCACGACGGCTTCGCCGACTTTGACCTTGCCCTGCAGGATCGACCACTCGACACCGTTGCCGAGCGGCAGCGCCAGCGTCGCGAGCTTGGCCGGCACGTGATCGGGCACTTTGTGGAAGACGGAATTGGGATGGAGATATTTCGCCTGCGCGAAGCCGCCCCAGAGTGAAGGCGCGACGCTGATCGGGGTCGAACCGAAGCGGATCGTGCCGGCGCGGTTGAGCGTGTCGGTCTCGTCGCAGAGGCGGAAGTCGCCGGAGCGGCACCAGCGGCAATGCCCGCAAGGCAAATACTCCTCGAGCGCGACACGGTCGCCTTCCTTCACGCCGAAGCGGCGGCTCGCGATGTCGCCGACTTCCGCGACGCGGCCCACGGTTTCGTGGCCGAGAATGAGCGGGCCCTTCGATTGCGGATAGCGCAGATAATAGGGCCAGTCGCTGCCGCAGACGCCGGTCAATTCGACGTGCAGGAGACCTGCGTCGGCGGGGATAGCCGGGCGCGGGAACTCGCGGATCTGCGTGCTGCGCGGTGCGAGCGAGACGGCGGCGGCGATCGGCTTCGATGACATCGCGGGACTTTCGGTGGGCTGGGCTTGCTCGATAGATTGCCTGCAATGGAGCAGGAATGGCCCGCTTCGTTCAACCCACTTTCGACATCGAGTGCACGTGCCCCGGCAGAGCTGGCAGGAAACGCTCGGACGCGATTCCACGCTCGGCGAGCGCTTTGGCCAGATCGCGCGGTGGCCGATCGTGCGCCTCGGACGTGAGCGGGAACGTTCCCCAATGATGACCGAGCGCCGTGCGTGCTCCGCTCGAGGCGAACGCTTCGACGGCCTCGGCCGGGTTGATGTGTTGCCCGCGCATGAACCACCGCGGCTCGTAGGCGCCGATGGGGATCAGAGCCAGATCGAGCTGCTGATGGCGGCGTGCGATCTCCCGGAAGGTCATGCCGTCGCCGAAGCCGGTGTCGCCGATGGCATAGACGCTGCCTGCGGGAGTTTCGATCACGAAGCTCGCCCACAAGGCGTGCCGGCGATCGCGCAGTCCGCGTGCCGACCAGTGCACCGTCGGTTCGGCGTGAACTCGGACCCGTGCTGACAGCTCCGCGTTTTCACGCCAGTCGAGGGTCGTTGCGGAAACTCCCGGCATGGCTTCCCGGATGATCGTGTCATTGCCGAGAGGCGTGACGACGCGGGGCCGATCTCGCTGCCAGAGCCGTGCGAGCGTATCGTGATCGAGATGGTCGTAGTGATTGTGGGTGACGAGCACGACGTCGATTCGCGGCAGGTCCTCGAAGGCGATGCCGGGCGGCCTGATGCGTTTGGGGCCGGCAAACGAGAATGGCGAGGCGCGCTCCGCCCAAACGGGATCGACGAGGATGTTGAGGCCGGCGGATTGGATCAGCCAGCTCGCGTGGCCGATGAAGGTGACGCGCGTCGCGGAAGCATCGCTTTCTGCTCGGGGGCGTTCTTGCTTCACGTCGGACAGGCGCGCGGGCCAAGGCTCCCACTGCTCGGTCATGTACATGTTGATCAGCCGGCCGAAGCGGGGCGGTTCGGGGCCGCCGGGATTGAAGAAACGCACGCCGTCGAAATGGTCGGTGACAGGGCCGCTGTAGTAGGCGTTGGCGGGCCGCGAGCGAAGTGTCAGGCCCAGCCCCGCCGCACCCAAGGCGCCGGCTGCTGCGAAGCGCTTCCAGAATGTTCGTCGAGAGATCGGGCGCATGGTTCAGCCGTGCAACAGGAAAGGTCCCAGAGGCAGACAGGAGCGATGCGGCGAGAGCGTGGCGCGACAGCTGATGAAAGAACGTATTGGAGAAGGCGGCACCGTACGACTGCAGAAAGCGGCGGGCACGCCGAATCGTATATGGCTGGGCGTGGGGCTCATTCGGGTCGAGATCATGACAACGTGCAGGTGTTGCGGACAGGTCGTGCTGCCGGGCGAGGCGGTCGGGCCCGTGCGTCGGGTGGAAGTCCGCGCTGAAACGATGAGGTCGAGCGCGGGGGCTGAGCGCGGTCAGGCCGAAGAACGATCGGGTCAACCGGCTCGACGCGTGGCCATAAATGTCGACGAGGCGCTGCTGGTGCTGTGCAACACGGCGTTCCGGTACGCCGAAGAGCAGGCGAGCGAGACGGTCGAAATCGCGCATCTCGTGTGCTGCCTGGTCTCGGCGCCTCTGCCGGACTACGACTTTCATCGCGAGGGAATAGACCGGCAGCGCCTATCCGAGGCCGCTCGTTCATGGCTCCACGGTGCCGGGCGGGCGCCTGATGGCCGTCGGCCTCGTACATCAGAACACCTCAAGGTGCTGCTGTCGCGCGCGGAGGCGGTTGCCACGCAGGAGACGCGAAGGTTCGCGGGGCCATTCGATTTCATCCGGGTACTGGCGCATCAGAGCGACGATCTCGCATCGGCGCGGTTCGTCGTCGAGGCGACCGAGCGAAGGGCGAGACCCGGCGAAGTTACCCAGCCACCGGCGCAAGAGGCGCGGCAGGAAGAGCGCAGCGGGATGCGTCGAGTGGCGGCGGGAGAACGGGGACCACGTCCGTCGCAGCTTCAGTTTCGCTTCGAGCGGCGCTATCGGCCTGATGTCGACACGCTGGAGCGGACTGAGCGGCAGGACAAGGAAGGCGCTTGGTCCAGTCTCGACGTACCAGAACCGCCCGAGCGCCATGAGCAGCAGCGATCAGCATCTGGCGAGATGCGTGGTTTGGACCGTGTGCCGGTCGATCGGCATGGGAACGGTTATGCACACGGGCTTGGGCGTGAGGCTGGTTCTGGAGTTGCGGGCCGATCTTTCGAGCATTCTAAGGGTCAGTTGGTCGAGCGGCTACATCGTCAGGAGGCGCTGGTTGCTGATCTCGTGGGGCTGATGTCGCGCATGATCGATCCGCGTGCCGATGCAGCAGGCTTGCGCGAAGTCGAGCGGCGGGGCCGGCAAGGTGGAGAGAATGATGGCGGTTCGACTGCTGGAACGTCGAGCGGTCCGGCGGGAGGCGAAAGCCTGCGAGGCCGCTCGTCGCAAGGCGGCAACCGGCTTCGGTTCAAGCGGCGCCGGACGTTGGTCGCAGGCCTCGGCATCCGCTCGTCGTCGTCGAGCGGGGATGGTGAGGGGAGCCGCCGCGGGCAGGAAGGCATGTTGCGCGTCGTGTCCCGGAACGAGCCGGCGGTAGACAGGCGTCTCGGAGCCTTGCGTGAGCAGGCGCCCGAGATCGACGATGCCATGGGAGCGCGGGCGGATCTGGAAGCCGACGACGACGGTTACGCGCAGGGTGACGGCCTCGGCGACCGTATGAAGCGGTTCTATCTCTCGCCGGACGACGATATCGTAAAAGCACCATCGATCGGCCCGAAGACGGCGGCGCGGCTGACGCCCGCTGGCCTCGTGCTCGTCCGGGATCTGCTGGCTTGCGATCCCGAGGACGTCGTCGCACGGACGGCCAACCGGTACATCACCGTCGGGCGGATCGCGGATTGGATGGCGCAGGCGCGGCTCGTGTGTACGATTCCGTGGCTGAGGGGCACGCATGCGCAGTTGCTGGTGGGGGCCGGCTACGACACGCTGACGAAACTCTCGCGGGCGGACGCGTCGTCGGTGTGCTCGGCGATCCTCCGGTTTTCGGCGACGCGCGAGGGGCAGAGCATCCTCCGGTCGGGGCCGCCGCCCGAGATCGACCGGATCGCATGCTGGATCGAGAATACCGCGCTGGCCGAACCCGCGCGGGCGGCTTGACGGACGGTGCACTTCATCCGACCGACGAAAAGCGGCAGTGCCGTTGCCGGCACTGCCGCTTGCGAAGTTCAGGGTAAGCGAATCAAGCCCGGAAGATCGCGCCGGAGACCGAGCGGGCGCGTTCGCGAACGCGGCCACCGTCGTTGCCTGACTTGACGATCCACTGGCCATTGCCGGCTTGGCCGGTGATCATGCCGACGTGGTGGCGCCAAACGACGACGGCGCCGACCCGTGGTGTCGTCGGGCTGCCGTAATTGCGCCAGTTCCAGGCGAGGTTGTAGGCGGGGCCGCCGCCGAGCTGTGTGCGCATCCACCAACCGCACCAGGCGCGGGGACGTGGCCCGACGCCGCCACCGCCGGTAAGGCTCGCGGTTGCGAAACTGCTGCCCCCGTTTCGCGATGTGCGGGCCATGCGCGCCGATCGGGAACTCCGGGGCGTGCGCGCGTTGCGTTCGGCTCGCGTGCTCCGCTGGGCGTAAGCGGAGCGGGATTGCGGATATATGGCGGGGTTGAACATCCCGCTCTCCCAATTCATTCCGGCGTTCTGCCCCGCATTCTGGCTCCGATAGCGCTGTGCTTCGGCCGTATCCGTGGTGGCGACTGTGCCCAGCAGCGCGATCGCCAAAGCGGCGAATGCATAGACGCACTTCATCATCATCATTGGTCCTTGCCTGTTATACACAGGCAGGCGTGAGCAACTCCAATTGTGGCAGAAACGTGAATTTACCCATGCGGGGCGACGATCCGTCCTGGTTGGGCTCGTTGAGAGTATCTTGGGCGAGTCTGCCTAACAGCCTGAGGTGTCGCTGCTAAATCGCGTTAACCTTGGGCGATAAATTGTTGGTACAACGTTGGGGCAGATGGGGGTGCTCAGTCCGGCAGCGGCGTCCAAAGCACCTGGTCGATCGAGGTCGCACCGGTCGCCAGCATGACCAGCCGGTCGAACCCCATTGCGCAACCGGATGCCGGGGGCATGTGGTCGAGGGCTGTCAGGAGATCCTCATCGATCGGATAACGCTCGCCATAGATGCGGGCCTTCTCGGTCATGTCGGCATCGAAGCGGCGGCGCTGCTCAGCGGCGTCGGTCAACTCGCCGAAGCCGTTGGCGAGTTCGACACCCGACACGTACATCTCGAAGCGTTCGGCGACGGCAGGATTGTTGGGCACGCGTCGGGCCAATGCGGCCTCCGTATGCGGGTACTCATAAAGGATCTCGGGGCAGGAATTGCCGAGCTTGGGCTCGATCTTCTCGGTCAGGATCTTGCTGAAAACGTCCGACCATGTGTCGTCGGCCGCAATCGTTATGCCCGCGGCGGCGGCGCGTCTGGCTAGGGCGCTACGGTTACTCCCACCAGCATCATACGTCTCGCGCAGGTCGATCGATGCGAACTGCGAAAATGCCTGATCGAGTGAAGTTGTGCGGTAGGCGGCGAGCGCGTCGCAGGGCCGGCCGCGCCAGCTCCAGTTGCGCTGACCGGTCGTCTCGGTGGCGATCCGTAAGATGTCGGCGCAGTCCCGCCAAAGCTGCTCGTAAGGCACGCCTGACCGGTACCATTCGAGCATGGTGAACTCGGGAGAATGCAGGGTGCCGCGCTCGCGATTGCGGAAGGCGGGGGCGAACGTGAAGATGCGCTGCTCCCCCGCGGCCAGGAGCTTCTTCATCGCGAATTCGGGGCTGGTATGGAGATACAAGTCCCGGCGACTGGCGTCGGTGCCGATCAGTTCGGTCCGGAAGGCGTGGAGGTGGGTCTCGTTGCCCGGTGAGACCTGGAGGCACGCTGCATCTATCTCGAGGAAGCCCTGAGCTTCCAACCACGCGCGGATGGCCGTCTTGATCCGATTGCGCGCGAGCAGGATCGGCCGGCGGTCGGCGTGGCGTTGCCGGTTCCACCAGGGAGACACCGGAGGAAGCGGCGATGGGCGGGTATCGGTCATGTCCGGGGCGTGCCTCAGGCCTAAGGCGGCGTCAAGCGCTAGTGCCGAGCGCTCGAGGCTTTCGGGATAGGCTTGCGGGAGAGGCTTGGCCGAAGCGTCCGAACCGCGTATGTACGGCGCCAATTCCTATCCACAGCGGCTATCCCCCGTGCCTGAGCCGGGGCCGCTCAACAAAAACGCACTGGAGAGTTCCGTGGCAAAGAATATCGCAAGCTCGATTCGCAAGGGCAACGTCATCGATCTCGACGGTAAGCTGTGCGTCGTCATGAGCGCCGAGAACATTCATCCGGGCAAGGGAACACCGGTGACGCACCTCGTGATGCGCCGCATCTCCGACGGTGTGAAGACCGAGATGCGCTACAAGACCACCGACACGGTCGAAATGGCCTATCTCGAGAACCGGGACTACGACTATCTCTACGAAGACGACATGGGCTTCAACTTCATGCAACCGGAGTCGTTCGAGCAGATCTCGATCGGCAAAGACGTGATCGGCGATCAGGCGCAATGGCTGCAGGAGGGCATGCGCTGCGACGTTCGCTTGCACGAGAACAACCCGATCTCGCTCGAGCTGCCGCCGCGTGTCACGCTTCAGATCATGGAAGCCGACCCGGTCGTGAAGGGGCAGACGGCGTCGTCGTCGTACAAGCCGGCGAAGTTGTCGAATGGCGCGCGAATTATGGTGCCGCCCTACATCGAGGCCGGCGTGCGCGTGGTCGTCTCCACAGAGGACGGCACGTTCCAGGAGCGCGCGAAGGACTGAGGCGGCGCCGGGTTATGAAATCGCGTTTCACGCAGCGCAGTGCGCCATCGACTTCGCTTATGCAGCAATACCTATAGCGCAGTGGCGCTATGCACTTGGAGTTGGTCTCAACCCACCGGGACCACTTCACATGTCTGTTACATGCTCTAGGATGCCACCCACGACAGCCGTTCAGTCAATGAACGCGGAGTGCAGATTGCGCGCGCTTCGCAGTCGAGGGGAGGAGGACACGAAGGCCGGAACGCTCGCTGGGCCGATGGCTGTGTCCTCGCGGGGGTAGCTTGGTCCCACGCTCTGGTGCACAGCGTTTCAATATCACCACCACAGTCCTGCCATCGTATCAGCGACGTCAGCGGCTGCCAGCTCGAGCCGAAGAGGTCATCTTCCGGCATCGTGGTGCCCGGTCTCGACAGCGAACTGTCCGTTGTGGGGGCGAGTGGCATCTGAGGTCCGCGCGTTGCGCTCCGGACGATACAAGCCCGGGCCTCGACTGTCGGTTTTCTGGAATTTCGACGAGGAATTTTACTGGGTGCATGGAATTCGACGATGCCCACGGGGCGAATGTTCCGGGGTGGTTTTTGCAAGGAGGGAACGAAGAATGGCGAGACGTAATCTCGTGATTGCGGCAGCTTTGGCTGCCGGCACCGCTCTGCCGATGGTGGCAGCGGCGCAGACCCTGGAAGATCTCAAGCGTGATCACCAAACGCCCGGCGACGTGCTCGTCTATGGGATGGGTTACAATGCTCAGCGTTACAGTCCGCTGACGCAGATCAACAAGCGCAACGCGTCGCAGTTGGCTCCGAAGTGGGCCTATTCGATGAATGACCCGCACGGCACCGAATCGATGCCCGTGGTCAAAGACGGCGTGATCTACGTCACGTCGCACAATATGACGGCTGCAGTCGACGCTCTCACCGGCAGGCAAGTGTGGCGGACCGCACACGAATATCCTCCCGAGGCCCTTCGCACGGTCTGCTGCGGTATCGTGAACCGTGGCGTCGCCATCTACGAAGGTAAGCTGCTCCGTCAGTTGATCGATAATCACACGATCGCGCTCGACGCTAAAACCGGCAAGGAAGTGTGGCGTACGAAGTCGCCCGGTGATGTCAGCACCGCGACTGGCTACGCTATGACGTCGGTGCCGCTGATCGCCAACGGCGTGGCGGTCGTGGGCGTCGCTGGAGCGGAGTTCGGGCATCGCGGCTTCATCGAAGGCTACGATGTCAACACGGGCAAACACCTGTGGCGCCACTGGAACGTGCCGGCTCCCGGGGAGAAGGGCTCGGAGACCTGGACCGGCAGCACCTCGCTTACCGGCGGTGGCTCGAGTTGGGTGACGGGCTCTTACGATCCCGACCTCGATCTCGTATTTTGGGGAACGGGCAATCCGTCGCCGTGGAACCCGCGCACCCGCAAGGGCGATGCGTTGTGGACGAACTCGACCATTGCAATCCGGCCGAAGACCGGCGAGCGCGTATGGTTCTATCAGGCGATGCCGGAAGACCCGTTCGATTACGACAACACGCAGCAGCCCGTGGTTGCCACGCTCAACGTCGCGGGCAAGCCGACCAAGGTCGTCATGCAGGCGAGCCGCAACGGCTTCTTCTATGTGCTCGATGCGGCGACCGGCAAGCTGATCGCCGCCAACCCGTTCGGCAAGGTCAACTATGCCGATGGCGTCGATCTGAAGACCGGCCGGCCGCGCTACAACGACGTTTATCGCAAGGCGATGGCAGGCCAGAAGGTCGAGGTCTGGCCGTCGGTGACGGGCGTCACCAACTGGCAGAGCATGTCGTTCAGTCCGCGTACGGGGCTTGCTTACATCAACACCGTGCATGTGGGCATGACCTACGAGGCGATCGAGCCGCCGAAAGATCCCTACAAACCTGGTCAGCCCTCCGGTTCGGGCACCGTGCGACGGACGGCGGTATTCGAGGATCCGAACGTGCGTGGCTATCTCATCGCGTTCGAGCCGTTGACCGGAAAATTCCGCTGGAAGGTGCCGCAGCGGAGCCCGAGCTTCGCTTCGACCATGGTGACGGCGGCGGATGTCGTGTTCTCCGGGACCATGCAGGGTGCGTTCGAGGCGCGGGACGCCAAAACCGGCAAGCTCCTCTACAGCTTCCAGACACCGTCGGGCATCATCGGCCAGCCGGTGACGTGGTCACTCAAGGGCAAGCAGTACGTGACGATTCCCTCGGGCATCGGTGGCGTTTACGCCATGCGCTCCGGAGATCCGGGGCTCGTGAACGTACCCCAGGGCAGCACGCTGTGGACGTTCGGGCTGAAGTGATGACGTGACACCGTTCGGGCGGGCAGGGGATCATCCTTGTCCGCCCGTACCCATCGATGAATTGGAAGTCATGAAGCTATCGGTAAGTGCAAGATTGGTCATCGGTTGTTCACTTGCGGCGGTAGGTGCCGCAGGATCGATGGATGTTCCGTCTGCTGCGGCCCAGTCGTCGTGTGCCCATTTCACCGAGGTGAAGGCCGCCATCGACAACGTGATCGACAAGGACGCGAAGCTAGGCACCGACTTTCGCGCCAAGTTCAAGGAAGGCGAGGATTCTATCTATATCCTCGAAGGCATGGTCGATGCGGAGATGGCCAAGAAGGTGGATCTCTGCCGCTATGATGTGGCCGAGTATCTGACGAAGCGGGGCTTCCCACCTCCTCACTGAGGGGGGGCAAGGCTCTGTCGTCAGGGGGCACCGCGCGAGCAGGTTCGCAGAATGCCGGGGGCCGAAGGGGTCGGCGACAAAGGAGAAGAGCGAGGGATGAGCGTCCGCAGTTTTTGCTTGGGGCTGTCGATGTCCGTTGGCCTGATGTGCCAATCCGGCAGTGGGTTCGCCAATGAAAAGCCCGATCCGCAAAAGGCGGAAGCGGGCGAGCAGATTTACGGCGACTATTGCCAGACGTGCCACGGTGACAATCTCGTGAGCAACGGCCAGACGTTTGATCTTCGGCGGTTGACGCCCGCGGAGCGGAGGCGGTTCGAGACCTCCGTGGAGAACGGCAAGGGCCAGATGCCTCCATGGCGCGGTGTCATCGACCCTGAGCAGATCGACAAGATCTGGCACTTCATCATGTCGAAGCGGGGCTGAGCGCGGCAGCGGCCGCGCTCATGCGTGTCGCAGCAGGACGCGGTCGAGGAACGCGCCGGAGCGCTGCCATGTCAGGGCGGCGGCAGCCGCGTCGTAGTGGGCCTGTTCGGGATTGAAGAAGGCGTGGCCCGCGCCTGGATAGACGTACATTTCCACGTCCGGGTTTACTGCGCGGATGCGTTCGACGTCGGCGATCGGCACGACGTGATCGACGTCGCCATAGTGGATGACCGTCGGGCAGCGCGGGTGCAGATCGAGATGCCGCGACGCGACGTGGCTGCCATAAAAATTCACCTGCGCTGCGATGCCGTCGAGCTTCGCCGATGCGACCCAAGCGAAACTTCCGCCGGTGCAGAAGCCTGAAACGACGACGGGACAGCTGCCGGACAGTGCATCTCGGCACGCCGCGATTTCGGCCAGGATGTTGGCCTCGCTCGTAGCCGCGTAGCATTTACGGCCGGCCTCTGCGCCGTCGGCGGCATAACTGAAAACGCTGCCTGGGGCGACGCGGTCGAAATGCGCGGGAGCGACGGCGGAATAACCGGCCTCTGCCCACTTGTCGCAGACGCTGCGGATGTGATTGGTGAGGCCGTAGATCGCGTGCAGCACGATCACGCCGCCTTTCGGTTTTCCCGCGGGGTCGGCGCGGGCGATCTCGAAGCGATGCCCGTCCGCTGCGGTGATGTGCTGCGAGATGCTCACTCGGCGGCCTCCGCGCGCGGGGCTGCGGGCCTGATCTTCGGCATCACGTCTTTGGCGAACAAGCTTTGCGTGCGCATCGCGTGCTCGTAGGAGAGATTGCCGAAGAACATGCCGAGCGTCATGTAGTTGATGCCGAGCTCATCGACCTGCCGCTGGATCTCCTTCGCGACGGTATCGGGCGTGCCGACGATGATCGCGCCTTCCGTGCGGGCGTCCTCGATGCTGGCGATGGATGCGCGGGCGGCTGGCGTCGTCGCGTGGTTCTCGCGCCAGAGCTTGGTGAGGCTC
>LNFM01012456.1_pt1 | contig 11165 bp, 11 predicted proteins | sample 596031 | NCBI WGS metagenome assembly LNFM01 (sample SAMN04254537, study PRJNA301005) | activated carbon metagenome | isolation source: dual media filters at the Ann Arbor, Michigan drinking water treatment plant | place: USA: Ann Arbor | reverse complement strand
GGGGGGGGGGGGCGTGGCCGCCGCCTGCATGGCCGGACTTCACGCGAAACTCGACCGGCACAGCACAGGCCCGGAATTGCGTGCGGCGAGGCCGCGCGCGCACCGCGACAAGTGCGAGGTGGCCGAGCCGAACCAGCACGAGTGGCTTGCCATCCAGCGTTGACCATCCTAAAGATGACATAGTTGCAAATTAATAATTCGTATTGCGAATATCGGCCAAGGAAGATGCCGAAGCGCAAGGCGGGAGGAGAACGCATGAATCGCTCTTTCGTGACCGCGCTGCGGGCGGCCCTCTGTTCCGCGGTGCTGGGCCTGCTGCCGGCCGCCTCCGCCAAGGCCCAGGATGCGGCCGCCTATCCTGATCGCCCGGTGCAGGTGATCGTCTCCTGGCAAGCAGGCGGCCTTATCGACACGATCGGCCGCGCCGTCGCGCAGGCGATGTCGGAGGTGTCGCAGGGTCGCTTCGTTGTCGTAAATCGCGATGGCGCCTCGGGCATCGTGGGCGCGCAGGCTGTCGCCACCGCACGGCCTGACGGCTCCGTCATCGGCTTCGGGCCGATCACGCCCATCACCACCGCGGCCCACACCGTCCGCAACGTGCCCTTCTCGATCGATTCCTTCGAATATGTCTGCAAGGTCTTCGAGAATGTCCTCACGGTGGTCGTGGCGGAGCAGTCGCCCATCCGCACCATGCAGGATCTGATCACGGCGATCCGCGCGCGGCCGGGCGAGATGACCTACGGCCATTTCGGCACAAACAGCCTGGGCCACTTGTCCTTCGCCAACATCGTCCGGGGCCTGTCGCTGCGCGTCACCGACGTGCCCTTCCGCGGCGAGGCGGCGATCTATCCGGAGTTGCTTGCGGGTCGCCTCGATTTCGGCACCGGCTCGGTCGGCGGTGCGCGCGGCAAGCCGCTGCGGACACTGGCCGTGTTCGGCGACAACCGGAGCACCGCGGCCCCCGACGTGCCAAGCACACGCGAGCTTGGGCTGCCGACGCTGCAGCCAGTGCTGTCCGGCATCACCGTGCCGCGCGGCACGCCGGCGGCGCTCATCGAACGGCTCGACACGATCTGCCGCCAGGCCACCGAAGCGCCGTCCTTCCGCGAGGTGATGCAGCGTCTGGGACAGCCGATCATCCATCTCGGCCACCAAGCCTTCACGGCACAGGCTCATCGTGACAACGCGGAAAAGATAGAAGTGGTGCGCGCGCTCGCGTCTACACAAAACTAGATGCTTGGTCCCGGGCCATGATGGTGCAGTTTTGTCGCCTGGATGGCCGCAATCATCGACCGCATGATGATGGAAGCCGCATCCTGCCGGGAGCGGCTCTGCGCCTCGCAACTCTACTGAGGCCACACTACGGCCCGGCGGGCGGGGCGCTGTATGAACATCGCACCGGGGCTCATTCGCGGCCAGGTCGAAGGCGCCTTCGGCTGGCTCAAGCGCAGCGATGGCCGGCGCCGCGTTCGCTATAGCGGCATCGAGCGATCTGAACACAGGACCGTACGTAGTCGTCGCCGCGACCTGCGCGCTCAAGGATGGCGCAATCTGCCCAAGACTTGGCGCCTTCTGCCAATGCCGCCGGTCCCTCGCAGACCTATCCTTTTCGCATCAAGAAGGACGGTGACACATGTTCGATCGCAGCAAGAAGTCCGCTCTCGTCACGGGGGCATCATCCGGCATGGGCAAGGAAATCGCGAAACGGCTGATGGCCGACGGCTACCAGGTCTATGTCGCCGCCCGCCGCGTCGCCGAAATGGAAGACCTCAGTAGGCTCGGCGCGAAGGCGCTTCGCATGGACCTCGCCAGCGAGGCGGAGATCGTGGCCGCGGTCGAGAGCATCACGGCGCAGACGGGCGGCGTGGACGTGCTGGTCAACAATGCCGGCTTCGGCCTCTATGGGCCGATGGAGGAGATCGGTCTGGATGAGGCGCGATACCAGTTCGAGGTGAACGTCTTCGGCCCCGGTCGGCTGACGCAGTTGCTGCTGCCGGCGATGCGCGCGAAGAAGGCTGGCCGGATCATCAACATCACGTCGATGGGCGGCAAGATCTACACGCCGCTGGGCAGCTGGTACCATGCCACCAAACATGCGCTTGAGGGCTGGTCCGACTGCCTGCGCCTGGAACTCGCCCCGCTGGGCATCGATGTGATCGTGATCGAACCCGGCTTGATCGAAACGGGATTTGGCGACGTCGTGGCGGATACGGCCGCACGCCGGAACCCGAGACGCCCTACCAGCGCGCTGCCCAGGCCTGGGACGAGCGCATCGGTTCCGCCCGCGTCCAGGCCCGCAACTGGCGCCTCATGGCGCTCGGCGAGCTATTCCTTATCGCCGGCCTCGCCGGCGCCCTGGTCTGGCAGTCCGCCCGCGGCACCATCGTGCCCTGGGTGGTGCAGGTGGACCGGCTCGGCGAGGCGCAGGCGGTCGCGCCCGCCATCGCCAATTTCCGCCCGACCGATCCGCAGATTGCCTGGCACCTCGCGCGCTTCATCGAGCAGGTCCGCGGCATCGCCGCCGATCCGATCATCGTCCGGCAGAACTGGCTGCGCGCCTATGACTTCGCGACTGATCGCGGCGCGCTGGCGCTCAACGACTTCGCCCGCGCGAGCGATCCCTTCGGGCGCGTCGGGCGCCAACAGGTCGCCGTCGAGGTCTCAAGCGTCATCCGTGCCTCGGACGACAGCTTCCGCGTCGCCTGGATCGAGCGGACCTACGAGAACGGCCAGCTCGCGCGCACCGAGCGCTGGACCGCGATCCTGACCATCGTCGTCCAGCCAGCGCGCGACGCCGAACGCCTTCGGAAGAACCCCCTCGGCATCTTCGTCCACGCCATCAACTGGTCGCGGGAGCTCGGGCAATGAGGCACCCACACGCCACCCTGGCGCTGCTCCTGCTCGGCCTCGGCGCCTGCGCCTTCCGCCCGCCCGAGATCAGCTACGACGACGAGCCGATCCAGGCGACGCAGATCCCGGAGCCGCCGCGACCTGTCGAGATCGTCGAGGTGCCGACGCCGCTGCCCCTGCCGGGCCAGCGTCAGCGCATCCCGCCCTCGCGCCGCACGCCGCACGCCGGAGCCGCACGCCGGAGCCGCCCGATCCCACAGTGCGCGTCAACCAAGCCAATGCCGCCGCGCGCGTGCAGCCCGTGCGCGCGGGCTTCATCAATGCGGTGCAGGTCTATCCCTTCACGCCGGGCGCGCTCTTTCAGGTCTACACCTCGCCCGGCCAGGTCACCGCCATCATGCTGCAGGAGGGCGAGACGCTGGTCGGCAACGGCCCCGTCGCCGCCGGCGATACCGTGCGTTGGATCATCGGCGAGACCGAGAGCGGCACCGGCCCCACGCGTCGCGTGCACATCATCGTCAAGCCGACGCGCCCCGACCTCACCACCAACCTGATCATCAACACCGACCGCCGCACCTACCTGCTGGAGCTGCGCTCGACCGAGCGCACCTACATGGCCTCCGTCTCCTGGCAGTACCCGCAGGATGCGTTGATCGCGCTGCGCCGTCAGAACGGCGCGGCACCAGTCGAGCAGGGGCTCGATCTCGCGCGGCTGCGCTTTCGCTACGAGATCGAGGGCGACAGCCCGGCCTGGCGGCCGCTGCGCGCCAACTCGGCTGGAAGGCCCGAAATGGCGCTCGACCTGCGGTGGCTCGGTGGGACTACCGGCGTGTCAACAGGCACCGCATCACCAACCGATCTCCGCTCACGAAGTGCTGACCCGCCGGCGCGGGTTTGAATGGGCACGGAGCGCAGGCGCCCCGCGCCTACATCAGTCAGCCCAACAGCTCGACCGGTTCAGGCAGCGTCGACCATTCCTCGTCGTCCGGCTTGTTCCCGGTTGTCCACATCAGCACCGCGAAGCGCCCCGGGCGATCCAGGGTGCGCAACGGGTGGTGCCAGGTGCCCAGATGATAGTTCACCGCCTGATCGCCGCGCACCACGAAGGCGCGCAGCGCTGATGCATCGGGCTTGCCGCCGACATCGGGGGCAACCAGCACGACCCAGCGCTCCACGTCCATTGGCACGAAGCATTGCGAGGACCGGTTGTGGCGTTCCATCTCGGTCGCGGTCAGCGGCAGGGACCATGACTTCGCGGTGCTGAAGGACAGCCGCGGCTGTGCCGCACCATCGATCGCCTGCAGCGTGTCAGTCAGCGACACGCGCGCGCCTTCTTCCTGCGGGCCGATCACGTCGCCGAAGGCCGCGAAGGCCTCCGGCGTCAGGGGTTCGAGAACCAGGCTGCGTGTCATGGGCCCACCTTCGCGATCTGTTCCATGCCGGGCTGATAGGGGAAGGTCCGCCGCCAATGCTCGGCGATCTCGATGCGGCGCGTGATCCAGACCTTCTCGTGGCCCTGAATGTAGTCGAGGAAGCGGGCGAGCCCGATCGCACGCGCGGGATGCCCCATCGTGCGCATGTGCAGCCCACAGGACATCATCTTCGGCTGCGTCTCGCCCTCCTCGTACAGCATGTCGAACTGGTCCTTGAGGAAGGAGAAGTAGTCGTCGGCGGTCGAGAAGATGCCGCGGCCGAACTTGCTGTCGTTGGTCACCAATGAATAGGGCACCACCAAGTGCGGCTTGCCGTCCTGCAGCACCCAGTAGGGCAGCTCGTCGTTGTAGCAGTCGCTGTCATAGAGGAAGCCGCCCTCCTCCACGACGAGCGTGCGGGTATGCACGCTCGGCCCATAGCGGCAGTACCAGCCGAGCGGACGCGACCCCATGGTCTTCTGCAGGCTCTCGATCGCGAGGCGGATATGCTCGCGCTCCTGCTCCTTCGCGAGCTTGTAGTGCTCGATCCAGCGCCAGCCATGGCAGCAGATGTCATGGCCTGCGGCGCGGATGGCCGCGACCGCGGGCGGGTGGCGCTCGAGCGCCAGCGCGCAGGCAAAGATCGTCATGTGCAGGTTGCGCTTCGCGAACAGCCGCATGATGCGCCAGAAGCCGACGCGCGATCCGAATTCGAACATCGCCTCGCCCGCCAGGTCGCGCTGGCCGGCGGGCACCGGGGATTGCGGCGCCTCGGCGGTGCTGGTTTCGGAGCGGCCGTCACCGTCGGGGAAAGAGTATTCCGACCCTTCCTCGTAGTTCATCACGAAGTTGACCGCGACGCGCGCGCCGCCTGGCCATTGCGGATGCGGCGGATGTTCGCCGTAGCCGATGAGGTCGCGGGGATAGGGCTCGGTCATGCGCGCGCTCCTCGGATCGTGGTGGGAAAAGCCTAGCGCCCTTACGTCAGCGGTCGAGTCCATAGATGCTGATTTTTTCGTCACTCCGGGCTTTGATGCACCGTTTTTATGCCAGTTACGTCGTATTGCCGTATTTTTGCTTTTCTTTCGGGCAGTTTGCGGAGTGACTCGCCTCGGGGCCGATGCCTAGCATTCGAGGCAACCTTGCGGAGGCCCTGATGGACTGCCCTGCGATGCCCGTGGCGGCGACGAGAGGTGCGGAACGGTGGTGAAGCCCTTCCACCTCGGCTGGTTCGTCGGCAACGGCTTCGGTGTCCATGGCTGGAACACGCCCTTCAGCGGCCGCGCGGCACGCGATTGGGCGAAGCCGGATCTGCAGATCGACCTGGCGCGCGCGATCGAACGCGCCTGCTTCGACTTCCTGATGCTGGAAGACTCGCTGTTCGTGCCGGACAACTACGGCGGCTCCTCGAAATTCTATCTTGAGCGTGCGTTGCGCGCGCCGAAGAACGACCCGCTGCCGATGGTGGGCGTGCTGGCCTACATGACGAAGCATCTCGGCATCGTGCCGACCATCTCGACCACCTTCTACCCGCCGTATCTGCTCGCGCGGCATGTCGCGACGCTCGACCTGATGTCGGAGGGGCGGATCGGCTGCAACTTCGTCACCTCGACCGCCGCGCGCGCTGCGCAGAATTTCGGCTTCGAGGAGCACATCGAGCACGACCTTCGATACGAGATGGCGACCGAATTCGTCGACGTCGTGAAGAAGCTCTGGGACTCCTGGGAGCCCGACGCGCTGGTGATGGACGAGGCGCGCGGCGTCTTCGTCGATCCCGACAAGGTCCACACCATCGACTACAAGGGGCGCTTCTATACGTCGCGCGGTCCGCTCAACACGTCCCGCTCGCCGCAGGGCCAGCCGGTGCTGATGCAGGCGGGCGGATCGCCGCAGGGCCGCGCCTTCGCCGCCAAGAATATCGATGTCGTGCTGGCCGCGACGAACTCCATCCCCGACATGAAGGCCTTCCGCGCCGATATGCGCCGGCGCGTCGCCGCCGAGGGGCGTGACCCCGACAGCTGCAAGGTCGTCTTCATGGTCATCCCGACCATCGGCGAGACGGACGCTGAAGCCGAGGACCGCTTCCTGCGCAAGCAGGCCTACAAGGAGGCGCATCCCGAGCTGGTGCTCGCGGGCATGTCGTCGCTCACCGACATCGACTTCGCGTCCTTCGACCTCGACACGCCGCTGACGGAACTCACCACCAACGGGCAGCAGGGCACGCTCCGGCAGTTTCTCGCGCAGGGCAGCACGCTGCGCGAGATCGTGCGCAACTACAGCCACGGCCTGGATCGCCTGTGGGGCTCGCCCGAGACGGTCGCGTCCAAGATGATGGAGATCATGGAGGAGGTCGGCGGCGACGGCTACATCATCGCGGGGCCATTGACGCGCCGCTACGTCACCGAAGTGACCGACGGCCTGACGCCCGTGCTGCAGAAGCGCGGCGCGATGCGCAGCGCTTACACGCATGCGCATTTCCGCGACAACATGATGGAGTTCTGACGCCGTGCCGCCGCAGCCTCACGGGAAGGACTGAAGGCGATGCTCCGGCTGCTGCTCCAACGCGCACTCTGGGCCCTGCCGGTGGCGCTCGGCGTCGTCACCATCACCTTCTTCGTTGCGCGGCTGTTCGGCGGCGACCCCACCGAGCTCTACGCCCCCCCTGAGGCGACCGACGAGCTTCGCGCGCAGATCCGCGAGAAGCTCGGCCTCGGCGATCCGCTGCTGGTGCAGTACCTGCGCTACCTCGGCGAAATCGCGCGATTCGACTTCGGCATCTCCTTCACCACCAACCAGTCGGTCGGACAGGACCTGACCGAGCGCCTGCCCGCCACGCTCGAACTGGGGTTGATCGGGCTCGGCCTGGGCATCCTGATCGGCGTGCCGCTTGGCGTGATCGCGGCGGTGAGCCGCGAGGGCCTGCCCGATTTCCTCGTGCGCGGCGTCACGCTGGCGGGCATGGCGCTGCCACAGTTCTGGATCGGCCTGGTGCTGATCTGGGTATTCTTCGTGATCCTCGGCTGGCTGCCCGGGCCGGTCGGGCGCCTGCCCATCGGCGTGCCGCTGCCCGAGCCCATCACGGGCTTCCTGCTGGTGGACCTTGCGCTACTGGGCGACTGGGAACGCTGGCGCCTCGCGTTGCTGCAACTTGTCTTGCCGGCGGGCACGCTCGCCTTCGCGATGCTGGCGCCGATCGCGCGCGTCACGCGGTCCTCGATGGTCGAGGCATTGCAGAGCGACTACATCCGCACGGCCGTCGCGATGGGCTTCGGGCGGCGCGCCATCTGGTTCCGCTACGCGCTGCGCAACGCGCTGCTGCCGGTGGTGACGCTGGTCGGCGTGCTGGCAGGCTACGTGTTCGGCGGCGCGGTGCTGCTGGAATCGATCTTCGGCTGGCCGGGTCTTGGGCAATACGCGCTGCAGGCGATCGAGAGCTCGGATTTCGCGGCGCTGCAGGGCTTTGTGATCTACGCGGCGCTGCTCTATGTCGGCACCTTCCTGCTGGTCGATATGCTCTACATCGTCATCGATCCGCGGATGCGCACATGAGGCCTGCGCCCTTCACCTGGTCGATGCGGCTCGGCCTTGGCATCCTCGCGGTCTATGTCGCGGTGGCGCTGCTTGCGCTGGTCTGGACGCCGCATGATCCGCTCTCGCCCGGCGTGGGCGATGCCTACCTGGCGCCGAGCGCAGAATTCCCGCTTGGCACCGACCGGCTGGGCAGCGACGTGCTGTCGCGGCTGATGGCGGGCACGCAGTACAACCTCGGAATCGCGCTGGTCGCGGTGAGCATCGCGCTCGTGGTGGGCAGCCTGCTCGGCGTGGTCGCGGGCTACTATGGCGGACCGCTCGACATCGCGATCTCGCGCGGGGTCGAGGTGTTCCAGGCCTTCCCCGGTGTGCTGTTCGCGATGCTGGTGGCGAAGGCGGTCGGGCCGGGCGTGTTCAACATCATCCTGGTGCTGTCCTTCGTCGGCATCCCAGACTACGTGCGGCTTGCGCGCGCCGAGGTACAGTCGCGCCGCAACTGGCCCTATGCGGAAGCGGCGCGGATGGTGGGCAATCGGTCCTGGCAGGTGGCGTTCCGGCATCTGCTGCCGAACAGCACCGGGCCCCTGCTGGCCTTCACCTCGATCAACGCGGCCTTCGTCTCGCTGGTGACCGCAAGCCTCGGGTTCCTGGGCCTAGGGCTCAACCCGAACACGCCCGAGTGGGGCAACATGATCGCGCGCGGACAGGACGGCGTGATGACCGGGGAGTGGTGGGTCTCCTTCTTCCCGGGCCTCGCGATCCTGGGCATGACCGGCGCCTTCTACCTGCTGGGCGATGCGTTGTCGGACCTGACGGACCCGAGGCGGCGGCGATGACCGCGCCCCTGCTCGAGGTCGAAGCGCTGAGCGGCGCCTTCCGGTCTCCGGGCGGGGACATGACGCCGGTCCTGTTCGATGTCGGCTTCGCGCTGCAGCCCGGCGTGATCACCGCCATCGTGGGCGAGACGGGCAGCGGAAAGTCGCTGACCGCGCTTTCCATCCTGGGCATCCAGCCGCCGAACTTCCATCGCAGCAGCGGGCGTATCCTGTTCGAAGGGCGCGATCTTCTGGCGCTTCCGCCCGAGGCAACGCGCGCCATCCGTGGCCGCCACATCAGCATGGTGTTCCAGGATGCTCGCGCGGCGCTGAACCCGGTCTTCACGGTGGGCCGGCAGCTCGCCGACGTGCACCGCCTGCACCATGGCGGCAGCGCAGCAGCCGCCATGCGCCGCGCGGTCGAGGCGCTGCGCAGCGTCGCGATCCCCGAGCCCGAACGCCGCGCGCGCCAATACCCACACGAGTTCTCCGGAGGCATGGCGCAGCGCGCGATGATCGCCATGGCCGCGCTGGTCTGCGCGCCGCGCCTGGTGATCCTGGACGAACCGACCACCGGCCTGGACGTGACCATCCAGGCCGCGATCATGGAGCTGATCGCCGATCTCGTGGCCGATCGCGGCCTGACCGCCTGCCTGATCACGCATGACCTCGGCGTGGTGGCCGAGACCTGCGCGCAGGTCGTGGTGATGCAATCGGGTCGCGTGGTCGAGACCGACAGCACCGAGGCCATCTTCACCCGCCCGCGCCACCCCTACACGCAGCGCCTGCTGGCCGCCTCGCAACTCGAGGACGCGCCGGAGCCGGTGCCCGCATGACCGCCGCCGCACCCTATATCGTGCTGCGTGCCGAGAAGCTGACCAAGGCCTATCCGGTCGGCCGTGGCCGGCGCCTGCTGGCGCTGGACGGCGTGGACCTGGAGGTCGCCGCGGGCGAGACGCTCGCGCTCGTCGGCGAAAGCGGTTCGGGAAAGTCCACGCTCGCGCGGTGCGCCCTGCGCCTGGTGGAACCCTCGGGCGGCGAAGTCTGGATCAACGGGCGCGCCGTGCGTCCGCTCGGCGCCATGGCGTTGGCTGCGCTGTACCGCGAGGTGCAGATGGTCTTCCAGGACCCGAACGCATCGCTCAATCCGCGCATGACCGTGCGCCAGGTCGTGCACGAGCCGCTGCGGCTGCATATGTCGATGCCCGCCGACAAGCGTGAACGCCGCGCGATCGCGCTGATGGAGATGGTGGGCCTAACGCCGGCGCATCTCGACCGCTACCCGCATGAGCTCAGCGGCGGGCAGCGGCAGCGCGTGGGCATCGCGCGCGCCCTGGCGGCCGAGCCGAACCTGCTGATCCTGGACGAGCCCACGGCGTCGCTCGATGTCTCGGTGCGCGGCCAGATCCTGGAGCTGCTGCGGCGATTGCAGGCGGAGCTCGGCCTCGCCTACCTGTTCATCAGCCACGACCTGCAGGTGGTGCGGCACATGGCCGACCGGGTGGCGGTGATGTACCTCGGCGGCATTATCGAGACCGGACCAACGCGCGACATCTTCGACCGCCCGCTGCATCCCTATACACGCGCCCTGCTCTCCGCCGCGCCGGTCGCGCGCTTCGGCGCGAAGCGGCAGCGGCTGCGTCTGGCCGGCGAAATCCCGAGCCCGATCGACCCGCCCGATGCCTGCCGCCTGGTCGGCCGCTGCCCGTTGCAGCAGGACAGCTGCACAACGCACCGGCCGCCGCTGGTCGATGTGGGCGACGGGCGCGCCCTCGCCTGCCCGGTGGCACGCGCGTGATGCCCCATCAAACCCCCAGGAGCCACATATGACCCTGCATCGCCGCGACCTCGCCCGACTTGCCCTGGCCACCGGCGCATTCGCCGCGACGGGACACAACGCGTTGGCACAGGGCGCGCCGCGACCCTTCGTGCATGCGATCCCGGCGGATATCGCGAGCCTGGACCCGGCTGACTCGCGCGGCCAGCAGGACCAGGAGATCGGCGTCAACCTATACGAACGCCTTGTGCAAATGCGCTTCGAGGAAACGGCCGATGGCACGCTGCGCGCGCACCCGACCGACGTCGTGCCGCAGCTTGCGGACTCCTGGACCGTCGAGGGTCCGGTCATCACCTTCAATCTGCGCCCGGGCATCAAGTTCCACGCGACCGGCAATCCGATGACGTCGGAAGACGTGCGCTACAGCTTCACGCGCCTCGTCAACATCGTGGGCAACGGGCGCAACCAGGCGGGCATCGCCGGCATCTTCAAGGCCGAGCAGATCGAGGCGCTGGATCCGCTCACGGTCCGCATCACCTTCACCGACAATCGCGGCACGCCGACGGCGATTCCGGTTGCGCTGACCTCGATGAAGTTCTTCCAATTCGCGATCATCGATTCGGTCTAGGTGAAGAAGCACGCGACCGCCGAGGACCCCTTCGCCAACCAGTGGCTGATGCGCAACGTCGCGACGACAGGGCCATACTACCTGGCCGGCCGCACGGCGGGCCAGCAGCTCGAGCTGCGCGCGGTCCCGAACCATTGGTCGGGCAGCCAGCC